>Ga0073934_10002058_pt1 | contig 44141 bp, 38 predicted proteins | sample LarsenN4metaG_FD_76834 | JGI IMG/M metagenome (GOLD analysis project Ga0073934, IMG submission 76834) | Hot spring sediment bacterial and archeal communities from British Columbia, Canada, to study Microbial Dark Matter (Phase II) - Larsen... ...
ACCTTGTGGTAGACGCAGCCTTCCACTTCGGTGCCGTTCTGGACGTTTTTGAAAATCGCGTCATGGCGCATCGTGATCGCCTTAATGTTGACGATCGGGTTCATCCCGGAACCGGTCAGATAATAATCCTGAAACTCGCTGAACGGTCCTTCCGGCTCGCGCGCCTTCGGCGGTATCTCTCCTTCGAGCACGATCTCGGCCCATGCCGGCACTTCCAAATCGACCGTGCGGCACTTGACCAGCTCGACGTCCTCCTGCAATAGCGCCGCGGCGATTTCGAATTCGTCGACGCCGTACTGCGTCGTCGTGGCGGCGGCAAAGTAATACATCGGATGGTGCCCGATCATGATCGCCACCGGCATCGGTTTGTTCTCGGTCTCGTACATTTGATAGTTGGTCCACGCGTGGCGCGGATAGAGCAGGATGCCGGTTTTCTTCGGTCCCTTCATTTGCAGGCGGTGAAAGCTCAGATTGCGCCGTCCCGTCGCGGGATTTTTCGTCACCATCAAGCCGGAGCCGATATACGGCCCGCCGTCGCGGATCCCCGCCTGATGAATCGGCATTTTTGTGATGTCGACGTCGTCCCCCAGCACGACCTTTTGTTGCACCGGTCCGCTCTCGACCAGGCGGGCCTTGCCCAACGTCTCCGTGCGCCGGACGAATTCCGGGATCATTTCGTCGCGCGATGTGCCGAACGCCAGCGGCGCAAGCGTCACGTCGCCCGGCGCCTGGCCGAGGCAGCGCCAACCGGGATAGCCGGACAGATTTTCGAACAGCAATCCGCGATCGCGCGCCTGCCACAATAAAGCCCCCATCTGCGCGCGCGGGTCGACCGGTTTGCTGATCCGCGCCAGCAACCCCGCCCCCTCCAGTTGCTCGATCCAGCTGCGCATGTCTTGAGACATCTAAAATCCTCCAAGTTCGAGATCGCGTTTATCCATATCATGATCATGGAGCCGGGGAAAATTGGAGTTATGGAGTGCTGGCGTGACGCGATGGGTCGCCGATCGAAGAGGGAGGATTGACGATCGCGAACCCATCCTTGACCCAGTTTCAGCGTAGGATGGGTTGAGCGGCAGCGAAACCCATCATCCGTCGCCGGTGGGTTTCGGCGTATCACCTTCTTTCCCCGTTTGCCTTTTGCGGACGATTCCCCTACCTTCCGCCCAATGGGGTCGATCGCCGGTTTTTTCGGATTGAATCAACTTGCGGCCGAGAAGGCGCGCGCGTTAAGCATCGTCTACGGCGCCAGCCTGGCTTTGATGATGGGCGTCAACTTTATTCAGCCCGCATTGCCGGCGCTCACCGAGCCGTTTCGCGTCAGCGACGCGCAACTGTCCTGGATCATGACGCTGTTCACCGCGCCGGCGATTTTTTTATCGCCGATTTTCGGCGTCATCGCCGATCTCTACGGCCGCCGCCTGCTGCTCGCCTACGGCTTAATGGTCTTCGGCCTGTTCGGAGCGGCCATGGCGTTTGCGCCGAACTATACTTGGCTGCTGATCTTTCGCACGCTTCAAGGCATCGGCTTCAGCGCGGTCATCCCGCTCACCATTGTTTTGATCGGCGATTTGCTCGAAGGCGACCGCGAAGTCAGCGGCCAGGGTTTGAAAGTATTTCTCGATCGCATCGGCTATTTCGTTTTCCCCCCCCTCGGCGGTTTGCTCGCGACCATCGCCTGGTTCTGGCCGTTCGTTTTTTACGCTTTGGCGATCCCTCTCGGCCTGGTGGCGCTGTTCTGCATGCCCGAAACCAAAGGCAAACAGCAGCCGCGGGCCACTCATTATTTAAGCGACATCATGCGCTTGACGCGCCATCCGCGCCTCATGATCGCCTTCAGCGCGGGCTTTCTGCGCTTTTTTCTCGACTATGGGTTTCTCACCTACTTCCCCCTGTTTTTGGTCCGCACCCACGGGATATCCACCGCGACCGCCGGCCTGCTCTACGTCTTTTTTGCCGTCGGCGCCATGGCGACGTCGAGCCAGGCCGGGCGCATCGCCGCCGGGCGCGACAAAGCCAACATTTTGTTTGTCGCCTTCGCGGTGAGCGGCGCATCGGTTTTGGCGGTGCCGTTTATTCCCGGCGCCTGGCTGATCGGCGGCGCGCTGTTTTTCTACGGCCTCGCCAACGGCGTCATCTCGCCCATGCAAAAAAGCCTGCTGACGCAAAACGCGCCCGCGGAGCTGCGCGGCGGCATCGTGTCTTTCGACCGCTTGATCCAGCAGGTTTCCAAAACGACTTCGACGTCCATCGTCGGCCTGCTTCTCGTCAGCGCACAACTGCCGACGATCTTCTGGATGCTCGGCGTGCTGTCGTTCCTCAGCGTCGCGCTGATGGCCTGCCTCCTGCCGCGCGCCGTCAAAGTCGCGCGGCCAACTTACTCAGCCTAAGCCAACCTCTTGCCAGCTGCGATTGGAAATTTTGATTTGAAATCTGAGATTCCTCGCACCAGCGAGGACCTCGTGAGAACCGCCTATCCCAGGTTCTTCTTGAAACGCAACGCGCTGAGGACCATGAAGAAGACTCCGAAGGCGGCGAGCGCCAGGGTTTCATCCCACAGCGCGACAATGCCGGCGCCGCGCAGGATGATGCCGCGCAGGATCTCGACGTAATAGGTCGCAGGGATCAGAAAGCTCGCCAGATAGATCGGCAGCGGCATCGACTCGCGCGGGAAAATAAATCCCGACAGCAGGATCGACGGCAGCATGAACATGATCGAAACTTGCATCGCCTCGCTTTGGTTGCGCGCGAAGGTCGAAATCACGATGCCCATGCCCAACGCGGGCACGAGAAACACCGCGGATAGAACCATCAGCAAAGGGACCGAACCGCGCACCGGCACGCCAAACAAGAAAACCATCAGCGAGAGCACCAGAACCGTCTGTAAGAACCCGATCCCGGTATAGGGCAAAAGCTTGCCTACGATCAGGCCGCCTTTCGATACCGGGGTGACCAGGAGCTGCTCCAAGGTACCGCGCTCGCGCTCGCGCACAATGGAAAACGCGGTCAGAAATACCGTCACCAATTGCAGGATGATGCCGATCAAGCCCGGCACAAAGAAATTGACGCTCTCCAGATTGGGATTGAACAGCAGGCGCGGCCGGATATCGACTTTGAACTCTGCCGGCGATAGACCCTCGATCGCGAGAGACTTCAAAAAGCCCAGCTGCTGGCTCGAATTGAGCGCTTGCCGCGCGATGGTGGAATCCGAGCCGTCGATCAACACCTGCACCTGCGCTTGGCGCCCGTTCAGCAGGTCCGCCGAGTAATCCGGCGGTATTTTGATGCCGACTTTCGCGCGCCCGCTGACGATCGCCCGCTGCAGCTCTTGTTCGGAATGCACTTCGCCGAGCACTTGAAAATAGCGCGTGTTGGCGAACTCTTGTATCAGCTGGCGGCTTTCGGCGCCCCGATCCAGATCGAACACCACGGTAGGAACATTTTCCACGTCCGTCTCGATGGCATAGCCAAAGATCAACAGCTCGATCACCGGAATGGCGAAAATGAAGCGCGTCGCCGGATCGCGTTTGATGTGAATGACTTCCTTGCTGAAGATCGCCCACAAGCCGCGGAACATCATGATCCTTTTATTGGGTCGCGCTGGAGACGGGTGAGCGTAACGAAGACGTCTTCGAGGGACGGCGGCACGGCGCGGCAGCGCACGCTGGCGTCGCCTCGGCTCCTGAAATGTTCCTCCAGCTCCGCTGCCGACGTGCTTTGGCGCGCCAGAGCATGCACCGCTTCGCCGAAAATGGTGGCATCGACGATGCCGGGTTGGCGGCGCAACTCCGGGAGCAATTGAGTCGCATCCTCACTGCTAATTTCCAACCATTGCGAACCGGCGGGGGTGATCTCCGGCAGCCGTTTTAGTTCCTGCGGCCGGCCGAGAGCGAGCAGTCGGGCGAGGTAGATATAGCCGATGCGGGAACAACGCTCGGCCTCGTCCATGTAGTGCGTGGTCACGAACAGCGTGGTCCCTTCGGCGGCAAGACGAAAGAGCAGATCCCAGATTTCCCGGCGCGCCACCGGATCGATGCCCGCCGTCGGCTCGTCCAGAAAGAGGATCTTGGGATCGTGCAGCAACGAACACGCCAGCGCCAAGCGCTGCTTGTAGCCGCCGGAGAGCGTGGCCGCGGTTTGCCCCAACCGCCCGGCGAGACCGGCAAGCTCCACCACCGCGCTCCGCCGCAGCTCCAATGCCGTCCGCTCCACGCCATAGATCGCGCCGTAAAAATCGATGTTCTCTGCCACCGTGAGATCTTCGTAGAGACTGAAGCGCTGCGACATGTAGCCGATTCGTTTTTTGATCTCTTCGCTGTGCGCGACCACGTCGAGTCCAACAAGCTCGGCGCGCCCGGCGCTTGGCCGCAGCAATCCGCAGAGCATCCGGATGACGGTGGACTTTCCGGAGCCATTGGGACCAAGAAAACCGAAAATCTCGCCCTCTTCGATTTCGAAGCTGACCTTATCCACCGCGGTGAACGAGCCGAACTTTTTACTCAGCCCCTCGGCCTTGATGACGCAGCTCATGTTGCCGTGATCGTGTTCCTGCCTCGTGTTCGTATTTCCTTTTCCTTTGGCCTTTGACCCTCTTATGAAAATGTTTTTTACTTACTTGGTCGACAACCAGTACAACAAATCCCCCTCTTTCCCCCTGGAGCTGTGAAAAAATTAAATCCCCCTGTTTCCCCCTTTTTTCAAAGGGGGATACTAAAACGGCGCTTCTTTTTAACCGATTGAAAATGCGTATCGTTCGAGCGCCAGATCCCCTCTTTGGAAAAGAGGGGTCAGGGGAGATTTGTGGAGTTGCGCGGGGCTTCATGATTTTTTCACAGCTCCCCTTTGCCAAAGGAGGATGAAAGGGGGATTTTCATGGCGCGGTGTTGTACCGAAGGTACATGAATTACTTTGCCTTTTTACTCCTCACCCACTCACCCCTTACGGTATTGGTATGGTCACATCGGCGCTCATGCCCGGCCGCAGCACATGCTCGGGGTCATCGAGCACGACCTCGGTTTGGAACACTTGCAGCGCCCGCTCCTCGTGGGTCTGCACGTTGCGCGGGGTAAATTCGGCTTGACGGTTGATCCGCCGCACCACGCCGCGAAAATCTCTTCCCGGGAAGGAATCCACGCGCACCTTCACCTCGAGTCCTGGTTGGACAAAACCCAGACGCGCTTCCGGCAGATAGGCGCGCACCCACAGGCTGCCGATCCGTAGCAGGGTCGCCACCGGCTTGCCGGCGCTTACGAGATCGCCCGGCTCAAGATCGAGCGTATCGATCACGGCATCGACCGGCGCTTGGATCACCGTCTCCTCGAGCTTTGTGCGCATCAACTCGACTCGCGCCCTGGCGCCTTCCATCTCCGATTGGGCCTGGGCGATCTCTTCCTTGCGAAAGCCGCTGCGAACCTGGCGCAGTTTGGCTTCCGCTTCGGCCAGCCGTTGGCGCGCCCGCTCGACCTCTTCGCTGCGCGTGCCGGCCAACAACAGTTCGTAATGCTCGCGCGCCGCATTGGTTCTTTGCGTCGCCTCGTCGGCTTTGGCCAGCGCGTCGTCGTATTCCTGCTTGGCGACCAGCTCCCGCTTCGCCAGTCCCTCCATACGCTGCAAAAACCGCTGGGCATTCTCCGCCTGGGCCTTGCTCGCCTTCCATTCGGCCGCCGCCTGATCAATCTCCTGCTGGCGCGGCCCAGAAATCAATTGATCCAATTCCGCCTGGGCCTGCCGCCTCGCCGCTTCGGCCTGCTGGATTTCCTCCGGGCGCGACCCGGCACGCAATAACGCATACTTCGCTTCGGCCTGGCGCAGCGCCGCCTGCGCCTCGGCGAGTGCCGCGTCGAATTCTTTCGGCTCCAACAAAACCAGGGTCTCACCGCCTTTAACCACTTGACCTTCCTTGGCGACAACCTTGAGCACCCGCCCGCCCACCTTCGAGCCGACATGAATGTCATCGGCTTCGACGATACCCGAAATGACCAGCGAGTCCGCCGGACGCTGGCCGAGCCATAAAAAGTAAAAAGCGCCGAGCAGACAGGCCGCGACTAGAATAAAAATGATTACGGCACGACGATTCATGACGGAGGCGACTCAGGTCTCGGGGGAGATGTTTTTACCACAGAGGAGGAACATAGTTGGAGACGGGTCGACCATCTTCGTGGTGAACAATTTAGTGCGGCGACGGGCGACCGCCGTCAGAAATCCTTGAATTCCTGATCCTCGCGGCTTTCGGTTTCGAGCTGGATCGTCGTGTGCTCGATGTTGAAACGCTGCTTCAGCGTCGCTTCGATGCCGTTGAGCACCTGATGAAAGTCGCCGCCGTTTTCGACCACCGCGTGGGCGCTCAAAGTGTAAATATCCGACGACACAGCCCAGACGTGCAGATCATGCACCTTGTGCACGCCATCCACGGATTCGATGGTCTGGCGCACGTCATCGAGACGGATCCCTTTGGGCACGGTTTGCATCAACACGCTTAATGAGTCTTTCACCAGACTCCAGGACGAAAAGAGAATCAGCAGGCCGATAAAAACGCTGATTAAGGGATCGGCGAGATACCAACCGGTGGTCAACATGACGACGCCGGCGGCCAGCGCGCCGAGCGAGCCGACCGCGTCGCTCGCCACGTGCATGAAGGCGCCGCGCATGTTCAGGTTGTGGCTGTGGCCCCCGTGTAGAATCGCCGCGGCGGCGACGTTGACCGCCAAGCCCAAGCCGGCGACGACCATCATGCCGAAACTTTCCACCTCGGGAGAATGAAACAGCCGGTTGTAGGCGGCCGCGAAGATCACGCCGACGATCAACCATAAAGTCAAGCCGTTGAACAACGCGGCGAGGATCTCAGCCCGATGATAGCCGAAGGTGCTGTGATGGGTCGCCGGGCGGCGCGCCACGCGAAAGGCGAACAGGCTCAAGGCCAGGGCGCCGATATCGGAAAGCATGTGGCCGGCATCGGAAATCAGGGCCAAGCTGTTGGTCAGAAATCCCGCCGTTAATTCGGCGATGAAATAAACGGCGCTGATCGCCAGGGCCCATTTGAGGCGCTTTGTCTCGCTATGCCGCGTCATGCCATCGATCGCAACGGTCAAAACCGCAGTCAGTATGGCCCAAGATCAGCCGAGAAGAAAGCCGCAGTGTCGTGCCGCGCTAGGGTTCCGGGCGGTTCTTCTTCAACGTCAAAAAATACAGTTTTCCCGGACGATTCATATAGCCCGCCGGCGCGCCCGCCGCGCTTCCGCTGCCGAAGAAATAATCGGCGCGCTGCAGTCCGCGGATCGCTCCGCCCGTGTCCTGATTGAGCACGAACCGGGTTACCGGGCGCCAGCCGGACAACTGCCCCGCGCCGTCGACGAGCGGAATCTCGGTCTGCATCACAGCGAGGGCGCCCTTGGGAAATAAACGCGCATCGGTGGCGATCGTGCGCGCGGCGGTGACCGGCACCTCGAGGCTGCCGAGCGCTCCCTCCGGGTTGATGCGAAAGAACACGTAGCTTTCGTTGTGCGCGAGGATGTCGTCTTGCCGGCTCGGATTTTCGGCGAGATAGCGGCGCAAGCGCTGCATCGACATCTCTTCTCTGGCGATCTCGCCGCTGTCGATGAGCAGCCGGCCGATGCTGCGATACGGCCGGCCGTTTTGCGCCGCGTAGCCGACGCTCAGTTCGCGCCCATCCGGCAGGCGGATAAGGCCGGACCCCTGGATATGGAGAAAAAAGGCATCGACGGCATCTTTGAGCCAGACGATTTCCAAACCGCGCCCGGCCAGGGCCCCGAATTGGTCAATTTCGCGGCGCGAAAAATACGGCAGCAAGACGCCCTCCTCGATTCGCCCGGCGGCGATTTCGCCGTTGTCATCCGCCGCGCCGGCCAGGTCAGCCGGCTTTCCGTACAATGGAAAGCGGTAAACCTCCGTCCGCACCAGACTGCCGTCTATGACCGGCTGGTAATAACCGGTAAACAAAACCTGCGCCGAGGCGGATTCATCGCTCGATGGCAGGAGTTCAAAGCGCGCGTCGAGCTCGCGGCCGAGACACCGGCGGCAGTGCCACTGCTCGAGCAAGCGATCGAACGTCTCGAGCGAGTCGATCACCTCTTCCGCCGTCATCGCCCTCGGCTGGACGCCGACAACGCGCTCCGCCGGGAGCTTGCGCAGATAAACGAGACTGCGGCCAATCGCCGTGCGCAGCGATTCGACATCCAGATCATCGCTCATAGCGATCCGCGCCGGGCTCAACCGCACGGCACAGCCGGACAGCAACAAAGCCAGCAGTAGCCATCGGCCCGCGATGATAAACTTGCAGCCGCGACCCATTTGCGCGAAACTCAGAAAGCCGTTACCGGTTTGGAGTTAATGGCGATCGAGCGAAGCCTGCAGCTTCGCAGAGCTGATCGAGAGCGCCTTTTGACGCACCACGAAATCCGCAAGCAAGTCCTACGGGTGATCGAAAAACTGCCGCGGCAGTTTCGCGAACAGCTCCACAACGTGGAGATCGTCGTCGAAAAGCGGCCATCCGAAGAACTGCTGCTGGCAGAAGGGCTCGATCCGCGCTGTGATACGCTTTACGGCATTTATCAGGGCGTGCCGCTACCCGAGCGCTCCTTGCTCGATCCGCCGTTGCTGCCGGACAAGATTACCATATTCGCCGAGCCTTTGTTGCAAGATTTTCCCGACCCGGATGAGCTGCGCGAGGAGATCCGCCTCACGGTGCTGCACGAAATCGCCCATTACTTCGGCATGGACGACGAAGAGATCGAGGATTTGGGCTATTGAACCCCCGTGGCTGGTTCCGGGTTCCGAGTTCCGAGTCTCGTGTTCCCTCCCCACCCGCAACCCGTAACTCGCAACCCGTAACTCATATAAATATTCAGTCCCTGATATCCTGCAAAAACCACTCGGTCGGCAGCTCGCGGCCGACTTTGGCCCGTTTCGCCAGCTCGACGATTTTCCCGGCGCAAGCGGCGAACTGGAGCCCTTGGGTGCCCGCGTTGATGAAGAAGGTGACCTGCTTGTCGCTGCTTCGCCCCGGCACTTTGCCGGCTCTCACGTCCATGAAGTACTTGAAGTAGTCGCCCTTGTAATTATCCACCGCGGGATTGGGAATGCGCGCGCGCTCCTCCGGCTGCCCGGCGATGTAGCCGGCATTGCCGTGCAGGCGGATCATGCCCTCGTCGAGCGCCTCGACCGTGTTTTTGCCCAGCTTGACCGACAGATCGCATTGCGCGATCACCTTGGGACCGACCTCGCAGGCGCGCACGCAGGTGATATGCGCGCCCGGTTTCAACCATTCGGGATTGTCGAAAACCGTTTGCGTCGAATCGGTGCACGTGGCGACGATATCGGCTTCGCGCACGACTTTTTCCGGCGTATCCACGGCGACGACTTCGACGTCCAGCTTGCCGGTCATCTCGCGGGCGAACTTCTCGCGATTGGTTTTAGTGGGGCTGAACACTTTGACGCGGCGCAGCTTGCGCACTTCGTAGAAGGCTTCCAGGTAGCTCCGCGCCATGCCGCCCGAGCCGAAGATGCCCACGTCGCAAGCATCTTCGCGCGATAGATATTTCGCCCCCAGGCCGGCGCAGCCGCCGACGCGCATGTGCTGCAGCAAACCGTCGTTGATCAGCGCCAGCGGCTCGCCGTTGCGCACGCTGAACACCATCACCAGGCCGCACCAGGTGCCCGGCTGCATGCAGTACTTTTCCTCCGTTTCGCCGTTGGGCCAATAGACGACGTCCGACTTCATGCGAATGGCAAACACGCCGATCTTGCGGCTCGCCCCTTCCATCGTACCCCAGCGCCAGTAGCCGTCCGGCCGATCGCACGGCATCCAGACGTCGATGCGCGGCCGGTACACGGCATCGCCCTTGAGCAAATCGTCGTAACCGTCTTCGAGCGCGGCAAGACAGTCCTTCATGGTAAAAAGTTTTTCCACTTCCTGGTTGTTGATCAGCAGCATGCAAACCTCCTGGCATTGAACTACAACAATTGGGCCCATTTACCAAGCGCGCCCGGCCGCCTGGCTGGCGATTGGTTTGACATTGCTCCGCGGTTATTGGAAAGATAAACCCCATTCCAGCGCGGGAGGAGCGTACTTTGAAAATTCTCCGATTCAATGACGACCGCATCGGCGTTATCAAAGACGGCAACAGGGTCGTGGACGTGAGCGATACCGTGAGCGCGCGCAAGGCCAAAGGGCCGCAGCGCGTCATGGAAGAGATCATCGAGGGCTGGCGCAAATACCGCAACCGTTTCGAAAAAAAATTAGCCGCGGAGAGCGGCGTGCCGCTCGACAGCGTCGAACTGCGCAGTCCGCTCGCGCGCCCGGGCAAGTTTCTCGCCGCCTTCAGCAACTACATCGATCGCCCGGAGCGCACGGCGGATAATTTTCCCAACGAATATTTTTACAAGTCGCCTGACCTGGTCGGTCCGGGCGAATCCGTCTACCTGCGCGACATTCCCGCCTGCGTGGTCTACCAACCCGAAGCCGAGTTCGCTTTTGTGATCGGCAAGACGGCCGAGAACGTGCCGGAAAGCAAAGCCCTCGACTACGTTTTCGGTTATGTGCCGGTGTTCGACATCTCGACGCGCGGCCTAGTGCGGCGCACGCAGTTCATCGGCAAGGGACAAGGCTCGCACGGCTGCTGCGGCCCCTGGATCATCACCAAGGATGAAATTCCCGATCCGCACAACGTGGTGGTGAAATCGTGGACCAACGGCGAGCCGCGGCAAAATTACAACACCGGCGCGATGGCGCACAAAATTCCCAATCAGATCGCCTGGCTCACCAGTTTTCTCCCCCTCGGCCCCGGCGACTTGGTCGCCACCGGCACTTTTCATGAAGGTTTGATGCCGGTCAACGTCGGCGACACCATCGAAATCGAGTTCGAAAACATGGGCCGGGCGAAGTTTAACATCACCGGCAACAGCCCGCGCAAAGAAGTTCCCTGGCTCCCCGGCAAGAACCAGCCGACCCCGCCGCCCGGCGGCGGCATCCACGTCGTATGAAAAAGAGTTACGGGTTTCGTGTTACGCGTTCCGGGTTTCCATCTCGATCACGTAACCGGACTCGTACCCTGAAAACTCATCTGAAAACTTAACGGCTCCGGTTTTCAATTTCTCTCAACTCGAAACCCGAAACACGAAACCCGTAACTCTTATCCCTCTTCCATTCTCGTACCCCGATACTCGCCTGAAAAAGCTTACCGGCTCGAGGTTCGATTTCTCTCCAGCTCGAAACCCGAAACACGAAACCCGTAACTCTTATCCCTCTTCCGTTCTCCCCCTCATCCCCCTCTGCCACGGGAGCAACAGGCGCTGCATTAAATTGAACAACTGATTGAGCATGTAGCCGAGCACCGCGAGAGCGAGCATGCCGGCGTACATTTGCGGCACTTTGAAGCGGCGCTGCGAATCGAGCACGAAATAGCCGATGCCGTCGGTGCTGCCGACCATCTCGGAAATCACCACCAGGATGAGCATGATCGGCAGGCTGACGCGCAGGCCGGTCATGATCTGGGGCGAGCACGCCGGCAGGATCACTTGCCCAATAACCCGGCCGCGCGACAGGCCGAAAGTCTTCGCCGTGTTCAGCAACACCCAATCGATGCCGCGCACGCCGTCGATGGTGTTGAGCAGGATCGGCCAGGCGCACGAAAAGAAAATCACGAATATCTTCATTTCGTCGCCCAAGCCGAAAAACAGCAGCGCTACCGGGATCACCACCGGCGGCGGCACCGGCCGGAGCATCTCCACGATGACTTCGAAAAACCGGTAGACCGTCTGTGACAATCCCATGAAGATGCCGAGCGGTATAAAGACCGCGGCGGCGAGCAGGTAACCGGCGAGCGCGCGCTTCATGCTGACGATGATCTGCATCGGGATCTGCCCGGAAACCACGAGTTCTGAAAATAACGCGAGGATTTTTGTTGGCGCCGGCGCGATCAACGCATTGATCCCCTCGAATCGGACCGCCGCTTCCCAAGCGGCCAGCAGGGCGAGCAAAAACAATGGGCCGTTAAACCGCCGGCGCATCTTTAAGCCGCCTGCCGCGCCATGACACCGTGGCGCCAGCGCATGGCGCGCGCTTCGAAAATTAGGAACAAACGATTGAGCGCGTACCCGAGCATGGCCACCAGGACAATACCGCCATACATATTGGCGCTGTTCATCGCCCGTTCTTCGTCGAGAATATAAAAACCCAGGCCGCTGCTGCCGGCGACCATCTCCGCCGTCGTGACCAGGATCAAGGCGATCGAGAGGCCGATGCGCAAGCCCGTGACAATGTAGGGCGAGGCTCCAGGGAGTATAATTTGCCGCAGCATGCGGGCTCGATTGAGTCCGAAGGTGCGCCCCGTGTCGATCAGCGTACCGTCGATGCTCCGCACGCCGTCGATCGTATTGATCAGGATCGGCCACACGCAGGCGTAAACGGTCACGCTGACGATCATGCCGTCGCCGATGCCGAGCAGCAAAATCGCCACCGGAATGATCGCTACGGACGGCATCGGCCGCAGGAATTCGATCAGCGTCGCGAACAGACTGTGCAGCAGGCGCGAGTAGCCCAGCACCACGCCGGCGACGACCGCCAAAGCCGCGGCGATAAAGAACCCCTGGGCAAAGCGCGCCAGGGTCGCTAAAGCGTGCCGTACGATCGATCCGCCCGCCTGGGCCTCCAAGAAAGCGCCAAGGATCTGGCTCACGGGCGGAAAATAGAGCTGCAGCTGGGGCGCGCCGCGGGCGCCCATTTCCCAGAGCATCAACAAGCAGCCGAAAAGCAGCCAGCCTTGCCAATTGAGCCGTTTAATTGCGCCCATCACGTTCACCGGTTGCCGATTTGTCGATAGATGGCATTGCGCAGTTCCATGAAGCGCGCTTGGGCGCGGGTGGTCACCTGATCGCGTGGCCGCGCAAAATCGATTTTAAGCTCTTCGATAATGTGCGAGGGCCGCCGGCTGAGCACCCATATGCGATCGGAGAGGTAAATCGCCTCCTCGATGTCATGGGTGATGAAGAGGATGGTCGTTTTCAATTGCGTCCAGAGCTTGAGCAGCGTGTCTTCCAGTTCAAGCCGCGTCAGCGCATCGAGAGAACCGAACGGCTCGTCCATCAGCAGCACCTGCGGTTCATAGGCCAGGGCGCGGGCGATCGCCACGCGCTGCTGCATGCCGCCGGAAAGCTCCCACGGGTAGTGCTTCTCAAATCCCTTGAGGCCCACCAGCTCGAGCAGCGAGCGGGCCTTGGCCGCAGCCGCCGGCGAATGATCGCCGCGCGCTTCCAAGCCGAAGCGCACGTTGCCCAGCACGGTGCGCCAGGCAAACAGCGACTTGTTGTACTCTTGAAAAAGCAAGACCAGGTTGGGCGGCGGCCCGGAGACCTCCTTGCCGTTGACGCTGACGCGCCCTTCAGTCGGCGCGAGCAAGCCGGCGATCGTCATGAGCAGCGTCGTCTTGCCGCAACCCGACGGGCCGACGAACGAAACAAACTCCCCGGCTTCGACCTGGCAGCTGATATTGCCGATCGCCACGGTATTTTCACCGCCGGCTTGCCGATAGCTTTTGGAAAGATTCTGGATATCGAGAATAGGCACGGGAGGGGGACGGACGGGAATTGGAGTGCTGGAGTAATGGAGTATTGGAGTAATGGGTTTCCGGCCCCATCGCTCCAGTACTCCATCACTCCATTAGCGCATTCTTCCTCACGCTTTCGTCGCGAGATCGCTTAGCACCTCTTTGGCTTTGAGCGGCTTGGCGATCATTTTGTACTTATAAGTCAGGTCGATGGTCACCTGAAGGTCTTTTTCGGCGATGGTCTTCTCGAATAGCGGCAAACCGATTTTGCCGGCGAAATCGGGATTGAGGCCGGCCCACTTGATCATCGCCGCGCGAGCGCCTTCTTTGTCGGCGCGGACGGCATCGACGCCGCGATGGAGGGCGCGCACAAATGCCTGAGCGGTGTTGCGGTTTTTCTGCAGCCATTTCTCGGAAGCGAACCAACTCGCGATCAGGAACCTCGGTAGAACATCCCCCCATGGATTGGCCAGCACGCGGGTCTCGGGCCGGCGCGCCACGACCGCAGCGAACGGCTCTTGCACGCTGATAGCGTCAACCTTCCCTGCCACCAACGCCGGCTCCATTTGCGGAAACGGGATCTCGACGAACTTCACTTTGCGCGAGCTGCCGCCGTTCTTGTCCACCCAGGCCATCGCCAGCAGATGAACGATATTGTTGAGTGTGTTGACCGCGACCGTCCGTCCCTCTAGGTCTTTGGCGGCCTTGATCGGCGAGTTCACCCCCACCACGATGGCATGGGTCTCGTTGCTGCCGCGCGCATTGATGGCGCCGCCGGCGATGAATTTGAAATCAAAACCTTCGACATGGGCTTGATAGAGCGAAATCACGTTGGTCCAGCCGAACTGCAAGTCGCCGGAAGTCACGCCCTGCACGATCACCGCTCCGCCCGCCATCGGCACGGTCTCCAGCTCCAAACCTTCGGCTTTGAAGAGACCTTTTTCCATCGCCATGAACATCGGCGAGCAATCGACGATCCGCATGTAACCGAGCTTTCCCTTGGACTGTGACCAGGCCGCGTCGCGCGCCCACGACATGCCGGCGATGCCGACGGAAAGTTTCGTCAGAAAATGGCGGCGGCTGATGATCATGCGGTTCCTCCGTAAACTTGCCCGATAGGATTCGCGCCAACGCTAGCGGCTTCGGCCAGTGCCGTCAAGAGATCTATAAAGGAAACCCATTGCCGATTCGGCGAGGAAACTTCTCTCTGACCGCTCTGCTACCATGTCTCAAAATTATGCTCCCCTAGCGAAACTTTTCGCCGTTCGGTCCGGTAGGACGACCAGCCGGTCGCCCCTACATCGACGAATTTTTTGCGCTCTTTGCGCCCTCTGCGATTAAATTCTCCGGTTCCGAATCTCGGTTGCGGTACTGCCGCGCTCGGTTCTTTGTGGTGAAATCCTACTTTTCACGCGGGCAGCCAGCCGACCACGCTGATCTGCCGGCCGGTTTCGCTTTGTTCGCGGCGGTAGGAGAAAAAATCGTCGGGCGAACAGGCGGTGCACGGCCCGATTTCATAGAGCCGGTTTGCCGGCACGCCGGCGGCGCACAGAAGATCGCGATTCAATCGGCGCAGGTCCGCGAACGTCTTGCCTTGTCGCACCGCGATGCTTGGCGTCGCCAGTGAGCCCCATTGCTTCATCAGCGGACCGGCAACATCGTCCTTGACTTCGTAGCAGCACGCGCCGATGGACGGGCCGAGCGCGACTTCCAGATCTGCGGCCGCAACGTGCCATTTTTCTTGAAGTCGACGCGTGGCTTTCCCGGCGATGCCCGCCAGCGTGCCGCGCCAGCCGGCGTGCACCGCGGCGGCCAATTTTTGCTTCGGCGCGATGATCAAGATCGGCACGCAGTCGGCCGTGAGCACGCCCAAGTACAAATCGCGCTCGGCCGTGATCATGCCGTCGGCTTCACCGGCTTCTTTGATATTTCTGTCCTTGACCTCGACGATGTGATCGCCGTGCATCTGGCGCATGGTCACCACGCGGCCGTCGTGGATGCCGACCGCGAGTTTCATGTCGCAGACGTTTTGACTGACCACCTTGGGATCATCGCCGACCCGGTAGGATGCGTTGAGTCCGGCGTAAGCGCCGACGCTCTTGCCGCCGCGCCGCCCCATGAAGCCGTGCAACAGGTCCGAATAACTCTCCCATTGCGGAACCTTCAGATAAGTGAGTTCCATGGTCCGATTATGTTGAGTCCGTTCGGCTAGTGCAAGCGCCAGCTAGCACCGGGTATTCCTTGTGCACTCGTCCTGCGCGATCAAGGACCGTTGTCCCGGCTCGGCAGGCTTGGGCTTCGCTCCCTCTCCCTCGTGCACAATCCGGCGTCGGGCGCGTTCATCTGTCAAACGGGATCGACGCCGCAAACCGTAGAATGCCAACGGCTCTTTGCAGTTGAGCGCAAACGCCTTTCGAAATCCAACGTTCTCGATGCGAACTACCGCGCGTAGCATCGCCTACTTAGCGAAACCATCGCCGAAACGATCTGACATCTCTCTTGGTTGGCATACGCGCTGCACTCGGTCCTCCTGCAACGTTTGCGTTTAGGAGGACTTTCCCATGCTCATGTCCATGCTATCGTATGCCGCAACCATTTTTCTCACCCATCATGCCGCTTCCCTGATCCAGTTGACCGCCCATCGCTTTCTCGGCCACCGAACCGGCGGCGGCCACATTTCGAGAGTTCACGCCTATGAGCACCACGGCGTGTACTCGAAGGATCGAATGATCTCCGAGCGTTATCTCGATGAAGCGCGCAGTGTCGATTATTACTACGCGATTCCAGCGCTCCTCGTGGCCGTGAGCGCCTATGCTGTTCTGCCGCTCGACCTTCTTGTCACCCATCTAGTCACTCTCGGCTTTTCCACGTTCGCCCATTTTTATCTTCACGTTCAATACCATCTCCGCAATACCTGGCTAAACCGCTACGCCTGGTTTCAACGCAAGCAGCGGCTGCATCTGCTGCATCATCGAAACATGTCTCGCAACTACGCCGTCATCGAGTTTGTCTGGGATCGGCTCTTGGGCACTTTTCAGGACATGCCGGCGGCGCGGTGAACGCCATGATGTCGAGCGACCAACCTTATCTTTTCCTCTGCGCCATTTCTCTGGCGAATTACTACGCCACCACCTTGGCTCTTTGGTTTGGCCACTGGTTCGCGCACTTGAAGCGCAGCCCCCTCGCGCCGTTTCATGTGCTCGGGCACCATGCTTTCTATCCCGACTCGCGCCATCTTATGTCGGCGCGATTTATCTACGGCCAAAGAAGGCAGTCGAGTATCTATTCGCTCCTGCCCTGGCTGATGGTCCAGTCCGCTATTCAACTCGCGCTGCTATCGTGGCCGAGCTATTTCATCTCGCTCACGGGCGAAATCGCGCTCGTCATCGTCTTCAATCAGATCCATACCGAGTTCCATCTACACGATTCGCGATGGAACGGATTTCGCTGGTTCCAGAAGGCTCGCCGCCGCCATGCCCTGCACCACGACGACGACGTCAACTACATGGTCGGCGACCACTTCTGGGACCGCCTCTTTGGGACCTTCGCTGACTACGGCAGCGATGGACGAACCAGGATACACGCGATAAGAACTGTCGCGGCAACTTTAGCATCTGGACTTGCTCGGTCCGCCTCTTCACAGCTACACTCCGGGCACGATGAGTCGGCCAATGAGTTTACGGTAATGGCAAAAATACGATACCCGGCCGTTCTTCTAATTTCTTTGGTTGTTGGCGCCTGTGTCAGCTATGCGCCGATCGCGGACCGCACCGAAGACGCCGATCCCGCGAGCGCTTATATGTATGGGCGATTCCACATCGCCACATCAGAAACTGCTACCGCCGGCCTGAAGATTGTTAATCTCCGTACGGGTACGGATTACGTCATCGAGTTCAAGGAAAAAGATCATGTCATCGCAATTAAACTAGAGCCGGGCGCGTACAGAATAACGTCGGTGGTCGGTCTGGGCGGGTTTGCCAAGGCGAAGATAATGGAAAAACCTCTGGAGGAAACGGAGGGTTCCGCTATCATCACAAGGCCATTGCTGATTAGCAAGAATGAAGCGCTTTATATCGGCGACTATGTAGCCAAATTTACTTTCAAGCGGGGAATCGTCGTCGATGACCTGATTTGGCATTGGAACGTGTCAGACAGATATGTCGAAACGACTCGGGTTTTCCTGGCAAACCATAAGGGGTTTACGCATGTTCCAAAACGATCGATTTTTTTCGCGGCACAGGAGCTAGGTTCACCTCTGTAACCATGACGAACCCGTTTAGCATCGCGCGTATGGCTTAAGGTGTCTCGGTGGTCGATACGCTCCACGGTATAGCAGGCTTTTCGGCCGTTTCCGGGGGGAACGTCCGAAGCGGCTCCGATTGCAGTGCTGCCAGAAGATCCAGATCGCCGATCATCATCAGCAAAAGATCGGCAAGAACGGCGTTAAGCATTTCATCCTTGAGGAAGGGTGAACGCAAAACGATTTTGAAGGTTTCATAACCTTTATAGCTCTTTGTATAAATCTCTCTTTGGCCCAGCAAAACCCGCATCTGAGCCGATGCGACGACTTCCGAATCAAAGCCCGACCAGGAAGGATCAAAAGTATATTGCAAGCCCGTAATGCGAACCTCCAGCGTCGGTACTGGGGCTGAAGGATCCGCAACAATCTCAAAACCCGTTTTGACGAAGCTATCGCTTAGACCCTTCCGGACGACTTCTTCGACTGGCTCTGCAGGCGTTAGCACCGCATGTTCGTACGTTTGATTGATTTGATACCCCAAGTGCTTCTGTGGTCGATCATCAATCACGGTTACGAATAGCTTTTTTCCGTCTCCGAGATTCGTTGGCGGCAACGTGAGCCGCGGCATGAGCTTTACCTCTCTGGGAGGCAGGCAACCGCCAAAAAAAAGGACAGCAACAAGGCCAAAAACGGCGGATTTCATCGGCAGATTGGTACTGGTTTTGGCCGGCTTACGGAGACTTCGTTTCAGGCTTGGCCGGGTCGGAAACGGCTTGCGCTTTGCCGGAGAAGAACTCGGCGACCGTCGTGCCGATCTTCTTGCAAGCTTCATATTCGGTAAATGCAGGCACTGGCAAGAGTGGGATCAGGAAAACGTGCGGCTTTCCCTCTGCCAATGCGATCAGCTCGCCGAGCGAGCGCGATTCTACGACATCGATTACTGATACGGCGAGCTCCGTCCTGCGCTCCCAGGTTGCATATGGGATTGCCCCGATTGGAGCCGCTCCAAAACCATCAAACTTTGTTTTGCTGGAATCCGTCCAGCCGTGAAGTAAGAGTAAATATCGAATGCCGAGTGAAGATATGCGTTCTCTTAGGACGGGGTGCGCCAACATCTTCTCCAAATATTTGTTTCGTTCCGCCTCAACGTTTGGAATTCGATAAGCAAACACCGTTCGGCGAAATTCATCAGCCGTGACGAGCCGCACATCCGGCATGGCGGTCCTTAACGATTCACTGATACAAGCCACCCCTTCTGTTTCTAGTGGTGTTTGATAGGCGGCAAACGTAAGGATCGCAATGGCGTTTTTAGCATCAAGGCTCGGCGCGGTGATCCTATCGACAGGCCGCGTGTCTCTCACGTTCACCGCGGTGCAGCCAGCGAACAGCGGTAATGCCAAAACACAAGCCGTTGTTGCTCTTCTATTAGGTCTCATTGATGACGAACCCGTCGAGTTGCAGCGAACATTCTATTACTCTAGACGAAGTGAACTAAAGATTACAAGAAAACTTTCCTGTTGGCTTTTACTTGTCGGCGATTTGTCCGTTCTGCCAATCTCTTAGGACGCTGCATTGATATCGTATCCGATTGGAATGAGGGTCGCCGTCTTTGGGCGCGGGTTTCCTACGGGCCGCTGACGCGCCGATCGTAGCCGAAACGAACCGAGGTGCCTTCGTCATTGCTTTTGAGCAAGCCGCGGCGATCCCAGACCTTAGGAAGTGCCGCCACGTTCGCGCTAACGACACGGCGACCGGAGCATCGCACGCAGCTGACATGACATCAGCACGACCTCACTGCACTTTTAAATGCAGTCCTAGACTCTCGCCGGTCTGCCGGTAAGCGATTCTCCAAAGATCGATTTTCCGTCCGCTCGACATACCGCCAAGCTCGCTTGGCACCTCGATAGTTTGCCGCTCGGTCCGCCAGGCACTTGGCGCCGCACGGCTTCGCGCAAGCTGCAGGAATCCCTCGCTTATCGTTGGCGGCAATTATTTTTTTTCGCTGGCACCGGCATTGCTCTTTGCCTGGGCATCAAGCCGAAGGAGGAAGCCCATGATGAAACTAAAACCGCCACTTCGAGGGAGCATGGTCGCGATCATCTCCCTGTTGTCGATTCCCGCCTGGTCGCACGCCATCGAGTTCAACCGCATCGTCGTCTTCGGCACGAGCTTGTCTGATCCGGGAAACTTATTCGCGCTCACCGGCCGAGCGATGTCGCCGCCGTACGATGAGCTCAGCGATCCGGCCGATCTATGGGTGCCGTCGATGCCGTATTCCACCGGCGGTCACCGATTTAGCAACGGCGCAACCTGGATCGAACAGCTGGCGCAGAGCGTCGGTCTGAGCCCGGACGCAAGAGCGGCCTTCCGAGGAGCCAACGGGCAGGCGAGAAATTACGCCGTAGCAGGCGCGCGCGGCCGCGCCGTTCCAGGCTTCGTCAATTTAGCCGATCAAGTCGAGACTTTTCTGGCCGACGTTCATCAGCAGGCGCGCGGCGACGCGCTCTACGTCATCGACATGGGCGCAAATGACGTGCGCGACGCGCTGGCTTCGGCATCGCCACAACAGGCTGGGGTCATTTTTCTTGACGCACTCCATTCCTTTCACTCGCAATTGATCAAGCTTTACGACTCGGGCGCGCGCAAGTTCTTGCTTGTCAACGTGGCTAACCTCGGCAAGGTGCCGTCCATCTTGATTTTGAATTCGATCTATAGCGGCACGGCGGCCCTAGCCGAAGCTGCCGCTTACCAGTTCAATTTGGCGCTCGATCAGATGATCAATGCGATCAACGAAGGTTATCCGGACATTGAAATCGTCTCGCTCGACGCTTTCAGCGCGGTCACACAGGTGAGCGCCAATCCCGCCGCCTACGGGCTTGTCAATGCTACCTCGCCCTGTGTGATGCCCGAACTAGCACCGTTTCACTGCAAGAACCCCGACGGCCATCTCTTTTGGGATGGCATTCACCCGAGCCGAGCCGGCCATGCCATTCTTGCCCGAGCTGCGGCAAAAGCCCTGGGCCTCGATTAATCGCTGCAACTATCCGGGAGGACGGATCCATGAAACAGAGAAAACAAATCCAAACTACGATCGGCGACTTGATAGTGTCGTTGACCGACGAAACCCTGAAAATCGTACCGGCGCGCCGCAGCGCTTACCGGATCGTTGCGGCGCTGCTGGCCGGATTGCCGGTGCAGAGAAACCGCTGCACGGCAGGAGCGCTCCCGCGGCGCCGTTTCAACTTATCACCCGCCAAACTGATGATCGCTGGAACATATCTGGGCGCATCGCTCATCTTGATCGGTTGCATGTCCACTTTCGAGCCGCGCATGAGCGCCGGCGCGCTCGAAGCGCCGCGCTTGCCCAGCGCCAAAGAAGTCCGCGGCGGCGTCGAAGTCTCCGTCGAAGAATATTTCTCCAGCCATAAATCGCGCCGCGCCTTCGATGCCGACGTGGGCGCGCGCGGCGTTTTGCCGCTGCTGATTCACATTGAAAATCGCAGCGGCCAAGACTACCGGTTGGAGCGCCGCACGATCAAAGCGTACTTGAACGGCCAAGCGCTGCCGGTCGCGCACGGCATCGAAGCCGCCGAAATCGGCGCGCTGAGAAATCCCGCGTGGAATGCTCTGGTCAATACCGCGGCGATGGGCCCTCTGGCGATGTTTTTCGGCGTCGGCGCGATCGCCGGCAGCGCTACCCAGACGCAAAAGATCAACCGCCAGGTCGAACAACACTTCGAGCGCATGGAATTGACCGACCGCGTCCTCAAAAGCAATGAAACCGCCACAGGCTTTGTCTTTTTCAAGATTTCCGCCGCCGCTTCAAGCCCGGATACTTTGCAAGTCGAGATGATTCTGGATTCCGAACCGATCGTCGAGGGATATCCGGTCCGTCAGCTCGCCTTTCAATTCACGGTGCCGGCTTTGGTTGCCCAACCGTAGCCCAAACCGGCACTCGCCGCGGCTTGCGAAATTTTTCTTGACAGCTGGCCGGCCGGGGCCGATATTCAGGTGTTAAGGTAATTAAGGTGAAGAAATACTTTAGCTGAACGGCCGGCGGTTACAGCTCGCGCTTCGCAACCAGAACTGAGACACGATATGACGCTACCGCGCCGTGAGTTTACCGCGCCGTCACCGTCTGCCCGCCAAACAGCACAGGCTGCCCGGAAGTTTTTTCTCGCCGCATGCGCGCTCGGCGCGGCTTTCTGGCTTTTCGCCTCGCCCTCCGGCGCCGCCCAACGGCCGATCGTTTTCGACAATTCATGCCGCTGGCACGCGCAGAGACTTTGGCCCGAAGAAATTATCTTCGATCCGCCGGTCATCACGCCGGGCCGCCGTGAGCAGCGTCTCAGCGAAGCGCCGTCGACCACCACAATCATTACGGCGGAAGAGATCTGCCGATCGGGCGCGACCAATATACCGGACCTCCTGCGCATGGTGCCCGGCCTGGATATCTTCCGTATCTCGGCTTCCGACGTCAACATCACCGCGCGCGGGTTGAATTCTCGCTTGGCCCATCGGATGCAGGTTTATATCGACGGGCGATCCGTCTATGAAGATTTTTTGAATCTGGTTTTCTGGCATGAGCTGCCGATCTCGCTCCATGAAATCGAGCGCATCGAGATCGTCAAAAGTCCGATATCGGCGCTTTACGGCGCCAACGCTTTCAGCGGCGTGATCCACATCATCACCAAATCGCCGGAGGACCTCAAAGGCACGCAAATCACCCAGACGGCCGGCAACGCGGGCAGCTATCTCACCAATGTCATCCATGCCAATGTGCACGATGCCCTTTCCTACAAGCTCTCCTTCGAGTACGACCGCACAAACCATTTCCCGAACCCAGCCATCGGCAGATCCGACCACGACAAAGGACGCGAAGATTACCGCGGCAATCTTTTTGCCGAATACAAGTTTCTCGGCGGTTCGCGCTTTTCCTTCGCCGCCGGCATGGATGCCTTCGACCGCGATCTCGACCCGGGCTTGGTGCCAGCGCCGGCGCCGCCGACGCGGGTGTTCGCCAACGGCGGCCTCGGTTTTTTGAAGCTCAACTACTCGCTCGCCGACTTGAAGCTGCAATTCGCCTGGGACCGGCTCGATATGGATCTGCGCTCGAGCATTCTTGCCCGGAGAGTTCCCGTGACCGCCAACACATTCAAGCTCGATGGCCAACAGAGCTGGCTGCTCGGCGCGCAACATACGCTTACCGCCGGGCTGAGCTATCGACATCACATGTTCGATTCGCGCTTCTTGATCGGCCCGGAACAGCAGCAGGATCTGTTTTCGGCATTCGCGCAGCACGAATACAAGCCGCTGAACGAGCTGATCTTTACGCTCGGATTGCGCGTCGATACTCACCCTGAGGCGGGCGTCACGGTGGCGCCGCGCGGCAGCGTGGTGTATTCGCCGTGGCAAAACCATACCTTCCGAGCTTCGATCTCGCGCGCTTTTCGCAACCCCTCGGTGCTGGAAAATTTCGTCGACTTCGGCGCCATCACCGGATTTGCTCCGCCCGCGGACGTGATTACGATTCTCGGCAACCGCAATCTGGATCCTGAAGAGATCACTTCCTATGAAGTCGGCTATCAGACGGTGCTTTTCAAGCGCCTCAGAGGACGCGTAGATTTCTTCTACAACCGGCTTAGCCGGATGAATACAGGAACCACGCAAACCGGCCCCCTTGAGTTTACCATCCTGACCCAAGGGGGTGGCTACATTGTCGGCGCTGAGTTGGGCGCCGAATTGCTCTTCACCGACTGGTTGAAAGGATTCGCCAACTACTCGTACCAGAACCGCGATGTCAAACCGGAGATCTTAAGCATCGGCCCGCGCCACAAAGGCAACCTGGGGCTGAGCGCGAATTTACCCAAACGCATTGAAACGGACATTTACTTGAATACCGTCGGCGGCAGCGCCAGCCTTCAAGGCAAGGTGGATCCCTATACGACGGTTAACTTGCGATTGGGCTACCCTTTTGAGATTTTAGGCGCCAAGGCGAGATTTCACTTTGCCGTATCCGATATTTTTAACCATAAGCACAAGGAGTTCCCGGGCGGGGATACCCTCGAGCGACGCATCACCGGCTTGCTGCAGCTCCGCTTTTGATCGCAAAAAGAAGCCTCGGAAACGCCGTGTGTCTAGTATAGTCCCGCTTCTCTGGATCAGCCTCGCCGCGCTGTCGCTGCGCTTCGCCGACGCCGACACTCGCGCCGTGATCGCCGTGATCAAGAGCCGTGAAGCCGAGCCCTACGACATCGCCGTCAACAGCTTGCGCCGATCGCTCAAGGAGAATGGCATCCAGGCGCAGTTCGAAGACGTTTTATTGCCGGAAGAAGGGCAGCGCCGCGACGAGCGTCTGGCCGGCATAAGAAAAAAAAATCCCCAGCTCATCGTCACCCTCGGCTCGGCTGCAACCGAGCACACGGCAAAATCGATCAAAGATACCCCCGTGCTCTTTTGCATGGTGCTGAATCCTCAGGCGAGCGGCTTCGTTCGCTCGATGAGCGCGTCCGGCAACAACCTGACCGGGGCTTCATTGGACATCCCGCCGCAAGTTCAGTTCGAGGCGATCCGCGCCCTTGTGCCGCAGGCGCGAAAAATCGGCGTCATTTATAATCCGCAGGAAACCGAAACCGTCGTACAGCAAGCGCGCAAAACCGCCCGCGACATGGGCTTGGAATTGATCGCCGTGCCGGTCCCTACGCCTGACAAGGTCCCCGACGCGTTGCGCGCCCTCGATAAAACCGTCGATGCGCTCTGGTCGGTGGCCGACGGCACCGCCTTTTCGTCGGCTTCGATGGAATTCATTTTTCTTCATACCCTGCGCAACAAGCTCCCTTTCATGGGGCTGTCGCCGGCGTTTGTCAAAGCCGGGGCGCTGTTGGCCTTGGCCGTCGATTATCAGGAGGTCGGCGCGCAGTGCGGCGCGCTGGCAAACCGCATTCTCGCCGGCGAAAGTCCTTCCGCCTTGCCCGTGCTGACGCCGCAAAAAGTGGTTTTGCACGTCAATCTCAAGACCGCCGAGACTCTGGGCCTGAGGATTGCGCCGGACCGGCTCAAGGGAGCCGTGCTGGTGCGCTGAGAAGGATGCAAACCTTGCCACTGCCGCTGAAATTTCGCGTTCCGTTGGGTTGGAAACTGATCGTCTCCATTTCGGCGTTGATCGTGCTGACCTCGATCACGCTCGGCTGGTTTGCCGGGCAGTATGCGGTTGAGCTGATCAAGAGCGGCCTGCTGGAGCGCGGCCGTTCGCTGGCACGCAATCTTGCCGGCAACAGCGAATACGGCGTCCTCATCGGTAACCACGAGATCTTGAGTCAGCTCGTGAACGGCACGATCAAGGAAGAAGACGTCTTGTACGCGGTCATTCTGAACGAGGAGGGCGAAGGATTGGCCGGCGCTCGTTCGGCGCAGCTGCCGGTCTTACCGCCGAAGAACGTCGAACGCCGAGAACTCGATGAAGTCAACTGGACGGACCCCGCCACCAAGGCGTATCAGGTCCACTGGAGCGGCGAGATTTTCTACGAGGTTACGTTTCCCGTGCGGACTCAGCAGGTGCGCCGCAGCCGGGAGGAGATCGGCCTCGCCCTCGATGAAACTCCCGCCGCTTTCCATGAACGCAGCATCGGCCTCGCCGCCGTTGGCATGTCGCTATCGCAGCAACGGGTGAATGCCGCGATCATCAAAATATTGCGCAACATCGCGCTGCTCACCGCGCTGGTCATCGTGGCCGGAATCGGCGTGACCATCGTGCTTGTGAAGCTCATCGCCGGACCCGTCAATCAACTGGCGAGCGCCACCAAACTCATCGCCGAAGGCAATTTGAGTTCCCATGTCGCCATCAAATCGCGCGACGAGATCGGCCAGCTCGCCGATTCGTTCAACCGCATGGCGGAGGCCGTTCGGCAGCGTGAAAACGAGCTGCGCGGGCACGCCGCAGTGCTCGATCGTTTGAACCGGCAGCTCTTGATCCAACAGGCGGAACTGCAACAGATCAACGCGCAACTTGCCGCGGCGAGCCGGCACAAGTCGCAGTTCCTCGCCAACATGAGCCACGAGCTGCGCACGCCGCTCAACGCCATCATCGGTTTTTCGGGGATCCTGCTGAACCCGTCGCTGGGCAAAGTCAGCGAGGAGGAGCAGCGCGAGTTTCTCGACAACATCATGATCAGCGGTAAGCATTTGCTCGGCTTGATCAACGAAGTACTGGACCTTTCTAAAATCGAGGCCGGCCGCGTCACCCTCAGTCGAGATCGTTTCTCCGTGCCCGAGGTCGTGGAAAGCGTCCGCCAGACCGTCGAGCCGCTGGCGCACAAGAAAAACATCGTCATCGAGGCGACCTTCGATGCGAATTTGCCGCCAATGACAGCGGACGAAACCAAATTCCGGCAGATTCTTTACAACTTGCTGAGCAATGCGATCAAGTTTACTCCCGAAGCCGGTCGTGTGCGCGTTCACGCTCAGGCCGATCACCAGTCCATCGAAATTTCCGTGAGCGATACGGGGATCGGCATCAAACCGGAAGATCGCGAGCGGATTTTTCACGAGTTCGAGCAGGTTGAGATGTCGGCCGAACGCCGCTTCGAAGGGACCGGATTGGGGCTCACGCTGGCGAAAAAGCTCGTCGAGATTCAGGGCGGCAGAATCTGGCTCGAGAGCGCAGTCGGCAAGGGCAGCACGTTTAGTTTCGCTCTGCCCAGCGCGCCGGAAACGGCGCCGGGCACGGCTTAGGACGCGGCAACAAGGAGACTTGCATGGCTGGCGAACGCATTTTGTTAGTGGAAGACAATCCCATGAATCGACGCGTCTCGGAGTTTTTGCTGCGCGCCCAGGGTTATGTCGTCGACGAAGCGAGGGACGGCCAGGAGGCGCTGGAAAAACTCAAAACGCAGCTGCCCGATCTCATCCTGATGGATCTCCAGCTTCCCGGTCTCGACGGCTTCGCCGCAACCAGGATCATCAAACAGAACGCGGCCACCGGAAAAATTCCGATCATCGCGCTAACCGCCTACGCCATGAGCGGCGATGCCGAACGCGCCCTGGCGGCCGGCTGCGACGGCTATATCACAAAGCCGATCGATCCCGACGAATTTCACAAAACCGTGGCAAGCTACCTTCCGCGACGACACCCATGAGCCGGATTTTGACTGGTAAGAACCGCCCGCCTGGGCGAGCCGCGCCGGTCAAGGCAAGGTCCGAGCAAAGCGCCGCCTCCGAGCGCCGCGCCCTGCGCCTGGAGACCCTCGCCAGAGTGGCCGCCGTGCTGGGCCACGAGTCGAGCAATTTGCTCGGCGCCCTCGGCACCTGCGCTCAGGTGCTTCGGCGCAACCCGCACCTCACGGTCGATGACCTTGAAATGCTCGACATCATCCAAACCGGCGCGCAGCGTTTGCACGAGATCATCGGCCAGTTCGCGATGTTTCGCCGCGCCGGCGCCGCCCGAACTCCGGTAAACCTGAACGCCCTCATGGAAGAAATTCTCACCCGCCTTCGTCAGCACGAATGCTGCTCGGCCGAGATCGCCATCGAACGCCGCTTCGATCCGCGCGTCAGGGTCATCACCGCCGACGTCGAAGGGCTGCGCCGAGCGCTTTGGGAGCTCTGTTTGAACGGCGCCCAGGCGATCGGCAAGCGAGGCACGCTGGAAATTTGGACGCGCCGGACCGGCAGGAAAATTGTCATCCGCGTAAGCGACAGCGGGCGCGGCATCGACCCCGGCCTAGCTCAAGATATTTTCGAGCCGCTGTTCACCACCCGAACGCGCGCAACCGGCCTCGGTCTCGCCATCGTAAAGCGCGTCATTGAAGATCACGGCGGCTCGGTTGTCCTTGCCGAAGGCGCGCGCCAGCCTGGTGCCACTTTTGTCATTACATTGCCGACGGCTCAAAGTAAGCAAAAACAGCCACGACCCCGTGAGGACGAGGTGCACGGATGACAGCTAAAATTTTGCTCGTCGATGACGATGCGCCGATGCGCAAGACTCTCGCCAATCTCTTGCGCCGCGAAGGTTACCAGACCGGTGAGGCGGACAGCGGCGAGCAAGCGCGCGCCGCGCTCAGCCGCGATGTTTTTGATCTGGTGATCACGGATCTCCACATGGAGCCGGTGTCGGGAATCGATTTGCTCCGGTCGATCAAACAGTCCAGCCCGGAGCTCGAGGTCATCGTCGTCACGGCTTACGGCACCGTCGAAGCTGCGGTTGCGGCGATGAAGCTCAGGGCCTTCGATTTTATTACCAAACCCTTCCAAGCGGATGAGATCTTGCATCGCGTGCGCAACGCCCTGGAAAAAGGCCGCCTGCAGGGCGAAGTTCGACGGTTGCGGACCGAAGCGAGAAACGCCTTCGGCATTGCGGGCATCGTCGGCCAGAGCGACGCCTTGCGCCAGGTACTATCGGTGTTGCCGCGCGTAGCCCAAACCGACAGTACGGTTTTGATCACCGGCGAAAGCGGCACGGGCAAAGAACTGATCGCCCGCGCCATCGTCGCAACGAGCCGCCGCGCCGAGGGGCCGTTCGTGTCCGTGAGCTGCGCCGCGTTTCCCGAACAGCTCCTCGAAAGCGAACTTTTTGGCCATGCCAAAGGCGCCCATAGCACCGCTTATAACGCGCGCAAAGGATTGTTCGAGGAAGCCCATGGCGGCACTTTTTTTCTCGATGAAATCGGCGAAGCGCCGTTGCCGATTCAGGTGAAACTGCTGCGGGTCCTGGAGGAACGCTCGCTGCGACGATTGGGAGAGAACCGTGTGGTGCCGGTGGATGTGCGGCTGGTGGCGGCGACCCATCAAAACCTTGAAGAGTCGATCAAAACCGGCCGCTTTCGCGCCGACCTTTTCTATCGCCTGAACGTCGTTCGGCTTCACCTCCCGCCCTTGCGGGAGCGCGCCGAAGACATTCCACTATTGGCAGCCCATTTCATCGACAAGTACAACCAGAAACATGACCGGCGCGTTCAGGGCTTGAGCCCGCAGGCGCAATCCTTATTGATGGCCTATCATTGGCCCGGTAATGTGCGCGAGCTTGAAAACACCATTCAGCGCGCGCTGATCCTCGCCCCAGGCGAGCGGCTGGAAGCCGGCGACATTCCGCTCGAGCTCGCCGGCAGTGCGGTGCCAGCGACGGCTCAGGCGCACAAACTGCTCGAGCAGACGCGCGATTCGGTGCGGGTGATTGAGAAGCAGAACATTTTGGACGCTCTGGCGCTCCATCGCGGCAACGTCACTCACACGGCCAAAGCTCTCGGCGTCAGCCGCGCCACGCTGCAAAACAAGATGAAACAATACGGCTTGCGCAAACTCCCGGCCTGACGCGCTTGGCAAGGTAGGGCGCGGCCGCTATGTAGCTGGGATGTTTTCAATCTCCTACGGAGCCATTGGTCCGTTTCGACGGCTCCGCGGCCGTGCGGATCCGTTCGAAGATCATAGTCCACGGTTCTTCATCCCCACCTGTGGCTTGAGGTGAAAAACATTGAGAATGTCCCCTTTTATTGCCAACATCGCTTGGGCAATGCGGTTTACGCCGCTGTATCAGCGACTTAGGTCCTATCTGCACAAAACCTAAAAACCGCTCGACACAATACCCTAAAAATGGTACGGACCGGGGCATCGTCGCCATCCGGAAAACGAACAGGACCGTGAGCACCGCAATGCTCTCGCGGCGAGGGGTTACTGGCTTGCCTTCCAGGCGGTACAAAAGAGCCTGCGAAGGGTACTGCGCGGCGAGAATCCCGGCGCGGTCGCCGACGAGGATCACCGCGCATGGTACAGGGAAATGTTTGCGCCGAGCGTGACGGCAGGCTTGCTTCGGCCTGCCGACCTTGCGGGTTATCGTAACGCCCCTGTCTATATCCGCCGCTCGATGCACGTTCCGCCTAACAGCGACGCCGTGCGCGACGCCATGCCGGTATTTTTCGAGCTGCTGACGCAGGACACCGAGCCGCCGGTTCGGGTTGTGCTGGGGCACTTTATCTTCGTCTATATTCACCCTTACATGGACGGCAACGGCCTATCGGCCGGTTCCTCATGAATGTGATGTTAGCTTCAGGCGGTTATCCCTGGACAGTCATTCCACTGCAACGGCGCGATGCCTACATGGCCGCGTTAGACGATGCAAGTGTTCGGCAGAATATCCTGCCGTTCGCCGATTTTCTTGGGCAGCTTGTAAAGAAGGGACTACGCGGCAAGCCGGTGGCCAAGGTGCCGTCCGAGGAGCGGAAAAAAATTGACCAGAGAAAGAATTTGGGGTCGGACATAACAATCCCTACAATCTTCTACAGCGCGCGGTAATTTGAATCGCACTCTAGATGTGACGTTTTGGGATGAGCCTACAAAAAAAGGGGACATTCTGAGTTTTAATAGACGGTACGCTGATGCCGGTGGGCGGGAAAAACGCGGAGAACGGCTCCTTGCAAATTATTGAAGAAGATAACAACCCGTTTAGCCGACCCAAATAACCTCGAGACCGAGAACCGCGGCAACGTCGCGCTGACGGCCATCCGCCGTTACAAAAGGAATTCGGATACCAGAGGCAGCGTGAAATGTTGTCAATGAGGCGACATGTACCGCGTCCAGGGCTCTCGTCGGCAACGCTCCCTGAACGATCTCCTCGGCCCTATTTAACACCGGTCCGGAGACCTCGACCAACTCCCAGCGTGCTCGCTCGTTCTGAACTCTGCTCACGGTGGTCGCGAAGCCTTCTTCGGACAGCTCTCGGTCGCGTCTTCGTCTGCATAAGGCGGACAAAACTTCGACGGGGGTGATCGCCGAGGACAGCACATCGTACCGACGCAACAAAGACACGACCCGCGTGGAATTCCGCTCTCTGACGTATCGTTTGATCAGAGCGCTGGTATCAAAATACGCAAAGCTCACCGCTCCTCGCGCTCCTCACTGATCGTCTGCGATATCGGTTTGCCCTTGACGCGAATCGCCTTCCAGGATGGCTTTGGCATGGGTCCGCGCCGCAAAGCCGGCCGCAGCAACCCCTCCGCCTCGAGCCGCCGAATGATCGCTTGTTGATCCTCCTTTTGTTCAAGCGGCTTGATCACCGCGATTGGCTTCCCCCGCTCGGTCAGCACCACCTCTTTGCCTTGCTTGACCGCTTTCATCGCCTTGGAAAAACTCTGGTTGGCCTCTCTCAATCCCATGCGCACAGCGATTTTCTCCGCCATCTTGTAGTGATATCACTACATACCGTAGTCGGTTTCTGCCAGAGCGTCAACTCCCGACCGCTCACGGCAAAGCCGAGTTTTTTTGCGATGGCCCTTTCGAACATCTTTGGTCATGATATCTTTCGTCTTGCGGGCGATTCAGAGAGTCGACCCAGCTGCTCAAGCCTTGCAACAACCGATCAGCCGATCGGAATCCGCCCACTACGAACGCGTTCAGCACACTGCGCGGATCGCTGCGCGTTTGATCGGAGCTGGCGAAGCGCCCGGCGCGCCGAGCTGCTCGACCCTATCCGTCATCCGGAGGCCGTTTGAGTTTCACGGTTTGGCGATCCCGGCCACTCACGCGCGTTGCCTGGCGAAACGGCTTTCGCGATCTTGCCCAAACATCGCGACCCGAGTAAATTAGAGTTCGACAATGGCTACGGGTAATTACGCTGAGACGCTCAGGCAGCCCGGCTTTCTCGCCTTTTTCAATACCCAGTTCTTGGGCGCGTTCAACGATAATTTTTTGAAAATGGTGGTGTCTTTCGTCGCCCTCAACGTCGCGGCCAACGCGGACGGCTACGTCGAGCTGATCGCCTTTCTGTTCATTCTTCCCTCCGCCTTGTTTTCCGGCTATGCCGGCCACGTCGCCGACGTTTACAGCAAGCGCACGATCTTGGTGGCGGTCAAGCTTTTTGAAATCGCCGTCATGGTGCTGGCGCTCGGCACCTTTATCGTCGGATCGCTCAATCTCATGATGGCGGCGGTCTTTTTGATGGGTTTGCACGCGGCTTTTTTCAGTCCGGCCAAATACGGCATTTTGCCCGAGATGATGCCGGAAAGAGAGTTGTCGCGCGGCAACGGGCTTTTGGAGATGAGCACGTTCATGGCGATCATCCTCGGCACGTCGCTCGGCGGAGCGATGTTTCGCCTCTGGAAAGATCAGCTGCCGCTCATCGGACTCGTCATGTTCGCCGTCGCCGTTGCCGGCTATTATACGAGCCTCGGCATTCCGCGGGTTCCCGCCTCGGGCGCGGCCAAATTGCTGCGGCTCAACCCGTTCGGCGAGATCATCGACGGACTGCGCCGCCTGCGCTCCGACCGGCCGCTCTGGCTCACCGTGGTCGGCATCTCCTATTTTTGGTTTCTCGGCGCGCTGGTGAACATCAATATCCTTTCTTTCGGCAAGGAGCTGCTCCATCTCGACGAGTTTCACATCGGCCTGCTCGCCACCTATCTCGCCATCGGCATCGGCCTCGGCAGCCTCGCCGCCGGCCGCCTTTCCGGCGATCACATCGAGCTCGGTCTGGTCCCGCTCGGCTCGGTTCTGATGGGCATCTGTCTCGCCCTGGTGGCCTGGTCGGCGCCCTCCTATCGCTTGAGCGCCCTTGCCTTTGCGGCGCTCGGCTTTTCCGCCGGCCTGTTCGCCGTGCCGCTCAACGCGCTCTTGCAGCAGCGCAGCGGCAAAGAAGAAAAAGGACAACTGATCGCCACCAACAATTTTCTCAACACCGTCGGCATCGCGCTGGCGGCGGGCGTCCACTGGCTGCTCCAAGCGCCGCTGCAACTGGCGCCCGGCACGATCGTTCTGATCGCCGGCCTGTTTACCATCGCCGGCACCGTCGCCGTGCTATACCTGATCCCGCATTATCTAGTGCGCTTCATCCTCTGGCTCGTGACTCACTCGCTTTATCGGATTCGCACCGTCGGCGAGCACCATCTCCCGGCCCGCGGCGGCGCCTTGTTGGTTTCCAATCACGTTTCCTTCGTCGACGCGTTGTTGATCGGCGCCTGTTTCCCGGAATTTGTCCGCTTCATGCTGCACCGCGACTACTATGATCTCAAAGCGCTCAATTGGTTTTTCCGTTTGATGCACGCCATCCCGGTCTCCGCCACGAACCGGCGCGACATCGTCGAATCGATCAAGCGCGCGCGCAACGAACTCGACAAGGGGCACTTCGTGTGCATTTTCGCCGAAGGCGCCATCAGCCGCACCGGCCGCTTGCTGCCGTTCAAGCGCGGCTTCGAAAAGATCGTCGAAGGCAGCCGCATTCCAATCGTGCCGGTGCACCTGGATCAGCTCTGGGGCAGCATTTTTAGCTTCAAAGAGGGCCGCTTTTTCTGGAAGTGGCCCAAGGTGCTGCCCTACCCGGTGACGGTTTCCTTCGGCGCGCCGCTGCCCCCGTCCGCGAGTGCTTTTCAGGTGCGCAGCGCCGTGTTGGAGCTCGAAAGCGAAGCGGTCGAATACCGCCAGAGCGCCAAAGAACTGCTGCACACCAAGTTCGTCGCGACGGCCAAGCGGCGCTGGCGCCGGTTCTGCATGGCCGACACCACCGGCACGGAATTGACCTTCGGCAAGACCCTGATCGCGAGCCTGCTCTTGACGCGCTGGGTGCGGAAGCACTGCGCCGGCGAAGCCATGGTCGGCGTGCTTTTGCCGGCTTCGGTGGGCGGCGCGCTGGTGAATATCGCGGTTCAACTGGCCGGTAAGGTGCCGGTGAATCTGAATTTCACCGCCGGCGCCGAAGCGATGAGTTCGGCGCTCGGCCAGTGCAAGATCAAAACCATCATCACCTCGGCCGTCTTCTTGGAAAAAGCCAATCTCCAAGCGATCGACGGCATGGTCCACGTCGAAGACATCCGCAAGACATTCAGCTCGGGGATAAAGCTCGCAACGGCGCTCAAGGCTTTTCTGCTGCCCGCCGCCTGGCTCAATCGCCGCGCCGTCAAGCAGCAGCGATCGCACGATCTCGCCACGGTCATCTTTTCCAGCGGCAGCACCGGCGTCCCTAAAGGCGTGATGCTGTCGCATCACAACATTCGCTCCAATATCGAAGCGATCTGCCAAATCATTCAGTTCAATCCGCAGGATCGCATCATGGGAATCCTGCCGCTGTTTCATTCCTTCGGGTTCACCGCCACCGTCTGGCTGCCTTTGCTGGCCGGCTTCGGCGTGGTTTATCACCCCAATCCAACCGACGCCAAAATCATCGGCGAGACAGTGCAAAAATACCGCGCCACGCTGTTGATCAGCACGCCGACTTTTTTCGTCGGCTACTGGCGCCGCTGCACCAAGGAGCAGCTTGCGTCACTGCGCTATTTGATCGCTGGCGCGGAAAAGCTGCGCGAGCCGATCGCCAACGGCTTCCGGGAAAAATTCGGTTTGACGATTCTCGAAGGCTACGGCTGCACGGAACTGGCGCCGGTGGTTGCGGTCAACACACCCGATGTTCTCGACGGCAAGGAGCGCCAGGTGGGCCACAAGCCCGGCACCGTCGGCCAGCCGATCCCCGGCGTCGCGGCGAAAATCGTCGATCCCGAGACCGGCAAGCCCCTTGGCCCCGGCGAAGAAGGATTGCTGCTCATCAAGGGGCCCAATGTCATGCTCGGTTATCTCAAGCAAGAAAATCTCACCGACCAGGTATTGCGCCGCGGCTGGTACGTCACCGGCGATATCGCCAGCATCGACGAGGACGGCTTCATCAGCATCACCGATCGGATATCGCGCTTTAGCAAGATCGGCGGCGAAATGGTGCCGCATCTGAAGATCGAAGAAGCCATCAACGCCGTGTTGGGCACCGTCGCGTCGGCCGTCACCGCGGTGGCCGATCCGCAGCGCGGCGAAAAGCTGGTCGCCTTCTACGCCCAGAACGGCATCAGTCGGGACGAACTGTGGCACAAACTGAATCAAACCGATCTACCCAAGCTGTGGATCCCCAAGCGGGAAAATATCCACAGCATCGAAGAAATTCCGGTGCTGGGCTCGGGCAAAGCGGATCTCAAAAAGCTCAAAACCCTCGCCTTGGAGCGCGCGGCGAGCTGAAACTCAGCAGCGATCGCACTGCTCTCGCCGCGAGACAAGCGCTCGAAAGTTCGATGAGGAAGTTCTCATGATCACCAGCCAACGAGTCCGCGCCCTCTATCAGGCCGCCACCGACGAATTCATGGCCTCGGCCCCGTTCGCCGAGCTGGCTTCCGGGCAAGCAACGCCGGAGTTCGCGCGCGCCTTTGCCCGCAGCGTCTTTCGCACGCACTATCTTTCCGCGCACATCGTCGCGCTCTGTTTCGCGGCGCTGCCCTCCGGCGCGGCTTCGCTCCTGAAAGAAAACCTGCTCGAGGAAATGGGCCGCGGCGACGAGCCGCCGCACTCGGCCCTCCTGCTCCAGCTCGCCGAAGGCATCGGCTGCTCGCAGCAGGAAATCGACCAGCTCACCGAAGACGCGCGCCGGCGCGTGGCGCTTTTCTGCGCCAGCCGCGTCGCATTGCCGACGCTGCGCGAAATCTGCCTCGCCGTCCTGCTGGAAACCCTGTCCTTCGAGTTTATGCTGGCGCGCTGCTCGGCCCGTCTCGCCAAGGCTTTGAACGAGCATTACGGCGTCGCCAAGAGCGCGCTCAGCTGGTTTGAGCTGCACTCGGAAGTCGATGCGCGTCACGCCGAGGAAGCGCTTACGGTCGTCGAAGATTATGTTCGCTTTCATCAGATCAGCGACGCCGCCTTCGAGCGAATTCAGCGCGCCACGCTGAGCAACGTATTTGCAAAGCATTACTTTCCGGCGCACGAACGCGTGTTCGCATCGGCTGCCGGGAGGGACGTGCGCCAGGTCGAGACCATCACGATCTATCGGCTGAGGATCCCGTTTCACCGAGCCTTTCATCATGCGGCGCAAAGCCGCGAACATAGCGATGCGGTGATCGTGCGCGTCACCGACGCGAGCGGCCGGAAGGGCTACGGCGAAGCGCTGCCGCGCCCCTACGTCACCGGCGAAAACACCGAGGCCATGATCGCGCACTTAAGAGAGCGACTGGCGCCGCAAATTTTTCGCCAAGACTGGCCGGCCGGCTGGGGCACCTTCGATCGTCTCGCCGCATGCCAGAGCGATTGGACGCAGAGCGGGCGGCACGAAATCGTCGCCTGGAACGCGGCGTTCTGCGCGGTCGAATTAGCTTTAATCGACTGGAGCCTGCGCGGGATCCACTGCTCCCTGGCCGACTTTTTACCGCCGCTGCGCCGCGAGGTGGTTTACAGCGGCGTGATTTCATCCGACGATCCCGGCGAAGCGGCGGCCTTGGCCGAGCGCATGGTCCAATTCGGTCTGCGCGAGCTTAAAATCAAAGTCGGCACTGCGGACGATATCGATCGAGTCGCGGCGGTGCGGCGGGCCGCAGGACCGGATATCCAACTGCGCGCCGATGCCAACGGCGCCTGGACAGCCGATGAAGCGGTGGCACAATTGCAGCGACTCGCGCCGTTTCATCTGCAACTCATCGAACAGCCGGTCGCCGCCGCGGATTTCGCCGGCCTGCGGCGAGTGCGGCAGGAGAGCGGCATGCCGGTCATGGCCGACGAATCCCTCGTCACCGCCGCGCAAGCGCGCCAGCTCGCGGAAGAGCGCTGTTGCGATTACTTCAACGTGCGCCTGTCGAAGAACGGCGGCATCACCGGCAGCCTGGCGATCGTTAAAATCGCCCAACAAGCCGGTATTAAAGTGCAGGTCGGCGCCCAGGTGGGCGAGACTGCGATTCTGTCCGCCGCGGCGCGCACCCTCGCCGCGCACCTGCCGGAGATCGCTTATGCGGAAGGTTCGTTCGGCACCTGGCTTTTGAGCGAAGACATCGCCTTCGAAGACGTGAGCTTCGGCCCGTCGGGGATGGCCCCTTTGCTGCAAAGCCGGGGTCTCAGCGTGACTGTCAAGGAAGAAGCCCTGGAACGTCTCGCCGCCGAAAAGCTCGAGCTGCGGCGTTAAAGCGATGCGCTGGATCGCCAAGGCCGCTGTCTTCGTCACGAGCCGCGCCTGGCCGTGCTGGGAAAAGCTTACGGCCGATCCGGCCAGAACTCAGAGCGATGCGCTGTTCGCGATCTTGCGGCGCAATCGCTTTACCGTTTTCGGCAAAGATCATCGATTCGATGCCGTCTCATCGCTGCGCGATTACCGCAGACACGTCCCCGTGCGCGACTACGAAGGCTTGCGCGCTTATGTCGAGCGCGTCGAGGCCGGAGAAGCGAACGTTCTAACCGAAGAGCCGGTTTCGATGTTTGCGCTGACGAGCGGCAGCACCGGCGCTCCCAAGTTGATCCCGGTCACCCAATCGAGCCGCGCCAACCATCGCCGGCTGACTCGCCTGTGGTATTACCGCGCCTACCTGGATCACCCGACGCTGTTCGACGGCAAGCTGCTCGGCGCCGTCAGTCCGGCCCATGAAGGCATGACGCCTGGCCAAATTCCTTTCGGCGCCGCTTCGGGACTGGTTTACCAAAGCAGCCCGCGCTGGATACAAAACGCTTTTGCCGTCCCTTACGAAGCGGCTCAGGTAAAGGAATTCGCGGCCAAGTATTATTTGATCATGCGCTTGGCCATCGAGCATCCGATCAGCTTTTTCGGCACTCCCAATCCGAGCACGATCCTGCGCCTGGTCGAGACCGCGGACCAATATAAGGATGATCTCATCCGCGACATCCGCGACGGCACGATCAGCTCGCGCTGCGCATTGGCGCCGGCTCTACGCAGCTCTCTGGAGGCGCGGCTCAAAAAAAATTCCCGGCGCGCCGCTCAGCTGGAAAGCTTCGCCGGACGAGCCGGCGCTCTGCGCCCGCGCGAATACTGGCCCGGCCTCGCGCTCATCGGCTGTTGGAAAGGCGGCAGCGTGGGCGTGCGCTTGCACGAGTTGCCGCGCTGGTTTGGCGCGCATGTCCCGGTGCGCGACCTCGGCTACATGGCAAGCGAGGCGCAGATCACATTGCCGATCACCGATGCGGGCTGCGGCGGAATTCTCGATATCGCCGGCAACTTTTATGAGTTCATTCCCGAGTCGGAAATCGGCAGCGGGCAGCCTGAAGCGCTTACCTGCGATCAGCTCGAGAGCGGCCAGAGCTATTATCCGATTCTGACCACGCCGGCCGGACTCTATCGCTACGACATCAACGACGTGGTGCGTGTTGCGGGGTTCCACAAAAGAACGCCGATCCTCGAATTCGTTCGCAAAGGCCGCGATGTCACGAGCATCACCGGCGAAAAGCTGCACGTCAATCAGGTCATCGCCGCCATGGCAGAGGCGCAAAAGATCGCCGGGCTTGTCCTGCGGCACTATGGCGCGAGCGCCGATGTTGATCGGTCGCGCTATCTCTTCTCGGTGGAATTCGACGCCGGCGCGCCGGAGCGCGAAGCGCTCGAGCGTCTCCTGAAGATCCTCGATGACCAGCTTTGCCGTCTCAACGTCGAGTACCGGGAAAAGCGCCGCTCCGACCGTCTTCATGCGCCGGTTTTGCAGATCATGCGGTCCGGCTGGTTTGAGCGCAAAACCAGCGCGGCATTGCGGCGCACCGGCCGCGATGCTCAGATTAAAATGCCGTTACTGAGTAATGAGCCGGAAGACGCCGCTGAGATATCCTCCGTCATCGAATGTGTCGGCCCATCCGGCGAAGGGTGACTTCCATGCACGGACCGATCCTCGCGGCTCTGACCGTTCTCTTCGCCCTGCGTGTCCTCGGGCAAGCACTGGTGGCGTTTTTCGGCGTGGTCTGGCTGCCGGCCATGAACCAGTGGTTTTCCGGAATGATTCCCTACCCGGCGCTGTTGGTTTTTCAAATCCTCATGCTGATCCTGATGATCAAAATTAGCATCGACGTGTGGCGTGCCTGCGGCATTTTCGGTGCGCCGCGGCGGCACTGGCATAACTTTCTGATCAAGTTCAGCGTCGCTTACGCCGCCTTGATGGCGCTGCGCTATGGGTTGACGATGATCCTCTATCCCGAGATGCGCTGGTTTAGCGGCACCATTCCGATTTTTTTTCATTTCGTTTTGGCCGCCTTCATCTACGTTATCGCAGATTACCACCGCTCCCAAAGCTAATTGCATGCCCCGACCCCGCGTGTTAAAAACTGGCTCATTCGGAGGTGGGCATGGATTTTCAAAAATTGGCCGACAAGGCGCTGCAGGGCATACTCCCCGAGCGTGAAGAACTGCTCGAGGTATTGAACGCCCCCGACGAGCAGCTGCCCGAACTGCTGAGCGCCGCCTTTCGAGTGCGCCACCGTTACTACGGCAAGCGCGTGCAAATTCACGTGCTGCAGAACGCCAAAAGCGGTCTCTGCCCCGAGGATTGCCATTACTGCTCGCAGTCGGCGGTTTCCCAAGCGCCGGTTGAAAAATATCCCTTCATGTCCAAAGCCGAGCTCGTCGAGAGCGCCCGCAAAGCCAAACAGGCCGGCGCAGTGCGTTTTTGCATCGTTAACAGCGGGCGCGGCCCGACCAACAAAGAGATCGACGAAATTACCGAAGCCGTGCGCGAGATTCGCGCCGAGACCGGCATGAACATCTGCTGTTCGCTCGGCTTGATGAATGAAGAGAAGACCCGCAAGCTCGCCGCCGCCGGCGTGGGGCGGGTCAATCATAACTTGAATACCAGCCGCGAGCGCCACGCTGAGATCGTCACAACGCATACCTTCGACGACCGGGTCAACACCATCGAAAGCGTCAAGCGCGCCGGTATCGGCACCTGTTCGGGCGGCATCATCGGCATGGGCGAAAATGACGACGACATTATCAATCTGGCGCTGACCCTGCGTGCCATGGACATCGATTCGATTCCGGTGAATTTCCTGAACTCGATCCCGAACACACCTTTCGAGCATAAGCGCGAACTGACGCCGCAGCGCTGCTTGAAGGCCCTTTGCCTGTTCCGCTTTGTCAATCCGAGTAAAGAGATTCGGGTCGCCGGCGGCCGCGAAGTGAATCTGCGTTCGCTTCAACCGTTGAGCTTGTATCCGGCCAATTCGATGTTCGTCAACGGCTATCTCACCACGCCTGGACAGGACGCCAGCGACGCGCACCAGATGATCCGCGACCTGGGTTTTGAACTCGACCAGCCGGCAGCGATCTAGGAGCTGTTCATGCTACGAAGACAAATCGATGACGCTGTGTCGATCGGGGGTGTGACCCTGTAGGAGCGATGGCATCAGCGTGAAGGTTTCATCGTCAGGTTCATTCTTGCAGAATGCCTGAACTTTTTACTCGTAATCGCATGGTCAACTCGTTTATTGCCGCTTCAGGGCTCAACTGCCTTGCCATCGCTCCGGAAGGGTTGCGCCTCGATCTCTAGTGGCTGAATAACCCGGCTGGCCGAACACTATCGACACGATGACTGCGTCTTCCCAATCGTTTTTTAAGGAGGAAGCTATGGCCACAAAGATTCGCCGCTTGGCACTATGGGTCGTGCTGGCGTTGGTCTCGATCATCCCAGCCACCGCTCCCGCACAAGAAAAGCCTGCCCCCAACGTTCAACCGATGCCGAACATGGTGCCGGGGCGTCCCGATATTCCCAGCGCGGAAATCCAGAAAACCTTGCGCGGCGTGCCGGCGCCGAAGTCGCCGACGTCGGCGGAAAAATTGGCCCTCGACAAGCTCAAATTGCCGAAGGGATTCAAGATCGAAGTTTTCGCCAGCGGCATCGCCAATGCGCGATCCCTAAGAATCGGCGATAAAGGCACCGTTTTCGTCAGCAACCGCGTGCTCGACAAAGTTTACGCCATCGTTCAGCGCGGCGATAAGCGCGAAACCAAAGTCGTCGCGTCGGGACTGGACCGGCCCAACGGACTCGCATTCCATAACGGCGCACTCTACATCGCCGAAGGGACCAAGATCTCCAAGCTGGAGCGGATCGAGGACACGATCGACAATCCCAATAAACCGATGGTCATTTACAGCGACCTACCCAATCACCAATCCCATGGCTGGCGCTACATCGGCATCGGCCCGGACAACAAGCTCTACATAAACATCGGCGCGCCGTGCAACATCTGCGAGCCGCCGCCCACCAACGCGCAGATTCGCCGCCTCAATTTGGACGGCAGCGGCGCGGAACCGTTCGCCTTGGGCGTGCGCAATTCGGTGGGCTTTGACTGGCACCCGATCACCAAGGATTTCTACTTCACCGACAACGGCCGTGACTGGTTGTCCGAAGACCTGCCCGAAGATGAATTGAATCGCGTCACCAAGGTGGGCCAGCACTTCGGCTTTCCGTATTGCCACCAGGGCAACTTCACCGACCGCGAGATGGGTTGGGGACGCTCCTGCGACGAGTTCACGCCGCCGGTCGCCCTGCTCGGCCCGCACAGCGCCGCGCTCGGCATGCGCTTTTACACTGGCAACATGTTTCCTCGCGAATACCGCAACGCCATCTTCATCGCCCGCCACGGCTCGTGGAACCGCACCAAAAAAATCGGCGGCGACGTCGTTGTCGCCAAATTAAACGTCGACGGCACGGTACGATCGGTGCAGCCGTTCATCACCGGCTTTTTACAGAACAACGAGTACTGGGGGCGCCCCGTCGATGTCCAAGTGATGAAAGACGGCTCGATGCTGATCTCCGATGATTACGCCGGCGCGGTTTATCGGGTGATTTACAGCCCGCAGATCGCCGGCCGCTGAAGCCGGCAGGTTGACGCCCGATGCCCAGCAAGACGGCTATTTTGTCCATCGCAAATCTCAAAAACGACGACTTGCCTGCATTGCGCGCAGCCTTCAACGCTCTGCCCGGCGTGGAGAAAATCGATTTCAACGTCGAGCGCAGCGTCGCCGTCATCGAGTTCGACCCGAGCCAGTCGCACATCGATGATTTTCTCAGGGCCGTGCTGAAAGCGGGATTTCAGGTGCTTTGAGTAAGAGCGATCGAGGATGGCAGTGCTCGATGTGAGTTCTCCATTCCGTATCATCTTCGTGCATCATTGCGTTATGGAGACAACAGTGTAAGGATGACACACCACCGATTCGCCGGAGGTAAAGACTATTTGCGGCTGGCGCTAGCTGGACGCCATTGACCAGCTAACCTGACCGCGAGCCAAACCAACGAACTGACCGAGCACGTTTGACTCCGCTCCGGCGTCAACTCGACGCTTATTTTAAAGCCCGAACGGTTTCACACCGCTCGGGCTTTCTTTTTTTTCGGAGAAGGCTCATTGACAAGATCGGATTAGCACAACGACCGGCCAGAGCTTTCCGGTTCCGATTTTGATGCGGAATTGACACCTATGATGTGTAGATGTCTCCTTTTGATCGGCATTACTCGTTGCGGTTCACCCGGGCGACACCGGCGATGACAAAGACGCTGCAAATAATTCTTTCTATCATCGCGCTGCTCGCTTGTAATGCAATTGGCGAGGCGCAGCAGGAGCAAAAAGTTCGCCGGATCGGATTCCTATCTGGTGTGTCCCGTTCGTTTCTATCAAGCCGCATCGACGCATTCCGGCTAGGTCTCCGCGATCTTGGGTACGTCGAGGGAAAGAACATCGCTATCGAGTGGCGATTTGCCGAGGGTAAAGCTGATTGGTTAACTAGCCTTGCAGGTGAGCTAGTGCGGCTCAAAGTCGAGGTCATCGTTACGGCAGCTCCGCTACCCACCAATGCTGCGAAGAAAGCAACTGGTACGATTCCCATCATTATGGCGTTTGATGATGATCCCGTTGGCTCTGGATTCGTTACCAGCCTTGCTCGACCGGGTGGAAACATTACGGGACTATCAACTCAAGCGTCAGATATTGGCGGAAAGCAACTGGAGCTTCTTAAGGAGATAGTCCCCAAGCTCTCCCGCCTGGCCGTCCTCGGCAATTCGACCGTTCCTGGTTACGGGCAAATGGTAAAAGAAATCGAAGTTGCTGCCAAGGCGCTCGCCGTTAAAGTTCTATACCTAATCGTACAAAAACCCGAAGACATTGAGGCTGCATTTCAGAGCGCAACTAAGGAGCGTGCAAATGCAATCATTGTGCTCGGTACCCCTGCCATCCTTAGCCGACAACAAGACGTTGTAGACCTCGCAGCAAAGAATCGGCTGCCTACGACGTACATCAGGCCAGAGTTTGTCGAGCACGGCGGGCTTATGACCTACGGTGTGAGCATGAATGATCTGTTCCGCCGCGCGGCAACTTACGTGGATAAAATTTTGAAAGGTACCAAACCAGCCGATATCCCAGTCGAGCAACCAATGAAATTCGAGTTCGTCATCAACCTTAAAACCGCCAAGCAGCTCGGTTTGGAAATCCCCCAGTGGACGCTGATGAAGGCGGATCGGGTGATACGGTGATGCGCAACATTGTCATTGGCGTAATTGCTTGCTTGTTCGTACTGAGGGTTTGCACCGCCGAGGCGCAGGCGGCGAGAATTCCCCGGATAGGAATATTGTTCGCGTCCTCCGCGTCCGTTCAATCGGCCCGGATCGATGCATTTCGCCAACGGCTGCGTGAGCTTGGGTATGTCGAAGGAAAAAACATTGTCATCGAGTACCGATATGCGGATGGGAAACTCGAACGGCTGCCTGACCTTGCTGCCGAACTGGTGGGTCTCACAGTTGACGTGATCGTCACCGTCCCCCAGGCTATTTCAGCTGCTCAGAAGGCGAGCCCGACAATTCCCATCGTGTTCGCGCTTCATTCCGATCCAGTTGGAACTGGGCTTGTCTCCAGCCTGGCGCGACCTGGAGGAAATATCACCGGACTTAGCGCCATGGCGACAGATCTAGATGGCAAACGATTGGAGCTGCTCAAGGAAGCCTTTGCTGAGTTTACGCGGGTGGCCTTCCTGCGGCAAGCGATTGGCATGAGGACAAACCTGGCTCTCACAGAGATGGAAGCTGCGGCCAAGGCGTTGGGAGTCAAACTTCTGTCGCTTCCGGTGCGAAACCTTGAAGATTTCGGGAGCGCATTTGCGCGAGCGAAAAGGGAACGTACCCAGGCTCTCATTACGAGCATAGGTGGACTTATCACTACTCAGCAACGCCAAGTGTTGGACTTCGCGGCAAAGAACCGGTTGCCGGCGATGTACCCAGCGAGTGAGTTCGTTGAGGCCGGCGGCTTGATGAGTTACGCGCCGAGCTATACGGACTTATTCCGGCGCGCCGCTGACTTTGTGGACAAGCTCCTGAAGGGCACCAAGCCCGCCGACCTGCCGGTCGAGCAGCCGAAGAAGTTCGAGTTCATCGTCAATCTGAAGGCCGCCAAGCAGATCGGCGTGACGATTCCGCCGAATGTGCTAGTGCGGGCCGATCGGGTAATCAAGTGATTCAATTTTAGATTTTCGCTTGCCGATTTTGGATTGAGGGACGAAGACATGGCGAAGATATTTCGGAGTGCAACTCCGTGGGTTCGCTCCGATAATCGAAAATCTAAAACCCGTGGTGAGCGAGGTCGAACCATCCAAAATCGAAAAT
>Ga0073934_10002061_pt1 | contig 44134 bp, 35 predicted proteins | sample LarsenN4metaG_FD_76834 | JGI IMG/M metagenome (GOLD analysis project Ga0073934, IMG submission 76834) | Hot spring sediment bacterial and archeal communities from British Columbia, Canada, to study Microbial Dark Matter (Phase II) - Larsen... ...
GCGCCGGTGGCCGAGTTCAATCAGGTGCCGGGTGGCCTGGCGCGCGCCTTCGCGGTTGTCGAAGTCCAGCGACAGCAGGTTGGGCGCCTTCAGGCTGCGCCCGGTCACCACCACCGGCAGCGCGCGCGCCAGCGAACGCAGCGCGCCGTCGGCCAGGCGGCCGGTGAGCACGATCACGCCGTCGACGCGGCGGGAGCGCAGCACGCCGATGCAGCGTGCCTCCTCGTCGGCTTGCCAGTGGCCGCTCATGAACAGCGGGCTGTAGCCGGCGGCGTCGAGCTCGACCTCGATGCCGCGCAGCGCGGCGCCGTAGAACGGGCTGTCGATGGCCTGGCTGAGCACGCCGATGCTCAGCGTGCGCCCGCCGGCCAGGCCGCGCGCCACCGGGTTGGGCACGAAGCCGAGCTTGCTGATCGCCTCGTCCACCACGGCCCGCTTCTCGTCGCTGACCACCGCGGTGCCGTTGAGGATGCGCGACACCGTGCTCGGCGACACGCCGGCCCGCTCGGCGACCATCTCGAGGGTCACCTTCGCAGGCGTGGTACTGCGGTTGCGGATGGGCTTGTGCACGCTGGTCCTCTCCCCTGGCCTGTGCCGGCCGAGCGGCGCGAAGTTTAGGGGGACGAGGCCGTCTTGCAAGCGCTTGCAAGGCAGCGCGCGGGCGGCGGCCCGACGCGGGCCGGCGTGGCCCCCCCGGCGGGAATCGAACCCACATCTAGCGCTTAGGAGGCGCTCGTTCTATCCATTGAACTACGGCGGGAGCGGGCGGCGGCATTGTCGCATCCGCGTGCGCTGCCGAGCGCCGCTGCGCCGCGGCGCCCCGCTCAGGGCGCACGCGCTGGCACCGTCTGCCGCGGCCCCGGCTCGAGCGGCGCCTCCTGCAGCCGCCAGCTCCAGATGATGTCCAGCGAGTTCTCCAGCCCGCTCTGCGCGCGCACCGTCAGGCGCTGCGCGATGCGGTAGATCAGCTGCCAGGTGCCGGTGGTGGCGTTGACGCCGCGCTCGTAGCCCACGTACCAGCGGCGCGAGAGCTGCTTGCCCAGCGAGATGACGGTCTCGCGCACGTCGCCGTCGCCCTGGCGCAGCGAGAACTCGTCGATGCCCAGGTTCCTCATCAGCTTGTCGGTCGGCGCCTCGCCCTCGCCGGCGAGCAGCGCCACCGCGGCGCGCTGCAGGATCGCCGTGTCGTTGCGGCCCAGGCCGTCGGGCGCGCGGCCGAGCAGCAGCCAGGCGAGCTTGTCGGTCTCGCTCATCTCGGGCTCGCTGAACAGGCGCACGCGCGGCGCCAGCGCCGTGCCGGTGATCGCCAGGCCCACGCGCATGTCGATGTTGGGCCGGATCGCCAGGATGTCCAGCCGCGGGTTGTCGACCGGCCCGCCGAAGGCGATGAGCCCGCGCTCGAGGGCCAGCCGCTGGCCATAGGCGGCGTAGCTGCCGCGCTCGGCGTTGATGGTGCCGTTGACGGCCAGCCGCCCGCCCGGGTTGGTGACGCGCAGCTTGCCCACCAGGCCGGCGTCGACGCCGCGGCCGCGCACGCGCAGCTGCTCACCCAGGTCGATGTCCACGCCGAGCGTGAAGGCGCGCGCGCGCCGCGAGGGCGCGGCTTCGGCGCCGCGCTCGGCGTCCTCGGCGGCGTCGCGGATCGTCACGTCGTCGTCGAGCGAGGGTGCGTCGGCGCGGCTGAAGTCGAACAGGCCCTCGTCGACACGGAAGCTGCCCTCCAGCCGGCTCGCCTCGCTGGCCAGCGTCAGCTCGGCCTGGCCGCTGGCGCTGAGCAGCCGGTCGACGCGGCCGAAGATGCGGAAGCGCTCGGCCACCAGCGCCAGCCGCGCGCTCGGCGCGCTGCCGAGCAGCGCGCCGCCGGTGATGCGCACGCTGCCCTCGCCGGAGCGGGCCGTGAAGCGTTCGATCTGCGCGCGGTCGCCGGCCAGGCGCACGAGCAGCTCGCCGTCGCGCACGTTCACGCCCTGCAGCAGGTTGCGCACCGCCAGGCCCTTGCCGCTCAGCTCGCCGGTGTAGGTGGGCTCGCCGAAGCGCCCGCCGAGCGCGGCCTCGGTGGTCAGCTCGCCGGCCAGCCGCCAGCCCGGCGGCACCCAGTTGCCCCAGATGCCGATGTCGGCCACGCGCGCCTGGATGCGGCCCTCGATCGGCGCGTCGGCGTGCGGCCAGCGCCGCTCGGGCGTGCTGCGCACGCGCACGTTGCCGCGGATCTCGCCCAGGCTGCGGCCGCTGAAGACGGGGCTGAAGTCCCACACGCCGTCGCGCGCCTTGAGCGCGAGGCGGAACTCGCTCAGGCCAAGCAGCTGCAGGCCCTCGTTGCCGGCCACGTGCAGGTCGCCGTCGCGGCGCTCGAAGACCATGTCGGCCTCGAAGCGCTCGGCGGCGCGCAGCTCCACGTGGGCGCCCAGCTTGAGGTCGCCCTGCCAGCCGACGTTGGGCTGCAGCCGCGCCAGCAGCGGCGCCAGCGCGAACGGCTCGACGTCGGCGCGCAGCGTGAAGCCGGCCGGCCGGCTTGCCAGGTCGGCCTGCACGGCGTCCCAGCGCAGCGCGATGCCGCCGGCCAGCTGCAGCTGGCCGGGCTCGGCGCGCAGCGTGCGCAGGCCGCCCTGGCGTTCGAAGCCGAACTCGGCGCGCAGCTCGCGCGCGTCGATCCAGCCGCCCTCGAAGGGCGCGGCCGGGGCAGCCTGGCCGTCCCAGGCGCCGACGTTCAGCCGTTCGATGCGCGCGCGCCAGCGCCCGCCGCCGCCGGCCTCGCCGGTCCAGCCGCCCTCGGCCAGCATGAACGCGCGTGTGCCCTTGCCGACGCTCAGGCCGAGCAGGCGCGCGGCCAGCTCGGGCGGCGCGAACGGCAGGGCGCCGGCGATCTCGATGCGGTGTTCGTCGAGCGTGCCGCGCAGCTCGGCGCGCAGCTGGTCGGCGCGCTGCTCGCCGAGCTGCATGCCGCTCGCCTCGAGCTGCACGGCCACCGGCGTCAACGCGCCGCTGTCGGCGCCGAGCTCGAACCTCCAGCGCGCCTGGCCGCGCTGGATGCCGAGCGCGCCGGCGCGCAGCTGCTCGACGCGCGCGCTGCCTTCGCTCTTCACCTGCGGCCAGCGGCCGTCGGCGCTCAGGCTGGCCACCACGCTGCCCTGGCGCGGCAGCCACTCGGCCATCACCGGGTCGAGGCGGGCGAGCGGCGCCAGGTTGGCCAGCGAGCCGGCCTGCACCTCGGCGCGCCAGCGGTCGGCGCCGCCGCTGCCGGCCGGGTTTCCGCGGCCTTCGATCTGGATGCGGTTGCCGCCCAGCGTGATGTCGGCACGCAGCGAGCCGGTGGTCGGCGCGGCGGCCTGGGTGTAGCCGAGGTCGACCTCGGCAGCCAGCGCCACGCCGGCGAGCAGCGACTCGTGGATGCGCAGCTTGCCGTTGCCGGCCAGGCGCTGCGCCAGCGCCAGCGGCGAGCGGCGGCCGAGCAGCAGGGCGTCGGCCGGCGCGCGCACGTCGAACTGCCAGCCGGCATTGAAGCGGTGCGGCCCCTGCCGCCACGGCGTGCCGGCGCCGCCGGGCCACCAGGGCAGGGGGTCGAAGTCGTTCAGGCTGCCGGCGCTGGAGAGCTGCCAGTCGGCGCGCGCACCGGCCGCGCCGCCTGAGCCGCCTGCTCCGACCGCGCCGGGAGCGCGCGTCAGCCGCCCGTTCAGCTCCGCGATCGCGCTGCCCGAGGTGGCGCGCAGGCGCCGGATCTCGACGCGCCCGCTCGAGGCGCTGCCCTCGGCGGCCAGCTGCACCGCGGTGGGCGCGGCCTGGAGGCGGCCTTCGAGGTCGAGCTTGAGGTCGACCTGCCAGGGCACCGGCGGCCCGGCCGCCGGCGTGCCGGGCGTGCCGGGGGCGGCCGGCACGCCGCGCAGCGTGGCCTTGAGCGGGCCGGTGAGCGTCATCGTCGCGGCGCGGCCGTCCAGGCGCTGCGGGTTCAGCCGCTCGAGCACGAGGTCGAGGTCGAGCGTGGCGCCTTCCCACTGGCCGCGCCCGCTCAGGCGGCCGGCGCCGGCGGCGGCGTCGGCCAGATCGAGTTCCAGGCGCGGCGCTTCCAGGCGGCCCGGGCGCGCGAGGTCGCCGCGCAGCTCGAAGGCGGCGCGCGCGATCGGCAGCCGGCGTTCGTTCCAGCGCCCCGGCAGCTTGTTCTCGAACTCGGCGCTCGCCGCCAGCGGGGCCTTCTCGCGCAGGCCGGCGGCCTCGATGCGACCGCTCAGCCGCGTCTGCGGCGCGCCGGCCACCAGGGCCGAGAGGTCGAGCGCCTCGGTGCGCGCCGACACGCTGGCCAGCACCCAGGCCTGCAGCGGCTGCAGCCGCGCGTTCACGTCCACCGACTGCGCCGGCTGGCCGCTGCGCGGCGTGCCGCGCAACGTGGCCTGGGCTTCGAGCAGGGCCAGCGGGCCGTGCACGTCGAGCACCGCGGCCCAGGGCGGCGCTTCGCCGGCGAACAGGCGCGGCACGACGGTGGCGCGCGCCTCGATCGGATACGGCCTCGCATTGCCGATGCGCGCGCCGGCGCTCAGGCTCACGCCGAAGCCCGCGGCGCGCAGCTGCGCCACGCCGTGCTGCGCGCCGTCGCGGCCGTCGAAGTCGATGCCGCTGGCCGCCAGGTCGGTGACCGGCTCGAAGCGGTCGATGCGCAGCTCGGCCACCACGGCCTCGCGCACCTCGGCGCGCAGCGGCGCGGCGAGCGTGGCCGGCTCGGGGATCGGGCGCGGCCCGCGCGGGCCGGTCTCCACCGTCACGCGCAGCGCGTGCACCTTGTCGATCGACAGGCCGAGCCACAGCGCCGGCTCGGGGCGCCAGCGCCAGTCGATGCCCTGCACGTCGAGCCCTTCCACGGCGGCCCAGGAGCGGCCCTGGTTCCAGCTCACGTGCAGGCGTTCGGCGCGCAGCCGCGGGTCGAGCAGCGCGCCCGACAGGCCCTGCACCTGCACGCCCGGCAGCAGGCCGAGCAGCCAGCGCGTGCCGTTCTCGCTGGCCAGCAGCCAGCGCGTGCCGAGCGCCAGCGTGCCGACCATCAGCACGACGAGCAGCGACATCACCCCGAAGGGCAGCAGCAGCCGCAGCGCGGCCGCCAGCGGCGCCGGCCGCGCCAGGCGATCTTGCGGGTCCGGCGCGTCGTGCCCCTGGGCCATGGTCTAGAACGCGATGCCCACGCTGAAGTGCAGGCGCGACTTGCGCACCTCGCGCCCGTAGGCCCAGTCCAGCCGCAGCGGGCCGACCGGGCTGCGCCAGCGGATGCCGACGCCGGCGCCCCACACCGGCTTGAGCTCGGACGGCGTGTCCGCGGCGTTGCCGGCATCGACGAATACCGCGCCCCACAACGACGGCAGGTTGCGGCTGATCGGCCGCGCCAGCTCCACGCTGCTGGTGAACAGCACGTTGCCGCCGCCGACCACGCCGTCGACGATCGGGCCCAGGCTCTTGTAGGTGTAGCCGCGCACCGAGTCGTCGCCGCCGGCGCGGAAGCGCTGCGACTCCGGCACCACCACGTTGCCGGGCAGGAACACGCGGCCGAGCTCGACGCGCGCCTGTCCGTACCAGGCCTGGCCGAGCGGCAGGTAGCCGGTGAGGCGCGCGTACCAGCGCGTGAAGAAGCCGGTGTCGGCGTTGGTGCCGTGCGAGCGGCCGACGCCGCCCTGGCCCGAGAAGCTGAAGCCGCGCGTCGGCAGCACCACGCTGTCGAGATCGCGCCAGACGCCGTGGTAGTTGAACGAGACGGCCACCGCGTTGGTGCGCCCGCCGAGCGAGGTCTCGCGCAGCGAGCGTTCGTATTCCAGGTAGTACAGGCGCTCGATGCGCGTGGTGTCCTGCGTGCGGCCGAGGCGCACGCGCTGCGACAGCACGGTGTCGCTGCCGGTCTCCAGGTTCTCCACCGCGCCGCCGATCAGGTTGCGGTAGAAGCCCGGTCCGGGGTGGGTGGCGATCTCGCCGTCCCAGGCCTGGCGCTTGGTGCCGAGTTCGGCCTTGTTGCGCGCCGTGAGCGGGTAGCCGAAGACGCGCCGGTAGACATGCTCCACGGTGCCGCGCGGGCCGGTGTTGGCGCTCACGCCGACGCCGAAGGTCCAGACCTGCAGCGGCGCCTCGCGCAGGCGCACCAGCAGCCGCGCCTGGTCGGCGTTGGCGGGGTCGGTGTCCAGCGTGACGCTCACGCTCTCGAAGAGTCCGGCCTTCTGCAAACGTTCCTGGAAGTCGAGGATCACCGCCTCGCCGACCGGTGCGCCCTGGCGCGCGGCGAGCAGGTTGCGCACGGTCCGGGCGTCGTGCGTGACGAGGCCGTCGATGTCCAGGGCGCCGAGCTTGAACAGCGGGCCGCTGTCGATGGAGGCGAACAGGCGCACCTCGTTGCGGCTGCGGTCCACCTCGGCGGCCGTGCCGGTCCAGTTGGCAGTGGCGTAGCCGGCGGCGCGCAGGCGCGCCAGCGCGCGCGCCTTGGCCTCGCTCCACGCGGCGTTGCGGAACTCGCTGCCGGCGGGCAGCGCCCAGGCGGCGCGCCACTCGGCCTGCATGGTGCGGGCGAGCTCGTCGCCGGCCAGCGCGTCGCGTTCCAGATCGCCTTCGGTCTCCAGGCGCACGCGCGAGACGCGCGCGCGCGGCCCGGGGTCGACGACGATGCGCACCGCCTCGGGCTCGCCCGGCGCGCGCCGCGGCTGGCGCTGCAGCTCCACGCGCGGCGCGAAGTGGCCTTCGGTCTGCAGCAGCTCGCGCACCTGCAGCGCCGCGGCGTCGACCAGGCGCGCCCACTCCGACTCGTCGACCTCCTCGCGCGCCATGCGCCCGAGGCGCACCACGTCGAGGTGGCGTTCGAGCAGCGCCTTCAGCTCGGGCGGCTCGACCTCGATCTGGACCTGCACGCCGAGCGCGGCCGCGGCCGGCGCCGCCGGGCCGGCCGGCGCGCCGGGCCCTTCGCCTTCGGGGGGCGGTGGCGCGGTCGGGGCGCCGGCGCAGCCGGCGAGCACCGCCAGCAGGGCCAGCAGCGCCGCGCCGCGCCGACTCATTTGCTGAGCAGCCGCATCGCCCCCTCGAGCCCGGCCAGCGTCAGCGGGAACATGCGCTGGTTCATCAGCTGCTGGATGATCGAGATGCTCTGCCGGTAGCCCCACACGCCCTGCGGCTCGGGGTTGATCCAGGCGAACTTGGGGAAGGCGTTCGTGAGGCGCTGCAGCCACTCGGCGCCCGGCTCCTCGTTGTTGTATTCGACGCTGCCGCCGGGCTGCAGGATCTCGTAGGGGCTCATCGTCGCGTCGCCCACGAAGATCAGCTTGTAGTCCTTGTTGTACTTGCGGATCAGGTCCCAGGTGGCGAACTTCTCGCTGAAGCGGCGCCGGTTGTTCTTCCACATGAAGTCGTAGACGCAGTTGTGGAAGTAATAGAACTCCAGGTGCTTGAACTCGCTCTTGGCAGCGCTGAAAAGCTCCTCGACGCGGTGGATGTGCTCGTCCATCGTGCCGCCCACGTCCATCAGCAGCAGCACCTTCACGCGGTTGTGGCGCTCGGGCACCATCTTGATGTCGAGCAGGCCGGCGTTGGCGGCGGTGCTGTGGATCGTGTCGTCCAGATCCAGCTCCTCCTCGGCGCCCTCGCGCGCGAAGCGGCGCAGCCGGCGCAGCGCGACCTTGATGTTGCGCGTGCCGAGTTCCTTGGTGTCGTCGTAGTCCTTGTAGGCGCGCTGGTCCCACACCTTCACCGCGGAGCGGTTGCGCCCCTTGTCCTGGCCGATGCGGATGCCCTGCGGGTTGTAGCCGTAGGCGCCGAACGGGCTCGTGCCGCCGGTGCCGATCATGCGGTTGCCGCCTTCGTGGCGCTCCTTCTGTTCCTCGAAGCGCTTCTTCAGCGTCTCCATCAGCTCGTCCCAGCCCATCTTCTCGATGGCCGCCTTCTCCTCCGGGCTGAGCTCGAGCTCGAGGGTCTTCTTCAGCCATTCGAGCGGCACGTCCTGGCTGAAGTCGGCGAGCAGCTCCACGCCCTTGAAGTAGGCGGCAAAGGCGCGGTCGAACTTGTCGAACTGCGCCTCGTCCTTGACGAGCGAGGTGCGCGCCAGGTAGTAGAACTCGTCGACCGAGGGCCCGATCACGCCGGCGCGCATCGCCTCCAGCAGCGTGAGGTACTCCTTGACCGAGACCTTCAGCTTCGCGGCGCGCAGCGTGTAGAAAAAGTTGATCAGCATGGCCGGTCCCTGGGGTGGCGGCCGCATTGTCGCCCGCTTCGGCGCGCCTTCGTTTCGGGCCGCATCGCGGTGCGGATTCCCCCGCGCGGTGGTGTTGCTGCGGCGGGGGCTTTGCGTGCAGACTTCGCCGCCAACGCCACCAACGCCGCCCGCGCCGAGCGTGCGGCGCTGCCAGGGAGTTCAGATGGAAGGCGGACCCAGCGCGGTGCCGATGCTGCTGGCACTGACGGCGGCGCAGTTCGGGGTGCACGCCATCGGCTGGACGATGGCGGCCCGGCTCTTCAGGCGGCCTGGCGGCCCCGAGGGGCACTTCGCGCTGTTCTGGATTGCCGCCGCGCTGGCGATGGGCGTGTACCTGCTGCCGCTGGCGCCGGCCCACCCGGTGCGTGCGCTGGCCGACACCGCGGTGCTGCTGGCCTGCGTGGTGCTGCACCGCGGCGTGCTGCTGTTCTTCGGCCGCACGCCGCCCGACCGCGCCTACCTCGTGGCCGGCGCCGTCGCGGTGGGTGCCGTACTGGTCGGACTCACGCTGCTGGCCGGGCAGTACCGGCTGCGCGCCATCGGCGCCTCGCTGCTGGTGGCGGCCGGCGTGGCCGCGGTGGCGGTGCCGGTGTGGCGCGACGGCGGCAAGCGCTGGCCGGGCCAGGGCGCCGCCCTGGCCACGCCGCTGCTGTTGCTGCTGGTGGTGCTGCTCGTGCACGCGGTCGTGCTGGCGCTGGCCGAAGACCCGCGGCGCCACGCGCTGGGCGCCGACTCCGGCGCCGCCGACGTCTTCGTGCTCGCGCTGCTGTTCGGCGGCGGCGTGCTCAACCTGGTGCAGATCCGCCTCGTGCTCGGCCGCCTGCTCGAGCGGCTGCTCGCGCAGAGCCGGCTCGACGAGCTGACCGGCGTGGCCAACCGGCGCGGCATGCTGGCGGCGCTCAACCGCGCCTTCACGCGCGCCGAGCGCGCCCAGCAGCCCTTTGCGCTGCTGATGGTCGACCTCGACCACTTCAAGACCATCAACGACCGGTACGGCCACGCCGCCGGCGATGCCGCCCTGGTGCGCGTGGCGCGCCTGCTGGTCGACGGCGTGCGCCTGGGCGACACGGTGGCGCGCTGGGGCGGCGAGGAGTTCTGCGTGCTGCTGCCGCGCTGCGACCCCGAAGGCGCGCTGCACCTGGCCGAGCGGCTGCGCGCCAGCGTGGCCGAAGGCAGCGTGGCCGACGGCGAGCCGGCGGTCACGGTGAGCATCGGCATCGCGCTCGTCGACACCGTGCACGAGACGCTGGCCCAGGCGCTGGCGCGCGCCGACCGTGCGCTGTACAAGGCCAAGCACGAGGGGCGCGACCGCGTCGTGATGGCGACCACGCAGCCGGCACCGCTTGGCGCGCAGTAGGGCCGGACGCGCGTTCCCGGCGCGATCCCGGCGCGTTATCGGCGCGTCAACGCGCGCGCGTACTGCCCGGGTCGTGCTTCTTCAGCCAGTCGAAGAACTCGCCGTACCACAGCCGGCTGTTGCGCGGCTTGAGGATCCAGTGGTTCTCGTCCGGGAACCACAGCAGCCGCGCCGGCACGCCCAGCGCCTTGAGCGTGTTGTAGTAGGCCAGGCCCTGCGCATCGGGCACGCGGTAGTCGAGCGCGCCGTGGATCACCAGCGTCGGCGTCTTCATGCCCTTGGCGAAGGCGTGCGGGCTCTGCGAATGCGCCTTGGCCATGTCGTCCCAGTACCAGGCGCCGAGCTCCTTGGCGTGCCACGACCAGGCGTCGTCGGCGAACATCGCCACCCAGTCGAAGCAGCCGGCGTGGCAGACGTAGGCGGCATAACGCCCGGGCTTCACGTGGCCGTTCATCCACGCCACCATGTAGCCGCCGTAGCTGCCGCCGCTGGCGAACACGCGCCGGCGGTCGGCCCAGGGCTTCTTCAGCAGCCAGTCGGTGGCCGCCTCCACGTCCTGCTGCTCGAGCTCGCCCCAGCGGTGCGTGATGCTGTCGAGGAAGGCGTAGCCGTAGCTCGAGCTGCCGTGGTAGTTGACCATCGCCACCACGTAGCCCTGGGCGGCGAAGACCTGCGCGTTCCAGCGGTAGTGCCAGCTGTCGCCGAAGGCGGTGTGCGGGCCACCGTGGATGAGGTGCAGGATCGGGTACTTCTTCTTGGCGTCGAAGCCCGGCGGGTAGGCCAGCCACAGCTGCACCCGGTCGCCCAGGGCGCCGGTGATCCAGTGCTCCTCCACCGCGCCGCTGGCGAGCTTGGAGAACAGCGCGTCGTTGAAGCTTTCGATGCGGCGCGGCTTCTCGCCCGGCAGCAGCGCGACGAGGCGGCCCGGGTGGCTGGCCGAGTCGACCACCGCCACCACGGTGCCGGCGGCCTTGTCGAAGCCGTGCACGCTGCCGCCTTCGAGCACGACCTCGGCGCGCCGCTCGGGCAGGTCGAAGCGCCACAGGTGGCGCCGGCCCTTCTGCTCGGCCTCGAAGAGCACGGCCTGGCCGTCGTCCTCCCACAGCAGCGGGGCATGCACCTCGTGGTCCCACTCGCCGCTCACCCGCTCCCAGCGTCCGCTGGCGCGATCGAGCACCGCCAGCTGCGCCGGCATGGTGTGCTTGACCGCCTGGTGGCTGGCGGTGAAGGCGATGCGCGAGCCGTCGGGGCTGTAGCGCGGGGCCGCGAAGTCCCAGTCCGCGTCGCGCGCGACGACCCGGATGCGCCCGCTCTTCAGGTCGACCTCGGCCAGCGCGTAACGGCCGTCCGGGCGCTTCTCGGGCGCGGGGTCGAAGGCGAACACGGCGTGCCGGCCGTCGGGCGAGACGTCGAAGGCGTTGGCGTCCGGGTCGGTGCGCGTCAGCTCGTAGGGCGTGCCTTCGAAGAGGTCGCGCACGCGCGGCGCGGCGCCGGGCTTGCCGGCGAGGTCGAGCAGGTGCAGGTGCGCCACCCGGCCCATCGGCAGGTTGTGGTCCCAGAAGCGGTATTGCGCTTCGCTCGTGACGTAACCGCTCTCCTTGCGCTCCTTGAACGCCTTGAGCTTCTTGGCCTGCGCAGCGCCGCCCTTCAGCTCGGGCCAGACCCAGGAGACGAACAGCAGGCGGCGCCCGTCGGGGCACCAGCGGAAGGCCTCGACGCCGGTGGCCACTTCGGCGGCGCGGTGCGCTTCGCCGCCGTCGGGCGCGATCAGGTACAGCTGCGTCTCTTCGTCCTTCTTGCCCTCCTGCTCGCGCTTGGCGGTGAAGGCGATCAGATGGCCGTCGGGCGAGAAGCGCGGCGCGCCGTCCTTGTCGCCGCAGGCGGTGAGGCGGCGCGGCCGGCCGCCGAGCGTGGACAGCAGCCACAGCGAGCTCGACGACTTGTTCGTCTCCATCGCGAAGCGGGTGACCGCGGCCACCGCCTGCGCGCCGTCGGGCGCCAGGCTCGGCACGCCGATGCGCTCGATCTGCCACAGTTCCTCGACCGTGATGTTCTTCTTCTTCGCCATGCGGGCTTACCTCGGCTTGATCAGTTGCCACTCCAGGTGCGCCTTCACCGTCGGCCACTCGGCCGCCGTGATGCTGTAGACGGCGGTGTCGCGCAGCGTGCCGTTCGGGCTGACCTGGTGCGCGCGCAGGATGCCGTCGAGCTGCGCACCCAGCCGCTCGATGGCGCGCCGGCTCTGCGTGTTCAGCCGGTGCGTGCGGAACTCCACCGCGATGCAGTCGAGCGCGTCGAAGGCGTGCCCGAGCAGCAGCCGCTTGCACTGCGTGTTGAGCGCGCTGCGCTGCGTCGAGGCGGCATACCAGGTGCTGCCGATCTCGACGCGCTTGTGCACCGCGTCGACGTTCATGTAGGTGCTCATGCCGACGACGCGGCCGCCGACGTCGAAGACCGTGAACGGCAGCATCGAGCCGGCCGCCTGCAGCGCCAGACGCCGCTCGATCTCGGCGCGCATGCCCTCGGGCGAGGGCACGCTCGTGTACCACAGGCGCCAGAGCTCGCCGTCGCGCGTGGCCGCGCACAGCGCGTCGTGGTGCGCCAGCGACAGCGGCTCGAGTCGGGCGTGCGGGCCGCTCAGCGTGACCGGCGCCGGCCAGCTCAACGGTTGTGCCTCTGCATGAACACGAGCTTCTCGAACAGCGTCACGTCCTGCTCGTTCTTGAGCAGCGCGCCCACCAGCGGCGGCACGCTGACCTTGTCGTCCTTGCTCTGCAGCGCCTCGAGCGGGATGTCCTCGGCCACCAGCAGCTTGAGCCAGTCGAGCAGCTCGCTCGTGCTCGGCTTCTTCTTCAGCCCGGGCAGGCCGCGCACGTCGTAGAAGGTCTTCATCGCCGCCGACAGCAGCTCCTTCTTCAACGTCGGGAAGTGCACGTCGACGATGCGCTTCATCGTCTCGGCGTCGGGGAACTTGATGTAGTGGAAGAAGCAGCGGCGCAGGAAGGCGTCGGGCAGCTCCTTCTCGTTGTTGCTGGTGATGAAGACCAGCGGCCGGTTCTTCGCGACGATGGTCTGGCGCGTCTCGTAGACGTGGAACTCCATGCGGTCGAGTTCGCGCAGCAGGTCGTTCGGGAACTCGATGTCGGCCTTGTCGATCTCGTCGATCAGCAGCGCCACCGGCTGCTCGGCGGTGAAGGCCTGCCACAACACGCCCCTGACGATGTAGTGGTGGATGTCCTTGACCTTCTCGTCGCCGAGCTGGCTGTCGCGCAGCCGGCTCACCGCGTCGTACTCGTACAGGCCCTGCTGCGCCTTGGTGGTGCTCTTGATGTGCCACTGCAGCAGCGGCAGGCCGAGCGAGCGGGCCACCTCTTCGGCGAGCATCGTCTTGCCCGTGCCGGGCTCGCCCTTGACGAGCAGCGGGCGGCGCAGCGTGATCGCGGCGTTCACCGCGAGCATCAGGTCCTGCGTGGCCACGTATTGATCGGAACCCTGGAATTTCATCGTGGCATGCACTCGGGCGCGAAGGTGCGATCCAGTATAAGGGGCCCCCTATAATCCCGCGCTGCTCCGCAGGCGACACCTGCGCTTCAACCTTCAGCCCGACGATGCGCCCAGCCCCCGCCCTCGCTCTCGCCTTCCTCGCCGCCGTGGCCTCGCTGGCCGCCGCACCGGCCTTCGCGCAGAACGCCGCCGCGGGCGAGAAGAAGGCGGCGATGTGCATCGGCTGCCACGGCCTGCCGGGCTTCCAGGCCAGCTTCCCCGAGGTCTACCGCGTGCCGATGATCGCCGGCCAGGGGGCCAAGTACATCGTCGCCTCGCTGGCCGCGTACAAGAAGGGCGAGCGCAAGCATCCCACGATGCGCGGCATCGCGGCCTCGCTGAGCGATGCCGACATGGCCGACCTGGCCGCCTTCTACGAGCAGCAGGGCAGCGCGTCGTTGAAGAACGTGGCCCAGGTCCCGGAGCAACCGGCCGTGCAGCCCAAGCCCGAGGTGGCCGCGCTGCTCACCAAGGGCGCCTGCGCGTCGTGCCACGGCGCCAACTACAACAAGCCGATCGACGGCGCCTACCCCAAGCTGGCCGGCCAGCACGCCGACTACCTGTTTGCCGCGCTGCGCAGCTACGGCGTCGAGGGCAACCCGGTGCTCGGCCGCGGCCACCCGGTGATGGTGGCGCAGGTCAAGCCGTTCAAGCGCAGCGAGCTCAAGGCGATGGCCGACTACATCGGCTCGCTGCCGGGCGACGTGCGCACCGTCAAGCAGCCGTCCTTCCGCTAGCCGCGTCCTTGCGGCGCGCGCCGAGCGCGCCGGTGACGAGCGCCGTGCCGAGCAGGATGACGACGGCGCCGCCGATCATGCCGGGCGTCGGCGTCTCGCCGAGCGCGAGCGCGCCCCACAGCATGGCGAAGGCCGGGATCAGGAAGGTCACCGAGATCGCACTCGACGGCCCGTTGTGCGCGATCAGGCGGAAGTACAGGATGTAGGCGAGCCCGGTGCACACGATGGCCAGCGCCAGCGCGCTGCCCCAGGCGAGCGTCGACGGCAGGGCCTGCGGCCAGGCCACGATCGCCGGCACCAGCAGCACCACCGCGGCCGCCGTCTGGCTGCCGGCGGCCACCGCCAGCGGCGGCACGCCGCCGAGGCTGCGCTTCATGTAGTGGGCGGCCACGCCGTAGAGCATCGACGCGGCGATGCACAGCGCGATGCCGGCGGCCGCGCTCACGCCATGGTCGCCCGGCCTGAAGTCGGCCTTGCCCCACGACAGCGCCACCACGCCGGCCAGCCCCACGACGAGCCCGACGAGCTTGCTGCCGAGCGGCTTGTCGCCGAGCCAGATCCAGGCCACCAGCATCGCCCACATCGGCGCCGTGGCGTTGAAGATGGCCATCAGCCCGGTGGACAGCACGAGCGCGGCGACGATGAAGAAGAGGAACGGGATCGCCGAGTTCAGCACGCCGACCACGGCGATCGGCTTCCAGTGCGCGCGCAGCGCACCCAGCTGACCGCGCCCGGCCAGCAGCGGCAGCAGGAACAGCGCCGCACCGGCCACACGCAGCCAGACCAGCGCCCAGGGCCCGAACTCCGGCGCCGCGATGCGCATGAAGAGGAACGAGGCGCCCCAGATCGCGCCGAGCGCGAGCAGCTCGGCGAGGTCGCCGCGCGTCATGGCTCGAACGCTCATGCTGCCACCTGCACCGCCGGGCGCGCGCGCCGCGACTCGAGATCGAGCAGCGCCACCTTGCGCTCGAGCCCGCCGGCGTAGCCGGTGAGCGAACCGTCGGCGCCCAGCACGCGGTGGCAGGGCACGACGATCGAGATCGGGTTGCGCCCGACCGCCGCGCCCACCGCGCGCGCCGCGCCGGCGTGGCCGATGCGCGCCGCGAGCTCGCCATAACTTTCATGGTGACCGGCACGCAGGGCCGACAGCGCGCGCCACACGAGGCGCTGGAACGGCGTGCCCTGCGGGTCGAGCGGCACCGTGAAGCGAGCGCCGCCGCCGGCGAAGTAGGCGGCCAGCTCGCGCCGCGCCTGGGCGATGAAAGGCTGCGCGTCGTCGCGCGGCGCGTCGAGCTCGCCCGGGTGGTGCTTCTGGCCGTCGAACCACAGTCCGGCGAGGCCACGTTCGGTGGCCGCCGCCGTCAGCGGGCCGAGCGGGGTGGCGATGCGGCCTTGCGCCACCAGGGGCGCCGTCAAGCGGTTCGACATGTTCAGGTCTCCAGTGTTTGCCACAGCCGCATCACGGCGTAGGCGCGCCAGGGGCGCCAGGCTTCGGACTCGACCTCGGCGCGCCGCGCGTCGCGGTGGCCGAGCGCGTCGAGCACGCCGATGTCGCTGGCCGGGAAGGCATCGGGCCAGGCCAGCGCGCGCAGCGCGACGAGCTGCACCGTCCACTCGCCGATGCCGGGCAGCGCGCGCAGCCTGTCGAGCGTGGCCTCGAGCGGTGCGCCGGGGTGCAGCTCGATGCGGCCTTCGGCCACCTCGGTGGCCAGGGCCTGCAGTGCGCGCACGCGCTGGCGCACGATGCCGAGCTTGCCGATGCGCTCGGGGTCGGCGGCGGCGATCGTCGCCGCGTCGGGCATCAGGCGGTTCAGGTCCGCGAACGGTGTCTGCACCGGCGTGCCCAGGGCATCGACGAGGCGCTGCGTCAGCGTGCGCGCCGCCGCCACCGTGATCTGCTGGCCGAGGATGACGCGCACCGCCGCCTCGAAGCCGTCCATCGCGCCGGGCACGCGCACGCCGGCCACCGGCGCGCCGGGCAGGGCGGCGAGCGCCGGGTCGACGAGCGCCGGGTCGGCGTCCAGGTCCAGCCCCTGGCGCAGGCGCTGCATCACCTCGCCGAGCGCCGGCACCAGCGAGGGCGCGACCTTCACCTCGACCTCGTGGCGATCGGGCAGGAAGCGCGCCGCGAGCCAGCCCGCGACGGGCGTGCCACCGGCGTGGCGCGCGCGCCAGCCGAGCGTGCGGCGCAGCACGAGCGCGTCTTCGTCCACCGACTCGATGCCCGCCACCCGGCGCCGCGCGAAGAAGCGCAGCACGCCGGCGATGTCGTAAGGCGGCCGGTAGCCCAGCCGCACCGTGAGGGCGCCGTCGCGCTCGTTGCCGCCGCTCTCGCGCTCGCGGCGCAGCGTGCTCGGGCTCAGCCGGTAGCGCTCGGCGAAGGCGGCGTTGAAGCGGCGCACGCTCGAGAAGCCGCTCGCCAGCGCCACCTGCGTCACCGGCAGCGCCGTGTCGGTGAGCAGCTGCTTGGCGTGCAGCAGGCGCTGCGTGGTCAGGTAGTCGACCGGCGAGACGCCGTGCTCGGCGGCGAAGATGCGCCTGAGGTGCCGGTCGGTCACGCCCAGGCGCGCCGCGATGTCGGGCAGCGCGACGTCGCGCCCCTCGTGCACGGCCTGCGTGATGAGGCGCGCCGCGGCGCCAGCCAGCGAGCGCGACGAATCGACGAACGCCAGCCCCGGCGCCAGCTCGGGCCGGCAGCGCAGGCAGGGGCGGAACCCGGCGCTCTCGGCGCTCGCCGCGTTGGCGAAGAAGCGGCAGTTGCGTGCCAGCGGCGTGCGCACGCGGCACACCGGCCGGCAGTACACGCCGGTGGTGGTGACGCCGACGAACAGCCGCCCGTCGAAGCGCGCATCGCGGGCTCGGATGGCGGCGTACTGGCTGGCTTCGGGGCTCGACATGCAGGGCATCATAGGCGCGGGCGGGCACGCGGCCGGCCGTTTTCGGACCTGTGGTTGCGGCCCCGGCGTCTCTTCCTCCCTGCGCCCTTCGCCGCTCGGCGGAGGCGTGTGCAAGCGCAGGCCGCCGCGCCAGGGTCGCTGCCTACAATCGCGCCTCCCTCGCAGCACCCTCCAATCCGATGCGCCCCGACCCCACCATCTTCAAGGCCTACGACATCCGCGGCGTGGTCGGCAAGACCCTCGACGAGACGCTGGCCGAGCACCTCGGCCGCGCCTTCGGCAGCGAGGCACGCTCGCGCGGCGAGCGCGCCGTGGCCGTCGGGCGCGACGGGCGCGTGTCGGGCCCCGGGCTTTCGGCGGCGCTGGTGCGCGGTCTGGCTTCCACCGGCCTCGACGTCGTCGACCTCGGCCCGGTGACGACGCCGATGCTCTACTACGTGGCCGCCACGCGCGCCAAGCACGGCTGCACGAGCGGCATCCAGGTCACCGGCTCGCACAACCCGAAGGACTACAACGGCTTCAAGATGGTGATGGGCGGCGCCGCCATCTACGGCGAGGCCATCCAGGCGCTGCGCCGGCGCATCGAGGCCGAGGACTACGTGAGCGCGCCGGGCCGCAGCGCGCGCATGGACATCGGCGCCGAGTACCGTGCGCGCATCGTCAGCGACTGCAAGCTCGCGCGGCCGATGAAGATCGTCGTCGATTCGGGCAACGGCATCCCGGGCGCGAGTGCCCCGGGCATCCTCAAGGCGCTCGGCTGCGAGGTGATCGACCTGTACAGCCAGGTCGACGGCAACTTCCCCAACCACCACCCCGACCCGAGCAAGCCCGAGAACCTCGCGGACCTGATCAAGGTCGTGCACGCCACCGGCGCCGAGGTGGGCCTGGCCTTCGACGGCGACGGCGACCGCCTGGGCGTGGTGACCGCGGGTGGGAACATCATCTACCCCGACCGCCAGATCATGCTGTTCGCGCGCGACATCCTCAAGCGCCACCCGGGCGGCACGGTCATCTTCGACGTCAAGTGCAGCCAGCGCCTGCCGGTGGCCATCCGCGAGGCCGGCGGCGTGCCACTGCTGTGGAAGACCGGCCACTCGCTGATCAAGGCCAAGCTCAAGGAGACCGGCGCGCCGTTCGCCGGCGAGATGAGCGGGCACCTGTTCTTCGGCGAGCGCTGGTACGGCTTCGACGACGCCATGTACACCGCGGCGCGGCTGCTCGAAATCCTGTCGCGCCAGGTCGACGCGAGCGCGCTGCTCGACGCGCTGCCGACCAGCTTCTCCACGCCCGAGCTCAACGTGCCCTGCGCCGAGGGCGAGCACCACCGCGTGGTGGCCGAGCTGCTGGCGCGCGTGGCCGACGGGCGCATGGCGTTCGCCGGCGGCGAGGTCGGCACGATCGACGGGCTGCGCGTGGACTTCGCCGACGGCTTCGGCCTCATCCGCGCCAGCAACACCACGCCAGTGCTGGTGCTGCGCTTCGAGGGGCACACCGAGGCCGCGCTGCACCGCATCGAAGGCGAATTCATGGCCGCGCTGCGCAGCGTGAAGCCCGGCGCGCAGGTCGCCGCGGCCGCGCACTGAGCACGATGAGTGCCGCGGCGGCGCGCGCCGCGTACTCGACGCTGCTGCGCGCGGCCACGCCGCTCTATCTGGCGCGCCTGATCTGGCGCGGAAGGCACGAGCCGCTGTACCGGCACGCCCTCGGCGAGCGGCTCGGCTTCGGGCCGCCCGATACGACGCCGGGGCGCCTGTGGCTGCACGCCGTGTCGCTGGGCGAGACGCGCGCCGCGGCGGCGCTGGTCGATGCGCTGCGCGCGCGCGAGCCGGCCCTGCGCCTGCTGCTCACGCATGGCACCGCCACCGGCCGCGAGGCCGGGCGTGCGCTGCTGCGCGATGGCGACGTGCAGGCCTGGCTGCCCTACGACACGCCGGGCGCGGTGCGGCGTTTCCTGCGCCGCTTCAGGCCCGCCGCCGGCGTGCTGATGGAGACCGAGACCTGGCCCGTGCTGCTGCACGAGGCCGGCGCCGCCGGGGTGCCGCTGGTGCTGGCCAACGCGCGCCTGTCCGAACGCAGCCTGAAGAAAGGCCGGCGCCTGGGCGCGCTGATGCGCGAGGCCGGCGCCGCGTTCACGCGCGTTCTCGCGCAGACCGAGGACGACGCGCGCCGCCTGCGCGAGGCCGGCGCGCGCGACGTCGAGGTGATGGGCAATCTCAAGTTCGACATGGCGCCCGACGAGGCCCAGCTCGCCGCCGGGCGCGCCTGGCGCGCGCAGCAGTCGCGCGCCGTGGTGCTGGCGGCGAGCACGCGCGAGGGCGAGGAGGCGCCGCTGCTCGACGCCTGGTGTGCGCTGCCGGCGTCGCCCGCGCCGCGCCCGCTGCTGCTGCTGGTGCCGCGCCACCCGCAGCGCTTCGACGAGGTGGCGGCGCTGGTGGCCGCGCGCGGGCTGTCGCTCGTGCGGCGCAGCGCCACGGCGGGCCCGGCCACGCTGCCGCCGGCGGATGGCGACGTGCTGCTTGGCGATTCGCTCGGCGAGATGGCGCTGTACTACGCCGCCGCCGACGCGGCGCTGCTCGGCGGCAGCTTCGCGCCGCTCGGCGGGCAGAACCTCATCGAGGCGGCGGCCTGCGGTTGTCCGCTGGTGATGGGGCCGCACACCTTCAACTTTGCGCAGGCCGCGCAGATGGCGCAGGCGGCCGGCGCCGCGCGCCGCGTGTCCGGTCTCGCCGAGGGCGTGGCGTGCGCCCTCGCGCTGCTCGGCGAGCGCGACGCGGTGGCGGCGCGAGCCCTGGCCTTTGCCGGCGCGCACCGCGGGGCCGCGGCGCGCATGGCCGACGCGGTGGTCGGCCTGCTCAGGCGCGCAGCAGCTCGAGCGGCCTGAGGCCGGCGCTGCCCGGCAGCACGCTGGCGTCGAGCGCCGCGCGCGGCACCTTCAGGTGATCGTGCAGCAGGCCGCGCAGCGCGGCGCGCAGGTCGGTCGTGATCTTCAGGTCGCGGCCTTCGAAGCGGTCCTTCTTCGCCAGGCCCGGCCAGTCGGCCAGCACGCGGCCGCCGTGCACCGCGCCGCCGAGCACGAAGGCGGCGCCGCCGCTGCCGTGGTCGGTGCCCAGCGTGCCGTTGACCGCCACCTCGCGGCCGAACTCTGTGGCCACCAGCACGACCGTGCGCGACCACGTGCCGCCGGCCTGCAGGCCTTCGCGCAGCGCGGCCAGCGCCGCGTCGAGCGTGCGCAGGTTGTTGGCCAGCGCGCCGTTCGGCGCCGCCTGGTTGGCGTGCGAGTCCCAGCCGCCCATCTCGAGCACGGCCACCTGGCTGCCGCGCTGCAGGAACTCGGCGGCCTTCTTCGCCAGGCCGATGGCGGCCGCTCGGCCGCCGCCACCGCCACCGCCGCGCAGGCCTTCGGGGTTGGCGGCCATGCCGCCCTGCTCGCGCAGCCCGCGTGCACGCGCCAGCGCCTGCGCGAGCACGGGGTCGTTGCGGTACAGCGCCTCGAGTCGCGCCACTAGGTCGGGCGCCGGCTCGGGCAGCGTCGAAGGCGCCCAGGTGTCGACCTCGGTCGGGCCGCGCAGCACCAGCGGCACCGCCGTCTCCAGCGCCACCGCGCGCAGCCCGCCGGTGCTGCCGTGCAACGCGCGGCCGAGCCAGCCGGTGGCGAGTTCGTGGGGCCGCGTGCCGCCGCTTTCCAGTACCTGCTGGGCGTCGAAGTGCGAGCGCTCGCGGTAGGGCAGGCCGGTGGCGTGCAGCACGGCGAGTTCGCCGCGGCCGTACATCGCGTGCAGCTCGCCGAGCAGCGGATGCAGCGCGAAAGGTCCTTCGAGCGGCAGCGCGGGCGCGGCGAACGCGGTGAACTGCCCGAGCGGCCCGCGCGCTTCCGTGAACGCCGGGTCGCCGATCGCCGGCACCGCGCTCAGGCCGTCGAGGCCGCCGCGCAGGATGACGAAGGCGAAGCGGCGTTCGGCGGCAGCGCCTGCGCCCGCCCCGGCGGCGACGGCCAGCGTGGCCCAGGGCACGAGCGCGGCACTGCCGAGCAGGGCGCGCACGATCGAGCGGCGTTGGGGGTTCATCGCGTCGTGCCTTTCGGTCGTGCCTGCAACTTCAGCGGCGCTGGAACTCGGGCGCCAGCAGCAGCAGCGCCAGCGCCTGCGGGCCGTCGGCCGCACGCTCGATCTGGCGCGCCGTGTCCTCGGCGAGCAGCGGGCCGAGGCTCGAGCGGGCGAGCGCGCGCGCGTCGACACCGCGGCCGAGCAGGTTGCCCACGCGGGTGGCCCACTCGACGCGCTTCCACACCGCGTCGGGGCCGAGCCATTCCTCGGCGCGGTCGGGCCAGCCGGCGGGCGAGGGCGCGGCCTGCACGCGCTGGCCGAGCGCGCCGATGCCGCCGTCGGCCGCGCGCTCGAAGGCGCGTTCGCCCAGGCTCAGCAGGCGCGCGCTGCTGAGCACGAACTCCTCCGGCGTCTTGAGCTTGGCCGGTTGCGGCAGCCAGGTCTCGGGCGCTTCGATCAGCGTGCGGTACAGCGTCGGCAGGTCACCGTCGCTCGACCTGAAGCTCGATGCGAGCCGCGCCACCAGCTGTGGCGGCGGCTCGTCGGCGACGAAGTGGCGCGCCAGCTTCGTCGCGATGAAGCGCGCCGTGCTCGGGTGGCGCGCCAGGTCGGCGAGCACGGCGTCGAGGGCTTCCGGGCCCTCGCGGTAGCGCTTGCCGAGCACGGTCTTGTCGCCCGGGTCGTGCCAGCTCGGGTCGAAGCGCGTCGGCTGCGTGGCCGCGTCGCCGCTGGCCATCAGATCACGAAGCGGCACGCGCCAGCCGGTGAGCACGCGTGCGAACTCGGTCACGTCGGCCTGCGTGTAGCCGCCCCAGCCGCCGTAGGCGGCGCCGCCGCCGCTGACGCCCAGCGTGTGCAGCTCGAGCACCTCGCGCGCCAGGTTCTCGTTGAGGCCGCTGATGCGCGGGCCGGGGCGGTCGTCGTCGCGTTCGCCGCGCGCGCGACGGCGTGCGCTGCGGCGCACGAAGGTCGAGTTCGGGCCGGCCGACAGCTCGTTGTCCAGGTAGCGCAGCATCGCGGCGTGCCGCGTCGAGGCCTTGAGCAGGGCCTCGAACGAGCCGCCGATGTGCGGCCGGATCGCCTCGCGCTCGAAGGCGCCGACCATGCCGCGTGCGCTCGCCTTGGCCATCGAGACGGTGAAGTGGTTGGCCCAGAAGAGCGCCAGGCGCTCGTTGAAGGGCCGCGTCGACAGCGCCGCGGTGGCCAGGCGCGCGCGCACGTCGGCCTGCACGATCTGGCGGAAATGCTCGCCGAACTGCTGCTCGCCCGAGCGCGTGTCGCCGTCGTTCATGCCGCGCGCCGCCTGCGCCTGGCGCTGGCGCTGCTCGCGCAGGAACTCGACGAAGCGCCGCGCGCCCTCGGCACCGCTCACGAGGCCGTTGCCGCGCTGCGGCTCGGCCGGGCCGATCTGCGCCGCGAGCCAGCCCTGCGGGTCGGCCGCCGGCGCGGCCAACTGCGGCTCGCCGAGACCGAAGCGGTGCGCGGCGATCGCCGCTTGCAGCGAGTTTGCGTTCGGCGCGTTCATCGCCATGGGCAGGCGTCCATGGCGCGCAGTGTCGCCAATCCGCGTTGTCGCGGCTTGGCCTTCGTGTGAAGAAGCGTTGCCGCTGCTGCCCGCGGCGGGCGACCGCCGGTGCCGTCGCTACTTGGCGAGCAGCGCGTTCACCGCGTCCAGGTCGGCCGGGCCCAGCGCGCCCGAGGCCTGGCGCAGCCGCAGGCCGCCCACCAGCACGTCGTAGCGCGCGCGCGCCAGGTCGCGCTGCGTGGTGAAGAGCTGGGTCTGCGCGTTGAGCACGTCGAGGTTGACGCGCACGCCGACGCGGAACCCGAGCTGCGTGGCCTCCAGCGCGAGCTTGCTCGACGACTCGGCCGCCTCCAGCGCCTTGACCTGCGCCTGGCCGCTCTGCACGCCGAAGAACGCCGTTCGCGTGCCCTGCGCCACGCCGCGCCGCGCGGCCGAGAGGTCCTGCTCGGCCTTCTCCTCGAGCTTGAGGGTCTCCTTGATGCGGTTCTGCACCGAGCCGCCGGTGTAGAGCGGCCAGTTCATCTGCACGCCCACGCTGCCGGTGGTGGTGGTGCCGCGCTGGCTGGGGATGATGCCGCTGCCGCGCGCGTCGCCGCTGGACACGGCGGCCACCGCGTCCACGGTGGGCAGCTCGCCGGCGCGCGCCTTGCTCGTCTCGAGCCGCGCCACCTCCAGGCCGGTGCGCGCGCGGCGCACCGTCGGGTGCTGCCCGTCGGCCACCGTGACCCACTCCTCGACGTTGGCCGGCGCCAGCGGCGGCAGCTCCACCGGCACCGCCAGCGGCTTGGGCGCCACGCCGTTGCGTCCGACCAGCTGGTCGAGCGCGATGCGCTTGACGCGCAGGTCGTTCTCGGCCGCGATCTCCTGCGCGGTGGCGAGGTCGAAGCGCGCCTGCGCCTCGCGCGTGTCGGTGATCGTCGCGGTGCCGACCTCGAAGTTGCGGCGCGCCGAGGCCAGCTGCTCGGTGATGGCGGTCTTGTTGGCGCGCGTCGTGGCCAGCGTGTCCTGCGCGCCCAGCACGTCGAAGTAGGCCTGCGCCACGCGCACCACCAGATCCTGCTCGGCGGCGTCGAGGTCGGCCTTGGCCACCTCGAGGCTCTTGCGCGCCTGCTCGATGGTCACGCCGTTGGCGCGGTTGAACAGCGGGTAGCGCCCGTTCAGCGCGCCCTGCACGTTCTGCGTGTTGACCTGGCCGATGTTGGGCGGGTCGCTGCGCGCCGCGTTGGCCGAGGCGGTGGCCGCCAGGCTCGGGCGCGCCAGCGCATCGCTCTGCGCGGCGCGGAACTCGGCCGACTCGGCCTGCGCGCGCGCGGCCAGGTAGGTGGCGTCGTAGGCGCGCGCCGCCTCGTACAGCTCCTTGAGGGTCTGCGCGCCGGCCGGCGCGGCCGCGGCGAAGGCGAGCACGGCCAGCACGATCAGGCCGGGCCGGGGGGAGATCAGGGAACGCATCCGGGAGTCCTCTTGCGTGTTGTTCGTCGTGCGCGGGGCAGCGCGCGGTTATAGGCGCCGGCGCGCGGCGGCGCGCGGCCCTTGCGACGAGGCGCGCCCGCGCGGGGCCGAAGCTCGCCGCCGGTGCGACAGGCTGCCGGCACGCATCGTCAGAACCTGAAGCGGGTCGGCTCGCCGAAGCCTTCCAGCCGCGGCGCCACCGTGTCGAACAAGTCCGATTGCGACCATGCGTCGTCCCCGGCCCGCGTGTACAGCCGCGCCTGCATGATGGGCAGCCCGCCCACGATAGCCGCCAGCCGCCCGCCCAGCTTGAGCTGGCGCAGCAGCGCCTCGGGCACCGCGGCCACCGAGCCGGACAGCAGGATCACGTCGAACGGCGCCTCGGCCGGCAGGCCGCGCGCGCCTTCTTCGGCCTTCACGTCGAGCACGGTGACGTTGACCACGCCGTTGCGGCGCAGGCTGTCGCGCGCCATCTGCGCCAGCGCGGGCCGGCACTCGAGCGTGAAGACGTGCATCGCGCGGTGCGCCAGCAGCGCGGCCATGAAGCCCGAGCCGGTGCCGACCTCGAGCACCTTCTCGTGGCGCTGCACCTGCAGCTCCTGCAGCAACCGCGCCTCGACCTTGGGCTCGAGCATGCAGGGGCCGGCCGCGTCGTCGAGCAGCGGCACCTGGGTGTCGACGAAGGCCAGCGCGCGGCGCGCCGGCGGCACGAAGTCCTCGCGCCGCACGCTGGCCAGCAGCTCGAGCACGGCGGAGTCCAGCACCTCCCAGGGCCTGATCTGCTGCTCGATCATGTTGAAGCGGGCGATCTCGTTGTTCATCGTCGGTCTCTCGAAAAAGCGGCGCGGATTCTAGGCGGCGCCCTTGACGCCAACCTGAGCGGCGGGCCGCGCGGCCCAGCGCCGCCGCGCCCAGGCGGCGAGGTCGTCGAGCCAGCAGTAGACCACCGGCACCACCACCAGCGTGAGCAGCGAGGAGGTGATGACGCCGCCGATCACGGCCTGGCCCATCGGCGCGCGCTGCTCGCTGCCTTCGGTGAGCGCGAAGGCGAGCGGCACCATGCCGAAGACCATCGCCAGCGTCGTCATCAGGATCGGGCGCAGGCGCACGCGCGCCGCGTGCAGCAGCGCGGCGGTGCGCTCCATGCCGGCCTCGCGCGAACGGATGGCGAAGTCGACGAGCAGGATCGCGTTCTTCGTCACCAGCCCCATCAGCATGACGATGCCGATGACCGAGAACATGTTCAGCGTGCTGCGGAAGGCGAGCAACGCCAGCACCACGCCGATCAGCGTGAGCGGCAGGCTCGTCATCAGCGCGATCGGCTGCAGGAAGCTCTTGAACTGGCTGGCCAGGATCATGTAGATGAAGACGACGGCCAGTGCCAGCGCGCCGACCGCGTAGCCGAAGCTGTCCTGCATGTTCTTGGTGCTGCCGCCGAAGCTGTAGCGGTAGCCCGGCGGGAAGGCGACTTCGGCCAGCGCGCGGCGGATGTCGTCGCTCACCTCGCCGGCGCTGCGGCCGAGCGCGTTGGCGTCGATGTTGATCTCGCGGTTGAGGTCGCGGCGGTTGATCTGGTTGGGGCCGGTGCCGGGCGTGACGCTGGCCACCTGCGTCAGGCGCACGATGCGCGCGCTGCCGTCGGCGGCGCTCAGCACGAGCGGCAGGCCGGCCAGGTCGGCCGCCGAGTCGCGGTACTCGGGCGCCAGGCTCACGCGCACGTCGTAGTTCTCGCCGTCGGCGGCGCGCCAGTTGCCCACCGTCTGGCCGGCCACCAGCGTGCGCAGCGTGCCGGCCACGGCGTTGACGTTGAGGCCGAGGTCGGCCGCGGCGTCGCGCTTGACGTCGATGGCGACGGTCGGCTTGTCGGGCTTGAGCGTGCTGTCCAGGTCGACGAGGCCGGGGATCTCGCGCAGCCGCGCCAGCACCTGCCCGGACAGGCGCTCGAGTTCGCCGAGGTCCGGCCCCTGCAGCGAGAAGCCGATGCTCTTGTTGCCACCGAGATCCGTGACGCCGATGTTGGTGACCGTGATGCCGGGGATGCGCGCCAGGCGCTCGCGCAGCGGCACCGCCATATCGGCCACGCTGCGCTGGCGGTCCTTGCGGTCGACCAGACGCACGTAGACGCTGCCGTAGATCTTGCCCTGCGCGAAGCCGCTGTTGATGGTGGCCACCGTGTAGCGCACCTCGGGCAGCTCGCGCAGCGCGGCGTCGATCTGGCGGGCGCGCGCCTCGGTCACCTCGAGCGAGCTGCCCACCGGGGTGTAGAAGTTGACCACCGTCTCGCTGAAGTCGGCCTTGGGCACGAACTCCTTGCCCAGCGCGCCGGTCAGCACGATGGCCAGCACGAAGGTGGCGAGCGCCGCCAGCACCGTCTTGACCTTGTGCACCAGCGACCAGGCGAGCAGGTCCTGGTAGACGTCGCCGAGCCAGGTGGTCAAGCGGTCGAAGGCGCCGGTGACGCGGCCGATGGTGCGGTCGTACAGCGTCACCGGTGCGTCGCTCGCGCGATGATGGGCCTGCGGATCGTGCCAGACGCTCGACAGCATCGGGTCGAGCGTGAAGCTGACGAACATCGAGATCAGCACCGCGGCGACGATGGTGATGCCGAACTCGTGGAAGAACTTGCCGACGATGCCGCCCATGAAGCCGATCGGCAGGAACACCGCCACGATCGACAGCGTGGTGGCGAGCACCGCCAGCCCGATCTCGTTGGTGCCGTCGAGCGCCGCGTCGTGCGCCGACTTGCCCATCTGCACGTGGCGCACGATGTTCTCGCGCACCACGATGGCGTCGTCGATCAGCAGGCCCACGCACAGGCTCAGCGCCATCAGCGTGATGGTGTTGATCGTGAAGCCGAAGGCGTACATGAACAGGAAGGTGCCGATCAGCGCGATCGGCAGCGTGAGCCCGGTGATGACGGTCGAGCGCCAGCTGTTGAGGAACAGGAAGACGATCAGGATCGTCAGCGCCGCGCCCTCGAGCAGCGTGCGCTGCACGTTGGCCACCGAGACGCGGATCGAGCGCGAGTTGTCGCGGTTGATCTCGGTCTTCACGCCGGGCGGCAGCAGGCTCTGGGCGTCGGCGAGCGCGCGCTTGAGGCCATCGACCACCTCGATGGTGTTCTCGCCCTGGCTCTTCTGCACCGACAGCAGCACCGTGCGCTCGCCGTTGTAGAGCGCGATGCTCTCGATCTCCTGCGGGCCGTCGACGATGTCGGCGACCTGGCCGAGCCGCACCACGGTGTTGGCCGTCGAGCCGCCGCCGGCGGCGGGCGCCTTGCGCGCGACGACGATGTCGCGGAATTCGCGCGGTTCCTTCAGGCGCGCGTTGATCTGCACCACGCGCTCCTGCTCGCGCGAGCGGATCGCGCCGAGCGGCAGCTCCTGGTTCTCGCTCCTCAGCGCGGCCACCACCTGGTCGACGCCGATGCCGAAGGCCTCCATCGCGGCGGGGCGCAGGTAGACGTTGATCTCGCGCTCGACGCCGCCCACCAGGCTCACCGAGCCGACGCCGCGCACGTTCTCCAGGCGCTTCTGCAGCACCTGGCCGGCCCAGGTGGAGAGTTCCTGCGGGCTGGTCTTGCCGTCGGTCGACAGCACGGCGACGTTGAAGACCGGCTGGCTCTGCGGGTCGAAGCGGCTGATGCGCGGCTCCTTGACCTCCTCGCGCAGCAGCGGGCGGATCAGCGCCACCTTTTCGCGCACGTCCTCGGCGGCCTTGCGGCCGTCCACGCTGAGGTTGAACTCGATGATCGTGACCGAGCTGCCCTCGTAGCTGCGTGAGTACAGCGCCGAGATGCCGGCCACCGTGTTGACCGCCTCCTCGACCTTCTTGGTGACCTCGGCCTCCACGATCTCCGGGCTCGCGCCCGGGTACTCGATCTGCACCACCACGGTGGGGATGTCGATGTTCGGGAACTGGTCGATCGCCAGGCGCTGGTAGCTGAACAGGCCCAGCACGACGAAGGCGAGCATCACCATCACCGCGAGCACCGGGTTGGCGATGGAGACGCGGGTGAACCACATCGTGCGGACTCGGGTCTGGGCGCGCCCGGGCTACTTCCTGGCCAGCGTCAGCCGCGTGCCGGCGCGCAGGCTGCCCACGCTGCCGCGCAGCACGGTGGCGCCGGCGGCGAGGCCTTCGACGATCTCGACCGCGGGCTCGCTCTTGCCGGCGATCAGCATGTCGCCGCGCATGCCCAGCGTGACCGGGCGCTCGGCCGCCACGCCGTTGTCGAGCACCATCACGTAGGGCCGGGCCTGGTCCAGCCGCACCGCCGAGGCCGGCACCACGAGGGCCGGCTTGCGCTCCAGCTCGACCTGCGCGCGCGCGAACAGGCCCTGGCGCAACGCCGGGTGCGGCGCCAGCTCCAGGTAGGCGTTGACGGAGCGCGTGCCGCTTTGCGCCGACGGCGCGATGCGTGCCACCTTGGCCGCCAGCGGCTCGGCCAGCCCGTCGATGAACACGCGCGCAGGCTGGCCCACGCGCAGGCTGAGCACGTCCTCGGGCGCCACCGCGGCCTCGAGCTCGATGCGCGAGAGGTCGACGATCTCGACGATGCGTGCGTCCACCGGCACGCGCTCGCCGGGCTGCACCAGTCGCTGCGCGACGATGCCGGCGATCGGCGCGCGGATCTCGCTGTCGCGCAGCGCCTTGCGCGCCAGCTCGGCCGCGGCGCGCGCCGCCTGCAGCGAGGCGCGCGCGCCGGACTCGCTGATGGCCGAGGTCTCGAGCGCGTTCTTCGAGATGAAGCCCTGGTCGACGAGCGCCTTGTTGTTGGCCAGCGTGCGCTCGGCGAGCTGCAGCTGCGCCTCGGCGCTGCGCGCCTGGTCTTCGGCCTGGCGCAGCCGCCACTCGAACTCGGTGGCGTCGAGGCGGCCGATGAGCTGGCCGGCGGCGACGCGGTCGCCTTCGCGCACGTCGAGCTGGCGCACCTCGGCGGCCACGCGGGCCTTGACGAGGGCGCTGCGCACCGCCTCGAGCCCGCCGGAGACGGCCAGGGTGCGCACGATCTCGGTCTTCTCCGCGACGGCGACGTCGCCGCTCGCGAGTTCGACGGTCGGCGCCGCGGCCGTTGCCGGCGCGGGCGCAGAGGACACGGCGGCCTTGCGGCTCGCCATCGTGCGCGCCAGCAGGGCGCCGACCACGGCCAATGCCGCGACCACCAGCAGCCAGCGCCAGCGGCGGCTCACTTCGGGTCCTCCGGCCGCACCTGCAGGCCGCGCAGCACCAGGTCCAGGTGCACCTTCAGCACGTTCAGCGGGTCGATGTCCTGCCCGCCGTGCACCGGGCAGGCGCCGATCGAGTGGCGGTGCAGGGCCATGAAGATCATCGGCGCGATCAGCGCGTGCACCGCCTCGTGCAGCGGCACCGGGCGGAACTCGCCGCGCGAGATGCCGCGCTCGAGCACCGAGCTGAACAGCCGGTCGGCGGGCACGATCACCTCGTCGGCGTAGAACTGCGCCAGGTCGGGGAAGTTGCGCACCTCGGCGATGATGATCTTGTGGATCGCCGCGGCCGAGGTGCTGCCGACGCGCTGCCACCAGATCGTGAGCAGGCAGTCCAGCAACTCGGAAGTGCTGCCCTCGAACTGCGCCACCACCTCCTGGCCCTCGGCGATCAGCGAGGTCAGGTTCTGCCGGATGACGGCCTTGAACAGCTCCTCCTTGCTCGGGTAGTAGAGGTACAGCGTGCCCTTGCTGACGCCGGCGCGTTGCGCCACCTCGTCGGCGCGCGTGGCGGCGAAGCCCTTCTCGGCGAACAGCGCGAGCGCGGCGTCGAGCAGCTCCTGTGGGCGCGCCTCCTTGCGGCGCTGGCGGGCAGGCGCTTCGTGCGGGGGCTCGTCGGTCGCAGGCGCCGAGGGGAGTGCGGAGGGGAGTGCGGAGCTCATCTGTTAATGACTGACCGGTCAGTAATGTAAGCCGTAGGGCGCTACTGGTCAATGCGACCGGGACCCGGGCGAAATTGTTGCCCGCCGGCCGCTGCCTGACCGGGGCGGCCGCGGCGGGTCACTAAGATCGGCCGCTTTGCGCGAGCGAGGCAGATCGTTTGGACCCCGTGCTGTTGATCAAGGCCGCCATCATGGGCGTGGTGGAGGGCCTCACCGAGTTCCTGCCGATCTCCTCCACCGGACACCTGATCCTCGCCGGGTCGCTCCTCGACTTCACCGGCGAGAAGGCCAAGGTGTTCGAGGTGGCGATCCAGACCGGCGCCATGCTCGCCGTGATCTGGGAGTACCGCGCGCGGCTGGCGCGCGTGGTCAGCGGCATCGGCCACGATCCGCTGGCGCAGCGCTTCGCGCGCAACCTGCTCGTCGCCTTCCTGCCGGCGGCCTTCTTCGGCCTGCTGCTGGGCAAGACGGTCAAGGCGCACCTGTTCCACCCGGTGCCGGTGGCGCTGGCCTTCGTGATCGGCGGCCTGATCATCCTGTGGGTGGAGGCGCGCCACAAGCGCTTCTACGGCGAACGCGACCTCGAAGGGCAGCGCCACGCGCGCGTGGAGACGGTGGACGACATGAGCGCGCTCGATGCGCTCAAGGTCGGCCTCGTGCAATGCCTGGCGCTGATCCCGGGCACCAGCCGATCGGGCGCCACCATCATCGGCGCGATGATCTTCGGCTTCTCGCGCAAGGCGGCCACCGAGTTCAGCTTCTTCCTCGGCATTCCCACGCTGATGGCGGCCGGCGCCTACTCGGTGTGGAAGGAGCGCGCCGCGCTCAGCGCGGCCGACCTGCCGCTGTTCGGCGTCGGCCTGGTGTTCGCGTTCTTCAGCGCCTGGCTCTGCATCCGCTGGCTGATCCGCTACGTGAGCACGCACGACTTCGTGCCCTTTGCCTGGTACCGCATCGTCTTCGGCGGCATCGTGCTGCTCACCGCCTACACGGGCTGGGTGAACTGGAGCGCGTGAGACCGACTTGGCGGGCTAGGGCCGCCGGCGGAACACCAGATCCCAGACGCCGTGGCCGAGCTTCAGGCCGCGGCTCTCGAACTTGGTGAGCGGGCGCCACGGCGGGCGCTCGGCGTAGCCGGCCGCCGAGTTGACGAGCAGCGCCTCGCCCGACAGCACCTCGAGCATCTGCTCGGCGTAGGGCTGCCAGTCGGTGGCGCAGTGCAGGTAGCCGCCTGGCGCCAGCCGGCTCGCCAGCAGCGCCACGATCGGCGGCTGCAGCAGGCGGCGCTTGTGGTGGCGCTTCTTCGGCCAGGGGTCGGGGAACCAGACGTGGATGCCGGCGAGCGTGCCCGGCGCGAGCATGCGCTCGAACACCTCCACCGCGTCGTGGCGCACGATGCGCAGGTTGCCGAGGCCGCGTTCGCCGATCAGGCGCAGCAGCGCGCCGACGCCGGCCTCGTGCACCTCGATGCCGATGAAGTCGGTGGCCGGCATCGCCGCCGCCACCTGCGCGGTGGCGTCGCCCATGCCGAAGCCGATCTCCACGACCAGCGGCGCGCGGCGGCCGAACACCGTGCCGGCGTCGAACGCCTGCGCCGCGAAGGGCGCGAAGGGCGCGAAGGGCAGCACGAAGCGCGGCCCCAGTTCGGCCAACGCGCGCTGCTGCCCGCTGCCCATGCGCCCGCCGCGCAGCACGAAGCTGCGCACGCGGCGCTGCGGCAGCGCCGCGGGCGCCGGCTCAGAACCAGCGCTCATGCGGGAACAGTTCGGCCAGCGTGCTGCGGTACTGGCCGATGCCGACCCAGTTGGTGTTGTGGTGCGAGCCGCCTTCCACGAGCACGAAGCGCTTGGGCTCGCGCGCCCGCTCGTACAGCGCGCGGCCCAGGCGGTGCGGAACGAGGCGGTCCTCGCTGCCGTGCACCACGATGACCGGGGCCTTGACCTGGCCGATGCGCGCGCCGGCGTCGAAGCGCTGCGTGATCAGCGGGCCCACCGGCAGCCAGCCGTAGCGGAAGGTGGACACCAGGTCGGGGATCGACGGGAAGCTGCCTTCGACGATCAGCCCGCGCACGCCGGCGGCACTGCTGGCCAGCTGCACCGCGATGGCGCCGCCCAGCGAGTGGCCGAACACGAAGCGCGGCGCCCGCGGCCGCTGCTCGGCCAGCCACTGCCAGGCGGCGGCGGCGTCTTCGTAGGCCATGGTCTCCGAAGGCAGCTCGCCGCCCTGGCTCTGGCCGAAGCCGCGGTAGTCGATGCCCAGCACCGCGAAGCCGAGCTCGTGCAGCCGGCGCATGCGCGGCGCGCTGCCGCGCACGTCCCAGCGCGCGCCGTGCAGGTACAGCAGCACCGGCGCGTCGTCGCGCGTGGGGTGCGGCAGCCACAGGCCGTGCAGGCGCGCCGGCGCGCCGGTCTCCTGCGAGTGGAAGTCGATCCACACGTCCTGCATGCCCTCGGCGGCGGCCAGGCCGGCCGACCAGGTGCGGTCGGTGGGCTGGAAGATCCAACGCCGCTGCTGCTCGTCGAGCGCGGCGCAGCCGGCCAGGCCGAGCGTGGCCAGGGCCAGCGCGGCGGCCAGCAGCAGGGCGGGGCGCAGGGATCGGCGAGCCATCGTGGACCCGGATTCTGGCGCCGCCCGGCCACACCCGCGACACCCCGGGATAATGGGGCGATGGTCGTCTTCTACTGGGTGATGGGCTTGCTCATCGTCGGCACCTTGGTGCCGTCGGTGCTGTTCCTGGTGCTGTACGTGGTGACCGGCGACGACGCCGCGGCGCGCCGCGCCAAGGGCCTGTTCACGGCGACGCGGCTGTTCGTGCTGTTCGGCTTCAACCTGCTGATCTGGGGCCACGTGCTGGTCGGCCTGTGGCAGATCTGGTTCCGCTAGACTTCGTCACCAGCGCGGGTGTAGTTCAATGGCAGAACGGCAGCTTCCCAAGCTTCATACGAGGGTTCGATTCCCTTCACCCGCTCCAATGTCCTGCAGGGCCCCGCGACGGGGCCTTTGTTTTGGGGCCGAGCGGTGAGCCTGCGTCTGCTCGTGGTGGGCGAGGCGGCGGCCGCGGCGGCGCGCGCGGCGGGTCTGGAGGTGACGACCACCGCGGCCGCTGACTCGGCCGGTGACGCGGCCGGCGGTTCTGCCGACTTCGCCGGACACGACGCCGTGCTCTTCAGCGCCACCGGCGGCCAGGCGCCGGCCGGGCTGGCGCGCGCCGCCGCCGCCTGTGCCGCGCTGGTGCTGGTGGACGCCGACGACGAACGCCTCGAAGCCGAACTGCTGGGCGCCGGCGCGCAGGCCGTGGTGCCCGCCGGCGACGGCCCGGCGCTCGTGCGTGCCCTGCGCCAGGCGGTGCTGCGCTGGCGCGTCGAGCGCGCGCTGCGCCTGGCCTATGCCACCGATCTGGCCACCGGCCTGCCGCACGAGGCCCAGTTGCTCGAGCACATGACGCAGCTGCTCGCGCTGCGCGAGCGCGAACCGGCGCCGCTGGCGCTGCTGGCGCTGCGCATCGAGGGCATCGCGGCGGCGCGCGCGCGCCTGGGCGACGAGGCGGCCAACGTGCTGCGCCGCAAGGTGGCGGTGCGGCTGCGTGGCGGGCTGCGCGCCAGCGACGTGGTGGCCTCGATCGGCCCCGACCTGTTCGGCGTGCTGCTCGGCCACCTCGAAGCCGCGGGCGACAGCGAGCGTGTCGCCGCCAAGCTGGTGCGCGCGCTGCAGCAGCCCTTCGTCGTGGCCGGACAGCCTTGCACGGTGGCCGCCGTGGTGGGCCTGTCGCTCAGCCCGCAGCATGGCAAGGACGGCAAGGCCTTGCTGCAGCGCGCGGTGGCGCAGGCGGCGGGCGTGGGTGCGGCAGGGCAGGGCCTGGTGCTGCAATCGCCTCGCGCGGGCGGCGGCGCGGCCAACGACGAGGGCTGACACCCCGCGGGCAGGCGGTCGCGGCCGCTCTGCGACGATCGGCCGCGGTGCGCGCGGGCACGGATCCGCTCGGCCGACCTTAGCATCCGCGCGTGCGCAACGTCCATCGTCTCGTCAGCGGCGCCATCGCGATCTTCGCGGTGCTGATGGTGTCGCTCGCGCCGACGATCACACGGGTGTTCGCGGCGGACGACGCGGCGGCATGGAACACGATCTGCACGAGTGCTGGGGCGCAGCAGATCGCCGCGGACGGCGATGCCGACGGCCGCCGGCACCCGCCGGCCGGCGCCGATCCGCTCGGCCACTGTCCGTACTGCAGCCTGCATGCGGACAGCCTGCCCGCCCCGCTGGTGGGGCCGGCCTGGCTGCAGGTCATCCTGGAGGGGCCGCCCACGCCGGCGGCCCGGCAGCCGCTGCCCGAATCGCGCGACGCGTGGCCGGGCGCGCAGCCCCGTGCGCCGCCCTCGCCGACCCGAGACGCACCTCGGGGTCGGCCTGAAGCCCGCAAGGCCTGAGCGCAGTCAGGCGCTGCCGGGTCAGGCACGCCGCCACCATCGACGGATCCAGCCCGCCGCCCTGCGCGCCCGCGGCAGGCTGCCCTCCCCATGGAGTCCAGATCCCATGCGCCCCCTTGCTGCGCTGGCCGGCATCGCGCTCGGCTGGCCGCTGATTGCCATTGCTCAGCCCGCTTCACCGCCGTTCGACGCTGCCTCCGACGGACCCGTCAAGAACCAGGGCTTCGTCACGATCGAAGGCCGCTCGCTGCCCTCCTCGCTGCCCACGCAGATTCCCACCACGATGGAGGGCGTCACGCGCGCGCAGATCGAGGCCACCGTGAACGCCACCGACAGCGAAGACGCGCTGCGCTACTTCCCGAGCCTGCTGGTGCGCAAGCGCTACGTCGGCGACTACAACCACGCCATCCTGTCCAGCCGCGCCTCGGGCACCGGCAACAGCGCGCGCTCGGCGGTCTACGCCGACGGCATCCTGCTGTCCAACTTCCTGGGCAACGGGGTCGGCGGGCTCGCGTTCCCGCCACGCTGGGGGCTCGTCACGCCCGAGGAGATCGAGCGCGTCGACGTGATGTACGGGCCGTTCTCGGCCGCCTACCCGGGCAATTCGGTGGGCGCGGTGGTCGACTACGTGACGCGCATGCCCGAGCGTCTGGAGGCGCACGTCAAGCTCGGCCACGTCGTGCAGCCCTTCGAGCTGTACGGCACCGACGACACCTACCGCGTGCGGCAGTACAGCGCCTCGCTCGGCGACCGCGCCGGCGCCTGGGCCTGGTGGATCAACGTCAACCGCACCGACAGCGAAGGGCAGCCGCTGACCTTCGCCACGCGGCTGCCGGCCTCGGGCAGCACCGGCACCGCGGGCACGCCGGTGAGCGGCGCGGTGCCCGCCGCCAACAACGCCGGGCAGCCCTGGTTGGTGCTCGGCGCAGGCACGCAGTACCACACCGTGCAGGACCACCTGAAGCTCAAGCTGGCCTACGACCTCGGCCCCGCGCTGCGCGCCAGCTACGTGTTCGGGCTGTGGAGGAACGAGGCCCGGGGCCGCTCCGAGACCTACCTGCACGACCCGTCCGGACAGCCCGTGTACAGCGGGCCGGTCAACATCGACGGCACCGCCTTCACCGGCAACCAGGCCCTCGGCGGCGGCGACTTCGCGCTGACGAGCGAGCAGCAGCTGCACACCATCCACGGCCTCGCGGTGAGGAGCCGCACGCGCGGCGTCTTCGACTGGGAGGCCGCGGCCAGCGTGTACGACTACCGGCGCGACGACAGGCGCCAGAACGGCGCGGCCAATCCCCAGCCCGGCGCGAGGACCGGCGGCCCCGGCACGCTGGCCGACGGCAGCGGCACCGGCTGGAACACGCTGGCGCTGAAGGGCACGTGGCGTCCCGACGGGGCCGAGCGCCGGCATGTCGTCGAGTTCGGCCTGCAGCGCGAGCGCTACCGCCTGCGCTTCGAGACCTCGGCGATCGCGGGCAACCACCTGACCGATCGGCCGGATGACGCTGGCGGGCCCGGCACCCGCGTCGGCAACGTCGAGGGCGACGCCAGCCTGCACAGCCTGTGGGTGCAGGAGGCGTGGAAGTTCGCGCCGCAGTGGCAGGGCGTGTTCGGCCTGCGCGCCGAGCGCTGGCAGACCACGAACGGCCGCACGGACTTCTCGGCGACGAGTTCGCTCGGCTACCCGTCGCGGCGCGAGACCCACCTCTCGCCCAAGGCGGCGCTGTCCTGGCAGGCGCTGCCCGACACGGTGCTCAAGGCCTCGCTCGGGCGCGCCGTGCGCATGCCCACGGTGGCCGAGCTGTACGGCGCCACGTCGACCACCAACTCGCAGTTCATCAACGACCCGAACCTGCGCCCGGAGAAGTCGTGGACCGCGGAGCTGAGCGCCGAGCACGAGTTCGGGCCGGCCAGCGCCCGGTTCACGCTCTTCGCCGAGGGCACGCGCGACGCGCTGTACGCGCAGACCACCTTCGACCCGCGGGCCAACCGCAACGTGAGCCGCGTGCAGAACGTGGACCGCATCGCGACCACCGGCGTGGAGGCGGCGGTGTCGAGCAAGGACCAGATCGTCCGCGGCCTGGAGCTGCAGGCCAGCCTCACCTACGCCGACTCGAAGATCGAGGAGAACGCCGGCTTCGTGGTGACGCCGGGCGACACGATCGGGCGCTGGCAGCCCAACGTCCCCCGCTGGCGCGCCACGGTGCTGGCGAGCTACCGCTTCGACGAGCGCTGGACCGGCACGCTCGGCGCGCGCCACAGCGGCCGCCAGTACCGCACGCTCAACAACGCCGACGTCAACGGCCTGGCCTACATGGGCGTGAGCCGCTTCACCGTGCTCGACGCGCGCGTGCTGCACCGCTTCGACAAGCAGTGGAGCGCTGCGCTGGGCATCGACAACCTCGGCAACGAGAAGTACTGGAACTTCCACCCCTACCCCCAGCGCAGCTACTCGGCTGAGCTGAGGTTCGATCTGTGAGGTTGCAATGAGAGTCCCGACGATCCTGATGCTCGCGCTGGCGGCGCAGCCGATGGCGCTTCACGCCCACGTCACGCTGCCGCCGGGCGGTGCCGCCGCGGGCAGCGAGTACGCGGCTTCGTTCCGCGTCGGCCACGCCTGCAAGGACGCCAGCGCGACCACGGCGATCCGCGTGCAGCTGCCGCCCGGCTTCGTGCCGATCGAGGTGCTGCCACGCCCGGGATGGAAGGCCACGCTGTCGGCCGGCACCGTGGAGTGGGTGGCCGACAGCCCCGAGGTCTGGCTGCCGGCCAAGGAACGCGCGAGCTTCACCGTGCGCGGCCGGCTCGCCGACACGCCGGGCACGCTGTGGTTCAAGGTGCTGCAGGTCTGCGACCGGGGCAGCGCCGACTGGTCCGAAGTGCCCGCCCACGAGGCCCACAAGCCGCCGTTCCCGGCCGCGCGGCTCGATGTGCTCGCGCCGGGCGGCGCGCCTGCGCGGGCCGCGAGCGCGGCCACGTCGCACCGCCACGCGCCGTGAGCCACGGCGTGCGGGCGCCGCTCAGCCCCAGGCGGCGATCGACGCGTCGGACACCACGAGGCCCTCGGCCTCGGCGCGCCGGCGCAGCGCCTCGCGGCGCGCACCGGGCAGGCGCACGCCGTCGTCCTTGAGCATCTCGGCCAGCAGCACCTCGATGCGCGCGAAGTAGCCCTCGCCGGCGAGCGCACGCGGGTCGATCAGCACGAAGGTCTGGCCGATGCCGGGCCGGTTGCCCTCGTCGACGAAGAAGCTCGAGGCCTCGAAGCCGAAGTTCGCGCCGATCACGGCGCTGACGAGCAGTTCGACCACCAGGGCGAGCATGGCGCCCTTGCTCGAGCTCACGGCGCCGATCGGCAGCATCGAGCCGGCCAGCGCCGCCTTGGCGTCGGTGGTGGGCCGCCCTTCGGCGTCGAGCGCCCAGCCGGGCGGGATCGGCTGGCCCTCGCGGGCCGCCACCATGACCTTGCCGCGGGCCACTTCCGACAGGCTCAGGTCGACGAGCAGCGGGTCGTGCCCGCCGCCGCGCGGGAAGGCCGCGGCGATCGGGTTGGTGCCGAAGACCGGGTGCCGGCCCCCTGCGGCCGGCATGGCCGCAGGCGAGTTGGCCAAGCCCAGTCCGACGAGCCCGGTCGCCGCGGCCGGGCGCAGGTGGTCGACGATGACGCCGGCGTGGTGGCTGCGCACCACGCCCGCGATGGCGATGCCGTGCTCGCGCGCCGCGCGCATCGCCTCGGCCACGGCCAGCTCGCAGGCCGCGAAGGCGAGGCCTTCGGCCGCATCGACGACCAGCGCGCCGCCCTGGCGGCGCAGCACCCGCGGCTCGGCGCGGCCGTCGACGCGGCCGTTGCGCAGGTGCGTGGCGTACTGGCTCACGCGCGACAGCCCGTGCGAACCCAGGCCCTGCGCCTCGGCGAGCACGAGGGCGCGCGCGGTAGCGGCGGCCATCGCCTCGCCGGCGCCGGCCCGCGCGAGCGCAGCGGCGACGAGGGCCTGCACTTCGGCGAGCGGGCGCCTCACCGCAGCGCCTCCAGCACCTTGTGCGCGATCAGCAGGCTCACGCGCTCGTTGGCCTCGGCCGTCACGCCGGCCACGTGCGGCGTGAGGATCAGGTTGGGGCAGCCGTCGAAGTGCGCGCTCGCCGGCAGCGGCTCTTGCTCGAACACGTCGAGCGCGGCGCCGCCGAGCCGGCCTTCCTTGAGCGCCGCGGCGAGCGCGAGCTCGTCGACGATGCCGCCGCGCGCGGTGTTGACCAGCACCGCGCCCGGCTTCATCGCGGCGATGCGTCGCGCGTCGAACAGGCCGCGCGTGCCGTCGACCAGCGGCACGTGCAGGCTGACCACGTCGCTCGTCGTGATCACCTCGTCGAGCCCGGCGCAGCGCACGCCGGTGGCGGCGAACGCGGGGTGGTCGAGGTCCATCATCGTGTCGAAGGCGATCACGTTCATGCCGAGCGCGCGCGCGAGCTTGGCGGTGAGCTGGCCGATCGAGCCGAAGCCGATCAGGCCGAGCGTCTTGCCGGCCGCCTCGCGCCCGCCGGACAGCGCGTTGCGCGGCCACCGGCCGGCCGCCACCGCGGCGCTCGACTGGTAGGCGCCGCGCAGCAGCACGAGCGCCGTGCCGACCACGTATTCGGCCACCGAGAGCGCGTTGGCGCCGGTGGCCGGGATGACCTGCATGCCGCGCGCCTCGCAGCCGGCGACGTCGATGTTGTCCAGCCCCACGCCCAGGCGGCCGACGACGCGGCAGCGGACGAGCGCGTCGAGCAGCGCGCCGCGCACCTGGGTGCGGTTGCGCACGACGAGGGCGTCGGCGCCGGCCGCCTCGGCGAGCAGGCGCGGCGCGTCGTCGACGAGCGTCGCGTCGTAGAGCACGCCGTGCGCCGCGGCCAGCTGCGCAACGGCGCGCTCGTCCATGAACTCGGTGACGACGATGCGGGCCATGGCGTGCGCGTTCAGGCCGATTCGAACAGCCGCGTCAGCACGAACTCGCGGTGCCCCAGCGCCTCGGCCGCGGTGAGACGGCCGTTGGCGGTGCGCAGCATGCACTCGAGCAGCTTGTCGCCGGCCTGGTCGAGCGTGATCTCGCGCTGCAGCAGGCCCGAGGTGTCGACGTCGATGTGCTCGCTCATCAGGCGCACGGTGCGCGGGTTGGCGCAGATCTTGATGACCGGCAGGATCGGGTTGCCGATCACGTTGCCCTGGCCGGTGGGGAAGAAGTGCACCACGAAGCCGCTGGCCGCGCACAGCGTCACCATCTCGGCGGCGGCGCTCGAGCTGTCCATGAACCACAGGCCGGGGTGGGTCGGCATCTCGGCCTTGTCGATCACGCCGTCGACCGTGCACTTCTTGCCGATCTTCTGGATGTTGCCCAGCGCCTTTTCCTCGATCGTCGTCAGCCCGCCGGCGATGTTGCCCTTGGTCGGCTGGCTCTCCGAGAGGTCGGTGGTCTTGTGGCGGTTGATCATGTCCTGGTAGCGGTTGAACATGAACATGAAGCGCTCGGCCACCTCGGGCGTCTTGCAGCGCTGCACGACGATCTTCTCGCCGCCCGTGATCTCGCTCGTCTCGCCGAAGCACAGGTAGTTGCCCAGCGGGTGCAGCTTGTCGAAGGCGTTGCCCACCGTCGGGTTGGCGCCGCAGCCGCTGGTGGTGTCGCTCTCGCCGCACTTGGTGCTGACCCACAGCTCGTGGATCGGGCAGGCCTCGCGCTGCTTCTCGCTGGCCCACTGCACGTACTCGCGCGCCACCTTGCTCGCCTTCATGATGGTGGCGTGGTCGCCGTGGCCCTCGATGCCGAAGCCGGTGACCGGCTTGCCGGTGGCGGCGATGCCGTCGACCACCTTCTTCGTCCAGCCGTCCTCGATGCCGATCACGACCACCGCCGCCACGTTGGGGTTGCAGCCGGTGCCGATGAGGGTGCGGAAGTGCAGCTCGAGGTCGGCGCCGAACTGCAGCCGGCCGTAGGGGTGCGGGATCGCCAGCGTGCCCTTGATGTTGTGCGCCACCGCCTCGGCCGCGGCGTTGGACAGGTCGTCCAGCGGCAGGATGATGACGTGGTTGCGCACGCCGACGCGGCCGTTCTCGCGCCGGTAGCCGAGGAAGGTGGTGTCCTTGCCGATGATGCTCGTGGTCATGGTCGGGCTCCCGCTTACCAGCGCTTGGTCTTGATGTTGTGCACGTGGGCGTGCTCGCCGGCGGCGATGGGCTTGATCACCTTGCCCATGTCGATGCCGTACTTGATCACGGTGTCGCCGACCGCCATGTCGCGCAGCGCGACCTTGTGGCCGATCGGGATGTCCTGGCGGGCGGTGACCGAGGTCATCTTGTCCTCGTCCATGATCCAGCCGTTGAGCGCCATGCCGGCCTTCACGCCTTCCACCACGACGACGGCCACGCTGTCGTGGGCGTCGTGCAACACGAAATGAATCATTCGGCTTCCCCGCGAGTCCTGGTGCGGCGCGCATTCTGGTCAGCGCGCCGGCCCCCGTCAAACAGGTCATTTAAATGACCTGGAGTCGGCGGGGGCCGGCTGCCTAGAATGCCGGCGATGCCCGCCCCGTCCTTCGCCCGCATCGAGCCCGACGCCGCCGGCATGCCGCTGTACCGCGCCGTCGGGCGCGCGCTGCTCGGTGCCATCGAGAGCGGCGCCGTGGGGCCCGGCGAGCCGCTGCCGAGCGAGGGCGAGCTGGCCTCGGCCTTCGGCGTGGCGGTGGGCACGCTGCGCCGTGCGGTGGACGACCTGGTCGCCGAACACGTGCTGGTGCGCCGCCAGGGCCGCGGCACCTTCGTGGCCACCCACACGCGCGACCGCTTCCTGTTCCAGTTCTTCCACGTCGAGCGCGCCGACGGGCTGCGCGAGGCGCCGGAGGTCGAGCTGCTCGCCTTCACGCGCGGCCGGCTCGACGACGACGCGGCCGCGGCGCTGGCGCTCAAGCCCGGCGAGCCCTCGTTCGAGATCGAGAACCGCCTGCGCCTGCAGGGGCAGCCGGTGGTGCACGACCGGCTCGTGCTGCCGGCGGCGCTGTTCCGCGGCCTGACCGAGAAGCGCTTTCGCGAGCGCCCGAGCACCATCTACCACCTGTACCAGGCCGAGTTCGGCATCACCGTCGTGCGCGCGCACGAGCGGCTGCGTGCCGTGGCGGCCGACCGCAGCGCGGCGCGCCTGCTCGGCGTGGCCGTGGGCGCGCCGATGCTGCAGGTGCGCCGCACCGCCATCGCGCTCGGCGGGCGCGCCGTCGAGTGGCGCGTGAGCACCGTGCTGACGGCGCGGCACGAGTACGTCAACCTGCTGTCGCGCGCCAGCGGATGAGCCCGGCGCGCAGGGCCCGTTCGTTCGGCGTGGCGGTGCTGCCGGGCCTTGCGGTGGCCGCGGCGGTGGCGGCGGCGGCCACGTTTGTCGCCGCGCTGCACGGCGGGCCGCAGCTGCTCTACGCCCTGTTCTTCGGCGTGGCGCTCAACTTCCTCGCCCACCACCCGGCCACCAAGGCCGGCGTCGAGTTCGGCGCGCGCAGCGTGCTCAGGCTCGGCGTGGGGCTGCTCGGGGCGCGCATCACGGCCGAGCAGGTGGTGGCGCTCGGCTGGCCGACCGCGCTCGTCGTGCTGCTCGCGGTGGCGAGCACGATCGTCCTGGCGCTCCTCGTCGGTCGAGCGCTCGGCATCGGGCGCGCGCGCAGCGTGCTGGCCGGCGGTGCGGTGGCGATCTGCGGCGCCTCGGCGGCGCTCGCCATCTCGGCGGTGCTGCCGCGCGAGAAGGACGGCGAGCGCTTCACGCTGATGGTGGTGGTGGCGGTCACCGTGCTGTCCACCGTGGCGATGGTGCTGTACCCGCTGGTCGTGCGCGCGCTCGGCCTCGCGCCGGCGCTCGGCGGCCTGTTTCTCGGCGGCACCATCCACGACGTGGCGCAGGTGGTCGGCGCCGGCTACACCATCGACCACGCCACCGGCGACATCGCGACCGTGGTCAAGCTCTTCCGCGTCGCGCTGCTCGCCCTCGTGGTGGCGGCGGTGGCGTGGCTGTTCCGCGCCGAGCGGGCGCAGGCGGATCCCCCGGTCGACGGCCGCAAGCCGGCGCGCCAGCCGCTGCTGCCGTGGTTCCTGTGGCTGTTCGTCGCGCTGGTGGCGTTCAACTCGGCATGGCCGATGCCGGGCGAACTGACGCAGGGCCTGTCGCTGGCATCGCGCACCTGCCTCGTGCTGGCGATCGCGGCGCTCGGCATCAAGACCTCGTTCCAGCAGCTCGCGCGCCTAGGCTGGCGGCCGATCGCGCTGATCGTGGCCGAGACGCTGTGGCTGGCGCTGTTCGTGCTGGCGGCGCTGTTCGTGATGCGCTGAGCGCGCGGCGCGTTTCGCGGAGCCGGGGGGTCAGGGGGTCGCGGTGCTGCCGCGCGCCACCAGCGTCCACGTCAGGCTCTGCGAGGCCGCCGGGCGGCCCTCGCGCAGCGCGTCGAGCAGCGCCTGCGCGGCGGCGGTGCCGATCTCGTAGCGCGGCAACATCACGCTGGACAGCGCCGGCTGCAGCTGGCGCGCAATGGCGAAATCGCCGAAGCCGAGCAGCGCGATGCGCCCCGGCACCGCCACCTGGCGCCGTGCCGCCTCGAGCAGCGCACCGCTGGCCAGGTGGTCGTTGGCGAAGGCCGCGGCGCTGAGCGCCGGTGGGCCGGCCGCGAGCAGCACGCCGAGCACGTGGCGCCCGGCGTCGAAGGCGTCGCCCCGCGGCGCCACGATGACCTCGACGCGCGCGCCCTGCGCCCGCGCGTGTTCGGCGAAGGCCAGGCCCCGCTCGTGCGCGCGGTAGTCCTCGGCCACGCCGCTGTCCACGTAGGCCAGGTGGCGGTGGCCGGCACGCAGCAGGTGCTCGGCCATCGCGCGGCCCACCTCGTCGTGGTTGAAGCCGATCTGCGTGAGCTCGGCGCCGCGCCGGCGCGCCGCCTCGGCGTGGCGGTCCCAGATCTCGATCACCGGCGTGCCCGACTGCTGCGCGTCGACGAGCAGGCGCCGCGCGCCGGGCGAGTGGCGCCGCCCGGTCACCACCACCGCAGCCGGGTGCCAGCCGAGCAGGGCGCGCAGCTGCTCCTCCTCGCGTTCGAGCGAGTAGCCGGTGCTGGCGATGAGCAGCTCGTGCCCGGCCCGCTGCAGCACGTCGGACAGGCCCTGCGCGGTCTCGGCGAAGATCGAGTTGGCGAGGTTGGGCAGCAGTGCGGCGACGATGTTGGAGCGCCCGCTGGCCAGCAGGCCGGCCTGCTTGTTGGGCACGTAGCCGGTCTCGGCGAGCGCGGCGCGGATGCGCTCGGCGGTGGCCGCTGCCACCACGCCGGGCTCGCGCAGGTAGCGCGAGACGGTGATCGAGGTCACGCCGGCCGCGGCGGCCACGTCGGACAGCGTGACGCGGCCGTGGCCGCGCCGCGCCTGGCGCACGCTCGGGCCTGCGGCGTCGCTCGGGCTCGCGGCGTCGCTCGGGCCTGCGGGGTCGCTCTGTGTGCGGCGCTTCACAAGGGTTATCGCGGATGTCCGGGTCATTCTGGCGCGGCATGATGTTAGCGCTAACAGCTCCCTGCTTCCGCGGCGCGCTCCGGCGCGCGATGATGCCCTCGCCGGTGCCCCTGCCCATGCCCTCCCGCCGCCTCGAAGACCTCCGCAGCCGCCGCTGGTACGCCGAGCAGGGCATGCGCGGCTTCGCCCACCGCCAGCGCATGCAGCAGATGGGGCTCAGGCGCGAAGACGTTCTCGAGCGCCCCATCGTCGGCATCCTCAACACCTGGAGCGACCTCTCGCCCTGCCACGCCCACCTGCGCGAGCGTGCCGAGGCCGTCAAGCGGGGCGTGCTGCTGGCCGGCGGCATGCCCTTCGAGCTGCCCGCCATGAGCCTGGGCGAGGTGATGGTCAAGCCGACCACCATGCTCTATCGCAACTTCCTCGCCATGGAGGCCGAGGAGCTGATCCGCTCGCACCCGATCGACGGCGTGGTGCTGATGGGCGGCTGCGACAAGACCACGCCCGGCCTCGTGATGGGCGCCGTCAGCATGGGCGTGCCGGCGATCTTCTGCCCGGCCGGCCCGATGCTCAACGACCGCCACC
>Ga0073934_10002062_pt1 | contig 44124 bp, 37 predicted proteins | sample LarsenN4metaG_FD_76834 | JGI IMG/M metagenome (GOLD analysis project Ga0073934, IMG submission 76834) | Hot spring sediment bacterial and archeal communities from British Columbia, Canada, to study Microbial Dark Matter (Phase II) - Larsen... ...
ATGTGCGGAAACAGCCCGACGCCCTGGAACACATAGCCGATGCGCCGGCGGAGCGCGACGGCATCGATGTCGCGCACGTCTGAGCCATCGACACGCACGGTTCCCTCGCTTGGTTCGCTCAGGCGATTGACGAGGCGCAAAAGCGTGCTCTTGCCGGCGCCCGAGGGGCCGACCACGGCGAGAAATTCTCCTCGCCGCACCGCCAGCGAAATGCCATCGAGCGCGGTTGCGCCGTCATGGCGCTTGGAAACGGCGTGGAAGGAGATTGCGTCCGTCCCCTGGGTCATGCGCACGACAGCGTAGTGCAAGTCGGGCGCCGGCCGAAACCGGGGCGACCTTTCGGCCGCGAGGGACATGGAGAAGCAGGGGCCCGAATGGCGGGGGCCCGGCGGTATCGCCACCGGACCCCCTTATCGGATCAGCCGGCCTGTAAGCCGGGTTCTGTAGGGCGCACGGCGAAAGCCTGTGCGCGTGACGGCCATTCCTCTGCGGCGCCGGTTGCCCGGCGCCTGAAGCGACCCACCCGGACGGCGGCCTGGACGCGGCCTGCGACACGCCGCCCGCTCGCGCGGGAGCGGCCGCGCCGTCCCTATTCGGTCTTGCTCCCGGTGGGGTTTGCCGTGCCGCCTCCGTTGCCGGAGGCGCGGTGCGCTCTTACCGCACCGTTTCACCCTTGCCGCGGCTCTACGCGACGCGCCGCGGCGGTCTGTTCTCTGTGGCACTGTCCCTGGGGTTGCCCCCGCCGGACGTTATCCGGCACCGTTCGTCCATGGAGCCCGGACTTTCCTCCCCGGCGGCCTTTCGGCACCTGCCGGAGCGGCCGTCCGGCCGACTGACACCCTAAGGCATGGGGAGCGACGCATCCGCCGTCAAGAGGTCCCCTGCTGACTCTTGGCCAGGACCTGCAGCTCGCGCGCGAGCAGGAGCTTGCGCAGGGTTTCCCGCGTCGAATTGTCGGTGATGCCGTCGACCTGGGCCGGACGGAAATGCCGCTGAAATGCGGTCACGACCTCGGTCGTGGCCGCATCGTAGTTGCCGGTCACTTCTATCCCGTAGCCGTATTGCTGCAGCGCCTTTTGCAGGTCGGTGACCTTGTCGCCGCTGTCACCCGGTCCGAGCTTGGACGAGTTGCTGATCGGCACCGGCTCAACCCAAAGGCCCACGCCCGATTGTGCCAGGCGCTTCCAAGGGAATTTTTCGCCCGGATCGCGCTTTCGGCTCGGCGCCACGTCGGAGTGGCCGACGACGTTCTCCGGCCGGATGATGTTGCGGGTGAAGATTGCACGGCACAATGTGATCAGGGCCGCGATCTGGCGCGGCGGGAAGTCGGGATAATCGAAGTCGTGGCCTGGATTGGCCAATTCGATGCCGATCGAACGGGAATTCACGTCGGTATCGCCGTTCCATGACGACACGCCGGCGTGCCAGGCGCGCTTGCTCTCGGGCACGAGCTGCAGGATCGAGCCGTTCTCGAGCACGACGTAGTGGGCCGATACGCGCGCCTTCGGATCGCAGAGCCGATGCACTGCGTCATGCGCGAACTGCATGCCGGTGTAATGCAGCACGATCATATCGGGGCGGGCGAGACCGGTCCGCTCGTCGAAGTTTGGGGAAGGCTCCACGCGCTCGACGACGCTGGAATCGGGGGCAAAGGGCGTCATACCGGCGGCTTGCGGCAGGGGGATCAGCCGCTAGCAATGCAGCAATTCCGTAACCTTGAAAAGGGGGCCGCGTCGGACCGGCCTGCGGCCGAGTCCGGCACCAGATAGAACCGACCGGGCCTGCGGAGCGCGGCAGACCCGGTCGGCATTGCGCGCGACGCTGAACTCGCGGGCGCGATGACTAGCGCCCCATGCCGCCCGCAGGCGGCCGCGCGCCGCCGCCCGCACCGGTCGTTGTCGCTTGCGGCGGCCGGTATTTCTCGAAGTTCGCCGCCTGCTGCAATTGATCCTTGGTCATCGACAGCTTCAGCTTGTCCGACTCGTTCTTCGACTTGTCGCCGGGAACAACCTCGAACGCGCCAGGCTCAAGCGCAACCTGCTTGGAGCCGATGCCGAGGAAACCGCCGACGCTGACGACATAGGCTTGGATCTTCCCGTCCTTCTCGAACAGGATGTCGCTCACGTTGCCGATCTTCTGATTGTCGGCGCCGACCACGTCGGTCCCGGAGAAGCTCGACGCCAGGAACTGATCCGGCCGCTGGGAGCTGACGAACTTTGCCGATTTCTCCGCGGAATCGCTCGGCTGGGATGCCTGCGGCGCTGGCGCGCTGCCGCTCGCGGCGGGCGGCGGGGCGGCGGAACCGGGCCGCGGTGGGGTGCCTTCCGCCACCGCGGCGCCAATCGTGACGGCGCTGGCGGCGGCCGTGACCATAAGTGTCTTCAACATGTTAGAGCCTCCTTGGCGCGACGGTGCGCGGTCGAGACCCCCTCGCGCCGGTTAACGCGCAATGGGCGGGCGCGTTCCGTGCACCACGACCCCGGGTTCCGCAGCGATCCCGGCGGTGGCAGGCCGCTGCAAACCATTCTTTAAGCTTAAGCGCCGTTAATACCTTCGATGCCGTGGTTCCTGGCCAGGCGTCGTGGTCCACCCGTTGAGCGATGCCCCACATCTCATGCTGTCTGAAACCGGTTCTGCGCGCGGGCATTTGCGATTTCAGCCGCTCGGGCATGGATCGCCGTTCTGGGACGTCCGCCGGCAGCCGCCGCTGCGGGCGTCGGATCGCGGCGCAGCACCCTCTGCGCGCGGTCGGAGCCCGACGGTGATGATTGCGGACAGGATGGAAGCGGGCGAGGCGCACGGCGGCCATGTCGCCGTGCTGGTGCGGCCTGCGGTCGATCTGCTCAACGTGCACGCGGGCGGGGTCTATATCGACGCCACCTTTGGCGCCGGCCATTACACGCGCGCGATTCTCGCGCGCGGCGCGGCGCAGGTGATCGCGATTGATCGCGACCGCGAGGCGGTGGCGCGCGGCGCTGATCTCGTGGCGCAGGCGGTCGGAAGGCTGACGCTGGTCGAAGAGCGGTTCTCTGCCCTGGATGCCGTCGCGCGGCGGTTCGGGCAGGAGATGGCCGACGGCGTCGTGTTCGACCTCGGCGTCTCCTCCATGCAGCTCGACCGGGCCGCACGCGGCTTCTCGTTCCGACTCGAAGGGCCGCTCGACATGCGCATGGGCGGTACCGGGCCGAGCGCGGCGGACGTGGTGGCGCGCGCGTCCGAGCGGAGCCTGGCGGACATCATCTTCAAACTCGGCGAGGAGCGCCGCGCCCGCGCCGTTGCCCGCGCCATCGTCGCGGCGCGCGCCCAGGCGCCGATCCTCACCACGCGCCAACTGGCTGACATCGTGGCGCGCGTCGTGCCCGCGCAACCGGGGGCGATCCACCCGGCCACGCGCACGTTTCAGGCGCTGCGCATCTTCGTCAATGAGGAGCTTGCCGAGCTGGTCGCGGGCCTCGGCGCCGCCGAACGCATCCTGCGGGCGGGCGGCCGGCTGGTGGTGGTGAGTTTCCACTCGCTCGAAGATCGCATCGTCAAGACGTTCTTTGCCGAGCGCAGCCGCGCTGCGCCGGTGTCGCGGCACCGCCCGGATGTGCCGGCCATGTCGGCGAGCCTGCGCATCCTCACCCGCCGACCGATCGTGCCGGACGCGGAGGAGATCGCCGCCAATCCGCGCGCGCGCTCGGCCAAGCTGCGCGCGGCCGAACGCACCGATGCGCCCGCCCATCCGCTCGATGCCGCGGCGCTGCTGCCGCCATTGCCGCGGCTCGCCGGCGTCATGCGGGGGCGCTGACCATGCGGCTCCTCAACGTCTGCGTCATCGTCCTTCTGGTCGTTGCCGCGGCCTGGGTCTACCAGATCAAGTTCGAGTCGACCTTGCGCGCCGAGCGCGTCGCCAAGATGCGCGCCGACGTGCAGCGCGAGCGGGACGCGATCGCCGCCTTGCGGGCGGAGTGGGCGGCGTTGGAGAACCCGGCGCGCATCCAGGGTCTGGTGCGCCGGCATCTGCCGTTGCGGCCGGCCGATCCGACACAATTCGATACGCTCGACCGTCTGCCGGAGCGGGCGCCGGTGGTGGTGCAACCGCCGCCGATCGACGCCATCGCCACGATGATCGAAAATCCGGACTTCAATCCGCCCACCGGCAGCTTGTTCGCGCCGGGTCGCTTCGATGCGAGGTGAGGCGATGGACGCGCCGGCACAGGCCGCCGCATCGACCGGTTCCGCCGCCCGGCCCGAGCCCTGGCGGCGCCGGCTGATGCGCACCCTGCTGTATGGCCGTAACGTCGACCGCAACGCCAAGGCCAAGGCGCGCGTGGGTCTTGCCATGCTCGGCTTCGCGATCGTCTTTGCGGTGATTGCGGTCCGGCTCGTGATGTTCGCGGTGGCGCCGGAAAGCCACTTCGTGCGCCGCAACGTGTCGTGGGACGCGGTCGCGACCGCCCGTCCCGACATCCTCGACCGCAACGGCCAGATCCTTGCGACCGACGTGCGCACGCCCTCGCTGTTTGCCGAGCCGCGGCGCATCATCGACGTGGACGAGGCGGTGGAATTGCTGACGGCGGTGCTGCCCGATCTCGACGCCTCCGAGCTGCGCGAACGGCTGAGCTCCAGGCGCGGCTTTGCCTGGCTCAAGCGCGAGATCACCGCAAAGCAGCAGCGGGAAATCTGGCGGCTCGGACTGCCCGGGGTGGGGTTCCTGTCGGAAAACAAGCGCGTCTATCCGAACCACGCCGAAGTGTCGCATCTCATCGGCCACGTGAACATCGACAACCAGGGCATCGCCGGAATCGAAAAGTGGCTCGACGGGCGCGGCCTTGCCGCGCTGCATCGGGCGGGCCTTGCCACCGAGCGGCTGCAGAACCCGGTCATGCTCGCGGTCGACCTGCGCGTGCAGCATGCGCTGCGTGACGAACTGATCTTCGCCGCCGAGAAGTTCAAGGCCAAGGCGGCGGCCGGCCTCGTGGTCGATGTCGATACCGGCGAGATCGTCGCCATGGTCTCGCTGCCGGATTACGATCCCAACAGCCCCAAACAGGCCAACGATCCGCTGCGCATCAATCGCCTGACCACCGGCGTGTTCGAACTCGGCTCCACCTTCAAGGCCCTCACCGTGGCGATGGCGCTCGATTCGGGCAAGGTCAATCTCAACTCGACGTTCGATGCGCGCGGCTCGCTGCGTTACGGCAAGTTCAACATCCACGACTACAAGGGCAAGAACCGCGTCCTGACGGTGCCGGAAATCTTCATCTATTCCTCCAACATCGGCACGGCCAAGATGGCGCTATCACTCGGCATCGAGCATCACAAATGGTTCCTGAAGAAAATGGGCCAGCTCGACCGGCTGCGCACGGAACTGCCGGAAAGCGCCGAACCGCTGGTGCCCAAGCGCTGGGGCGAACTGAACACGGTGACCATCGCCTTCGGCCATGGGCTGTCCGTCGCGCCATTGCAGGCGGTCGCGGCGATCAACGCCCTCGTCAACGGCGGCCTGCTCATTCCGCCGACCTTCATGAAGCGAACGAAAGAGGAGGCGCGCGCGCTTGCCAAGCAGGTGATCAAGCCGGAGACCAGCGAGAAGATGCGCTACCTCTTGCGCCTCAATGCCGAGAAAGGAACGGCGACACGGGCCGAGGTGAAGGGCTATTATGTCGGCGGCAAGACCGGCACGTCCGAGAAGGTGGTCAACGGCCGCTACGCCCGGCACAAGCTGCTGTCCACGTTCACCGCGATCCTGCCCGCGGACAAGCCGCGCTACCAGATCCTCATCATGCTTGACGAGCCGCAGGGGCTCAAAGAGACGCACGGCTACGCCACATCCGGCTGGAATGCGGCGCCGACCGCCGGCAAGGTGATCGCCCGCATCGCCCCCATGCTCGGGATTGCGCCGCGCTTCGATCTGCCGCCGGCCGATCAGCTTATTTTGGCCAAGGTCAAGCAATAGGGAGTCGCACGGAGCAAGCATCGCCCTTGCCGCGCGACAGGTTGACTGCCTTGCAACGTGCGGAAGCCGGGTGTGGAGGGGAGGTTGAAAGCAACAGGCTTGCAATGCCTCGCTCCCTGTGCTTGCTCAACGAGGGGAGGGGGAATGCTGTGGCATCTCCGATTCCGGCCACCACCGCCCCGATGAAGCTTTCCGATCTACTTCTCGATAGCGCCGTGCTCGACGCCCCGCTCGCCGGCATTGCGGTGGGCGGGGTGACGGCGGACAGCCGGAAGGTCAAGCACGGCGATGTGTTCATTGCCGTGCCCGGCACCAAGGCCGACGGAATGCAATTCGCCGAACAAGCCGCCGCGGCCGGTGCCGCGGCGGTGGTCGGCGAGCGGGCGCCGTCCGCGCCACTCGCCGTACCGTTCGTCCGGGTCGGCAATGCGCGCCGCGCGCTTGCGCTCGCTGCGGCGCGATTCTATCCGCGGCAACCCGCCGTGATCGCGGCGGTCACGGGCACGAGCGGCAAGACATCGGTTACGGCCTTCACCCGCCAGATCTGGACGGCACTCGGCCATCGGGCGGCGAGCATCGGCACGATCGGGGTGGTGACGCCTTGGCGCGAGATCTACGGATCGCTGACCACGCCCGATCCGGTCGAACTGCATTGCACCCTGGCGGAACTTGCCGGCGAGGGCATCACGCATCTGGCGCTGGAGGCGTCCTCGCATGGTCTCGACCAGCATCGCCTCGACGGGGTGCGGGTGAGCGCCGGTGCCTTCACCAATCTCAGCCGCGACCACATGGACTATCATCCCACCGTGCAATCCTACCTCGCCGCCAAGCTGCGACTGTTCGAGGCGGTGGTCGCCGACGGCGGCGGCGCGGTGATCGACGTGGATCACGAGCACGCCGACGCGGCCGTCGCCGCCGCCCGCCGGCGCGGATTGTCGCTCCTCACCGTCGGGTGGAAGGGGGACGGCATCCGCCTGCTCGATGCGGCGATCGAGGGCTTCGCACAGCGACTGACTGTCACGCATGAGAACAGGCAATACCGCCTGCGCCTGCCGCTCGTCGGCGCCTTCCAGGTCGAGAACGCGCTGGTTGCGGCCGGGCTTGCGCTGGCGACCGGCGGCGAGCCGCAGCGGGTGTTCGGAGCGCTCGAGGGCCTCAAGGGCGCCAAGGGCAGGCTCGATCTGGTGGGCGAACGAAACGGTGCGCCGATTTTCGTCGACTACGCCCACAAGCCCGACGCCCTGGAGAAGGCGCTGGCGGCGCTTCGCCCCTATGCGCGGCGCGAACTTGTCGTCGTCTTCGGCTGCGGTGGCGACCGCGATCGCGGCAAGCGCCCGCTGATGGGCGCCATCGCCGCCCGTGCAGCCGATCGCGTCATCGTCACCGACGACAATCCGCGCAGCGAGGAGCCCGCCGCGATCCGCGCCGAGATCATCGCCGGCATCGGCGCGGCCCGGCATGTGTGCGAGATCGGCGATCGCGGGGAGGCGATCCGCAGCGCGATCGGCCGGCTGCAGCGCGGCGACGTGCTCTTGATCGCCGGCAAGGGGCATGAGACCGGCCAGATCGTCGGCGGCCGCACCCTGGAATTCAGCGATCATGCTGCGATCGAGGCGGCGCTCCGGGAGAACGTGGCATGAGTGCACTGTGGACGGTCGAGGCAATGGCGCGCGCGATGGGGGCCAAGCGCCACGGGGCGCTGCCACACGGCGTATCCGGGCTGTCGATCGACACCCGGACAATGGAGCCCGGAGAAGCCTTCTTTGCCATTCGCGGTGAGCATCGCGACGGCCACGACTTCGTCGAAGCGGCGCTTGCAGCCGGAGCAGGACTTGCGGTGGTCGCCTCCGACAGGCGCCACGTGTTGCCGAAGGATGCTCCATTGCTTGCCGTGCCCGACGTGCTCGAAGGGTTGCGCGCCTTGGCCCGCGCTGCGCGCGAGCGGTGTCGCGCCCGGTTCATCGGCGTCACCGGTTCGGTCGGCAAGACCGGGACCAAGGAGGCGCTGCGGCTTGCGCTGTCGGCCAGCGGGGAGACGCACGCCTCGGCGGCCTCATACAACAACCACTGGGGCGTGCCGCTGTCGCTCGCCCGCTGTCCTGCGAGCGCAGGCTTCGCCGTCCTGGAAATGGGCATGAATCATGCCGGCGAGATCGAGCCGCTCAGCCGCCTGGTGCGCCCGCATATTGCCATTGTGACGACGGTCGAGCCCGTTCACCTTGAGTTCTTCGCGTCGGTCGAGGCGATCGCCGATGCCAAGGCGGAAATCTTTTCCGGGATCGAGCCGGGCGGCGCCGCGGTGATCAACCGCGACAATGTGCATTTCGAGCGACTCCGGCGCCGCGCGAGGGAGGCGGGGGTCGCGCGCATCGTCACCTTCGGCGAGCACGCCGAGGCCGACGCGCGGCTCGTCAAGTTCGCGTTGCAGCCGGAGTCGTCCACGGTGCATGCAAACATCTTCGGTGCCGAGGTCGTCTACAAGCTTGGAGCGCCCGGCCGTCACGTCGTGTTCAACTCGCTTTCGGTGCTGGCGGCGGCGTGTCTTGCCGGCGCGGATCTTGCGCTTTCCGCGCTTGAACTGGCCAAGCTTGCGCCAGCAAGCGGCCGCGGCGCGCGCCTGACGCTGGACCTGCCCGGCGGAACGGCGCTCCTCATCGACGAGAGCTACAATGCCAATCCGGCCTCCATGCGGGCGGCGCTCGCGCTCCTGGGCCAGGCCCCGATCGGCGGCCGCGGACGTCGCATCGCCGTGCTCGGGGAAATGCTGGAACTCGGACCGCAAGGTCCGGACCTGCACCGCGGTTTGCGCGAGCCGATCCTGGAAAACGCCATCGACCTCGTGTTCTGCGCCGGGCCGCTCTATCGCGGGTTGTGGGAGGCCCTTCCCTCGGAGCGGCGGGGCAGCTATGCGGTAGACTCCGCCGCTCTCGAAGCCGAAGTGCTCGGCGCCGTGCGCGCGGGCGATGCGATCATGGTCAAGGGCTCGCTCGGCTCGAGGATGGCTCTCATCGTCAAAGCGTTAACGCGTCACTTCTCTTTGCACCGCAGCCGCACCACGGCGCCCGCCCAAGGTTGATCCGATGCTCTATTGGCTGGCCGAACTATCCGGCACGATCCCGGTTTTCAACGTCTTCCGCTATCTGACGGTGCGCACCGGCGGTTCGATGATCACCGCGCTCGTGTTCGTATTCCTGTTCGGTCCCTGGATCATCGACCATCTGCGGCTGCGCCAGGGCAAGGGTCAGCCGATCCGCGCCGATGGCCCGAAGTCGCACCTCGTCACCAAGGCGGGCACGCCGACCATGGGCGGGCTGATGATTCTGCTCGGGATCGTCGTTGCCACCGTTCTTTGGGCCAATCCGCGCAACCCTTACGTCTGGATCGTGCTGGCGGTGACGCTCAGCTTCGGCATGGTCGGCTTCTACGATGACTACCTGAAGGTCACCCGACAGACGCACGCGGGCTTCGCCGGGCGCACGCGGCTTGCGATCGAGGCGGCCATCGCGCTTGTGGCCTGCGTGGCCATCGCGAGTCTTGGCCGGCCGGGTCTTGCCACCTCCTTGACCGTGCCCGTGTTCAAGGAGGTCGTCATCAACCTCGGCTGGTTCTTCCCGGTGTTTGGCGCCTTCATCATCGTCGGTGCCGGCAATGCGGTGAACCTGACTGATGGTCTCGACGGGCTTGCCATCGGCCCGGTGATGATCGCTGCCGCAAGCTTCGTCGGCATTTCCTATCTCGTGGGCAACGCGGTCTTCGCCGACTATCTTCAGATCCATTACGTGCCGGGCAGCGGCGAGCTGGCGGTGCTGTGCGGGGCGGTGATCGGGGCGGGGCTCGGCTTCCTCTGGTTCAACGCGCCACCCGCCTCGATCTTCATGGGCGACACGGGCTCGCTGGCACTCGGCGGGCTGATCGGCTCGGTGGCGGTCGCGACCAAGCACGAAATTGCGCTCGCCATCATCGGCGGTCTGTTCGTGCTCGAGGCAGTGTCGGTGATCGTGCAGGTGGTCTCGTTCAAGCTCACCGGCAAGCGCGTATTCCGCATGGCGCCCATCCACCATCATTTCGAGCAGCTCGGCTGGACCGAGCCGCAGATCGTGATCCGCTTCTGGATCATTGCCATCGTCCTGGCGCTGGCCGGTCTTGCCACGCTCAAGCTGCGATGAGGCCGTGGTGCCTGGTTTGCTGAGAAAGGCCGAACGACGGTCGCGGTCTGCCGCCTGCGCCGCATGTGCGGAGCGGCGGGTGGGCGGGATGTTGCGAGGCACGAATGCCGCGGGCCTATTCCCCGTCCTCGCGCAGACCGGGGAGAGAGCACCGGAGCAACGGCGAATCAGGACCTCGCCTTGTCGCCGGCGCGCTTGATTGTCGCCATGATCCCCTGCACCGCCTTTGCCGGAAAGAAGGTCGCCGTGTTCGGGCTCGGCGGGTCCGGGCTTGCGAGCGCGCGGGCGCTGATTGCGGGCGGTGCCGAAGTCGTCGCCTTCGATGACAGCGCGGCCGCGCTCAAGAAGGCCGAGGAGGCCGGCGTTTCGGTCGCCGATCTGCACGCGCTCGACTGGTCGGGCCTTGCCGCGCTTGTGCTGGCGCCGGGCGTGTCGCTCACCCACCCCGCCCCGCACTGGTCGGTCGTGCTGGCACGGGCAGCGGGCGTGGAGGTGATCGGCGACATCGAACTGTTCTGCCGCGAGCGACGCCGGCTTGCGCCACGCTCGCCCTTCGTCGCCGTCACCGGCACCAACGGCAAATCGACCACGACCGCGCTGATCCATCATCTCTTGCGATCGGCCGGCCGTTCCGTCGAGCTCGGCGGCAACATCGGCACCGCGGTGCTGACGCTCGCACCGCCGCGTGCGGACCATGCCCATGTGATCGAGTGCTCCTCCTACCAGATCGATCTTGCGCCCACGCTCGATCCGCGCGTCGGCGTCCTGATCAACGTGAGCGAAGACCATCTCGATCGGCACGGCACGCTGTCGCATTACGCTGCGGTGAAGGAGCGGCTGGTGGCAGGCGTGCCGCGCGACGGCACGGCGGTGATCGGCGTCGACGACGATTGGTGCCGCGCCGCGGCCGGCCGCATCGCGCGAAAGGGCGGCAACGTCATCCGCATTTCGGTGCGCGCGCCGTTGCCCGAGGGCCTCTTCGTCGAGGACCATACCATCGTTCGTGCCGCGGGCGATGACGCCTGGCCGCTTGCGAGCCTGGAAGGCATCGGTTCGCTGCGCGGGCGGCATAACGCGCAGAACGCAGCCTGCGCGGCGGCTGCGGCCCTGGCCGTGGGACTGGATGCGGCGGAAATCCAGGCCGGCTTGCGCTCGTTTCCGGGCCTCGCCCATCGCATGGAGCAGGTCGGGCGCAAGGGGCCGGTGCTGTTCGTCAACGATTCGAAGGCAACCAACGCTGATTCGGCGGCGCAGGCGCTGGCCTGCTTTTCCGACATCTTCTGGATCGCCGGCGGCAAGCCCAAGACCGGCGGCATCACGTCGCTCGCCGGCTTCTTTCCCCGCATCCGCAAGGCCTACCTCATCGGCGAGGCGGCCGCGGAGTTTGCCGCGACGCTCGAGGGCAAGGTGGTGCATGCGATCGTCGGCACGCTCGAACGCGCGGTCGAGGCCGCCGCGCGCGACGCCGAGACCGCAGGTCTCGACGAACCCGTGGTGCTGCTGTCGCCGGCCTGCGCCTCGTTCGACCAATATCGCAATTTCGAGGTGCGCGGCGACCGCTTCCGCGAGCTGGTGCTGGCGCTGCCGGGGATCGAGCCGGTCCGCCAGAACGATCGATGAAAAGCCTGTCGCGGGTTACCCGACTGCCGGCCGGAGTGGGAGCGGGCCTGCCGGGATCGCCGGAAATTGGCCAAGTTCGGGCTCGTTAACAGCTTGGAAACCATGCCGCGTCAGGAGTAGGGCAGGGTGGCACGACATGGTCTCGCGCACGCAACGTTCGCCGTTCGGCGATTGGTGGTGGACGGTCGATCGGCCGATGCTGGCCGCCGTTCTTGGGCTGATGCTCGGCGGCGTCATTCTCTCGCTTGCAGCAAGCCCGCCCGTGGCGGCGCGGCTCAATCTCGACGCCTTCCACTTCGTCAACCGCCATATCCTGTTCCTCGCGCCGACGCTGATCGTCCTTTTCGTGACCTCGTTCCTGTCGCCGCGGCAGACGCGCCGCGTGGCGCTGGTCATTTTTCTGGCAAGCCTCGTCTTGTGCGCCGCAACGCCGATCTTCGGCGCCGAAATCAAGGGCGCGCGCCGCTGGCTCGTGATCCTCGGCCTGAACGTGCAGCCGTCCGAGTTCATCAAACCGGCCTTCGTGATCCTGATCGCCTGGCTGTTTGCGGAGTCGACGCGGCGTCCGGAGATGCCGGCGAATTCGGCGGCGCTCGGACTTCTGTTCCTGGTCGTGGGCCTGCTCGTGCTGCAGCCCGACTTTGGGCAGACCATGCTGATCGCGCTCGTGTGGGGGGCATTGTTCTTCATGGCCGGCATGCGGCTGATCTGGGTGATCGGTCTTGCCGGCGTCGCCGCCGCCGGCCTGGTCGGCGCCTATTTCACCAACGCGCACGTGGCCAGGCGTATCCAACGCTTTCTCGATCCGGCCTCCGGCGACACCTTCAACATCGACATCGCCCTTGAGTCCTTTGCCCGCGGCGGCTGGTTCGGCCGGGGGCCCGGCGAAGGAACGGTCAAGCGCATCCTGCCGGAAAGCCATACCGACTTCGTATTTGCCGTGGCCGCCGAGGAGTTCGGCATCGTCCTTTGCCTGATGCTGCTTGCGCTGTTCGCCTTCATCGTCATCCGCTCGCTGCTGCACGCGATTCGCAGCGACGATCCCTTTGTTCGCTTTTCCTCGTCGGGCCTCGCCATTCTGTTCGGGCTGCAATCGGCCATCAACATGGCGGTGAATTTGCATCTGTTGCCCGCCAAGGGCATGACATTGCCGTTCATCTCCTACGGCGGGTCGTCGATGCTGTCGCTCGCCTATGGCATGGGCATGCTGCTGGCGCTGACCCGCGACCGCCCGCGTGCGGAACTGCTGGCCAAGCGCGATTTCGCCGTTGCCGGCAGTCCGGCCTGATGCTTCCCCGGCCTTGCCGGCGGATTGGGCCGGCGCAACCGTCGAAGACCGGGGCCGAGACCGACGATGACGCAAGCCGACCGCTCTCCTTCCGGACGCCGTGTGCTCCTCGCCGCGGGCGGCACCGGCGGTCACCTGTTTCCTGCCGAGGCGCTGGCGGCGGCCCTGCATCGGCGCAATATCGCGGTCGGTCTCGTCACCGACCCGCGCGCAGCCCGCCATGCGGGAGCCTTCCCGGCCGAAGCCGTCCAAGTCATTCCGAGCGCAACTATTCGCAGCCGCAATCCGGTCTCGCTTGCCATGACCGGGGCAATCCTCGCCTACGGACTTACTAAGGCGTGGCTGACGCTGCCGCGGCTGAGGCCCGCGGTGGTGGTCGGCTTCGGCGGTTATCCCACCGTTCCGCCATTGCTGGCTGCGAGCTATCGCGATATTCCAACCGTCATCCACGAACAGAATGCGGTCATGGGGCGCGCCAACCGCATGCTCGCGCCGCACGTGCGCGCGATCGCTACCGGATTTCCCGGCATCCTGAATTCGGAGCCGGCGCTCGCCGCCAAGGCCACGCACACGGGCAACCCGGTGCGACCGGCGGTGATCGAGGCCTCGGCCGTTCCCTATCCGCCACTCGAAGCGGCCGGCCCGGTGCGCCTTCTGGTCTTCGGCGGCAGCCAGGGCGCGCGGGTGATGGCGGATGTCGTACCGGCGGCGGTGGAACGGCTGGAGCCGCGCTTGCAGATGCACCTCAAGGTCACGCAGCAGGCACGCGCCGAGGACGTCGAGCGGGTTCGCGCGGCCTATGCCCGCCTGCAGGTGGCGGCCGAAGTGGCGCCGTTCTTTGCCGACCTGCCGGCGCGGATGGCGGCCAGCCATCTTGTGGTGGCGCGCTCGGGCGCCTCCACCGTGGCCGAATTGGCGGTCGTCGGCCGGCCGGCGATCCTCGTGCCGCTGCCGCACGCGCTCGACCAGGATCAGCGGGCCAACGCGGGGGTGCTGATGCAGGCGGGCGGCGCCATTCGCCTCGATCAGGATGAGTTCTCGCCGGACCGGCTGGCAGCCGAGATCGCCGCGCTTGCGGCCGAGCCCGGTCGGCTTGCCGCGATGGCGGCCGCCGCGCGCTCGCTCGGCGCGCCGGACGCCGCCGATCGGCTGGCCGATCTGGTGCTGCGGGTTGCCGGTATGCTACCGGCAAGGCACGCAAGCCCGACGGTGAGGGAGGGATCGTCTGCATGAAGCTGCCGCGCGAGATTGGACCGATCCACTTCGTCGGCATCGGCGGCATCGGCATGAGCGGCATCGCCGAGGTGTTGATCAATCTCGGCTACCGCGTGCAGGGGTCCGACGCCAGCGATAACGCCAACGTCAAGCGGCTGCGCGACAGGGGAGCCAAGGTTTTCATCGGGCACGACGCGGCCCATATCGACGGCGCCGAGGTGGTCGTGGTGTCTTCCGCCATCAAGCGCGACAATCCTGAACTGGTGTTCGCGCGGGAAAAGCGCCTGCCGGTCGTGCGCCGCGCCGAAATGCTCGCCGAATTGATGCGGCTGAAGAGCTGCGTCGCGGTCGCAGGCACCCATGGCAAGACCACCACCACCTCGCTCGTCGCTGCGCTGCTCGATGCCGGCGGATTCGACCCGACCGTGATCAACGGCGGCATCATCAACGCCTACGGCACCAACGCGCGTATCGGCGCCGGCGACTGGATGGTGGTGGAGGCCGACGAGTCGGACGGCACCTTTCTCAAACTGCCGGCCGATGTGGCGATCGTGACCAACGTGGACGCCGAGCATCTCGACCACTTCAAGACCTTCGCTGCCGTGCAGGACGCTTTCGTCGCCTTCATCGAAAACGTGCCGTTCTACGGATTTGCGGTGATGTGCACCGACCATCCGATCGTGCAGGGGCTGGTCGGTCGCGTCGAGGATCGCCGCATCATCACCTACGGCGAGAACCCGCAGGCCGACGTGCGCCTCACCGAGGTCGACCATGCGGCCGGGCAGCAGCGGTTCACCGTGCTGTTCCGCGACCGCGCGGGCGATACGGTCCACATGATCCGCGACCTCGTCCTGCCGATGCCGGGCCGCCACAACGCGCTCAACGCCACCTCCGCGGTGGCGGTGGCGCACGAGCTCGGCGTGGCCGACGAGGCGATCCGCAGGGCGCTCGCCGCCTTCGGCGGAGTGCGGCGGCGTTTCACCCGTGTCGGTGAGTGGAACGGCGTCACCATCATCGACGACTACGGTCACCATCCGGTCGAGATTGCGGCCGTGCTCAAGGCCGCGCGCGAATCGACCAAGGGTCAGGTGATCGCCGTGGTGCAGCCGCATCGCTACACGCGATTGCACTCGCTGTTCGAGTTGTTCTCGACCTGCTTCAACGACGCCGACGTCGTCATCGTCGCCGACGTCTATCCGGCCGGCGAGACGCCGATCGAGGGGGCCGATCGCGACAGTCTCGTCGCCGCCATCCGTGCGCGCGGCCACCGCCAGGTCATGGCCCTGCCCGCCCAGCCGCAGTTGGCCTCGGTCGTGAAGGGACTCGCCAAGCCCGGCGACTATGTCGTCTGCCTCGGCGCCGGCAACATCACGCAATGGGCCCACGCGCTGGCGGATGAATTGGCGGCCTTGAAGTGAGACGGGATGGTGCGTTGGGGCCGCCGATGCCGCTTGCCGAGGCCAACGAACGGCGCGACCCGCAAGTCCAAGCCGTGCGGCAGAACCGCATCCCTCGACGGAAAATGCCGTGGCGAGCCGAGGGTCATGGTCCGCCGATTTTCGTTTGTGCTGAAGCGTGGCGCGCATGGCGGCCCGGTCGCCGTTGCGGGGTGTGGACATGACCGTGGCGATCCGCGTCCCCGGCCAGTCTGAATGCGAGCGTCGATAATGCGCGATCTCGTCATCGATCTTCGCGCCCGAATGCCCGCGCTGCGCGGCCGCCTGCTGGCGAACGAGCCGCTTGCGCCTTTGACCTGGTTCCGCGTCGGCGGTCCGGCGCAGGTGCTGTTCCTGCCAGAAGATGAAGGCGATCTCGCCTACTTCCTCAGCCGTCTTGCCGCCGACGTTGCGGTGACCGTCATCGGTCTCGGTTCGAATCTGATCGTGCGCGACGGCGGAGTGCCCGGCGTGGTGGTTCGCCTTGGTCGCGGCTTCTCCGACATCAGAGTGGAGGGCACGCAGATCGCCGTCGGCGCCGCGGTCCCCGACGTGCGCGTGGCACACGCGGCGCAGGAGGCTGGCATCGCCGGCCTGTCGTTTTTGCGCGGCATTCCCGGGGCGATCGGCGGGGCGCTGCGCATGAACGGCGGCGCCTACGGGCGCGAGACCAAGGACGTTCTGGTCGCGGCCCGGGCCGTCGACCGCAGCGGGCGCGTGCACGTGCTGAGCAACGCCGAGATGCGCTTTGGCTACCGCCACTGCGGCGCGCCGGAGGACTTCATCTTCACGGCGGCAACCTTTCAGGGGTCGGCCGGCGATCCCGCGGCCATCGCCGCCGAGATGGACCGCATCACCGAGGCGCGCGAGACGACCCAGCCGGTTCGCAGCCGCACCGGCGGCTCCACGTTCAAGAATCCGCCCGGCCGCAAGGCCTGGGAACTGATTGATGCCGCCGGTTGCCGCGGCCTTGTCGTCGGCGGGGCGCAGGTCTCCGAGCTGCACTGCAACTTCCTGATCAACCTCGGCGGTGCGACCGCCGCCGACATCGAAAACCTGGGAGAGACGGTGCGGCGGCGCGTCAAGGACAATTCCGGCGTCGAACTCGAATGGGAGATCAAGCGCATCGGCGTCCCTGTGCCTTGACGCGCCGCCGTGCGACCGGCCCGCCGCCCTGCGCGCACGCTCCGCCGACCGCCGAAAGGGAAGTCGATAGAGTCGCTTACGCGCGCAAGCTGCGTTTTTGATTCCGGTGACGGCGACCGCGCTCCCGTCGCCGCTCGGGGTCGCCGTGCATTGTGGCTTTTGAATCACGTCGAGCACGATCCACGCCAATTCCGGTCTGCGAGGATTCACCTTTCGCCGCCAGCGGGTTAGCTTGCCTGCTGATTCGCGGAGGCGGCTTGGCGCACGGCGGTGATCCGATTCTGGTGGTTGGCGGCGGGCTTGGCGGGGCGGCCGTTGCGCTTGCGCTCGCGCGCGTGGGTTTTCGCGTCCGCGTGCTGGAACAGGCACCCGAATTCGGTGTGATCGGCTACGGCATTCAGCTTGGACCGAACGTCTTCCCGATGTTCGATCGCCTCGGCGTCACCGATGCGGTGCTCGCCCAGTCGATCGTTCCCGACGCGATCCTGATGATCGATTCGGTCGATGCCGGCGTCATCGCCTGCATTCCGACCGGTGCGGCATCGTTCCGTGACCGCTTCAAGCGGCCCTATATCGTGATCCACCGCGTCGATCTGCATCGCCTCCTGCTCAATGCCTGCGCCGCCAACGACAACGTCGAGCTGATGCCGCTGACCGGCGCCGCCTCCTACGAGGACCTGGGCGACCGGGTCCGCCTGCACACCAGGGATGGCCGCGTTCTGGAGGGCGCGGCGGTGATCGGCGCCGACGGCCTGCACTCCGTCATCCGCCGGCAGATGCGCAACGAGGGCGAGCCGCGCATGATCGGCTACGTCGCGCATCGCACCATCGTTCCGATGCAGGACGTGCCAGCCGACGTCTATCGCAAGGAGGTCGTGCTCTGGTCGGGACCAGGGTGCCACATCGTCCATTATCCGTTGCGCGCAGGCACGCTGTTCAACATCGTGGCGGTGTTTCGCACCTCGACCTACGCCGAGCGGGGCGATACCGCCCGCTACCGTGCCGAGATCGACCGCACCTATCGGGACTCGCATCCTTCGATGAAGGCGCTGCTGGCCATGATGGACCTGCAGCGCCGGTTCGTGATCGCCGACCGCGATCCCATCCGCCACTGGAGCCGCGGGCGCGTGACGCTGCTCGGCGACGCCGCGCATCCCACACTGCAGACGCTGGCGCAAGGCGCCTGCATGGCGATCGAGGACGCGGTCTGTCTGGCGGAGCTGATGGATCAGGCGCACGGCGATCACGCGGCCGCCTTCCGTGCCTACGAGAATGCGCGCTATCTGCGCACAGCGCGGATCGTGTTCGAGTCGCGCTACCTGTGGGACAATTTCTATCACCTGGGCGGCATCGAACGGGAGGTCGCGCGCAGCGCCTGGGCGGCGCGCACCGAACGTGACGTGTTCGACTGCCTCGCCTGGATCTACGACGGCTTCGAACTGCCGCGCGCGCGGGGAGCGGCCGCATGAGCAGGCACGTTGCCGTTCTGATGGGAGGGTGGTCGGCGGAGCGCGAGGTGAGCCTGCGCTCGGGCAAGGCCTGTGCCGAGGCGCTCGAGCGCACCGGGCATCGTGTCACCCGTGTGGACGTCGGCCGCGACATTGCCAGCGTGCTGCGCACGCTCAAGCCGGACGTCGCGCTCAACGTGCTGCATGGCCGGCCGGGCGAGGACGGCACCCTGCAGGGAATCCTGGAGATCGCGGCCATCCCCTACACCCATTCCGGCGTGCTTGCCTCGGCGCTGGCCATGCACAAACAACTCGCCAAGGTCGTGATGCAGGCGGCCGGCATCCCGGTCCCGGAGGGCAAGGTGCTTCCGCGCACGGAGGCGGCCGCCGGCCATCCGTTGCCGCCGCCCTACGTGGTCAAGCCGCTCGCCGAGGGGTCGAGCGTGGGCGTCTTCATCGTCACCGAGCAGCATGACCACCCGCCGCAGGAGCTGACCCGCCCGGACTGGCCCTATGGGAATGAGGTCCTGGTCGAACGCTACATCCCCGGCAAGGAATTGACCTGCGCGGTTATCGGCGACCGACCGCTCGACGTGATCGAAATCGTCGCCGCCAGCCGGTTCTACGACTACGAGGCCAAATACGCCCCCGGCGGGTCCCGGCACCTGCTGCCGGCGCCAATTTCACCATTTGTTTACCAAGAGGTCCGAAGACTAGCGCTCAAGGCGCATCGCGCCCTGGGATGTCGCGGCGTGACTCGCGCCGATTTCCGCTACGACGACCGTGGCGCGGGGACGGAGGGCCTGTTCTGTCTCGAGGTGAACACTCAACCGGGCATGACCGAAACCTCGCTTGTGCCCGAGCTCGCGGCACACGCGGGCATGACGTTCGATGAGCTGGTGCGATGGATGGTCGACGACGCCTCGCTGAACCGGTGACCGACGCGGCCTGCGCGGGGCCGACCCTGGCCTTGCGCCGCGGGCGCGGCCGGGTGCGGTTGGGCCTGCTCCCGACTCGGATCGAGCGCCACTTGCGCCGCTGGTTCGGGCCGGTGCGCCACGTGCGCCTGCCGCGGGGGGCCGGGGTCGCCGCTGCCGCGCTGTTCCTGTTTGCGAGCGCAGCCTTCGGCGCCGTGCGCGGCGGGCATCTGCCGGCGATTGCCGATGCGCTCCGCGGCTGGCGCGACGCTGCGGCCAATGCCGCAGGCTTCCGCATCACCGCGATCGCACTCAGCGGCAACCGCCACCTCTCGCGCGAAGACATTCTCACCACCGCCGGCATCACCGGGCACAGCTCGCTCCTGTTCCTCGATGTGGCCGAGGCGCGTGCGCGGCTGAAGGCCAATCCCTGGATCGCCGAAGCCACCGTGCTCAAGCTCTACCCGGGCCGGCTGCATATCGCGGTGACCGAGCGCGCGGCCTTTGCGCTTTGGCAGCGCGACGGCAAGGTCACCGTGATCGCCGAAGACGGCACGGTGATCGAACCCTATGTGTCACGGGTCTTCGCCGGCTTGCCGTTGGTCGTGGGTGCCGGCGCCGAGAGTCGCGCCAAGGCGTTCCTCGGCCTGATCGACCGCTATCCGCTCGTGCGCGGGCAGATGCGCGCTGCGGTCCTGGTCGCCGAACGGCGCTGGAACCTGCGACTGAAGAACGGCATCGACATTCGGCTGCCGGAAGCCGATGTCGAGCAGGCGCTCGAAACCCTGGTGCGGCTCGACGGCGAGAAACGGCTTCTCAGCCGCGACGTCGCCGTGATCGATCTGCGCCTGCCGGACCGCGTGACGGTGCGGTTGTCGGACGAGGCCTGGGCCGCGCGCGAGGACGCGATCAAGGAACACCGGCCAAAGAAAAAGGGGGGCAGCGCGTGACCCTCCATGCCGGCCTGACGCCGAAAATGAAGCCGGTATCGCCGCGCCGGTCGGCGATCGTAGCCGCGCTCGACATCGGCACGAGCAAGATCGTCTGCCTGATCGCGCGGTTGCGGCCGCAGCCGCCGCAGGAGGTCCTGCGCCGGCGCAGCCACGGTGTGGAAATCCTGGGCATCGGTCATACCGAGGCGCGCGGCATGAAGGGCGGCGCCGTGATCAACCTGGCCGAGGCCGAGGAATCGGTGCGCCATGCCGTCGATCTCGCCGAGCGCGATGCCTCGGTCCAGCTCGAATCGGTGGTCGTTTCGGTGTCGTCGGGACGGCCGGCGAGCGAATTCTACGCCGTCAATGTCAACGTGGCCGGCTCGAGCGTGACCGACGGCGACATCGCCCGGGCGCTGGCGGCTGGCTGCCGTCATTCGGTGCGCGCCGGGCGAGTCGTGCTGCACTCGCTGCCGATCGGCTATGCGCTCGACGGCGTGCGCGGGGTCGGCGAGCCGCGCGGGATGCTGGCGCGCGAGTTCGGCGTGGACATGCACGTGGTGACGGCGGACGTCGCCGCCGTCCGCAACCTGATGCTCGCGGTCGAGCGCTGCCACCTGGACGTCGAAGCGATGGTCGTTGCCCCCTATGTGGCCGGCCTGAGCGTCAGCACCGACGAGGAGGCCGACCTCGGGGCCGCCGTGATCGACTTCGGCGCCGGCACCACCACCGTGGCCGTGTTCTCCGCCGGCCGCTTCGTTCACGCCGACGGCTTTGCCCTCGGCGGCAACCACGTCACCATGGACTTGGCACGCGGCCTGAACGCCCGTATGTCTGACGCGGAGCGAATCAAGACGCTTTACGGCAGCGTGCTCGCGGGAGGTTCGGACGAGCGCGACATGATTACGGTGCCGAGCGTCGGCGAGGACGATCGCGATCCGCCGCAGTTCGTGTCGCGCGCGAGTTTGGTCCGCATCATCAAACCGAGAGTCGAGGAGATTCTCGAAATGGTCCGCGACCGGCTTGCAGCCACGGCATTTGCGGCCGAACCGCGTGCCCGTGCCATCCTCACCGGCGGCGCAAGCCAGCTGACCGGATTGCCCGAGCTTGCCGCGCGTATCCTCAACCGCCCGGTGCGGGTCGGCCGGCCGCTCGGCATCTCCGGGCTGCCCGAGGCGGCCAAGGGTCCCGCCTTTGCGGTCGCGACCGGCTTGCTCGTCTATCCGCAGGCGGCGCATCTCGAACATTTCGAACCGCGGCGAACGCGGCACTTGATGACAGGGACGGGCTACCTGGCTCGGGTCGGACGATGGCTGCGGGAGAGCTTCTGATGACCCGTCCGCGTTTCACCACACGTTTCACGCATCGGCCGGCCGCAGACCGGCGCGACCCGGCGGCGTCGTTGGACGCGCGCCCAAGCAAGAGGCAATCATGAGCATCAACCTGAAGATCCCCGACATCCGCGAGCTGAAGCCGCGGTTGACCGTGTTTGGCGTCGGTGGCGCCGGCGGCAACGCCGTCAACAACATGATCGCGGCAGGGCTTCAGGGTGTCGACTTCGTCGTCGCCAACACCGACGCCCAGGCGCTCACCATGTCCAAGGCCGAGCGCGTGATCCAGATGGGCGTGCAGGTGACCGAGGGTCTCGGCGCCGGCTCCCAGCCCGATGTGGGGCGCGCCGCCGCCGAAGAGGTGATCGACGAGATCCGCGACCACCTCTCCGGTGCGCACATGGTGTTCGTGACTGCCGGCATGGGCGGCGGCACCGGCACGGGCGCGGCGCCCGTGGTCGCGCGCGTCGCCAAGGAACTCGGCATTCTCACCGTCGGCGTCGTCACCAAGCCGTTCCATTTCGAAGGTCAGCGCCGCATGCGCTTCGCCGAGGCCGGGATCGCCGAGCTGCAGAAGTGCGTCGACACCCAGATCATCATCCCGAACCAGAACCTGTTCCGGGTGGCGAACGAGAAGACGACGTTCGCGGACGCCTTCGCCATGGCCGACCAGGTGCTCTATTCGGGGGTGGCCTGCATCACCGACCTGATGGTCAAGGAGGGCCTGATCAACCTCGACTTCGCCGACGTGCGCGCAATCATGCGCGAGATGGGAAAGGCGATGATGGGCACGGGCGAGGCCTCGGGCGAAAAGCGTGCCTTGCGCTCGGCCGAAGCTGCGATCGCCAATCCGCTGATCGACGATGTGTCGATGAAGGGGGCGCGCGGGCTGCTGATCTCGATCACCGGCGGCAAGGACCTCACCCTCTACGAAGTGGACGAGGCCGCAACCCGCATCCGCGAGGAGGTCGATCCGGACGCCAACATCATCGTCGGGGCGACCTTCGACGAAGCGCTCGAAGGCATCATCCGGGTCTCGGTGGTGGCGACGGGCATCGACTATGTGGCGAGCTCTGCGCGTCCGACCACGGAGCTGCGGCCGGCCGATCATGCCGGCAAGCTGCGGGTCGACACCCAGCGCATTGCGGCAGAGCGCCAGGAACGGCCGGCCGAGCGCCACGCGGAGGCGGCGCGGCCCGCGGCCACGGCCCCGAATGCGTCGCCGCGAGCCTCGGTGGAGCAGGCGGCGACCGCCGCGGTTGCGGCTGCACTGGCGCCGGCTGCCGGCACGGAGGACCTCACCGTGCGTCCGATCACGCCGAAGCCGTCCCTGTTCATGGAGCCGATCCTGCAGGAGCCGGAGCCGCAGGAGACGCCGAAAGCATTCATTCCGCCCGAGCCCGAGCGGGCGGGCAACCGCACGCCGCGCATGCCGCGGATCGACGAATTGCCGATCCCGGCCCAGAACGAGCTGCGCGCCCGCAGGGGCGAACTGCCCGAACCTAACCCGGAGAAGCAGCGAATGTCGCTGTTGCAGCGCCTCGCTGCGGTCGGCCTCGGTCGGCGGGACAGCGAGCAGGCGCCCGTAGACTCGTCGCCGCGGGCAACGGCGCCGGTGCCGAACGACCGCGCTCCGCCGCGGCCGCCCGCTCGCGGGCCCGAGCCCGTCTCCGATTACGCCAAGCGGCCTGCGCCGCAGGGTCTAGACATCCACGGCCGGCAGACGCCGCCTGTGCATAAGCCTGTGGACGACGATCAGCTCGACATCCCCGCCTTTCTGCGCCGGCAGGCGAATTAGGTACGCCGGCCTCGGGGTCGGCTCCTGGCCCCGGCCAGTTCGCGGGGGCTTTGCTTCGGATGGTACGGGGCGCCGCGCTTGCGACGGCGGGGCGCGCGAGCGTTTGATATTGTTGCGGTTTGGACTGCATGGCACGCGCCGGCGCCGTCGACGCCCATCGCAAGCGGTGACGGATGACGGTCCCCGACCGGCGCCTACAGCGATCGCCGGCGCGTTCTTGTCAGCATTGCGGCAAATTGGCGGTAACAGTTGGTAAGAAAGCGTGAATTGGCGGTCGAGGGATCTGCCGCTAAATTGTTCGTCGAAAAAGGGGTTTTCGTCAGACCGGGCAGGGGGCGGAGCGGCTTGGCCGCACGGCAATCTGCGGCACATTCTGGCGAAATGGGGACGTTGCCATCCCGAGGGGGCTGCACGGCGAGCGTGCAACCTGGAGGGGCGGGCATGCGGCACGGCGCATGAAGCTTGGCAGGCAGACCACGCTTGGCAGTCACACCGCGGTGAGCGGCGTCGGCGTGCATTCGGGCGAGCCCGCCACACTGACCATGCTGCCGGCTGCGGCCGACACCGGCATCGTCTTTGTCCGCTGCAACGACGGCAGGCCGGGCCGCGAGATTCGCGCCGACGTGCGCGCCGTGACCGCGACCGAATTCGCAACCGTGCTCGGCGACGCCACCGGTCCGCTCTGTTCGACCGCTGAGCACGTGCTGGCGGCGCTGTCGGGTCTTGGCGTGGACAATGCAATTATCGAGATCGACGGGCCGGAAGTGCCGATCATGGACGGCAGCGCCTCGGCCTTCGTCGCCGCCATCGACAAGGTCGGAATCGTCACGCTCTCCGCTCCGCGCCGCTGCATCAAGGTGCTCAAGCCGGTGCGCGTGTTCATGGACGACGCCTACGGCGAGCTGCGGCCGAACCCGGACGGCTTCCGCGTTGAACTCGAGATCGCGTTCGACAATCCGCTGATCGGCCGTCAGAGCCTCGCCCTCGACGTCACCAGCGACACGTTCCGTCGCGAGCTCGCCCGCGCGCGCACCTTCGGCTTCATGCGTGATGTCGCCAGGCTTTGGCTGGCGGGCTATGCACTCGGCGCGTCATTCGACAATACACTCGTCGTAAGCGACAGCCGCGTGCTCAGTCCCGAAGGATTGCGCTATCCGGATGAGTTCGTGCGGCACAAGGCGCTTGACGCCGTCGGCGATCTCGCGCTCGCGGGCGCCCCCTTGCTCGGCGTCTATCGGTCGGTGCGTGGCGGCCACAAGCTCAATCACGCCGTGCTGTCGGCATTGATGGCCGACGCGTCGGCTTGGACGCTGGTGGCTGATGCGGAGCATCGCCCGCAAGCCGCGCGGCGCGCGATCCGCGGTCATGCCGACGTCGGGATCGGTCTCGTCGCGCCGGCCTACGCGCCCGACGTGTCGTAGCGGTGCCGACCGCCTTATTCCCGGCCGATTGCGGCCATAAGCCATTGTTCAACCATTATTTTGCAAGCAAGTAACGGCGGGCACGGACCCCTGGGCTGAATTATCGCATGCTGTCGTGCAGGCCTTCGTCACTCCTCACGCGCGGGCGCGCCTTTCCGGCGCTGTCGCTCGTCGCGGCGCTCATGTCCCTCTCGCTGGTCGGCTGCGGTCTGTTCGACAAGAACGACAATCTGCCCGACGAGCCGGCCGACAAGCTCTACAACGAAGGCGTCTACCTGCTGAACCGCCGGCAGGACTACAAGGATGCGGCCAAGAAGTTCCAGGAGGTGGAGCGCCAGCACCCCTATTCCGACTGGGCGCGCAAGTCCCTGCTGATGAGTGCCTATGCGAATTACGAGGCGCGCGACTACGACGAAGCGATCACCGCGGCGCGCCGCTATGTCACGCTGCATCCGGGCAGTCCCGACGCCGCCTACGCCCAGTACCTGATCGGCTCCGCCTATTTCGACCAGATTTCCGACGTCTCGCGCGATCAAGCGCGGGCCGAGAAGGCCATGGCCGCCCTCGAAGAAGTCATCCGCAAGTATCCCGACAGCGAATACGCCACGCAGGCGCGGCGCAAGATCGAGGTGGCACGCGACCAGATCGCCGGCAAGGAGATGCAGATTGGCCGCTACTACCTCGAGCGCAAGAATTTCACTGGCGCCATCAACCGCTTCAAGATCGTGGTGACGCAGTACCAGCGCACGCGGCATGTGGAAGAGGCGCTGGCGCGGCTCACCGAGGCCTATATGGCGCTCGGCGTCGTGGCCGAGGCACAGACCGCGGCCGCCGTGCTCGGACACAACTTCCCGGACAGCCGCTGGTATGCCGACGCCTATCGGCTGGTCAAATCCGGCGGCCTGGAGCCGGCCGAACACGCGGGGTCCTGGATCAGCCGGGCGTTCAAGAACTTCGGGCTGGGGTGACGGCGCGCGAAGCGGAGGACAGACGGGGGAATCATCACTATCTTCTAGCCTCCGCCGTCCAATCCCGGTTCGCCGTCGCCTGATCCCATGCTTGCCCGGCTCTCGATCCGAGACATCGTGCTGATCGACCGGCTCGACATCGATTTCGCCGGCGGCCTTTCGGTGCTCACCGGCGAGACCGGAGCCGGCAAGTCGATCCTGCTCGACGCCTTCGCGCTCGCACTGGGGGCTCGCGGAGACGCGACGCTGGTGCGCCAAGGCGCCGAACACGGACAGGTAACGGCCGTTTTCGATCTGCCCGCCCGGCATCCGGCGCGCGCGGCGCTCGCCGAGTGCGACATCGCCGCCGACGAGGCGTTGATCCTGCGCCGCGTGCAATTTACCGACGGCCGCACCCGCGCCTTCATCAACGATCAGCCGGTGAGCGTGCAGGCGCTGCAGAACCTCGGTGCGGCATTGGTGGAAATCCACGGTCAGCACGACGCGCGCGCGCTGGTCGATGCGGCAACCCACCGACGCTTGCTCGACGCCTATGGCGGGCTCGATGACGATACGGCGGCGGTGGCGCGGTTGTGGAGTGCGCGGCGCGAGGCAGAGGCCGCACTTGCCGCCCACCGCGCCGAAGCCGAACGCCTGGCGCGCGAGGGCGACTGGCTGCGGCATGCGGTGGAGGAACTGCACAAGCTTGCCCCCCAACCCGGCGAGGAGACGCAACTGGCCGAGCGCCGGGCGGCGATGATGCAGGCGGAAAGGATTGCGGGAGACCTGCGCGAGGCGCATGCGGCCGTGGCCGGCACCGATTCCCCGGTTCCGGCGCTCGCGGCGGCGGTGCGCAGGCTCGAACGCCGCGGTGCGCAGGCGCCGGCTCTGGTGGAACCGGCGGTGAAGTCGATCGATGCGGCGTTGCTGGCGCTGGAAGATGCGCGCGGCCACCTCGAACAGGCGCTGCGCGCCGCCGACCACGATCCGCAGGAACTTGAGCGGATCGAGGAGCGGCTGTTTGCGCTGCGTGCCGCGGGGCGCAAATACAATTCGCCCGTGGACGCGCTCAACGCGCTCGCGGCCCGCTACGCCCGTGACCTCGCCCTGATCGACGCCGGCGCCGAGCGGCTCGTTGCGCTCGAGGAGGCGGCGCGCGAGGCCGACCGGAACTATGCCGCCGCCGCCGCTGCTCTGTCGGCAGCGCGCCGCAAGGCGGCCGAGCGGCTCGACCGGGCGGTGAACGCTGAATTGAAGCCGCTCAAGCTTGATCGCGCGCGCTTCTCGACCGCGGTCGAGAGCGATCCGGCGGCGTCCGGCCCGAGCGGCATCGATCGGGTCGAATTCTGGGTGCAGACCAACCCCGGCACGCGACCCGGGCCGCTGATGAAGGTCGCCTCGGGCGGCGAGCTTGCGCGCTTCCTGCTCGCGCTCAAGGTGGTCCTGGCGGACCGCGGCTCGGCGCCGACGCTCATCTTCGACGAGATCGACACCGGCGTGGGCGGCGCGGTCGCCGATGCCATTGGCGTGCGGCTTGCGCGCCTCGGCGAGCGGGTCCAGGTGGTGACGGTGACGCATGCGCCGCAGGTCGCCGCCCGCGCCGCACGGCACTATCTCATCACCAAGGATTCGCTCGACAGGGGCCGCCGTGTCGTCACCCGCATCACCGAGCTGGCCGCGGCGCGGCGGCGCGAAGAGATCGCCCGCATGCTTGCCGGCGCCGAGATCACCGAGGAGGCGCGCGCCGCGGCCGAGAAACTGATCCGTGCGGCAGCCGGTTAGAGCGCGGCGGTGTGATCGCCGCACGCACCGCGCCGCCCGTGCCCTGCGGCCGAACCCGCGGGCCGGCGGCAAGCGCCCGCCACAACGTTTTCTTGCGGTCAAACTCCGTCATGATCGAAAGTGCCATCCCTGTCTCCGTCGCCATCGTCGGCTGGCATTCGCACAACGAGATGTTCGACGCCATCGCCGAGGACTTGCGCACGCGGGGACACCGCATCGTGCGCTATGCTGATCGCGAGGCCTTTGTCGGTGCGTCCGCGCCGCTGCGCGACGCCGATGTTCTGCTCTGCGTTGGAACCTGTCCGGTCACCCGCCCCATGCTGGAAAGCGCGCCGCGTCTTCGCGCCATCGTGTCCGCGGTCACCGGCGTCGACGGGTTCGATCTTGCCGCGGCGACCGAGCACGGCGTGGTCGTGGCCAATGCGCAGACCGACGAGAATATCGTCGGCATGGCCGAGGCGACGGTGCTGATGATCCTGGCCGCACTCTATGACCTCAATGGCGCCCAGGATCGAATCCGGCGGGGCCTGTGGCGACCGCCGCACTTGAAGGCGCGTGCGCTGCGCGGCAAAACCGTGGGGTTCGTCGGCTTTGGCCGCATCGGCCGGGAGAGCGCGCGCCTGCTCGCCGGTTGGGGCGTGCGCATGCTGTATTTTGCGCGGCGCGATGCCGATCCGGCGGGGCTGCCGCCGATCGAGCGGGTCGACCTCGATGCGCTGATGCGCGCAAGCGACGTGGTTTGCGTGCTGGCAAGCCTCAATGCGCAGACACGCGGGCTGATCGATGCCGAGAAGATCGCACTGATGAAGCCGAGCGCGATCCTGGTCAACACCGCCCGCGGCGCCATCGTTGACGAGGCGGCGCTTGCCGCGGCGCTCGCATCCGGCGCCATTGCCGGTGCCGCGCTCGACTGCTTTGTCGTCGAGCCGCTGCCGCCGGACAGTCCGCTGCGGGCGCTGCCGAACGTGGTGCTCACCCCGCATATGATCGGGCACACCATCGAGGCGCACGAATCGCTGGAGCGGGCGACGCGGGACAATCTCGACCGAATCCTCGCCGGCCGGCCGCCGCGCTACGTGGTCAATCCGGAGGTGCTCCCGGCCTGGCAGGGTAAATGGGGCGTTCAAGGCGGGTGAGGGGCCGCACCGGCGGCCGCGCGCGTCGCTGTTCCATTGCCCATCTGTGGATCAGGCGGGGGCTGCTGCGGCCGCGCGCGGTCGTACCTGGTAGCTGCCGGGCACGGTGCGAAAGGCGATGTTGAGCCGATTGGCCCCGTTGATCGCCACCAGCGCCAGCGTCAGGTTGACCAATTCCTCCTCGCTGAACTGCCGCCGCGCGAATTCGAACACCGCGTCCGGTACGTGGCCCTCGGTGATCAACGTGATCGCCTCGGTCCAGGCCAGGGCCGCCCGCTCGCGCTCGCTGTAGAAGGGCGATTCGCGCCACGCGTCGAGCAGATAGAGCCGCTGTTCGCTTTCGCCGGCGGCGCGCAGCTCCTTCGTATGCATGTCGATACAATGGGCGCAGCCGTTGATCTGCGAGGCGCGCAGCTTGACGAGTTCGAGCAGCGAGTGTTCGAGCCCGCAGTTGCGCACGAAGGCGTGCAGGCCGCTCATGGCCCGGTCGCCCGCCGGCGATGCCTTGCGGAAATCGAGACGCGCTTGCATGGACACCTCCTGTTGAATGGCGGGAGCGGGCAGGCACAGCCCGCCGGCGCGAATGGCAGGCGAAAAGCCTACGCGCGCTCCCCCGCCGCATTCAATCGGTTTGCAGCTTCCCCCGCGCCGCGATTGACGCAATATATAGCCAATGGCCACCCCCCGCCCGCCTCGCGATGCCGCGATTCCCGTAAAGGACATGACGCCCCGCCAGGCTGCGCGCGAACATGCGCGGCTCGAGGCGGAGATCAGAAAGCACGACGAGGCCTACTACCAGCGGGACGCGCCGCTCATCTCCGACGCGGAATACGATGCCCTGCGGCGGCGCTATGCCGAGATCGAGCAGCGCTTTCCGCACCTGCGCACGCCCGAAAGCCTGACCCGCAGGGTCGGCGCGGCCCCCGCGCGCGGCTTTGCCAAGGTGCGGCACGCGGTGCCGATGCTCTCCCTCGACAACGCGTTCAGCGAAAGCGACGTCGCCGATTTCGTCGCCCGCATCCGCCGCTTCCTCAATCTGCGGCCGGACGAGGTCATCGATTTTACCGCCGAGCCCAAGATCGACGGCCTGTCGATGTCGATCCGCTACGAGCAGGGCGAGCTCGTGGTGGCCGCCACCCGCGGCGACGGCACCGAAGGCGAGGACGTTACCGCCAACATTCGCACGCTGAAGGATGTTCCGCATCGGCTCAAGGGACGGCACGTCCCATCGGTCTGCGAGGTGCGCGGCGAAGTCTACATGACCAAGGCCGATTTTCTCGCGCTCAATCAGCGCCAGGCGGCAGCCGGCGCGCAAGTCTTCGCCAACCCGCGCAACGCGGCGGCAGGCTCGGTGCGGCAGAAGGATCCGAACGTCACCGCCGCGCGGCCGTTGCGCTTCTTCGCCTATTCCTGGGGCGAGTTGAGCGAGATGCCGGCGAGCCGCCAGTCCGACATGATCCGCTGGCTCGGCTCCATCGGCTTCCATGTCAACCCGATCTGGAGGCTGTGCCATTCGACCGAGGAACTGCTCGCCTTCCATCGCGAGCTCGAGGCCAAGCGCGCCAGCCTCGAATATGACATCGACGGCGTGGTCTACAAGGTCGACCGGCTCGATTGGCAGAACCGACTGGGCTTCGTCTCGCGCAGCCCTCGCTGGGCGATTGCCCACAAGTTCTCGCCCGAGCGCGCGATGACGGTGGTGCGCGACATCGAGATTCAGGTCGGACGCACCGGCGCGCTCACGCCGGTCGCCAAGCTCGAACCGGTTTCGGTCGGCGGGGTGATCGTGCAGAACGCCACTCTGCACAACGAGGACGAGATCAAACGCCTCGACGTGCGCATCGGCGACACCGTGATCGTTCAGCGCGCCGGCGACGTCATTCCGCAGGTGCTTGAAGTGGTGCGAGAACAGCGCCCACCGGACGCCAGACCCTATCATTTCCCGAAGAAATGTCCCTGTCCGCTGAAGACAGATGTCGTGCGCGAAACAACTGCGACGGGCGAGGTGGGTGCGATCGCCCGCTGCACAGGCGAGTTTGCCTGCCCGTTCCAGCGCATCGAACATCTCAAACACTTTGTGTCGCGCCGCGCTTTCGACATCGACGGTCTCGGCGAGAAGCAGATCGAACTGTTCTACGAGAAGGGCTGGGTGAAGGAGCCGGCGGATATCTTCACGCTCGAAGCGCGCAACCGAACGATCCGGCTGGAGGAGATGGAGGGCTACGGCGAGACCTCGGTCCGCAACCTGTTTGCGGCGATCGCCGCGCGCCGCGAGATCTCGCTCGAGCGATTCATCTACGCCCTCGGCGTGCGGCATGTCGGCGAGACCACGGCTGCGGCCCTGGCGCGCGGCTACGGCAGTTGGCAGGCCTTCTACGACGCCTGTCTCAGGATCGCCAAGGGCGACGCGGAAGCGCGCGCCGAGATGGATGCGCTCGATCAGATCGGGGAGACGGTGATCGACAGCCTAGCCGCCTATTTCAGCGAGCCGCACAATCGCCGGCTTGTGGAGCGGCTGGTCGAACAGGTGACCATCCGCGACGCCGAGCGGCCGCGCCGCGATTCGCCGGTTGCCGGCAAGACCGTGGTGTTCACCGGCACGCTCGAACGGATGACCCGCGACGAGGCCAAGGCCATGGCGGAGCGCCTCGGTGCCAAGGTGGCAGGCTCGGTATCGAAGAAGACCGATTATGTGGTGGCCGGCCCGGGCGCCGGCTCCAAGCTCACCGACGCCAGGAAATACGGCGTCACGGTGCTCGACGAGGAGGGCTGGTTCAAGCTGATCGGCGAGCGCTGACCGGCCGCACGAGCGGCGCAAACGACAGCGCCAGCACGACCACGATCGCATCCATCAGGATGGCGAGCGGCAGGGCGGAGGCCGCGCCCGCAAGCAGCGTGCCGCCGTACTGGGTCATGGCCGCCCCGAGCGCCATCTGCGCAAAACCGACGATGCCGGCGGCGGTGCCCGCCGCCTGCGGGCGCACGCTGACCGCGCCGGCAATCGCACCGGGCAGCATCAGACCATTGCCGAACGAGATCACCGCCTGCGGCAGGAATACGCCGATCGCTCCCCAGTGCAGCGCGAAGGCGGCCAGCAGCGTGGAACCGGCCACGCCCGCCGCTTCGATGCCGATGCCCCACCAGATCGGGCGGTCGATGCCGTGACGGGTCGAGACGCGCGAGGCGGCGTAGTTGCCGGCCATGTAGCCGATCGAGGAGGCGGCAAACCAGATGCCGTATTCCGCCGATGAATGTTGCATCAGCGTGATCACGACATGCGGGCTGCCGCCAAGAAAGGCAAAGAACGTGGCCGAGCCGAGCGCCGCGACGAGCACGTAGCCGACAAAGCTTGCGTTGGCGCCGAGCCGCGCGAGGTCGCGCGCGAATCCTTCCCGTCCCGCCTCCGATACATGGGCGCCGGCCGTTTCCGGCAAAGTCAACGCCGTCCACGCAAGCACGACGAGGCTCGTGCCGGCGATAAAGACGAAGATCGATTCCCATCCGAAGGAGGTCTCGAGCACGCCGCCGATCAGCGGCCCCACGCTCGGCACGACCACCATCACGGTCGCCACGAGGCCGATCATGGCGGCGGCGCGGTTGCGGTCGAACAGGTCGCGGATGATGGCGCGACCGACCACGATGCCGGCCGAGGCGCCGATCGCCTGCAGCACGCGCGCGAGGATCAAGGTGGCAACCGTCGATACGACGATCGCCAGCACGCTTGCGGCCGCGGTCAGCGCGAGCCCCGAAAGCAGCACCGGCCGCCGCCCGAAGCGATCGGACAGCGGCCCCATCAACAGCTGGCCGGCGGCGATCGCCAGCAGGTAGATCGAGACTGTGAGCTGGACGGTCGCGGTGTCGGAGCCGAGCCTGTGCGTCAATGCCGGGATCGCCGGCACGATGATGTTGAGCGTGGTCGGGCCGATGGCGGTGAGCGCCATCAGCAGCAGCAACAGGCCCCACGGCGTGGGCGTGTCCGTCCCGGCGCCGCCCGGCGGCGTCCTGGTGCCGCTATCGCCCACGCCGCCGAGGCCTCACCCGGCCGAAAGCGGGCGCGTCGCCGCCAGGAGCCAGGATCGGGATTCCGCGTTGACCAGCGGCGCCAGCGCCTCGGCCACGCGGGCGTGATAAGCATCGATCCATTCCGTTTCCGTCGGCGTCAGCAGCGCGCGGTCGATCAGCCGCCGGTCGATCGGCGCAAGCGTCAGCGTCTCGAAGGCATTGAGCGGCTTTTCGCTGCCACTGACGGCGGGTCCCTCGACCACCAGCACCAGATTCTCGATACGGATGCCGAAGGCACCGGCCTTGTAGTAGCCGGGCTCGTTGGACAGGATCATGCCGCGCTTGAGCGGGGTCGTGCCAAGCTTGGAGATACGCGCCGGGCCCTCATGCACGGACAGGTAGCTGCCGACGCCATGCCCCGTTCCGTGGTCGAAATCGAGCCCCGCCTCCCAGAGGTGCTGGCGCGCGAAGGGATCGATCTGTGCGCCCGTGGTCCCGTCGGGAAAGATCATGCGCGCGATCGCGATGTGACCCTTCAGCACGCGGGTGAAACGATCGCGCATCTCCGGCTGCGGTTCGCCCACCGCAATCGTGCGGGTGATGTCGGTCGTGCCGTCCTCGTACTGGGCGCCGGAATCGATCAGGAACAGGTCCCCGGGCTTGATCGTGCGGTTGCTCCTGCGCGTGACGCGATAGTGCACGATGGCGCCGTTCGGGCCGGAGCCGGCGATGGTCGGAAAGGAGACGTCCTTGAGCAGGCCGGTGTCGCGGCGGAAGCTCTCGATCGCTTCGACCGCATCGATCTCGGTGAGCTGGCCGCGTGGCGCCTCCCGCTCGAACCAGGCGAGGAAGTTCGCGACGGCGGTGCCGTCGCGCCGATGCGCCGCGCGCGCGCCCTCGATCTCGACGGGATTTTTCACTGCCTTCATCATCGCCACCGGATCGGGACCGCGCGTGACCTTGCCACCGGAGACCGTGATGATGCGCGCGAGCGCGTCGGCGCCGGTGGCCTGGTCCAGGCGGACGGTGCGATGGGCCTCGCCCAGCGCGGCAAGATCGCGGATGAATTGCGCCGGCTCGCGCACGTCTGCGACCGCCTCGATTCCATGCCGGACCGCGTTGGAGAGCTTGCCGCCGTCAAGATAGAGGGTGGGCCGCCCCTGGCGCGGGACGATGGCAAAGCCGAGCGGCAGCGGCGCGTTGGCGACGTCGGCGCCGCGAATATTGAAGGTCCAGGCGATCGCCTGCGGGTCGGAGATCACGAGGGCGTCGGCGCGCAGGCTTTCGATTTCCGCCACGATACGCGCGAGCTTGGAACTCGCATATTCTCCGGCGAAACGGAAATCGTGAAGCGAAACCGGTCCGAGCGGCGGCGCCGGCCGGTCGGTCCAGATCGCATCGACCGGATTGGGCTCCGCCGGCACCAGTGTTGCGCCCGCGTTGGCGCAGGCGCGGCTCAGCCGCTCGGCGCCTTCAACCGTGTGCAGCCAGGGATCGTAGCCGAGCCTCGCCCCTTGCGGCAGGTTGGCTTCCAGCCAGCGCTCGGGAGTGATTTCGCCGCTGTTGAGGATCGCAAAGGCCGAGCCGTCAACCTGGGCGCGGGCCTGGAGCGTATACCGGCCGTCCACGAACAAGAGGGCGCGATCGGCAAGAATGATCGCGGTCCCGGCCGAGCCGGTGAAGCCGGTGAGCCAGGCCAGCCGCTCTTCCGAAGGCGGGACATATTCGTTCTGGTGACGGTCGGCACGCGGGAGAATGAACGCCGTGAGCCCGCGGCGATCGAGTTCGGTACGCAACGCCTGCAAGCGCGGTCCGGTGGCCGCCGGCTGCGGATCCTCGAACGACTGAAACCGTGCCTCAAACATTGCCGGTCAATCTAGGAGCGGGGGAGAGGGCGAGCAATTGCATGCTCTTGGCGACCCTGTGGACGCATGAATCGTTCCTATGTGCAATGCAAAATGAAGAAATCCATTGTGGTGATCGCGCAACGTGATCGGTCGGATCAAGAACGTGAATTTATTGTGAAAACATGTGGGGTTAGTAGAGGGCCTATGCATTCGAAGGGGTTCCGCCCGGAATGAATCGGATTATGTTGCAATGCAGAAAGACGGGCGGTGGTGGGGATCCGCTGCCAGTCTTCTTCGGCAAGAAGGAGATTCCGCCATGTCCAGCGTGACCTACAGTGCGATGCCCGCGGCCGCCGGCAAGTCTGCGGTCAAGACTGCGGCCAAGTCCGGTCGCCCCGGCTTCTGGCGCCGATGGCTTGACCGGATGGTCGAAGCGCGCATGCGCCAGGCGATGGAAGAGGTTCGCCGGCACGGGGTGATCCTGCCGCGCCAACTCGACAAGCCGGAGTGGAAGACAACCAAGCGAAGCGAGGATTCGCTGCCCTTCGTGCGCTGATCGCTCGCCCGGCCGTCCCTCGGACGGCAGGCTGCGGCCCGCCTTGCGGGCGCCGCGCAGGGATGCAAGGGACCCATGCGTCGGCGGCGGCGTTGTCCGGGGTTGTGATACATAGCTGCGAACGGCTCCCCGGGGTCCGCCCCGGGCAGCGGCGCTGCATGGGAGGGATGCCATGGCTGCGCAGGTCTGCAAACGTTGTAAGGCGCCTGATTCGGTCCCGGTTGACGTCCCGATGGCGCGCAACCTTCTGCTCCGGAGCTTGGATGCTTTCGCTGCCTGGCAGATGCGGCAGTCATACCGCGTCATCAATCGCAGTCACCGACGCGGCCCTCGCATGACCAGCGTGGTCCAGCCGTCCAGCACCAGTGCGCGCTCGACCACGAATCCCTGCGAGCGGTAGGCGGAAATGGCCGCGGCGGCCTGGGTTACAAGGATCCCGGACAGCACCACGCGCCCGTTGGGCCTGAGATGGCGCGCAATCGGCGCGGCAAGCCGCTTCAACGGCGCCAGAAGGATGTTCGCCAGCACGAGGTCATAAGGCGCGCGTGCGGCGATCCGGGGGCTGTTGAGGCCGGCCGCTTGCGCCACCATCACCGTCGGCGCCGCACGATTGAGCCTGGCGTTCGCGCGTGCGACCGCCACCGCGCGGTGATCGATGTCGCTTGCCAGAACCGGGACGTGCCACAACTTGGCCGCGGCAACGGCGAGGACCCCGGTCCCGGTTCCAAGATCGAGCACGCGACGCGGCCGCGTGCGGCGGGCCAGTGCGTCGAGCGCGACCAGACAGCCGCGGGTGGTGCCGTGATGGCCGGTGCCGAAGGCGGTGGCCGCTTCGATTTCGATGGCGACCGCGTGCAAGGGGACGCGGCTGCGATCATGCGCGCCGTGCACCACAAACCGGCCGGCGCGGACCGGAACGAGATCGACCAGGCTCGATCGCACCCAGTCGCGCGGCGCAAGGCGCGCGACCTTGATCGACCGTGCCAATCGCTCGCCGCCGGCCAGCGCGATCAGCGCGCGCAATGGCCGGAGCGCCGGCCGCGTGCGGAAATGCAGATCGACCTGCCAGCGGCCGTTCGGGCGCGCGAACGCGGCGCAGGCGGCATCGGCGCCATCGAGGCTCTCGGCAAGCCGGTCGGCAAGCGCGCGCGCGCCGGCCGCATCGGTCGCAAGACGGACGACATAGCTTTCACCGCGCGCAGCCGGCCGGGGCCGCGCTCTGTTCGATGTGTTCACAGCAAGTTTTCCACAGCGGAGGCGTCCGCTTCCACAGATTCGACCGCCGCGTTATACCGGCTTTGTCCCGCGCTTGAAGCCGCGTTTGCTGCAGCCTTTTCCACGGTCTTTCCTCGCTGCCCGAAATCAAGGTCCCCGCATGGACATCGCCGACCGGATCGCCTGCGCCGACCTGGTCCAGGCCTGGGGATTTGCCCGCGATCAGGGCCGTTGGGACGATCTCCTCGACATTTTCCATCCGGACGGCGAGATCGCCGTGTCCTGGTTTCGCGGGCCCTATGCGGAGTTCGTCGCGCGCTGCCGCGACAATTTCGGCAGCGGCATGCTCGCCAAGCACCTGTTGTGGCCCGCGCGCGTATCGCTCAACCGCGGACGCGCCATCGCTGAAACCAACGTGGCGATCCTGGTACGGCAGACGATTGAGGGGGTGGCGGTTGATCTGACCTCCCATGCACGTTTCCTCGACCGGATCGAGTGTCGCGAGGGGCGCTGGCGCATGGTTGAGCGTGCAACCGTCTATGAAAGGGACCGGCTCGATCCGGTCGAGCCCTCGGCGGCGTTCGATGCGGTGCTCGCCCGCGCGGAGGCCGCCAGGTATCCGCTGCCCTACCGCTACATGGCCTGCCGCGTGCAGGCCGCCGGCCGTTCGCTTGCCGAACCGGTGCATCACGACGGCCGGCCGGAAACCGAATCCCTCAAGGCGCGCTATGCCGCTTGGCTTGCCGCCGCGCCATAACGTCCGCTCATAGCAAGGCTTTCAATTCTTATCTCGGCCGGCGCCGAATGCTGCATTGCGGATGTGGCAGCCGCAATCGTGCTGCGCCGCGGCGGCGCAGAAACATTCCCCAATTTTCACGCTTCCGCCACGACATCATCGCAGCGGCGCCACGGAACGCATGCACCCTTGCATCTGTTGTTGGTCAAGGGCGATCCTTTGATCGCGCGATCAAGGAGCGAAATCATGTGCGACTACAGCCTTGAGCACGTGGCAGCGAGGCCGGCGGCCGTCGCCGACCGGCTGGTTCTGACGACCTTTCCGCACACTGTAACCCGCGGCTTCGCCGCCGAGGGCGATTTGAACACCGCAGTCTGCCTGCGGCCTGGCACCGAGATTGCCTTCGACCGGCCTCCGCTCTACGAGCACCCGGTCACGCACAGGCAGGTGACGGCGCCGCAGTCGGTCGCCCGCTTCCGGCAGGTCACGTTCATGTGCGGCACATGCACCACGATGCGCTTGAGTTTGCCGATGGCACGATCGTGCCGCTGACGCGATTGCTGCCAGGCCAGCGCGCCACCGTGCTGCAACTGCCGAGCGTGCCGCTGCACGAGGCTGAGACCTCCCGGGCGCGGCAGGACGAACGTCGGCCGGCCGATACGCTGGTCTGAATGCCAGCGTAGGTGAACGCGAGGTTCTGCTCTTCCCTCTCCGCATCGCGGAAGAGGGCGGCGGGGAGGCGCCCCGGTGCGCTCACACTGGCGCCTCCACGCCCATTCTTCTCGTGCGCCGGCGAAAGCGCACGTGAGATCATCAAGCCCCGATCAAGTCCCGCCGGAGTGCCGCTTCATTCCCAGCCGGGGGCGCCGCCCCATGGAAATGGCGGCGGCGGTGGCAGCCAACGCGGATCGCGCTCGCGATCGACGAACACGCGCGAACCATCGGGATAGATGAGCCAGTATCCGGTCTGTCGTTCGTCGTGGCGTTCACGCGCGGGCCACTGCGGTGCGACATAGCCGGGCGCCATGCGCGTTGGGCTCGGCATCGTCGGTGGCGGCAGCGGCAGTGGTTCGCGGCGCGCGACCGCCGGCGGGGCGACCGGCGGCGTCACTCCGCGCAGCACCACGCGCGTGTTGGCCATTCCTTCGCGCCGGACCAGGTCGAACAGGATGCGCGCATTCTGCGGCTCGAGCCTGACGCAGCCGTGTGATGCCGGCCGGCCGATCGCGCGCAGGTGTGTGGTGCCGTGGATGGCGTGTCCCTTCTTGGTGAAAAAGATCGAGTGCGGCATGGGCGCATCGTCCCATTCGCGGCTGAAATGATCCTTTTCCATCCGGAACGGCGTATAGGTGCCCGACGGCGTATCGTAGGCGCGCAGCCCCGTCGATACCGGCCAGCGATAGAGTGGCTGGCCGTCGAGCGAGACGGTCATGCGTTGCGTCGACTTGTCGATGTCGATCAACAGCAGGGCCGACGCAGGTTGCGCGCCGAGCACAAACAATCCGCCGGCCGCAAGCGGCGCCAGCAGCCGTCGATGCACAGCCATGACAATCCCCCGGCCCCGAAAGGCCGCATCCTCGATAAATCTACCATGACGCGCGGCCGGATGATGACGGCCGGTCGGGACCGGTCGCACGGTCCCTATGCCGCCGCGGCGTTCGGGCCGGCGCCGGCGAACTCCGGATCGGTCTCACAGGTGACACGATTGCGGCCGGTGCACTTGGCCGCATAGAGGCAGGAATCGGCGCGCCGCAGCAGCGTGTCGGCGCCGTCACCCTTGCGTGCTGCCGCAATGCCGAATGACATCGTCACCCGCCCGAGATTCTGGCCTGTCGTCCGGTTGAGGATGTCGCGCGACATCACCGCCCTGCGAAGGCCATCGGCAAGCTCGTAGGCCGCCTGCAGGGCGGTATCGGGCAAGAGAATCGCAAATTCCTCGCCTCCGTAGCGGGCGACGACATCGTGCGGCTGCGACTGCTTCTTCATCTCGGCGGCGACAAGGCGCAGCACCTGGTCCCCGGTCAGCGGCCCCCAGGCGTCGTTGAACGACTTGAAGTCGTCGATATCGCCCAGGATCAGCGCGAGCGGTTGTCCGCGCTCGGCGGCCCAGGCCACGGCTTGCCGCAGCGTGCGTTCGAACGCCGCGCGGTTGGCGAGTCCGGTGACCGGATCGGTCTGACTTGCCTCGCGCGCAGCTTGCAGCTTCTCCTGCAATTCGCAGATCTCCGTCCGCGAGGAATTGAGCTTGGCCTCCAGGCGTCGCCGGTCATTGCGCGATTCGATGGCCGTCATCACCATTTTCTCGACCACGAGTCGGAGCGAGTCGCCGTCGCGGACTCTGGGCAGCGACTCGCCGAGCGATGCCAGCACCTCGGATTGATCGGAGGCGGACCCGACGCTGGCCTCGATCGAGGCGATGATCTGGTCGATCTCGTCGGCGACGCGGGCGCCGAGCGCGTCGATCCGCTCGCGGATGCCGCCCGGCGAAACAAAGCGTGCGCCAATCTGTTCGAGGGTGGCGCCGGCGATCTCCCCGCGCCGGGCCAAGAGATCGTCGATGATGTGGTTCAGCGACGGATAATGGCCGGTGGCGTAGGCGTACCAGATCTCGTAGTTGCGCGGGGTGGCCGGCAGGCGCAGCGCCTTGATGCGCTCCATCGCCTTGGCCGCATAGACCATGCTGCGGTCATGCTCATCCGGTGCGGGCGGGTTGCCGTCCCCAGCCGTTGTGCCCGCGGGTTCCGCCGTGTCCATGCCGCACCTGAAACTGATGCACGGAACCCTAGGACGGAATGGTAAACGGGGGATGAAGAGGGGGCTCACACCCTTTCCACGAAGCTGTCCACCACGCGCTTCTCGCCCGCCTTGTCGAACTGGATGGTGAGCTTGTTGCCATCCACGGCGACGACGTTGCCGTTGCCGAATTTGACGTGGAACACGCGGTCGCCGACCGCGAAGGCGGAGACGGTGCCGGTCGATTTCGCCACCAGCTCGCCCTCGATGACGAGCGGTGTGCGGCGGCGATGGGGGCGCGGGGCAGGCCCGCCCGCGCCCTCGGCCCGAACTCCTGCGCCGGCCGAGCGGGAGCGATCCGTCGCGCCGTCGTGGAATCCGTCTTCGTCGCGCAGGCGACGCGCCTGACCGGTCTCGTCGAAGCCGCCGCGTCCGCGATTGGCCTTGGCGCGCTGCCAGCCGGGCGTCGCATAGGCCGATCCGAACGCGCTCATCTCGTCGAAGCGCGATGCGCCGTAGTTTGCGCCGAAACCGCCCGCGCCCGCGCCGAAGCCGCCCTTGCTCTCGGTCACCTCCACATGCGCCTGCGGCAGTTCGTCGAGAAAGCGCGAGGGAATGTTCGTCTGCCACAATCCATGTGTGCGGCGGTTGGTGGCAAAGTAGATCTTGGCGCGCCGGCGCGCGCGGGTGAGACCGACGTGCGCGAGCCGCCGCTCCTCCTCGAGCCCGGCGCGGCCCTGCTCGTCGAGCGCGCGCTGGTGCGGGAACAGGCCCTCCTCCCAGCCGGGCAGGAACACGGTGTCGAACTCCAGTCCCTTGGCCGAGTGCAGCGTCATCACATTGACCGCGTCCTGGTCCTCGCTCTTGTCGGTGTCCATCACCAGCGCGATGTGTTCGAGAAAGCCCGCGAGATTCTCGAACTCCTCCATGGAGCGGACCAGTTCCTTCAGGTTCTCCAGCCGTCCCGCGGCGTCGGCGCTCTTGTCCTTCTGCCACATCTCGGTATAGCCGCTCTCGTCGAGCACGATCTCGGCCAGTTCGGTATGCGGCAGCGCGTCCTTCTGTGCGCGCCAGCGCTCGAAGCTCTCAATCAGGCCGCGCAGGCTTGCGCGCGTTTTCGGCTTGAACTCGTCGGTCGCAACGAGCGCACGCGCGGCATCGTACAGCGGCACGCGATGGCGCCGTGCGTGCGCGTGAATGAGCTGGATGCTGGCTTCGCCGATGCCGCGCTTGGGCACATTGATGATGCGCTCGAAGGCGAGATCGTCGGCCGACGAATGGATGCAGCGCAGATAGGCGAGTGCGTCGCGGATCTCGGCGCGCTCGTAGAAGCGCGGGCCGCCGATCACGCGGTAGGGCAGGCCGAGGGTGACGAACCGGTCCTCGAATTCGCGCATCTGGAACGAGGCGCGCACCAGGATCGCGATCTCGTTCAGCGGATGGCCCGTGCGCTGCAGTTCCTCGATCTCCTCGCCGATCGAGCGCGCCTCCTCCTCGGAGTCCCAGGCGCCGGTGACGGTCACCTTCTCGCCCGGTTCGTCTTCGGTGCGCAGCGTCTTGCCGAGGCGGCCCTCGTTGTGGGCGATGAGATGCGAGGCCGCGGCGAGAATATGCCCGGTCGAGCGGTAATTGCGCTCGAGCCGGATCACCCGCGCGCCGGGGAAGTCGTGTTCGAAACGCAGGATGTTGTCCACCTCGGCGCCGCGCCAGCCGTAGATCGACTGGTCGTCGTCGCCGACGCAGCAGATGTTTTTGGGCGGGGTTGGGTTGTTTGTGCCTGCGCCAAAATTTCGGGCGTCATCGCCGGGCTTGACCCGGCGATCCCGATCTTCTGGGAACGTCGAGCCTATTGAATCGGGATCACCGGGACTCGGCGCTTCGCGCCGGCCCGGTAATGACGTGGTGAGGGCGGGGCTTCCCACCGCCCTCTGCGCCAGCAGCCGCAGCCACAGATATTGCGCGACATTGGTGTCCTGGTACTCGTCCACCAGGATGAATTTGAACCGTTGCTGGTACTGCGCGAGAACCTCGGGGTTCTCGCGGAACAGGCGGATGCATTCCAGCAGCAGGTCGCCGAAGTCGGCGGCGTTGAGGATTTTCAGCCGTTCCTGGTAGAGCTCGTAGAGCTTGCGGCCCCGGCCGTTGGCGAAGGCCGCAGCCTCTCCCGGAGGCACCTGCGCCGGCGCAAGCCCGCGGTTCTTCCAATGGTCGATCAGGCCGGCCAGCACGCGCGCGGGCCAGCGCTTCTCGTCGATCGCTTCGGCCTCCAGCAACTGCTTGAGCAGCCGGATCTGGTCGTCGACATCGAGGATGGTGAAGTCGTTCTTCAGCCCGACCAGTTCGGCGTGGCGGCGCAGGACCTTGACGCCGATCGAGTGGAACGTGCCGAGCCAGGGCATGCCTTCCACCGCCTGGCCGATCATCTGCGCCACCCGCTCCTTCATCTCGCGCGCGGCCTTGTTGGTGAAGGTGACCGCGAGGATTTCGGACGGTCGTGCCCGCCCGCTGGCGAGGATGTGGGCGATGCGGGTTGTCAGCACGCGCGTCTTACCGGTGCCGGCGCCGGCCAGCACCAGCACGGGTCCGTCCAGCGTCTCGACCGCCTCGCGCTGCTCGGGGTTGAGGTCTTGCAGGTAGTTGCGCGCGCCTGCGCGCGCGGCAAGCGCACGCGCGGCGATGCCCCCCGGCGCCGGCGCGGCGAGATCAGGCGGGTTGCGGTGCGCGGGATCAGCCAAGCGCGTGCCTCTTCACCAGAATCATGGATGCAAAATGGCACCCGCGCGCCCGATTTGCGAGGGGGGCGCTGTGCACAGCCTTCCGCTCCGGCCGGACGGGCGGGCCAGCCGCGCGACAGGGGCCCGAGATTGCAGCGCCATCCCGGTGCCGGCTTCCAGGCGCCCCCATGCGGCGGCAGGCCCCGCGGCGCGCTACGCGGCCCGCGCATCCGCCAGCACCATGTCGGCGCCCTTTTCGGCGATCATGATGGTGGCGGCGTTGGTGTTGCCGGAAACGACCGCCGGCATGATGGAGGCGTCGATCACCCGCAGCCGCTCGAAGCCGCGCACCTTCAGCTTCTCGTCGACCACGGTCTTGGCGTCCTGGCGTATGCGGCAGGTCGGGACGCGGATGATAGGATGATAGACCGTCGAGCCGCGGCGAGCACCGCGCCAAATATGCTGTGGGCTTGTGGCAAAGGCAGACATTCGCGGCCGCGGTCAGAGTGACCGTTTGGGAACCAACGTGCGACATCGGCCGGTAAGCCAAATATTGTTGTCTTTTAAGAGAACTGGTACTTTTGCGGGTAATTGCGCGTGGCACGAGCAGCAGGAGCGGGTCGGGGAGCGAGGCAGCGAGAATGTGATCCGGAGGCATTTGCCCCTTATTTGACCGACTGACTTTTCTTGCCAGGATGAGCGGCCTTTCGTCCGCGCGCCCACTCGTTACAACGCGTCGGGGACATTGAAGGATATACCATGAGCAAACGCGAAATTGCCGGCGCGGCAATCGGCTTCGCACTCATGCTACTGCCAAGCGTGGGGGCGCAGGCCGTTGAAGTGAGGATCATAGCGGGCGCGGCTTTTGCTCCGGCACTGGCAGAGCTTGGCCCGCAATTCGAACGTGATACGGGCCACAAGCTTGTGGTCAAGTACGGGATTGCCGGAACAATCAATCAGATACTCGACGCTGAAGCATTCGATCTCGCTATCACCAGTCCAGCTAGCCTCGATGCAGCAACGAAACGCGGCAAGATCGCCGCCGCCGCTCCCACCACAATCGCTCGCGTCGGCATGGCTGTTGGCGTGCGGTCCGGCACCGCCAAACCAGACATCAGTTCGGTCAACGCATTTAAACAGGCACTGCTGAATTCAAAGTCGGTGACCTTTCCACCGAAAGGTCGCGTCGGAATTCATCTTGGCAAGGTATTCAGTGATCTTGGCATTGCAGACCAGATGAAAGACAAGATCAGACCACAACAAACCGTTGAGCGAGTTCCGTTGGCCGTAGCCGCCGGCGAGGCGGAGCTTGGATTTGCGCCCGCCACCGTGCTTCTGTCTGCTTCCGGTGTGCAAGTCGTTGGTCCGTTCCCGGCCGAAATTCAAAATTATATCGTATATGCAACGGGCATCGGGTCGGCGGCGACGCAACGAGATGCAGCCATCCTTCTTATTAATTATATGACATCGCCTAGTGCCACGGCATCGCTCAAGGCGAAAGGTTTTGAGCCTATCACTCCGCAGTCGCGGCGATAGTGTCCAGGAAGACACGCACGCAGACCGCTTGCCTCAGCGCGGGGGCGGCTGTTTCTTAAGCACTCGCGGACACTCGAAGCATGACCAACGTGCTTCCGCCTACTGTTCTTGAGCGAGTGCTGAAATGAAGCCGTCAATTAATCGAGCGGCGCGCTACGCGGCCCGCGCGTCGGTCAGCACCATGTCGGCGCCCTTTTCGGCGATCATGATGGTGGCGGCGTTGGTGTTGCCGGAAACGACCGCCGGCATGATGGAGGCGTC
>Ga0073934_10002064_pt1 | contig 44094 bp, 49 predicted proteins | sample LarsenN4metaG_FD_76834 | JGI IMG/M metagenome (GOLD analysis project Ga0073934, IMG submission 76834) | Hot spring sediment bacterial and archeal communities from British Columbia, Canada, to study Microbial Dark Matter (Phase II) - Larsen... ...
CGAGCTCGTGAAGTTTCCGCCGATGATGACGTGGCCCAAGCCGGTGCAGAAGCCGCATCCACCGGTGCTCGTCGGCGGGGCCTTCCCCCACGGCGCGCGCCGGGCGATCGCCTTCGGCGACGGCTGGATGCCCCTGGCCCGCGGCGACAGCGACGTGCTGGCCGTCCTGCCCGCGTTCCGCGCGCTCGCGGCCGAGGCGGGTTTTCGCGGCGTGAAGGTCTGGACCGACCGCGAGGGACTGTTTTCCCTGCACGGCCTGGTGGCGGATTAGGCCGCGCCGATCCGGCGTTCCTCGCGCCGGTACCCGATCGCGCGGCCGATGCGTTCGGCCGCTTCCTTCACCAGCGGCCCCCAATGCGCCTTCATGCGATCGGCCGGCGACGAAATCGAGAGCGCCGCCACCAGCCGCCCGGCGTCGTCGCGCACCGGCGCGGCGACGCAGCGCACGCCCGGCTCCGCCTCCTCGTTGTCGGTCGCCCAGCCGGTGCGCTGGATGCGCTCCAGCTCCCGCTCCAGCTGCGCGACGCCGGTGATCGTATTCTTCGTCAGCGCCCGCAGGCCGGTGCGCCGCGCGTAGTCGCGCAGGCGCGCGAAGCCGTCCTCCAGGAGAAAGAGCTTGCCGGCGGCGGTGACGTGCAGCGGCGCGCGCGTGCCGACCACGTGCACCACGCGCATCGCCGAACGTCCCGAGGAGGTGCGCTCGACGTACACGATCTCGTCGTCGTGGCGCACGGTGAGGTTCACGGTTTCGCCGGTCTGCGCGTGCAGCTCGCGCATCACCGGCAGCGCCCACTCGCGCACGTTGATGCGCGACTTGACGAGGTTGCCCAGTTCCAGCAGCCGCATGCCGAGCCGGTAGGCGCCCGGCTCGACGCGGTCCACGAACCGCTCCGCGCTCATCGCCGAAAGGATCCGGTGCGCGGTCGAGGGGTGCAACCCGGTGTACTGCGCGACCTGCTTCAGACCGAGCGGCTCCGGGTGCTCGGCGAGCGCATCGAGCAGCTTCATCATGCGCTCGATGACCTGGATCGGGTTCTTTGGCGTGTCGCGTTCGACCATCAATCAACAATTGTATCTCACGATGTGAAATGCGGCGCCGCCACGCGCGTCGTACACTTCGCTCCATGCCCGTCATCACCTCGATCGCCGACCTGCGCGAGATGGCGCGCCGCCGGGTCGCCAAGGCGATCTTCGACTACGTGGACCGCGGTTCCTACGAGGAGGAAACGCTGCGCGCCAACCAGGCCGACTTCGCCGCGGTGCGGCTGCGCCAGCGCGTCGCAGTCAACGTCGAGGGGCGTTCGACGCGCGCGCGGCTGGTCGGCGAGGAGGCGGCCATGCCGGTCGCGCTCGCGCCCGTCGGTCTCACCGGCCTCAACTGGGCTGACGGCGAAATCCTCGCCGCGCGGGCCGCCGAGCGGTTCGGGGTGCCGTACACGCTCTCGACCATGTCCATCTGCTCGATCGAGGACGTGGCGGGCGCGGTGTCCCGGCCCTTCTGGTTCCAGCTCTACGTCATGCGCGACCGCGGCTTCGCCGCCGAGCTGATCCAGCGCGCCAGGGCCGCGAAGTGCTCGGCGCTCGTGCTCACGCTCGACCTGCAGATTCTCGGCCAGCGGCACATGGACCTCAAGAACGGTCTCACGGTGCCGCCGCAACTGACGCTACGCACGCTCGCGGATGCGCTGCGGCATCCGCGCTGGGCGCTCAACGTACTCGGCAGCCGGCGCAAGAGCTTCGGCAACCTCGAAGGCCGGATCAAGGGCGCCGACAGCCTCGCCTCGCTCACGCAATGGGTCGCGGGCCAGTTCGACCCGACGCTGTCCTGGAAGGACGTGGAGTGGATCAAGGGGTTGTGGGGCGGAAAGCTCATTCTCAAGGGCATCCTCGATCCGGAGGACGCGAAGATCGCCGTCGCGACCGGGGCGGACGCGATCGTGGTTTCCAACCACGGCGGCCGCCAGCTCGACGGCACCGTGTCCTCGATCCGAGCGCTGCCGGAGATCGTGCAGGCGGTCGGCGGGCGCACCGAAATCCTTCTCGACGGCGGCGTGCGCACCGGGCAAAGCGTGCTCAAGGCGCTCGCCCTCGGCGCGCAGGGCGTGATGATCGGCCGCGCCTACATCTACGGCCTGGCGGCGATGGGCGAGGCGGGCGTCACGGCGGCGCTGGAGATCCTGCAGAAGGAACTGGACGTGACCATGGCCTTCTGCGGGCTGAATGACGTGAGAGAGGCGGGCCCGGCGATCGTGCGCCCGGCCTGATGGCCCAGGGCCTCGAACGCTACGCTTGGCTGTCGGTCGCCGCGGCGCTCGCCACCATCGCGCTCAAGACCGCGGCGTGGGCGCTGACCGGCTCGGTCGGGCTGCTCTCGGACGCGCTGGAGTCGCTCATCAATCTCGCGGCGGCGCTGCTCGCGCTCTCGATGCTGCGCCTTGCCTCGCGCCCGCCCGATGCGACGCATCCGTACGGCCACTACAAGGCGGAGTATTTCGCGAGCGGCATCGAGGGCGCGCTGATCGTGCTCGCGGCGGCGAGCATCGCGTACGCGGCGGTTCCGCGCCTGTTCGATCCGCGGCCGATCGCCGCTCCCTGGCTCGGGATCGCGATCAACGCCTGCGCCTCCGCCATCAACCTCGGCTGCGGCCTGCTGCTCGTCTCGGCCGGCAGGCGCCTGCACTCGATCGCGCTGGAGGCCGACGGCCATCACCTGATGAGCGACGTCTGGACCTCGGCCGCCGTGGTCGGCGGGGTCGCCCTGGTCGCCCTCACAGGCTGGAACGTGCTCGACCCGCTGATCGCGATCGCGGTCGCGCTGCACATCGTCTGGACAGGGTTCGCGCTCATGCAGCGGTCGTTTTCCGGCCTGATGGACGCCGCCATCCCCGAGGCCGAGCGCGCCGAGATCGAGAAGATCTTCGCCGAGTACCGGCGGCGCTACGGCGTCGAGTTCCACGCGCTGCTCACGCGGCAGGCGGGCGCGCGCCGCTTCGTCTCGTTTCACCTGCTCGTGCCGGACGCCTGGACCGTGGCGCACGCGCACCGGCTCTCCGAGGAGATCGAGGAGCGCATCCGCTCGCTCGTGCCGAACGCGATCACGCTGACCCACATCGAGCCGATCTCGCAGCCCGCTTCCTACGATGACATCCGGCTGGAGCGCTGGTGATCAGCGATTCCGGCGCTGCGCGCGCAGTGCGAAACGCGCCGGGTCCAACGCCGCGGCAAGGCGCCTTTCCACCGGCAGCGGGTCGCCTTCCAGGATCGAGGCGAGGATCTCGGCGCAGAGCGCCGCCCACAGATAGCCGCGCGAGCCGTAGCCGAAGGCCGCGTACAGTCCGGTCGCGAAAGCCGGGTCTCGCACGCCTCCGGAACATTCACCCACCACCGGCATGCGGTCGCGCACCGTGGCGCGAAAGCCGACGCGCCCTTCGAGCGCGGCCGCATCGAGCCCGGCGGCCGCGCCCGGAATGATGCGCTCAAGACGCGCAAGGTTGGCCGCGTTCGATTCCGCCCGCGGCAGCGGATCGTCGTCGTCCACGTCGTAGGTCGAGCCGACGAGCGACCGCCCGCCGATCGCCGGCAGCGCCATGCCGCCGCGCAGGACGACCGCCTTCAGTCCGGCGATCGGCGGAACGAGCGTCGCCTGTCCGCGCACGCGCCGCAGCGGCACCTGCGCCCACGGCGCAAGGCGCATCGCGTCCGCGGCGTTCGCGAGCACCGCGACCGGCGCGGCGGCAAGCGGCGCGCCGTCGGCGGCGCGCGCAAGCCACTCGCCGCCCGTCCATTCGAGCGCGGCGGCCTGCGCGCCGAAACATGCGGTCAGCCGCTCGCCGCATGCGCGCAGCCACGCCTCGCAGGCGCTCGCCGGGACGATCCAGCCCGCGCGCGGATAAAGGAGTCCGCCCGCGGCGAGACGCACGCCCGCGATCGCGGACGCTTCCTCGACGTCCACGAAGCGCGCGTACTCGGCGGGCGGCGCGATCGCCGCGAGCGCGCGGCGCTGCGTCTCGGCCTCTTTCCCGTCGGCCGCAAGCTGCAGCAGTCCGCAGGCGGCCCATTCGACGCTGCCGAGGTTCCTCCAGATGCGCAGTGCGTGCAGGAACGCGGCGCGCGAGAGGCGCGCGAGCAGGCTGTCGTCGGGCGTGAGCACGGGGTGGAAGGCGCCGCCCGGATTGCCGGAAGCTTCCGCGGCGGGCGCGGAATGACGCTCGACGAGCGCGATCTCCCAGCCGCGCGCAGCAAGCCGCTCGCACACCGCCGATCCCGCGACGCCGGCACCGATCACCAGCGCGCGGCGCGCGGCGGGGCGCGCCGGCGCCTCGCGCGCGGCGCGCGGCGTGAGGTGCGCGACCAGCATCTCGGTCTTGCGCGCAAAGCCCGGTTGTTTCTCGGTCTCGAAGCCGGCGCCGGCGAGATGCTCGCGCACCGCCGCCGCCACGCTCCAGGTGGCGGCGATCGCGCCCGGTGCGCAAAGACGCGCGACCTGGCGCATCGCCTGCGCCGACCACATCTCCGGGTTCTTCGCCGGCGAAAAGCCGTCGAGGAAAACGGCATCGGCGCGGGCTTGCAGTTGCGGCAGAACCTCGGCGACATCACCGAGCGCAAGCGTCAGGACCACGCGCCCCGCCTCGAACGCCAGGCGATGAAGGCCGGGCAGCAGCATCGGCCATGCGTCGCGCAGCTCGCGCGCGAGCGGCGCAAGCGCGGGGTGGCGCTCGTGCAGAGCCGCGAGATCGCCGGCGGCGAACGGGTGCTTCTCGACCGACACGAAGTCGAGGCGGGCGCAGCGCATGGGGTCCTCGCGCCACGCCTGCCACGTCACGAGAAACGACAGGCCGAAGCCGAAGCCGAGTTCGAGCACCGTGAAGCGCTCGCGGCCCTGCCAGCGCCCGGGCAGTCCGGTGCCGGCGAGGAACACGTGCCGCGCCTGCGCTTCGCCGCCGGCGGCCGAGTGGTACACGTCGCCGTACAGGTCCGACACCGGCGTGCCGTCGGCGGCGAAGGCGGCGCGCGCGGGCCGAAGCGGCGCGGTCATGTCCGCCTCAAGCGGCGTCGCGCGAACGCGCGGGCAGCGTCGCGCAAAGCAGCACGTAACCGGCGAGTGCCGAGGCGAGCGAGCCGCAGAGGATCCCCAGGCGCGTCTGCACCGTGTACTCGCCGCCCGCGTGCTCGAACGCGAGCCCGGCGATGAACAGACTCATCGTGAAGCCGATGCCGCACAGAAACGCGGTGCCGAGAAGCGAGCCCCAGTCCGCGCCCGAGGGCATCGGCGCGAGCCCCGAGCGGATGACGAGGAACGAGGCGCCGAAGACGCCCAGCGCCTTCCCGGCGACGAGACCGGCGGCGATGCCGAGCGGAACCGCTTCGAGAAAGGATTCAAAACTCACGCCGGCGAGCGACACCCCGGCGTTGGCGAAGGCAAAGAGCGGCAGGACGGCGTAGGCGACCGGCGGATGGAGGTCCTCCTCCAGCGCGCGCCCCCGCTCGCGCGGGATGAAGAAGGCGAGCGCCACCCCGGCGAGCGTGGCGTGAACGCCCGACTTGAGCACCGACACCCAGAGCACGAGTCCGACGAAAAGATACGGCGCCGCGCGCGCGACGCCGAGCCGGTTGAGCGCGAGGAGCGCGGCGAGCGCCGCACCGGCGGCGCCCAGCGAGACGCCGGAGAGGTCGGCGGTATAGAAGAGCGCGATGATGGCGATCGCGCCCAAGTCGTCGAGGATCGCGAGCGTGAGCAGAAACACCTTGAGCCCGGCCGGCACGCGCTCGCCCAGGAGCGAAAGCACCCCGAGTGCGAACGCGATGTCGGTCGCCGTCGGGATGGCCCAGCCCTGCATCGTCACCGGATCGCCCCAGTTGAAAGCGGCGTAGATCGCCGCCGGCGCGGCCATGCCGCCGGCGGCGGCGATCGCCGGAAGCAGCACCTGCGCGGGGCTGGAAAGCTCGCCCTCCAGCGCCTCGCGCTTGAGTTCCAGCCCGACCAGGAAAAAGAAGATCGCCATCAGCCCGTCGTTCACCCACAGCAGCAGCGGCTTGGCGATCTCCAGCGCGCCCACGCGCACCTCGATCCGCAGATCGAGAAAGCCATCGTAGAGATGCGCGAGCGGCGAGTTGGCGAGGAGCATCGCCAGCGTCGCCGCTGCGGCGAGCAGGATCCCGCCCGCCGATTCGAGCGCGAGGAATTCGCGCAGCGCCCGCAGTGGCCTGAAGTCGCGCATGGGCGAGGCCAATGTTACGGGATGCGGCCGGCCGCACGGGCTGCCGGCGCCGGCTGCGCTCGCGGCGGCGCCTGCGCCGCGCAAGTGTGGCGGGGACGCGGCGCTACCCGGCGCGACCGTAGTCGTCGGCGCGACGCTCGATGTCGTCCTCGCGGAAAGCGCCCCTGGTCTGCACGTCCATTAGCGGGCGGTCGAAGAATAGCTTATTAAGCTGCTGTTTCGGTTGTTCGTCAAACACGGCGTCACTAAGAATAGCCGCGCTGCTGACCTTTCGTACCCGTTTGTGACTGATTTCCGCTCGATTCGCTCTCCATGTTGGCAGACCTGTGCCGCGTTCGGTTGTAACCGCGTCAAGCGCAGCGGGCTGTAGCCGGCACCGACTCGCTGCGCGGAGGGCCATGTTTTGACGATGCCAATGAAGCGACTCTCGCTATTGTTCCCTCAAAGTGCCTTGCCATCATGACGTGGCATCAGAGGGATCATCCGGGGGTTTTTATCCGCATTGTCCGCCGGTGGCATCGTAGCGTTGTTGTAATCCTTCGCCGGTCTATTGGCAAAACCGCTTGTTCTGGAAGCTCGCATGCGAACGAGTGGCGTGATGTTGCCTCCGTATCTCCGGACACGGACTCTCACTTCGCAAGGCTTGTTCACGGCGAAACATCCGTGGCGAGCGCATCCCGAGCGCGGAATGAGGATGATGCTCATTGTAGTGCTCGATCCGATACGGCAGGCTTCTCCGGATCGTCGGCGCATCCGGCGTCGGGTTCACCGACACGTAGTCGCGCCGGAGGGTGTTGACGAACGCCTCGGCCATGCCATTGGATTGCGGGCTCTCAATCGGCGTGGTACGCGGCACAAGCCCCAGGTCTGCGGCAAAGACCTGGGTCTGCTCGGCGACGTATGGCGAGCCGTTGTCCGACAGCCACTCGATGGGCGCCGGCGTCTGGGGCATGCCAAAGCGTCGTTCGACCGCCTCCAGCATCATGTCGCGCACCATGGCCCCGTCGATTGCGGCATTGGCCACGGCGACCCAGCTGATGGTGCTACGGTCGCAGCAGGCGAGGCTCAAGGCCATGCGCACGCACTCGCCATTGTCGGCAACAATCTCCAGGGCATCGGAGCACCACCGAAGGTCGCTTCGAGCCACGGCGATGCGTCCCGCGTGGCGCCGGTCGGCTCCCCGACGGGCCGCGCGGGCAAGCAACAGCCCATGGGTCCGCATGACCCGATAGATGCGCTTGTGGTTAACTGGCGGCAGGCCCCGGGCTGTGCGACGCCGACGCACGAGCTCCCCCGCGCGCCGATAGCCATAGGTGGGCAGCGTGGCGATCTCGGTGCGGATTTCGGCCACAAGCGCTGCGTCTTCGGCCGGCTGGCGCCCCTTGCGTCCATCCACCCAGCCACAGGGCCAATGTGCCCGTTGGTGAACGTTGGAGCGCGCCACGCCCAGGACCTTGCACACCGTGCTCACTTTCCGTCCCCGGGCAACAAGGGAAGCCCCGCTATCCACTTTCGCTCCTAGGCAAGCTCCAGCGCTTCCCTGAGGATCTCGTTCTCCAGGGTCTTGCGGCCCAGCAGATGCTCAAGCTCCCGGATTCTCCTTGTGGCCGCCGCAAGCTCGGAGGCCGGCACCACCGGCTCGCCCGCGGCCACCGACAAGAGGCTGCCGCTTTGGTAGGGCTTGCGCCAATGAAACAGTTGGCTCGGATTCACTCCATGTCGGCGCGCTACCAGAGACACCGACGCCCGGGCTCGAAGCTCTCGCGCACCATGACCACCTTCTCGGCAGCCGTCCAGCGGCGGCGCCGGCCGGTGCCGCCGCCCAGCAGTTCGACTTCCGTTTCTCTGTTACGACCAGTCATGGACACAGGCGTACTCCTATCTCCAAGTTTAGGACTACCCCGTGTCCGGCGATTCAGGGGGCTACCTCATGGCGCCGCCGCGTTTTCTCAGAAAGCAACGTTATGTGGCCCTTTCAACTTTAACATTTCGCGTGCGTCGCTCGGTGTCGCTACGTCGAATCCCAACTCCTCTATTAGGCGTCGCACCTTGGAAACCTGTTCTGCGTTGGAACGTGCCAAACGGCCGCGTTCGAGCCAAAGGCTGTCCTCGAGTCCGACGCGTACGTTTCCGCCGACGACAATAGACATTGCAGCTATGTACATCTGATTCCGGCCGGCGCCTAACACCGACCAGAAATATGCGTCACCAAACAGCCTGTCGGCGGTGCGTTTCATGTGCATAACGTCCTCCGGATGCGGACCGATACCGCCCCGGATTCCGAATACCGACTGGATGAAAAGTGGCGGCTTCAGAAGCTTGCGATCAAGAAAGTGCGCCGCCGTGTACAAATGCCCTATGTCATAGCACTCGATTTCGAAACGCGTGCCATTTTCGGTGCACGACTCGAGTATGTACGCGATGTCGCGGAAGGTGTTTTTGAAAATGCGATCGTCGCTTTCCGCAAGATAAGGTCTTTCCCACTGGTACTTGAACTCCTTGTAACGCGAGAGCATTTCGTAAAGACCGAAGTTCATCGAACCCATATTTAGCGATGCCACTTCCGGGCTCAATATCAGCGCTGGCTGAAGGCGCTCCTCCACGGTCATCGTCGGCGCGCCGCCGGTGGTAAGGTTGATCACGACGTCGGACGCCGCCTTGATTTTTGGCAGGAACTGACGGAACAACTCCGGTGCCTGCGATGGTCGGCCGTTGTCGGGATCGCGCGCGTGCAAGTGGACGATCGCGGCGCCGGCGGCCGCGGCACTGATTGCAGCCTCCGCAATCTCGTCTGGCGTGACGGGAAGGTATGGCGACATGCTCGGCGTGTGGATTGCGCCCGTCACCGCGCAGGTGATGATGACTTTGTCCTGTACTGCCGCCACCTAAGTCTCCTTTCGTCTCTGCAGGACAGCCCATACCCGCTCTGCCGTGAAGGGCAGGTCAAGATGCGTAATGCCACGCGTGGCGAGCGCGTCAAGCACCGCGTTGACTGCCGCAGGCAGTGAACCGGCGATGCCCGACTCCCCGCTGCCCTTGACACCTGCCGGATTGGTTGCGCACGGCGCCACGTGATGTCCCAGCCGCAACGCCGGAAGATCGTCGGCGCGTGGCATCGGGTAGTCCATGAACGAAGCGGTGAGAAGCTGGCCTTCGGGCGAGTAGATGACCTGCTCACCCAGCACTTGCCCAAGTCCTTGAGCGACACCACCGTGAATCTGGCCCTCCACGATTGAGGGGTGGACAATGTTGCCCACGTCGTCCACCGCGGTGTAGCGAACGATCTTTACTACACCAGTTTCGGGATCGACCTCGACTTCGCACACGTGACATCCGTTGGGAAAGGCCATCTCCGGGGCGTTAAAAGTGCCCATGCTGTTCAGTGCCCCCTCCGCTGCAAGTTCCTCGAGGCGAACCCCGCGATCGCTGCCTTTGACGCGAAATATCCCGGCCGAGTACTCGATGTCTTCGCTCGCGGTCTCGAGGCGCTCGGCAGCAAGCGCCGTTCCCTTGCGCAGCGCTTCCACGCAAGCGCGATGCACTGCCCCACCGACCATAACGGTCGAACGCGACGCGACCGTGGGCAGCCCAGCGGGCACTTCGTCGCTGTCACCCTGGAGGACGCGTATGCGCACGGGGTCGATGTCAAGAAAATGAGCCACAAGAATCGGAAGCGTCGTGGCCTGCCCTTGACCCATGGACTGTGCGCCCGTGATTAGCGTAACCGATCCGTCCTCAAGAAACCGCAGGTCGACGGTTTCAGTAAGCGGGCTACCCCCGGCGACCTCGAGAAAACAGGAAAGGCCGATGCCTCGGAGAAGTCCTCTTGCTTCCGATTCCCGTCGCCGCAGCGGAAAGCCGTTCCAGTCCGCGAGTTCGAGAGCTTTGTTCAGGACGACTTCGAATTCGCCGCTGTCATAGGTTTGGCCCGTCGCGGCGCGATACGGGATTGCCGACGCCGGAATGAGGTTGCGGCGACGGAGCTCGACCCGATCTATGCCGGTTTGCCTCGCTGCTTTGTCCATGAGACGTTCTAGAAGATAGATCGCTTCCGGACGACCAGCGCCGCGATAAGGGCCGAGCGGCGACGCGTTGGTCAGAATCATCTTGACTTCGACGTGAAGCGCAGGCACGGCATAAACGCTGGATAGACAGTTCTTGGTATTGTTTGTTGTGATAATCGCCGCGTAGGTTGACGCGTACGCGCCGATACCGATCTGTGTAGCAACATGGAGAGCTAGGATCCGACCTGATTCGTCGAGTGCCATCTCGCCATCCAGCACACCGTCGCGCCCATGCGTATCGGCCAGAAAACTCTCGAGACGGGACGCGCACCAACGCACCGGCCGGCCTATGTGCTTCGCAGCAAACAGAAGCGCCGCGTATTCGGGATACGGCTGAACTTTCATCCCGAACCCGCCGCCAACGTCATATGTGACAACGCGAATTTTGTCCTGCGGAACCTTGAATACACTTTCAGCGAGCAGCTTGCGGACAATAGACACGCCTTGGGTTCCAGCGATGAGCGTATAGCGATCGCTGTGACCGTCCCAAGATGCAATCGCTGCACGTGGCTCGAGCGACGATGGAGCGACCCGCGTGTCGAGCAAGCGCACCCCTACGACATGCGTCGCTCGCTCGAAAGCGGCTTTTACGGCGTGTGGGTCACCGAATTCCCAGTCGAGCGAAACGTTACCTGGTGCCTCGCTAAAAAGTGGAGTTGCGCTCGGGGCTGAAGCCCGGTCCACAGTTGGAGCTGCAGGCAGTGGTTCGTATTCAACTTCGATAACCTCGGCGGCGTCCTGTGCCTGAGCTGCAGTCTCCGCGATCACAACCGCCACGGCTTCGCCGACATAGCGGACACGGTCGTGCACAAGTATCGGAATCGCGGGGCCGTACATCGGTGCGCGGCCATGAAGCACGACGGCCGGGGGGATGGCGCCAAGTCCGGCAGCAGCCACTTCCTTTCCGGTGAGCACTGCAAGAACGCCCGGCATCTGCCTTGCCCGCGCAGCGTTTACGCCACGCAATATTGCGTGGCCGTGAGGCGCGCGAAGGAAAACTGCATGTACTTCGCCGGGAAGATGGATGTCGTCGGTAAACTTCGCTCCACCGGTCAACAGCGCAGCGTCCTCGCGCCGCCCCGTGTTGATTGCACCAAACCTCAATGCCATATTCATGCATCGGCTCCTTCTGGCGCTGCGGGCAGATCACCCTCGGCGAGGATTTGGTCCGCAGCGCTCACTAGGTCGCCTTCGATTGCGCGGCGTGCGGCCGACGGATCGCGGCGCCGCAATGCTCTGACGAGACGCTTATGCCAGTCGGGCGCTGGATTTGTACCACGCGTGCCGGCACGCATGCGAAGGCTCAAATGAAGCGTGGGACCGATCTGCATCCACAGTCCCTCGATTAGCGAGAGCAAAACCGGCATGCGCGCGGCCGCGTACACGATGAAATGTATGTCCTTGTTGAGCCGAAACAGTGTCGTGACGTCTGGTTGTCGCGATTCCATTCCTACGGCGAAGTGCTTGTTAAGCGCCTCGATGCGGTCAATGGCGTCACTGCGGATGCGGCGCGCCGCCTGTTCCGCCGCCATTCCCTCAAGGGCAAGGCGGATTGTCAGCAACTCACGAAATCGGGCTTGAGTCATCACCGGCACGCGGATACGGCGATTCGGGAGCGTCTCAAGCGCGCCTTCCGTAGTAAGGCGCCGCACAGCCTCGCGCACGGGCATTGGGCTTACACCCAGCGCCGACGCGAGTTCACGCAGGGTCAGTTTTTGCCCTTGTTGTAGCTGGCCAGCCATTAGGAAGTCTCGCAGCTGCCGATACACGCGAGTTGCGAGGGTATCAGTGTCGACAGGCAAGATCCCCGTTAGCAGGCCGGGTATTACCTTGAGCGCAGGCGGGGTTGTTCGCATGTTGAAATTGACAGCGGTAAAAACAGGACTATTATATGTGATCACAAATCGCTGTTCCGTTTCGCTTGGAGGAGGATGATATGCAGATGAAAAAGTCGCGCGTCTTTGCATTCTTGCTCGCTATCGCATGCCTCCCTGTTTGGTACGGCACGGAGGCCCTTGCGCAGAGCGTCATACGGATTGGCGTGCTCGCCCCGGTAACCGGTCCGCTTGCCACGCCGGGCAAGGATATGGTCGAGGGTTGGAAACTGTTCTGGGAGCAAGCAAAACATACTGCTGGCGGACGAAAGGTCGAGTATGTTGTCGCCGATACCACGTGCAACCCCGACCAAGCGCTAACGCAAGCACGCCGGCTGGTTCATCAGGAGAAGGTCCACATCCTCGTAGGTCCGTTGTGCGGACATGAAGGACCGGCGGTTGCGCAGGTGAGTAAAGAAACCGGTGTTCCGCTCGTGATGGACGCGGCGGGCGCCGACACCGTCACGAAATGGGATCGAACGCCAACCGTGGTGCGCACGGCCGTGTCGGCCAGCCAGATCGGTCATCCATGGGGCGAGTACATGTACAAGGAACTTGGTCTTCGAAACGTGACATTTATCGGCCAAGACTACACTTGGGGTCATGAGGTAACACTCGGAGCAGTGCGTACGTTTACCGAGCTGGGCGGCAAGGTCGCCAAGATCATCTGGAATCCGATCGGCACGAAGGACTATGGTCCAACCATAGCGGCGATTCCTGCGGACACGGACGGTGTATCGGCCGTCGTGGTCGGGGCGGATCGCGTACGTCTTTTTGAGGCGTGGTTTAACTTCGGCATGGACAAAAAGAAAAAGATTTACGGTGGCTACTGGATGCACCAGGACGTGCTGCCACAGATGGATGAGCGGGCCATAGGGCTGATCGGAAACTCGCTGCACTATGCTGCGGGCCTCCAAACTCCAGAAAACGAGGCTTTTACCACCGCCTTCGCGAAGGCCTACAAGCGTCTACCATCATGGTTCGGCGAATCGGCCTACACTGCCGGGCTCTGGATCAAGACCGCGATTGATTCGATCGGCGGCAAGGTGGAGGATCGTGATGGCTTTCTCAAAGCAATGCGGAGCGTCACGATAAAGGCGCCGCGCGGTCCGCTTAAACTCGACGCCTACGATAATCCTATTCAGAATGTTTACATTTCCAGGATCCAGAAAATCAAACACCCGGTACTCGGGGAGGTGCTGACCAACGTACCGATTAAAACGTACGAGGGTGTATCGCAGTTCTGGAAATGGGATCCGCAGGAATTCCTGAAGCGCGGACCGTACAAGCGCTAGCGCGCGCTTGACCGAGGCGGGCGGCGTGCCCGCCTTTTTCCTCGTTTTCCTCCAAATGACGGGTGCTATCCTTCAGGCCGTCAACGGTGTCTCGCTAGCGGCCCTCCTCTTTTTGCTTGCCAGCGGTTTCACGCTTAGTTTCGGTTTGATGCGCGTTGTCAACATGGCGCACGGCGCCTACTACCTTCTGGGCGGCTACGTAGGGCTCACCGTGATGCAGCGTACCGGCAGCTTCACGCTCGCCGTGATCGCTGGCGGCGTCGTCATCGTGGTGATCGGATTTGTGATCGACCGCTTCCTTATCCGGCGAACTGGCGAGGATCACCTTGCGCAGGTACTGCTCACCGTCGGTGTCGCTTTTGTCATCGGCGACGCGGCGCTTCAACTCTGGGGCGGCGACAACCTAAAGGTACCGGTTCCCGCACCGCTGCGTGGCGCGGTGGAGCTGCCGGGACAGCTCGTCTATCCATCCTATCGGTTGGCGCTGATCATATTCGGTGTGTTAGTGGCTATCGGCCTTTGGCTTCTATACCGCAAGACACAGCTTGGCGCCGTAGTGCGAGCCGGCGTGGATGACCGTGAGCAGGTCAGCGCTACAGGGATCAACGTGGACCGACTGTTCGTCATGGTGTCCGCGCTTGCTTCGTTCCTTGCTGGCATGGCGGGTGTCGTTGGAGGCGCCTTCCTGACCCTCTATCCTGGAGCGGAATGGGAGATCTTGGTATACGCGCTGGTCGTGGTGATCGTTGGCGGTCTGGGGAGTCTTGAGGGCGCAATGGTCGGTGCGCTGATCGTGGGGCTGCTTGATGCGTATGGGCGTTGGCTGCTGCCGGAATTTTCGTACTTCGTACTTTTTGGTCCAATTGCACTGCTGATGCTATTCAGACCGCGCGGCCTGTTCGGCAGGGAGTACTAAGATGGATCGGCGGGGGCTCGCCATTGCTGTGGCTGTGCTGGCGATCGGTCTCGCGCTGCCAGCTTACGGCGGGCCCTTCTGGACCGGCCTCGTCACGCAAATGCTCATCTTCGGGCTATTGGCGCTCTCGGTAGACCTTTTGCTCGGCCATGCTGGTTTGTTTTCGCTCACGCATGCTTCATTCTTCGCTCTTTCCGCCTATACAGTGGCGATCCTTCAGGTGCGCTACGCCGTTCCGGCAGTATTCGCGATTCCAGCGGGCATTCTCGCTGGAACGCTTCTTTCGCTGCTATTTGGTCTCGCGGTGCGCACGCGCGGGGTCTACTTCATCCTGATCACCATTGCTTTTGGTTACGTCGTCTGGGGTGTAGCGCATCGCTGGTCCTCCTTCACCGGCGGCGACAATGGCGTTACCAATGTGCCGTTTCCCGCAGTCGGAGGTTTCGGCATCACGTCGCACACCCAGTACTACTATGTGGTGCTTGCCGCTGTGATTCTTTGCGGATTCGCCTACCGCATATTGATCCGCTCCCCGTTCGGCCTCGTCCTGCGCGGGATAAAGGCTAGCGAGACGCGGATGAGGAGTCTCGGCTACCGCACCGGACTTCATTTGTACCTCGCGTTTGTGCTCTCCGGGGTCATCGCGAGCTTCGCTGGCGTGCTCTACGTCTATTACAACCGTTTCGTGAACCCGGTTGCCGCCTCGTTTCAGGTTTCGGTGGAGGCGGCGCTGATGGCAATTGTGGGCGGCACCGGGACGATCGTGGGGCCATTTCTCGGTGCCGGAGTGGTATTGAGTCTGCGCAATTGGATATCGAGCTATTTCGAGATGCATCATGCGATTATGGGCCTCGCATTTATCGCCACAGTGCTCTGGGCACCCCGCGGTTTGGTCGGTCTTGCCGCGAAACTGCGAGCCCGCACACCCTTTCTCGGCAAAGTAAAGCGATGAGCGCGGCGATCGAGGTGCACGCCCTTTCGAAACTGTACGGCGGTCTGGCGGCCGTCAACGGGGTCTCTCTCGAGGTGCCGATGGGTGAGCGGCGGGTACTGATCGGGCCGAACGGGGCAGGAAAAACGACGCTTTTTCACTGTATTGCGGGAACGCTCAAGCCCACGGCGGGCCGAGTACGTCTGTTCGGGCGCGAAGTCACGTCACTTGCCGAGCATCGTCGCACGGCGCTCGGCATGGGGCGCACGTTTCAAATCACCAATGTATTCGCTGATCTGACACTACTAGAGAATCTCGCGCTCGCAATTCTTGGTACGGATAAGCGGAAGTGGGTGATGCATCGAACGATGGAGTCATTCGCGGAGGTGCAGCAGAGAGCGCGTGAAGGCCTGGAGCGGGTGGGGCTCGCTGGGCGAGCTGAGCAACAGGTAAAGCTCATCTCCTATGGCGAGCGCCGACAACTGGAACTGGCGCTTGCGCTGATTACATGCCCGAAAGTCCTTCTTCTCGACGAGCCGTGCGCAGGTCTCTCGCCGGCCGAGCGGGCCCAAATTTCCCGGATGATTGCAGAGCTGCCCCGCGATATCACGCTGCTTATGATCGAGCATGACATGGACGTGGCGCTCGCACTGGCCGATCGGGTCACCGTGCTCCATCAGGGCCGCCTGATTCTTGAAGGCGCTCCGGCTGAGGTGAGCACCAATCCCACTGTGCGCGACGTCTATTTCGGCCATGGATGAGGCATTTCTCTCCGTCCGCGGCATTCATACGTATTACGGCGACAGTTACGTGCTACAGGGCATCAGCCTGGAGCAACGCAAAGGCACCATTGTCGCGATACTTGGGCGTAACGGCATGGGCAAAACTACCTTGGTCCGCTCGATCGCGGGCCTTACGCCGCCGCGTGAAGGCGATGTGTTTTTCAAGGGCTGTTCCCTGCGTGGGCGTCCCCCGTACGCAATCGCGCAGGTAGGCATCGCCCTGGTCCCCCAAGGCCGCCGGATCTTTCGTTCCCTAACGGTACGCGAGAATCTGCTTCTGCCCACCAGCCGGCTTGCGGGGCGACGACCGGGTCAGTGGAATCTAGACACCGTGCTTGCAGAGTTTCCGCAACTCGCCGAGAGGATCGACAACCCCGGTGGCGCACTGTCCGGAGGTGAGCAGCAAATGCTTGCGATTGGGCGTGCTCTGATGGCGAATCCCGACCTGATCCTCATGGACGAACCGTCGGAGGGGCTCGCGCCAAAGCTGGTTCAGCATGTTGCTGCAATAATGAGGGCCTTGCGAGCGCACGGGCATGCGGTACTTCTCGTAGAGCAGAATTTCGCACTGGCAATGTCGGTAGCCGACTACATATACGTTGTGTCTTCCGGACGCTTCATATTTGAGGGCAGTCCGCAGCAGTTGGAGGCTTTACCAGAGATTCTCGACCAGCATCTCGGCGTGGCGCAAACGCATTGACATGACGACGACCATGGAACAATTCAACCTCGTCGGCCGTGTCGCTGTTGTCACGGGGGGGAATGGCGGGATCGGCCTGGGGATTGCGCGCGGGCTCGCCAAAGCCGGCGCCTCAATTGCGGTCGTAGGTCGGAATGCGTCAAAAAACGCGAATGCGGTAGATGAACTGAGGCATCTAGCCGCTACCGCGATTGCGGTGGAAGCCGACCTCTCGCAGGAAGGGGGGTGTCGGATGGCAATTGAAACCGCCGCTGCGCAGCTCGGTAGACTCGATATTCTGGTCAACAATGCGGGCATAGCGCTTCGCAAGCCGCCGGAGGCGTATACAGCTGCCGACTGGCATCGCGTGCTTGATACGAACTTGACCAGTGCGTTCCTTTGCTCGCACGCCGCCTATCCGCACATGAAAGCGGTAGGTGGTGGAAAGATCATCAGCATTGGCTCTATTCTGTCTTTGATGGGAGCGCCGTTCGCCGTCGCGTATGCGGCCAGCAAAGGCGGGATCGTACAGATGACGCGCGCGCTCGCGACCGCATGGGCAGCAGACAACATTCAGGTGAATGCGATTCTTCCTGGTTGGATTGACACCGATCTGACGGTGAATGCGCGACGCGAAGTTCCAGGACTGAACGAACGCGTTCTCGCCCGCACACCGGTGGGCCGGTGGGGCTTACCGGAAGATTTCGAAGCAATCGCTGTCTTGCTTGCCGGACGAGGGTCGGATTTCATCACAGGCACCGCTATTCCTGTGGACGGCGGATACACGATACAGGCCTGAAAACAGGAGGGGATATGGCCAAGACTTATCATCTCGCTCCGACCCCGGAGACGGTCCACTGGGGGTATCTCGACGCGACCTTGGCGCCGAAGCTTGAAGTTGAATCCGGTGATTCCGTGGTAATAGACACCGTAAGTGGATGGTTGGAGGTGGCAAGCGACGAAAAACTGTATACACCGGAGCATCGTCGCATCATCACTGAGCTAAAGCCGGTGCTCGGGCCACATATACTCACTGGGCCGATTGCGGTGCGTGGCGCGTGGCCCGGAGATACTCTCGAGGTGCGGATCATTTCCATCGAACTTACTGCCGATTGGGGGTGGAATGTAATTCGGCCGCTACGTGGCGCTCTGCCTGAAGATTTCCCAGCGTTCCAAGCGCGAGTAATCCCGATCGATCGCCACGCTATGACGGCCAAGCTAGCTTGGGGTCCCACGATACCCCTGCGGCCTTTCTTCGGGATCCTTGCCACTGCGCCGAAGCCCGAGTACGGCCGGATTTCCTCCGTAGAGCCGCGGGAGTTCGGTGGCAACATTGACTGTAAGGAGCTCGTTCCTGGCACATCGCTCTTTTTACCAGTGTTTGTGGCTGGTGCGAACTTCTCTATTGGGGACGGTCACGCTGTGCAGGGCGATGGGGAGGTGTGCCTGACCGCGTTGGAAACTTGCCTCAGGGGTACCTTTGAACTGGTGCTCCACAAGGGCTCAACTTTGGCAATGCCGCGCGCAGTTACACCGACGCACTTTATAACGTTTGGCTTGGATCCGGATTTGGACGATGCGGCCAAACAAGCGTTACGGGACATGATTTCGTGGCTGGTGGCGATGCGCGGATGGACCGCGGCGGAGGCATATGTCTTCTGCAGCTTCGCGTGCGACCTTCATGTGACCCAGCTCGTTGATGGAAACAAGGGGATTCACGCGATGGTGAAACGGGACCTGCTTGGCTGAAGTGGGACCGGACTGATAACGGATTGGATATCGGAGTGCCGAGGCCGAGCGCCGCAGGAACTTTCGGGAAGCGGGGCGAAGGGCTACTTGCACCCGCCGTGACGTACCCAGGGATCCTTGGTCCATCCAGATTTGGAGAACGATCCCTGGTTGATGGAATCGTAGCGTGTTTAGAACTCGATCGGTGCGAGGTCCTCCAGGCTCTGGTGCGGACTAATGTGGTTGTAGTGCCGGCGCCAGGTTTTTATCACGATCTTCGCCTCAGCCCGGCTATGGAACCGTTCCAAGCTCAGGCACTCGTCGCGGAACTTGCCGTTGAAGCCATCGTTGTCGCCGCTCTGCCAAGGTTTGCCGGGATGATAAGCGCGGCGTCGATGCTTACCTTCGAGCGCCACTCGACGATCGCGTTGCTGACGATCTCCGGGCCGTTGTCCTAGCGCAGGTAACGCAGTGCGCCGCGCTCGGAGACGAGCTTGCCGAACACCTCGATCACCGGGGCCGAACGGATCGAGCCGACGAGGTCGATCGCCAGACACTCCCGAGTAAATTTGTCGATCACGGTCAGGCACTTTGATGGCTGACCGTTGGCGCAGCCGTCAAACACCACGTCGTAAGCCCAGACGTATTTCGGCCCCGTTCCTAACAGTGGCCGCGGGCGAGAAGCCGCTACGCGACGCTGCGGCGGCCGACGCGGAAGCTGAAGGCCTGCCAAACGCCAGAAGTGGTGCGCACGATGTCGGCACATGGAATGCCGCTCCCGGTGAAAAACACCCGTGTGCGGCGATAGCCGTAGGGCGGGTAATGCGCTGTCAGCCGTTTCATCGCCTTCGAGGTCGGTTGATCGCGCTCGGCGCGCACCGACATATAGCCAAGCCCCGAGCGGGCAATCGCCATCAGCTCGCGGCGTGCCTGCGAGCTGACCACTTGCGGCGGTTGATCTCCTTCATCGTCTCGATCTCGAGATCGCGCCCGGCAACAAGCTTCTTGATCTTCGCGTTCTCGGCTTCGAGCTGACGTATTCGACCTATGTCGGCAGGCTGTAGCTCACCGAACCGGCACCTCCAGGTGTAAATCGCTTGCTCGCTGACCTTGTGCTTCTTGGCGACCTCGACGACTGACGCCTTTTCGGCCTCCCGCAGAATCGTAACCATCTGCTCTTCGGTGAATCTGCTCATCTTCGTCGGCTCCTCGCTCGCGGGCGGGAGCCGTCCTCTCGAGTTACGATTCTTCCTAAAAACCTAGGCAGGGCACCGTCGTTCACCCACAGCAGCAGCGGCTTGGCGATCTCCAGCGCCCCGACGCGCACCTCGATGCGGAGATCGAGAAAGCCATCGTACAGATGCGCGAGCGGCGAGTTGGCGAAGAGCATCGCCAGCGCCGCCGCTGCGGCGAGCAGGATCCCGCCCGCCGATTCGAGCGCGAGGAATTCACGCAGAGCCCGCAGAGGCCTGAAGTCGCGCATGGGCGGGACCAATGTTACGGGATGCGGTCGGCCGCACGGGCTGCCGGCGCCGGGTGCGCTCGCGGCGGCGCCTGCGCGGCGCAAGTGTGGCGGGGACGCCGCGCTACCCGGCGCGACCGTAGTCGTCGGCGCGACGCTCGATGTCGTCCTCGCGGAAAGCGGTTCCGGTCTGGACCTCGATCAGCACCAGATCTTCGGCTCCGGTGTTCGCCACGCGGTGCCATGCGCCCGCGGGAATGTCTATCGAGCCGCCCGGGCCGAGCGCGATTTCGGCTTCGTCACGGGTCACCAGGCCCGAGCCGCGCACCACGAACCAGTGCTCGGAGCGCTCGCGGTGACGCTGCAGCGACAGGCGCGCGCCGGGCCGCACGACGAGCCGCTTGACCTTGTGGTCCGGCTCGTCGGCGAGGACGACGAACGCGCCCCACGGCCGCTCTTCGCGTTGGCGCGGATCGCTCATGCGCCCGCCTCAGCCGGTCTTGCCGCGGTATTTGCGCAGCCAGTCGAGCAGCTCCGGAACGCGCGCATACGCGAGCGCGATGCAGCTGTCGGCGCCGCCGTAGTACAGGCGCATGTCGTCGCCTTCGACGACCCAGCCGCACGGGAAAACCACCTTGTCCACGTCGCCGACGCGCTCGTATTCGGCCTGCGGCTCGAACACCCACTCGTCGGCGCGCGCGATGACCACCGTCGGGTCCTCCAGGTCGAGCAGCGCCAGCCCGAGCCGGTAAATGCAGCCGCTCGCGGTGGTGCGCACGCCGTGATAGAGGATGAGCCAGCCCTCGGGGGTCGCGAGCGGGGGCGGCGACAGCCCGATCTTGTTCGCATCCCACCACGCGCCGCGGCGCGCGCGCAGCAGGATGCGGTGCTCGCCCCAGTGCATCAGGTCGGGCGAGAAGGAGATCCAGATGTGCGCGCCCACGACGGCGTGCGGAACCGGCCGGTGCAGCATCGCCCAGCGGCCCTTGAATCGCACCGGAAACAGCGCCGCGTCCTTGTCCTCCGGCGGCATCACCGGCCCGAGGCGCTCGAAGCTGCGGAAATCGGTGGTCGTCGCAAGCGACACCAGCGGGCCGCCCACGGAATACGCGGTGTAGGCGATCACCCAGCGGCGCAGCTCCTCGATGTACGTGATGCGCGGATCCTCGATGCCCCAGATCTCCTCAGGGTGGCGCTCCGGGTCGGGCGCGAGCGTGGGCGCCGGATCAATGCGCCAGTCGCCGATTCCGTCGCGGCTGCGGGCGACCGTGAGATGCGAGATTCCGCGCCGGTCCTCGACGCGCATGAGCAGCACCGTCTCGTCGCCGACCTTCGTCGCCCCGGCGTTGAACACGGTGTTCGCCGGGTAGGGCATCTGGACCGACGTGAGGATCGGATTGTCCGGATGCCGGCGGAAAAGCTCGGCGAAGCCCTGATGGTGCGCCGTCATTGCAGGACCTCCGGCGCCGAGGCGAGGGCCCGCTCCCTTCGGGCGCTTTCGCCCTGGTGCACGAGCAACCCCTTCGCATCGAGCGCATGCAGCGCGAGCAGCGCCCCCTGCCAGGCGAGCGCGGATTCGGCGCCCTGATTCTGGCTCGCGCCCTCGGGCGAAAGGCCGTCGCGGCAGCCCCCGGTCTCGTGGTCGTAGAGCGCCGCCTGCAGGTCGTTGCGCCCGAGGAACCACTCGAACGCCCGGCGCGCCTCGTGCAGCCACTTCGGGTCGCCGGTGCTCTGGTACGCCTCGACGCAGGCCTCGACCATGTGCTGCGCCTCGATCGGCTGCTGGTCAAAGCGTGCGCGCGGACCGCCGCGCGCGTACCAGCCGCGGTTGCCGATCGGCACGAAGTGACCCTGCGGGTCGGTCTGTATGCGGCAGAGCCAGTCGAGAGCGGCGAGAGCCGTGCGGACCACGTCCGACGCGCCGAGCTCTCGGCCGGTCACCAGCAGCGCATGCGGCAGCAGGGCGTTGGCGTAGGTGAGCCGCTCCTCCGGCCACGGCCATTCCGGCGCCGCGCACGCGGCGAAGGACGCGGCCAGGCGCCCGAAGAGCTGCGTGCGCGCCCGCCGCGCCTCGCTGTCGCCGCCGAAGCGCCGCAGGTAGGAGTCCAGACCGAGCAGCGCGAACGCCCACGCGCGCGGCGAACCGATGCGCGCGAGCGCGGGCAGGGCGCGCTCGAAGAGCTTCAACGCCAGGCCGGAGATGCCGCCTCGGCGCGCGAGCACGATCGTCCTGCCGAGCGCCCAAAGCGCGCGGCCATGCGCGTCGTCGCTGCCCGCCTCTTCGAGCCAGCGCCGGTCGTAGCCGAGGAAATTGCGGAAACGCCCGTTCGCGTCGTTGAACGCGTGCGCGAGAAAGCTCAGATAGCGGGCGGCCAGCCGATCGAGCGCCGGATCGTCGCCGAGCACCTCCTGGGCCGCCAGCACCGCGACCAGCGCGCGCGCGTTGTCGTCGGTGCAGTAGCCGTGGCTGCGATCCGGGACGGCGAAGCTCGCGTGCTGCAGGATGCCGACGTCGTCGGTGAGCGCGAACAGATGATCGAGCTTGGGCGGCGGCAGCTCGAAGGGCTGCGCATCGAGCGTGCGCGCCGGGAATACGACTCCCGGGCCGCGCAGTGCGCGCTGCCTGCGCGCCTCCGCGAACAGCTCGAGGTAGCGGCGCCCGACCTCGCTCCACACCATCCGCCGGCAATACAGGTGCGCACGCTTGCGCATCGCGTGGCGCTCGACCTCGTTGTCGAACAGCTCGATGATCGCCGCCGCGAGCGCAGGCGGATCGCGGAACGGCACGAGGCGCCCCCGCCCTTCGGCGAGCATCTCTTCCGCGTACCAGTACGGGGTGGAGACCACGGCCTTGCCGGCGCCGAGCGCGTAGGCGAGCGTGCCCGAGGCGATTTGCTCGCGCCCGGGGTAGGGGGTGACGTACACGTCGGCCGCGCCGAGGAATTCGGCCAGCTCCTGCTGGCTGACGAAACGGTTGTGGAAAATGACGTGGCCGTCCACGCCCAGCGCGCGCGCCCGGCGCTGCAGCGCGAGGCGGTACGCCTCGCCTTCGCGGCGCCGCACGTGCGGATGCGTCGCGCCCAGAATCACGTACACCGTTTCCGGGTGCCGGGTGACGATCGCGGGAAGCGCCTCGATCATCGTCTCGATGCCCTTGTTGGGCGAGAGCAGCCCGAAGGTCAGGATGACCTTGCGGCCCTCGACGCCGAACTGGTCCTTGTAGTAGTTCGGGTCCACGAACGGAAGATCCGGCACGCCGTGCGGGATGAGTGCGATCCGCTCGCGCGGCACGCCGTAGACTTCGCCGAGCAGCGCGATCGCGCGCTCGCTCATGACGACGAGCCGGTCGCAGCGCGCCGCGAGCCGCTCGACGACCGCGCGCTGGCCGGGTTCCGGCGCGCTCAGCACGGTGTGCAGGGTCGCGATCACCGGCATGCGCAGGTGCTCGATCAGTTCCAGCACGTAGCGGCCGTGCTCGCCGCCGAAGATGCCGAACTCGTGCTGCACGCAGACCACGTCCACCTGGTTGATGTTCAGGTAATCGGTGGCGCGGCGATAGTCGGCGAGGCTCTTCTGGTTGATTTCGAAGCGGACCGCGGCCGGGTAGTCGTAGCCCTGCGGGGTGTCGTTGATCACCACCGCCCAGCAGTCGGCGTCGGGTGCCTGCGCAACGAGTGCCTCCCGCAGATCGGTGGTGAACGTCGCGATGCCGCACTGGCGCGGCGAGTAGTTGCCGATGAGCGCAATGCTCAGCGGCTCGCGCTTGGCGGCGGACCGGGTCGTCAGTCGCTGCTCGTCCATACGCATACGGCCGGGAGGGAAGCCGCACTGCGCGAACGCGTCGAGCGGCCGGCCCGGCGGCGCGCAAGCGCCGAAAGAGGCCTGCTTCCCGGCATCGCGGTCGAAGCCGCCGTGAAATTTGGGTTGGCGCCGGCGGTTTCAAGTCCTCGCGCGTGTCCCGGCCCGGCAAACGGCCTGCACGAGATCGGTGACGGTGGACCGCTGGAGCGCGCGGCGCTCGGCTCGGTCCCAATCGGCGCTTGCGCGGTGCAACAATGGCGTATCCTTGCGACAATAAGAGATCCCGCACTCCACGCGCATCAGATCGCACATGCCCGAAACGAACGCCGGAAACACGGCCGCACCCAGCGAATTCCGCAAGCCGCTCGACGTGCACGCGGTCCTCAAGGCGGTGGATTTCCCCGGCTGGCTGCGCGCGAACGAGGACAAGCTCAGACCCCCGGTGTGCATCCAGCAGATCTGGCGGGACACCGACTTCATCGTGTCGGTGGTCGGCGGTCCCAACCGCCGCCACGACTACCATGACGACCCGCTGGAGGAGCTTTTCTACCAGTTCAAGGGCAACGCCTATCTTTCGATCATGACCCCCGAGGGTCCGCGGCGGGTGGACCTGCCCGAGGGCGCGATCTTTCTGCTGCCGCCGCACGTTCGCCATTCGCCGCAGCGGCCGGAGGCGGGCAGCCTCTGCCTGCTCGTCGAGCGCACGCGCCCGAAGGAACTGCTCGACGGTTTCGAGTGGTATTGCCCGTCGTGCCACGCGCTCCTGCACCGCGTGGAAGTGCACGTCTCGGACCTCGCCACGCAGCTTCCGCAGGCGTTCGACGCCTTTCACGCCGACCTCGACCGGCGCACCTGCAAGCGCTGCGGCACGCTGCATCCCGGAAAATGACGAGCGAAGCGAAGGCACGGGCGCGCGCGCATCTGCGCGGCATCTGGGCGGCGACGCTGACGCCATTCCGCGACGACCTCTCGCTCGATGAAGAAGGCTGGCGCACGAACCTCCGGCACTGGTACGGCGCGCTCGGCATCCGCGGCCTCTTCGTCAACGGCAAGCAGGGCGAGTATTTCTCGATGAGCCTGGAGGAGCGAAAGCGCACCGCCGAGATCGCGGTGGAGGAAGCGCGCGCGTTCGGCGGCGGCGTGATGATCGCCTGCTCCGACCAGAACATCGAGATGGTGGCCGAGCTTGCGCGCCACGCCGAGGCGATCGGCGCCGACTACATCGTCGTGCATACGCCGGTGCTCTACTTCGGCGCGCACACCGACGAGACGCTTCTTGAGTATTACCGCTACATCGCGGCGCAGGTGAAAATCGGCGTCGTGCTCTGGAACCAGCCGCCCGACTGCGGCTATCTGCTGCGCCCCGAGCTGTGCCTGCGCATGGCCGAGGAAATCCCCAACGTCGTCGCGATCAAGTACAGCGTGCCGCGTGAAACCTACGCCGAGCTCACGCGCAGGGCGGGCGAGCGTCTCATCGTCAGCTCGTCGAGCGAGGAGCAGTGGCTCGACAACATCGTCGAACTGGGCTGGCAGGTGTATCTGTGCTCCACGCCGCCGTTTCTCATCCAGACGCCGGCGGACCGGCGCATGCACGAGTACACCGAGCTTGCGCTGCGGGGCGAGGTCGCGCGGGCGCGCGCGGTGAGCGCCTCGCTCGATCCGGTGCGCCGGGCGTTGAAGGAAACGCGCCCGCCGGGCAAGGCCGCCGCGCACCAGAAGTACTGGCAGGAGCTGCTTGGACAGGCGGGCGGGCGGGTCAGGCGGCCGCTTCTGGAACTCACCGAGGCGGAAAAGGGTTTGACGCGCGCGGCGTTCGAGGCTTGCGGCCTGAAACTGGGCCCTGCCCGCGCGGCGGCCTGATTCGCCCGAAAATGGCGGGGCAGCCGCAACGCGCCGCAAGGAGACGATCATGAACAAGCCCGCAGAATTGAAGCTCGCGACGGTGCCGGCGTGGATCGGCGGCCGCGCGGTGATCCCCGCAGGCCGAATGGGCGAGGTGTACAACCCCGCGACAGGGCAGGTGACGAAGCGCGTGCCCTATTGCGACGCGGCGACGGTGGACGCGGCGGTGAAGGCGGCGACCGCGGCCCTTGTCGAATGGCGCGCAGCGCCCCTGCTCAGACGCGCGCGCGTGATGCAGAAGTTTCTCGCGCTCCTGCAGGCGCACCAGACGGAGATCGCGCGCCTGATCACCGAGGAGCACGGCAAGACGCTGCCGGACGCGACCGGATCGATGCAGCGCGGGATCGAGGTGGTGGAGTTCGCCTGCGGCATTCCGCACCTGCTGAAGGGCGAGTTCTCCGAGAACGTCGGCACGGGCGTGGACACGCACACGATCCGCCAGCCGGTCGGCGTGTGCGCCGGCATCACGCCGTTCAACTTTCCGGCGATGGTGCCGCTGTGGATGTTCCCGATGGCGATCGCCTGCGGCAACACCTTCATCCTCAAGCCGTCGGAGAAGGTGCCCTCGGCCGCGGTGCGCATGGCCGAGCTTTTCAGGGAGGCGGGGCTTCCCGACGGCGTGCTCAACGTGGTGCACGGAGACAGGGAAGCGGTGGACGCGATCCTGAACCATCCCGGCGTGCACGCGGTGAGCTTCGTCGGCTCGACGCCGATCGCGCGCTACATCTATGAAACCGCGGCGAAGAACGGCAAGCGCGTTCAGGCGCTGGGCGGGGCGAAAAACCACGCCGTGGTGCTTCCGGATGCCGATCTTGAATTCGCAGCCGATGCGCTCGTGGGCGCGGCCTACGGTTCGGCGGGCGAGCGCTGCATGGCGATCTCGGCGGTGGTGGCGGTGGGCGCGGCGGGCGATCCGCTCGTTCGGCTGCTCGAGCCGAAGGCGAAAAAAATCGTCGTCGGCCCGGGCGACCGCGAAGGCGTCGAGATGGGGCCGCTGGTGACGCGCGCGCACCGCGACCGCGTCGCGTCCTACGTGGATGCCGGGGTGAAGGAAGGCGCGAAGCTCGTGCTCGATGGCCGCGGTTTGAAGGTGCCGGACGCCGAGAACGGGTTCTTCCTCGGCGTGTCGCTCTTTGACCACGTTCGGCCGGAGATGAGCATCTACCGCGACGAGATTTTCGGCCCGGTGCTCGTGGTGCTGCGCGTCGCCACTCTCGAGGAGGCGATCGCGCTCGTCAACCGCAACCCGTACGCGAACGGCACGGCGATCTTCACCGAGTCGGGCGGCGCGGCGCGACGCTTCGCCTCCGAAATCCAGGTCGGCATGGTGGGCGTGAACGTCCCCATTCCGGTGCCGGTCGCGTTCTATTCCTTCGGCGGCTGGAAGAACTCGCTCTTCGGCGACCTGCATGTGCACGGCGTCGAATCGGTCAAGTTCTACACGCGCACCAAGGTGGTGACGACGCGCTGGCCGCATCAGGACACGCCGGCGCCGGGCCTCAACATGCCGACGCTCGGATGAACGCACGCGAAATCAGGGTCAGACCCGGGTCTGACCCTGTTTTCCCGGAGCGGCGATGAGTGATCGCTCGTATCGCACGCTTGCGCTGGAGCCGCGCGGCGAGCATGTGCTCCTCGTGCGGCTCGACCGGCCGCAGGCGCTCAACGCGCTTGACACGCAGATGGGGCGCGACCTGCTCGACCTCTGGACGAGGCTCACGGAGGAGGCCGGCGCGGTGCGCTGCGTCGTGCTGACCGGCGCCGGGGAGCGCGCTTTCTGCGCCGGGGCGGACTTGAAGGAGCGCGACGGCATGAGCGACGAGGCCTGGCGCGCGCAGCATGAACTGTTCGAGCGCGGCTTCATGGCCCTCGTCGAGTGCCCGGTGCCGGTGATCGCGGCGGTGAACGGCCACGCCTACGGCGGGGGCCTGGAGATCGCGCTCTGCTGTGACTTCATCTACGCCGCCGCCGGAGCGCGCCTTGCGCTGCCGGAGACGAGCCGCGGGCTCATGCCGGGCGGCATGGGCACGCAGAACCTCGCGCGCGCGGTGGGCGAGCGCCGCGCCAAGGAAATGATCCTCGCCGCGCGCGCGCTCACGGCAGAGGAAGCGCTCGCCTGGGGCCTGGTCAACCGGGTCTGCGAGCCGCCGCGGCTCCTGGACGAGGCGCTCGCCACCGCCGAAGCGATCGCCGCCAACGGTCCGCTCGCGGTGCGGCAGGCGAAGAAGTCCGTCCACTACGGCCTGCAGATGGATCTGCTCACCGGCTACCGATTCGAGATCGAGGCGTACAACCGGCTGGTGGACACCGAAGATCGCCGCGAGGGCGTGCGCGCGTTCGTCGAGAAGCGCAAGCCCCGCTTCACGGGGCGCTAGTCCTGAAGCTCGCCCGCTGGTCGCTCGCGTTCTACCGCCTGCCGTACGCGCGCGAGGTGGTGTGGGCGAACGCGGTCGAGCGCTCGGGCCTTTACGCGCTGCTGCGGCTCGACTCCGACGACGGCGCGACCGGCATCGCCGAGGGCACGCTGAAGGACACCTGGAGCGGCGTCTCGCCGCGTTCGCTCGCGGCCGCGCTGGAGGACTTCCTGATGCCGCGGCTGAAGACCGTGGATCTCGCCGACGAAAAGGCCGTGTCGGCGGCGCTCGCCGGCATCCCGGAGAATCGCCTCGCGAAAGGCATGATCGAGAGCGCCTGCTGGACGATGCGCGCGGCCCGCGCCGGCGCGCCGCTGTGGAAGTTGTGGCGGACGGCGCCCGAGCGCGAGGTGCTCTGGACCGTCACGCGAGGGGCGCCCGCGCGCATGGCGGCCGAGGCAGCAGAAATGTGCGCGCGCCACGGCTTTCGCGCGCTCAAGGTGAAGGGCGGGCAGGGCATCGAGACCGACCTTCGCGCGCTCGCCGAGATCCGCGCGGCGGTGGGCACCGCGGTCACGCTCAGCGTGGATGCGAACAGCCATTACGCGCCGCAGGAGGCGCAGCGCTACGTCGCCGCGCTTGCGCAAGCGGGCGTCGCGCTTGCGGAGGATCCGTGCGCGCTACGGCCGGATGCGCGATTCGAGCGCCTTCAGGCGGCAAGCCCGATTCCGATCCTGGTGGACCGCGCGGCAAGTCTCGCCGAGGACGCGGCGCTGTTTCTCGAGCGCGGCGCGCGCGCCGTCTCGGCTAAGCCGGGCCGCGTCGGACTGACCGAAGCGCGCGCGGCCGCGGCGCTCGCCGAGCAGGCAGGCGCCCAGTCCACCGTCGGCATCTACGGCGAAAGCGCGCTCGGCACCCTCGTCAACCTGCAGCTTGAATGTCCGCTCCCCGCGGAGCAGACGTTCTACCTGATGCTGCAGGCCGACGTGTCGCGCCTCGTTCCCGAGATCCGCGGCGGCCGCATCCGGCTGCCGGATACCCCCGACCTCGCGCAGCTCGTGGACTGGGAGGCGGTGCGGCGCTTCGCGGCCTGAGGGGCCGAGCGCCGGCGTGCCGCCACGGCCTCGGCGCCAGGGCGAAGGCATACAATATGTAGTACGAATGACGGAAGCGAAGCCCTAGATCCATGGCAAGGCAAGCCTATGACGCCTCGGCGATCCAGGCGCTGAAGGGCCTGGAGCCGGTGCGCCGCATGCCCGGCATGTACACCCACACCGTGCATCCCCTGCACATCGTGCAGGAGGTCATTGACAATGCGGTGGACGAGGCGCTCGCCGGCTTCGGCAGGCGCATCGTCGTCTCGGTGTTCAAGGACGGCTCGGTCGAGGTCGCCGACGAAGGTCGCGGCGTTCCGGTGGACCTGCACCCGGTGGAAAAGCGCCCGGCGGTCGAGGTCGCCTTCACGATGCTGCACGCGGGCGCCAAGTTCAGCCGCTCGGGCGAGGCGGTGTATCACATCGCGGGCGGCCTGCACGGGGTGGGCGTCGCGGTATCCAACGCGCTCTCGAAGCGCTGCGAGGTGACCGTCTATCGCGACGGCCAGAAGCACACGATCGCCTTCGAGGGCGGCGAGGTGAAGCAGAAGCTCCGGAGCGAGCGCTCGAAGGAACGGCGCACCGGCACCGTCGTGCGGCTCTGGCCCGACCCCAAGTATTTCGACTCTCCCAACATCCCGCTCGCGGAGCTCGAGCACCTGGTGCGCTCGAAGGCCTATCTGCTCCCCGGCCTGACGATGGTGCTGCGGGTGGAGGGCAAGCCGGAGAAAAGCTGGACGTTCCAGCGCGGCATGGCCGAATACTTCGAGCACATGCTGGACGGGCGCGAGCTGGTCGCGCCGCTCTTCACGGGCGAGAAATATTTCGACGACAAGGCCGCCGCCGAGCACGCCGAGATCGAGGCGGGCGAAGGCGCCGCGTGGGCCGTGGGATGGGTGGCCGAGGGCGAGGTGTTCGCCGACAGCCACGTCAACCTCATTCCGACGCGCTCGGGCGGCACGCACGAGGCCGGGTTCCGCAACGGCATCTTCGAGGCGCTGCTCGCGTTCATGGAGACTCGCTCGCTTCAGCCCAAGGGCCTGAAGCTGGTCGCCGAAGATCTCTGGAGCCGCGCCTGCTTCACGCTCTCGGCGCGGATCGTGCGCACGCAGTTCCACGGCCAGACGAAGGAAAAGCTCACCACGCGCCACGCGGCGAAGCTTCTGGAGCTGTGCGTGCGCGACCCGTTCGAGCTGTGGCTCAACCAGCACCCGGACGAAGGCAGGAAGATCGTCGAGCTGGCGATCGAGCAGGCAATGGCGCGGGTCTCCCGCGGCAGGAAGTTCGAGCGCAAGAAGTCCTCGGGGGTGGCGACGCTGCCGGGCAAGCTCGTGGATTGCGCCTCCGACGACACCTCGCGCAACGAGCTGTTCCTCGTCGAGGGCGATTCGGCCGGCGGCTCGGCGAAGGAGGCGAGAAACAAGGAAACCCAGGCGGTGCTGCCGCTGCGCGGCAAGGTGCTCAACACCATGTCCAAGGACGCCCGCACCGTGCTCGCCAACAAGGAGCTGCAGGCGATCGCCACCGCGATCGGCGTGGACCCCCACGGCCCGGAGGACAGCCCCGACCTCTCGGGCCTGCGCTACGGCAAGATCGTGCTGATGACCGACGCCGACGTGGACGGCGGGCACATCCAGGCGCTGCTGCTGACGTTCTTCTTCATGCACATGCCGAAGCTGGTGGAGGCGGGCCGCGTCTACGTGGCGCAGCCGCCGCTCTACAAGGTGGAGGTCCCGGCGCAAGGCAAGGGAAGGCCCGCGCGGCGCATCTACTGCCTCGACGACGACGAGCTGGAAGAGGCGCTCTCGCAGCTTCGCAAGGAGAAGGTGAAGGAAGGCGCCTGGGAGATCTCGCGCTTCAAGGGCCTCGGCGAGATGAGCCCGGAGCAGCTCTGGGAGACCACGATGAATCCGGACACGCGGCGGCTGGTGCGCATGCAGCTCGATTCGAAGCAGATCCGGCGCGCGCGCGAGGTGTTCGAACTCCTCATGGACTCGGGCGAGGCCGAGAGCCGGCGCAACTGGATGCGCGAGCACTGGAAGACGGTGGAAGCCGATGTCTGAAAAACAGGGTCAGACCCCGTTTTTTCGACCCGCGGTGTATCGTGGTCTCACCCCGATTCCGGGGGCGTGATGGCGCGAAGGAAGGCGCAACCGAAGCCGGTCTGGGAGCGCGCCTACAAGGGGCACGCGCTCTGGCAGGGCCGCACCCGGCTCGGGCGCGTCACGCGCGAGGGCGAAGGCCGCTACGCATGGGAGGCGGCCGGCCGCACCGGTGTGGCCGAGGACCTCGCCCGCGCGAAAGCGGCGGTCGAGGAGGCGGTGGCGATGGCCGGCAGGCAACTCGATCTTTTCGGATGACGATCCATGGACGATAGGACGGGCGATCTCTTCACCTCGGAAAACGGCGAGGACGCGGCGCCGATCGAGCAGCACGCCTCGCAGGCCTACCTCGGCTACGCGGTCTCCACCGTCAAGGCAAGGGCGCTGCCCGAGATCGCCGACGGCCTCAAGCCGGTGCAGCGGCGCATCCTCTACGCGATGCGCGAGGCGGGGCCGCAGGGCGAAGCGCGCGGTTTCGTCAAGTGCGCCCGCTACGTCGGGGAGGTGCTCGGCAAGTACCACCCGCACGGCGACGCCTCGACCTACGAGGCGCTTGTGCACATGGCGCAGCCGTTTTCCATGCGCTATCCGCTGATCGAGGGCCAGGGAAATTTCGGCAGCCGCGACGGCGACGGGCCGGCCGCCTACCGCTACACCGAAGCGCGCCTGTCGCGCTACGCCGAGCTGATGCTCGCCGAGATCGGCGAAGGCACGGTGGACTTCACCCGGAACTACGACGGCAAGTTCGAGGAGCCGGTGCTCTTGCCGGCGCGCCTGCCCTTCGGGCTGCTGAACGGCTCGTTCGGCATCCCGGTGGGCTTTTCCACCCGCATTCCGCCGCACAACCTGCGGGAGGTGGCCGCCGCCGCCGCGCACGTCATCCGCCATCCGCGCGCGAAGCTCGAGGAAGTGCTCGAGCGCCTGCCCGGCCCGGACTTCCCCGGCGGCGGGCAGGTCATCTCGCCGCCGGAGGAGATCCGCGCCGCCTACGAGACCGGGCGCGGCTCGCTTCTGGTGCGCGCGCGCTGGACGGTCGAGCCGCTCGCGCGCGGGCAGTGGCGCATCGTGGTGACGGAGCTGCCGCACGGCGTGTCCTGCCGCCAGGTGCTGGAGGAGATCGAGGCGCTCGTCAACCCGAAGGCGGCCGCGGGAAAGAGGGAAATCACCCAGGAGCAGAAACGGCTGCGCCAGTACATGCTCGACCTGATCGAGGCGGTGCGCGACGAGTCCGACCGCAAGTCCAAGCTGCGCCTGGTGATCGAGCCGCGCAGCTCGCGCCAGGACCCGGAGGCGCTGATGAAGGCGCTGCTCGTGCACACCTCGCTGGAGACGCGCTTTCCGGTGAACATGACCTGGCTGGGCCTGGACGGCCTGCCCGAGACGAAGGGCATCGTCGAGATCCTGCGCGAGTGGGGCGAGTTCCGCGTGCAGACGGTGCGCCGCAGGACCGCGCATCGCCTTGCGCGCTGCGAGGAGCGGCTGCACATCGTCGAGGGGCGCTTGCTCGCGTTCGCGCACATGGACGAGATCATCCGGCTCATCCGCTCGGCCGACGATCAGGCCGAGGCGAAAGCGAAGATGATGGCGAAATGGCGCTTCACCGAGCGGCAGGCCGAGGACATCGTCAACATCCGCCTCGGTCAGCTCACGAAGCTCGACGGCGTGAAGCTGGAGGCCGAGCGCAAGACGCTCGCGGCCGAGCGCAAGGAGCTGAAGGCGATCCTCGGCGACGAAAAAGAGCTCAGAAAGCTGGTCGTGCGCGAACTGGAGGCGGACGCCAAGGCCTACGGCGACGAACGGCGCACGCTGATCGAGCCGGCCGAGCGTGCCGTGGTCGAACGCACGGTACTCGAGGAGCCGATCACCGTCATCCTGTCGAAGAAAGGCTGGGTGCGCGCGCGCAGCGGCCACGGCCTCGACATGAGCGCGATCGGGTTCAAGGAGGGCGACGCACAGTACATGGAGCTCGAGTGCAAGACCACCGACACGCTCACGGTGCTTGCCGCCGGCGGCAAGGTGTTCAGCGTGGACGCGGCGGCGCTGCCCTCGGGCCGCGGCGACGGGGCGCCGATCAACACGCTCGTCAATTCCGGATCGGACGACATCGTCTGGATCGGCACCGGCGATCCCGACACGCCGCTACTCATGGCGAACAGCGCGGGCTACGGCTTTACCTGCCGGCTCGGCGACCTCGCCTCGAAGACCCGGCAGGGCAAGGACTTCATGACGGTGCCCGAGGGGGCGCGCGCGCTCGCCCCGGTGCGGACGACCGGCGGCGCGTTCGTGGCGGCGCTTTCCTCCGATGCGCGCCTGCTCGTCTTTCCCCTGGAGGAAGTCCCGCAGCGGCCGAACGGAGGCGTGGGCGTTCAGCTCATCGCGCTGCCCGAGGGTGTGGCGCTCGCCGCGGTCGCGGTCACCGATGGGAAATCGCTCGCGGTCTCGGGCGTGAAGCGCAAGAACCGCGCGGCTGCCACGCTCGATGCGCGGGCGCTGGAGGAGTTCAGGGGCCGCCGCGCCCAGCGCGGCCGTGTCTGCGATGTCGGCTTCCGGCCGGACGGACTGGGCGGGTGAGCGGTGACTCGAGGTGTGGAAAGCCTTGCGCGCACTGCTTGCCGCGGGAGTTGACGCGGATTATCTTCGGCGCTGGGCGGAGGTTCTGGGAGTGCAGAAACTGCTGGAGGGCGCCGGTCGTGGATGACACCTCGCCGGAGTTTCGCGCTCTTGTGCGCCGCCGGCTGGCTGCGCTTGCGCCCGAAGAGCGCGTCCTGATGTGCGCGGACATGTTCGAGTCGGCCCGAACCCTCGTGGAAGCCTCGATTCCTCCGGGTGCTGACGCGCACACGCGCCGCCGCATCGTCTGCGCGCGGTTTTACGGCGCGGAACTGGCGCGCAAGGCGGGTCTCTGACGAGCAGCGTGGCGGCGTCGCTTCGCCCGCTCGCCGCACCCTTCGCGATTCTCGCCGCCGCCACGCTGGCGGCGACGCTCGCGCCGCCGCTGCCCGCCTCGCTCTCTGGGCTGTCGAGCGCCGGGCCGCACGCGGTGCTCGCCCTCGCCTGCGTCGTGTGCTTCTGGTTCAACCGCGGCCGGGCGTTCATCCTCGCGTTTTCGATTCTTGCGGCCTACGCCGGCTGGCAAGTCGCGCAAGCGTGGGGAGCGGATTCCGTGCCGGCGAAGGCGACCTACGCCGCGCTCGTGCTGCTCGCGCCGGCGAACGCGCTCGCCGCGCTGCTCGCGCCCGAGCGCGGGGTGCGTTACCAGGGAAGCTGGCGCTGGCTGGTTCTCATTGCGCTCGAAGCGATCCTCGTCCTTTGGGTCGCCGCCTCCGGCCGGAGCCTTTTCTCCGGCGCGGTCTGGCAGACGATGCTCGATCACTGGCTCCTGCGCGGGCCGCCGGTGCCGCTTGCCGGGCGGCTGCTCACGGGGGCGGCGTTCGCCGCCGCCGCGTGGCGATGCTGGCCGGATGCGCGGCCGCTGGACGTCGCAATCGCCGCCGCGATCCTCATCTTCTACGTCGGCTGCACCTTCGCGGCGACGCCCGCGGTCCCGGCGATCTTCGTGTCCGCCGTTGGCGCGGCGATTCTCGTCGGGGTGCTGCAGGAATCGCACCGCCTTGCTTTCCGCGATGCGCTCACCGGCCTGCCCAACCGCCGCGCGCTCGAAGAGGACCTGCGCGCGCTCGGGCCCTCGTACACCATCGCGATGGTGGACGTGGACCACTTCAAGAAGTTCAACGACGTGCACGGCCATGACATCGGCGATCAGGTGCTCAGGCTCGTCGGCGCGCGCCTTGCGAGGATCCAGGGCGGCGGGCGCGCCTACCGCTACGGCGGCGAGGAATTCACGGTGCTCTTTGCCGACACGGCGCCCGAGGAGGCGCTGCCGCACCTGGAGGCGATCCGCGGTTCGATCGAGGCCTACCGCATGGCGGTGCGCGGCGAGGACCGGCCGAAGGATCCGAAGGAAGGCAGCCGCCTGCGCGGGAGCCGCGAGCCGGACGAGGTGCTCTCGGTCACCGTCTCGATCGGCGCCGCCGGCCCGAAGGCGCACGAAAAGCCCGAGCGCGTCCTCAAGGCCGCCGACGAGGCGCTTTATCGCGCCAAGCAGTCCGGCCGCAACCGGGTGAGCGTATGAAATTCCACATCCCCGAGTCGGAGATGGAGATCGTCGCGGTGCGCGCGGGCGGGCCCGGCGGCCAGAACGTGAACAAGGTGGCGAGCGCCGCGCATCTACGCTTCGACATCCGCGCTTCGTCCCTGCCCGAGGCGGTGAAAGAGCGACTGCTCGCGCGGCGCGACGCGCGCATCACCCGCGAAGGCGTGGTGGTGATCAAGGCCGAGCGGCACAGGAGCCTGGAGCGGAATCGCGAGGACGCGATCCGGCGCCTGTACGCGCTCGTCGCCGCCGCGGCGCAGGCGCCGAAGCCTCGCCGCCCGACTCGCCCGGGCCGCGCGGCGCGCGAGCGGCGCCTCAGGGAAAAGCGCGCGCGTTCCGAAATCAAGGCGCTGCGCTCGAGGCGCCTCGACTGAAGATGGAGGGCGTAAGATGGGCGCCGCCGTGAGCCCGGTGCGCCCCCGCCGAGACGAGCCGTACCGCGAGCAGGCGCTCAGGATCCTGCCCTGGATCTGCGCGCGCTGCGGGCGCGAATTCGGCGCCAGGCGCCTGCGCGAGCTGACGGTGCACCACAAGGACGGCGACCATCGCAACAATCCGCCCGACGGGTCGAACTGGGAGCTGCTCTGCATCTGGTGCCACGAGAACGAGCACGCCCGCTACGAGGACTTCCGCGCCGGAAGCGGCGTCGAGAAAAAGGAAGAGCCTGCCGCGACCCATCGTCCGTTCGCCGGGCTCGCCGATCTGCTCAAGCGCGGCGGCAAGTGATGCCAGGGCATTTCGCTGCGCGCCCGGCTGCGGCGGGCAAAATGTCGTCCGGCATGATTCGAGGAGCATGAGCCGATGAGCCTTCCCCCGCCGGCGCCGCGCCGGCACCTGCACACGCGCACGATCGAATGCCGGGGCTACGAGCGCGAAGACGGCCTGTTCGACATCGAGGCGCGCATCATTGACCGCAAGACCTACGCGGTGGACGAGCCCTACCGCGGGCATCGCGAAGCGGGCTCGCACGTGCATGACATGGAAGTGCGCGTCTCCGTGGACCGCGACATGACCGTGCGCGAGATCGAGGTGGCGACGAACCACGCACCCTATCCTCCCTGCCCGGACGTGGCGCCGAACTACAAGCGCCTCATCGGCGCGAGGATCGGCGCCGGCTGGCGAAAGGCGGTCGCCGAAGCCGTCGGCCGCACGCGCGGCTGCACGCACATCACCGAGCTGCTGATGCCGGTCGCCACCGTCGCCTTCCAGACGATCGGAAGCTGGCCGAAGGCGGGCGACAAACCCGCCGCCGACACCTCGAAGAAGCCGTACTTCATTGACGGCTGCCATTCGTGGGCAGCCGACGGCGAGGTGGTGAAGCGGCTCTTCCCGATGTACTACAAAGGGCGCTGACGGCAGGACGGTGCCGCGGGCGCAGCCGCATCACCGCCACCACGTCTACGTCGTCGCGCTCGACCCGGCGGTGCTCAAGGACCGGCGCTTTCGCGCGCGCAATCCCGGCTACCGCCCGGGGATGCCTTGCGTGTACGTCGGCATGACGGGATTGCCGCCGGGCGAGCGATTCCAGAACCACAAGGCGGGCGTGAAGGCGAACCGCTATGTGCGCGACTACGGCATCGCGCTGCTTCCCGAACTCTACGAATTCCTCAATCCGATGCCGTTCGAGGCCGCCGAAACCATGGAGAAGGAGCTCGCCGAGGAACTGCGGGAGAAAGGCTATGCCGTCTGGCAGGGTTGAGCTGTAAGCAGTCCCAGCTCGGCGAACTTCAGGTACAGCTCGCGGCAGATCCACGCATCGGTCGCGGCATAAGCGATCTGCTTCGGCGAGAGCCGGCGCGCGCCCCAGTTCGAGGTCTTCGGTCCCTTCGGGATGCGCACCCCGAGGAAGATCCCGGCGAGATTGCGAACCCCGGTCTGCTTGAGGCCGTGCCGAGCGGCGACTCTTCCGAGATCCACCACCGCGCTCGCCTCGAAGGCGAAGAGCCGCCGCAGCGCGCGCAGATCGTCCGCGAGCGCGACGCCCGCGACCGCCACGCGCGGATCGGAAAGGAGCGGCGCGAGGACCGGCGAGCAGTCGAGGCGAAGCAGCGGGAAAAGGTACCCGGCGCGAGCGGTCGCGACCTGCGCGAGCGCCGGAGGGTGGCACTCGCCCGCGCGGAACGCGGGCCGCGTCTCGGTGTCGAAGCCGACGACCGATTCGATGCGGATCTCCGCCGCGGCGCGCTCCAGCGCCCGGGCATCCTCGACCAGGTGAACTTTCCCTTCCCAGCGCGCGATCGGGAGCTGCATGAGCTGCTCGTGCGAAATGTGCTGGACGAAGCCGCGAGCAGGCGCCACCGGGCAATGCTATCGCGCCGCCGCGCGCCTCAGGCGCGCGAGGCCTTGCCGGCGAAGGTGCAGAATTCGCAACCGGGCTCCGGTGGCGGCGGCGCGGCCGCATCAAGGGTGGCGCGGATCGCCGCGAGCGTGTTCTCGATCCAGCCGTCGTCGCCTTCGTACGGGATCAGCCGGATGCGGAATTCGAGCCGCCCGTCGAATCGCTCCAGATCGCGCCGGCCGTTGCAATAGACGAACCAGCCGCGCCGCGCGACCGCGAACCCGCGCCGTCTGAGCAGCCACTGGTAGAACTCCATCTGCCGCTTGTAGCCGTCCTGCCAGGCGGCATCGAGCGTGACCTCGGCGTCCTTCGACGTCGCCTTGTAGTCGGCGACGATCAGCTCGCCGGTCGAGCAATCGCGCCAGAGGTCGTCAATCGCCCCGAAAAGCTCCAATCGCGTGGGTTCGTGCAGCACCCGCACACCCTTGGCGGCGGAGCGCCATGCCTCCAGCTCCGGATGCGCGTGCGGCACCGCGGCGAGGCCCGCCTCGCGCATGAGCGGATGCGGCTCGCCGCGTGCGCGATAGGCGTCGAACTCGCGCTTGAGAAGCGCATCCACCGCCGCGTTCAGGTTGAACGGAAACCCCGCCGGCCGCGCGATGCCGAGCCGCCGGTCGAGGTAGAAGCAGCGCGGACACTCGAGGAACAGCTCCACCTTCGAGCGGCTGAGCGCGAAGGGGGCGGAGGAGTCGGGGTCGAAAAGCTTTCGTGCCACGCGCGAAGCTTAGCGCGCCGCGAGCCGATCGAGGCTCATCCCGTGAGCCCGGCACCTGCGACACTGCCTCTTCGGCATTTCTCTTCAAGGAGGCAGGATGCAGGAAATCGCGCAGGCGCTTGCGGGGCTGGAGCTGGGCGCACCGCAGGTCCATCGCAATCTGGCGCTCTATCCGCTCTTGGGCGATGACCAATCCGGATCCGGATACGTCCTGCTCGACGAAGCGCTCGCGCGCGGCCTTGCCCGCGTGACCGAGGTCTCGGAGGGCGGGAGCGTGCCGGAGCTCGCTTTCGAGAACACGTCCGCCGAGCGCATCCTGCTCGTGGACGGCGATGAGCTCGTGGGCGCGAAGCAAAACCGCATCGTCAACCTTTCCATCTTGGTGGGTGCCGGAAAGCGCATCGTGATCCCGGTCGCCTGCGTCGAGCAGGGGCGCTGGGCCTGGCGCTCGCGCGAGTTCCGCGCCGCCGGCCGCTCGCTCTTTGCCAAGGCGCGGGCGATGAAGATGGCGCGCGTGTCGGAATCGCTGCGCCGCGGCGGGTCCCGCAGTACCGATCAGGGCGAAGTCTGGCATTTCGTCGCCGAGAAGATGGCCGCGCGGCGCGTGCACTCGGCCACGATGGCGATGGCGGACCTGTACGAGTCGAGCGAGCGCTCGCTTGCGGACTACGTTCGGGCATTTCGGGCCGAGCCGGGCCAGCGCGGCGCGGTGGTAGCGCTCGATGGCCGTGTGGTGGGCCTTGAGCTTTTCGACTCGGCGGCCGCCTTTGCGCGCTATCTGGAGAAACTCGTGCGCAGCTACGCCCTCGATGCGCTGGAGACGGCGAACGGCAAGGACCTCGCGCCGCCCGAGGCGGAGGCGCGCGCGTTCCTCGACCGGGTCCGCGGCGCCGGCACCGAGACGTTTCCCGCGCTTGGCGAAGGCGAAGACATCCGGCTCTCGGGCGAAGGGATCACGGGCGGCGCGCTCGTGGCCGAAGGGCGGGTGGTGCATCTCGCGGGCTAGGCGCTGGCCGACGAACAGGGATGCCGGGGCTCAAGAGGTCGCTTCTCATCCCCGCCGCGGTCGCGCTTCTGCCCGCGTGGCTTGTCGGCGGGGCGGCGCTCGGTGCGGCCGTCGGACTGTGGTTCGCTGAACGGCGCGCACGGCGCGTATTGGCAGGCGTGCCCTCGACGTGTGCTCCCGCGAATGTCGTGGCGTTCAGGCGACAAAACAGCGACAGGCTCTTCCAGTGAGCCTCTCGCAGGCGTAGAATTCGATCTGCGTGCAAAGAGCGCGTATCGCCGATTTAAGCGTCAACTTGCAGGGCGATTCACAAGTGCTGCTAAAGCGACGGCCCTCCCGGTTTCCCGGGGGCCGTTCGGCAACCGGATCGGAGGGTATTCACATGACACACGCAATCGAGCTGTCGGCAGGACCGGCTTTCTGAGTTCGGCGGGCTGTCGAGACTGAGGCTGCTGCCGCGGGCGGGTTGGACCGCGGCCGGAAGGGTTTGTTGCGCCTTTTCCGCCATGGTGGGGCGGCCTGGCTTGCTGACGAAAGGGGGCTGGAATGCGCACTCATCGCAAGCGCGGGGCGGTCATCGCCCCTGAGAAGGAGCGGGGAAGGCTTCCGCTCATCGAGGCCGAGCGGGACTTTCGCTTCCGGGTCGGCCGCAAGAGCGAGCGGGCTTTCTTCTGGGTCGAGTGGGATCCCGCGAAGAAAGACCCGCTGCCGCGCGACGCCGTGCTGGTTCTCGCCGAACGGCGGCGCTGAAGGACTCGCGGGCCGCCGGCGGCGCCGGCCGCCCGCCCCACTGATCCAGCAAAGGAGGAACTCATGGATCCACGGGACATTGCAGAAGGCATTTCCGAACGGGAGCCGGTTGCGCCGCTCACCGAGGCCGAGCTGCGCGAACGGCTCGTCGAGCAGGTGAACGCGATGGCCAGAGAGGCCGACGACCGGGACATGCTTGCCGTGTTCGTTCAGGTGTTGAGCTGGAAGCTTGCGGCGATCGCGCACGCGTGCGGACCGCTCGCCGCCGGCGACATCCTGCGCCAGCTCGGCTGGCATCTGATGGCGTTCGAGGAGCGCGCCAAGGCGCAGCGCGAGGCTGACGAAGCGCGCGAGCAGGGCCGCAAGCCGCACTGACAGAGGGAGGCCATCATGATGTCCAGGCTGTGGCGGCGGGTGGAAGGCTTCGACCTCGACTTTCGGCCGCGGTCCTACTTCTGGCCGATGGGCTTGCGCGAGCACCTGCTCGCGACCGTCAAGGGTTCCCTCCGGCGCGAACTTCTGGACCTGCTCGGTGACAGGCGGGGAATGGACGACGAACGCGTCATCGCGATCCTTGCGCGCCCGAGCATCTCCGGACGGCTGCGGCGCGCGCTCGGGCGGATACACCCGGCGTTCATGAGCGGGGAGTACCTACCGGACCTGAGGCGCGGCGAGGTGGAGATCGCCCGCATCCGGGTCGGCTCGGTGATGGGAGACGTCACCAGCGTGCGCGCGCGGCGCACGAAAAAGGGCATCGCCTTCCGGATCGAGGACGAGCACGAGACCGAATACGAGATCCGGCCGCGCTGGGCGCGCGAGCCGCTCACGATGTTCGCGCTCATCCGACTGATCGAGAACGCCAAGCCCGGCTCGCCCACGCTCGACGTGCTGAAGCTCAACCGCGAGGGCGGCTGCAGCTGGGAGGAATTGGAAGGCTTCGTGGAGGTGTCATCCGCCTTCTATCCACGCCTCGGCGATTGGTACGAGCGCTACCTCGGCCTGTGGATCGCAAGCCGCAGCGGCCGGCTGCGCAACCGTGCGCCGGTGCGGCGGCCGCACCCCGGACAGTTGAGCCTCGCCTTGGTGCCGGCCGCGGCCGATCCGGAGGAGCGCACCCCATGAGCGCCCCGCAACCCGATCACGGATTGCACTGGCGCCCGATTCTCGATGTCGCGGCGATCACGCAGGACTGGCTCGATCGCGAATTCGACCAGTGCGACCTCTGGGGGACCTGGCCCCTTCCCCAAGGCTCGGGCGGCGACGGCGAGGCGCGGCTGTTCGTCATGCGCAGGAGCAGCGGACCGCTTTGCCGCCAGTATCTGTTCGCCGAGCGTCCGGAAGAAGGCGCCTGGGTCGGCCTGAGCGGCTATCCGGTGCTGCTCGAAGGAATCCCGAACCCGGCGCGCATCGAGGCGGTCGAAGCCCTGGCCCAGGGCGTCGACGCCCGCATCCGCTGCAGCGTCGTGCCCGAGGGCGAGGCGGTGACCTTCTTTCACCCTCTGCTGTTCGTCGGTGACGCCGTCGTCGCACCCGGCGTCGAGGTCGAAGTGGTCTTTGCGGCGCTTGCGTTGAGCGCGCAGCGCCTGGAGCGCGTGCGCTTCACCATCTCGAGCGGCCCTGTCTGGGAGCATTTTCGCGAGCTGCGCCTTGCCGAAGGGGAATCTTCCGAGCAGGCCCAGCGCCCGCTCGTATGTGACATGTCGCAAACGGTCGCCTACCTTCCTTGGGACGAAAACTACCCGGACGAAGCGCAGTTTCTCGGGCGGGTCGAGGAGGTCGGGCGATTCGAGCACTTCGGCCTTGCTATGTATCGGCTCGGAATGGTCCTGCAGCGAACCGAGGAGAAGGATTGGCGGGTGCCGGTCTTCGCCACCGAGCGAGTGCTCGGCGGCTACGTGCCGCAGCCGGGCGACATGGTCTCGGGAACGCTCTGGCTGCAGGGCGCCATCCTCGGAGTGCGCGCATGAACCTGCTGGCCCTGCCCGTGTTCTACACACCGCGCATGGTGGCGGACTCGGGGAGCTTCTCGCCGAGCGCCGCAAAGCCCGCCGAGGTCGTCCGCTCCTGGCAGGCGCTCGGGGCGCCGTTGCGTATCGTCGAGCCGCCACCGGTCTCGGAGGAAGAGCTTTGCCTTGCGCACGATCCAGAGTTCGTACGCGACGTGCTCGCCTGCCGTCGCGCCAACGGCTTCGGCAACCGCTCGGCCGAGGTGGCCCGGTCGCTTCCCTACACCAGTGGAGCGATGCTGGCGGCTGCGCGCGAGGCGATCGCCAACGGCGCGGTGGCGGTCGCGCCCTGCTCGGGGTTTCACCACGCCCGCTACGCGAGCGCGGCGGGCTACTGCACCTTCAACGGACTGGTGGTCGCCGCGCAGGTGCTCGCGCGCGAGAAGCTGGTGCGGCGCATCGGCATCCTCGACTTCGATCAGCACTATGGCGACGGCACCGATGCGATCATCGGACATTTGAGCTTGCGGTACATCGTGCACTACAGCGCCGGGGCCGAGTACCACTCGCCGCAACAGGCAGCGAGCTTCCTCGAGTCGATTCCCGGAATCCTTGCCGACTTTGCGGACTGCGACGTCATTCTCTATCAGGCCGGGGCCGATCCCCACATCGAGGATCCGCTCGGCGGGTGGCTGACGACCGAGGAGCTTGCCGAGCGCGACCGGATCGTCCTCCGGACCGCGCGCGCGATGGGCGTTCCCGTGGCTTGGAACCTTGCCGGCGGCTACCAGAGCCCGCTTCGCAAGGTGCTCGACATCCACGACAACACCCTGCGCGCGTGCTGGGAGGTGTACGGCGCAAGGCGAGGCGGCACGCAACAAAACCCGGCGTAGCGAACGAGGGCGCGGCCGCTTGCATCGTCTCGGTAATGAGCCGTCCGGCGCGCACCGGTGTCGAGGGGTGTATATTGCAGACCGATCCGCTCGCGGCGCGAGAGAGCCTTGTTTGACCTTCACTTCGCGACTTCAATATGCATTGAGCGAACACGCGCGCGAGGCGCTTGCCAAGCGCAGGATAGAGATCGCCTGGGTGGAGCGCGTCTTGCGTGCGCCGGAAGCGATCGAACCCGACGCGGTAGATCCGGAGCTCGAACATCGGATAGCGCGCATCCCCGAATTCGGCGGTCGGGCACTGCGTGTCATCGTCAAAAGCAGCATAACACCGCCGCTTGTGGTGACGGCATTTTTCGATCGCAGGAGAAACGTGCCATGAAACTCAAGGTGGATCACGAGGCCGATGCGCTGTATTTGACGCTGAGCGAAGCGCCGGCGAGCCGTTCCGAGGAAGTATCGCCCGGGATCATCCTGGATTACGACGATCGCGATCGGGTCGTGGGAATCGAGATGCTGTACCTGTCCAGGAGAGCGCCGGGCACGGAGCTACGCCGCCTGCTGTTCGAGACGGTTCCGCAGACCGGTTGAGCCAGCCCGTGGCAAACGGGGCCGGCGGGAAATGATCGCCGGCACGAGAAGTGACGACTCCACTCGCCGGGCACCGGTCCATCGCGTTTTAGGCCGCACGCGATGCTCGTTTTCGTCGCCTGGAATCGGGCCGGCGGTTACCGGAGCCCCCTTCACAAGTGTTCGACCGTCACGACAACACCCTGCGGGCGTGCTGGGGGGTGTACGGCACGAAGCGGGGCGCAAACCCGGCCGCATGACTGACGCCTTCCTGCGAACGACCTACATCGCGCGGCTGGCCGATGGGCGCACGATCCGCATCCGTGTGGGCGAGCCCAATGCGGCACTCGACGAGCTGCTCGCCGCTCATCGCGCGCGAAGCTGGGCCTATATCACGGCGTGGAACCCGGGCGCACGGCGCCTGGAGCCTGCGGAAAACGCCGCGCGGCACGATGCGCTGTTGCGGGAACTTTCGCGCCTCGGAAGGACGTTCTACGAGGGCGAGGGCGTTCCGGACGAGCCCG
>Ga0073934_10002065_pt1 | contig 44058 bp, 36 predicted proteins | sample LarsenN4metaG_FD_76834 | JGI IMG/M metagenome (GOLD analysis project Ga0073934, IMG submission 76834) | Hot spring sediment bacterial and archeal communities from British Columbia, Canada, to study Microbial Dark Matter (Phase II) - Larsen... ...
ACTCCCTTCTACCGTTCCACCGTTGGCTTCGACCGCCTGTTCAATCTCCTGGACCAGGCCGGCTTCGACAGCGCGCCGAGCTATCCGCCCTACAACATCGAGCGGACCGGCGAGAACGAATACCGCGTGACCGTTGCGGTCGCCGGCTTCGGTGAGAACGAGCTCAATATCGAGCTCAAGGAAAACACGCTCACCATCAAGGGCGAGAAGCAGAGCAAGTCGGAGCAGAAAACCGGCGAAGTCCTGTATCAGGGCATCGCGGCCCGCGCCTTCGAACGCGCCTTCCAGCTTGCCGACTTCGTGCAGGTGAAAGGCGCCAAGCTTGAGAACGGTCTGCTGCATGTCGATCTCGTGCGCGAGATCCCGGAGGCGAAGAAGCCCCGTCAGATTCCGATCAACGGCAAGGCGATCGAGGGCAAGGCTGTCGAGACCAAACAGGCTGCATAACGCGCACAGCGTGTGAAGAAGGGAGCGCCCCGGAGATTCCGGGGCGCTTTTATTTTGCGCGACGAGAAGAAGTGGCCAGCGCAATGCGTCTGCCCAAATTGCAAAGCAGCTTTACATCAGCATGCGCACGATTTCCCGTCAGTGTGTCTACACGGTTGTGAATCCGACTCACTGAAGACTCACGAAAGCGTGTCGCAGAACTCCGACTAAAGTATCCCTTGGAGGCACGGGCAATTCGCGCGCCGCGTTCTACATCTCCGGAGCCGGCGGACATCATCGACCGGTAAACAAGGGGGCAAGAAGAAGGAGATGGTTATGTTGAAAACTTCCAAAGCGGTTCTTGCCGCTGCCCTGATCACCGGCTCTGCTGCGACGGCCTTTGCCGGTGAAACTTTCGATGTCGATCTCTATCGCGCGAATCCCAATCTCGATCCGGCCTACGCGATCCAGGATGCACGCGGCGCCTACGCTTTTGTCCCGCGTGCACGCGTCCTACGTCAGGCACCGGTTGCCGTTTACGAGAACGGCCAGTATGCCGGCCAGGATCTGGACCTCAATGTCCGCCTGCAGCTGCAGCGCGAAACTCCTCCGCAATAACTGCGGCCGTCATGAGAACGCCCCGGCCTTGGCCGGGGCGTTCTCGCGTTTCTTGCGGATGGTACGGTTCAATCGAGAGGCAGCCGCAGCGGAATCAGATGCGCGGCTCCGGCTTCTTGATCTCGATCACTCTGATCCCGGATTTCGGCGTGTCAGTCTTCGGCGATGCAGTCTTTGACGCCTCGCTCTTCGCGTCGGGCTTCGAGGAGTCCGCTTTCGGTTCGGTCGGCATTCCGCCGTCAGCCCGTGCTTCGGGCGCGGCAGCATTCGGCTGCGGGGATGCCGAAGCCTGCGGCTTCTCCGGTGCGGCAGCCATGCTCGCCTGAATCTCCGGGCGCGGTCGCGGCAGCGGAGTCTTCGGGGGTGTGATCGCGGCACTGCGCGTCGATGGCGCTGAGATGCCGGGCGTTGGTCTCGCCATTCCGATTGACCGTGGCGGGGTGCGTGGTGGCAGCGATCCGGTGCGATCGTCTTCATCCGCATCATACTCGTCCGGCCCCTCGCCCGGATAATCGTCGTCGTCCGGCAGCGCCTGCGGCGCGCCATAGCGCGGGACGGGGGCGCCCGACCGCGGCTCCTGCGGCACATAGCGCGGATCGGTTTCAATCACCGGCGGTTCCGGGGCCGGCGGCGGACCGGCTTCATAGCGCCGATAGACCGGCGGGCGGCCATATTCAGCAGCGGAATAGCGGTCGATCGGCGTCACGGACACGACGCGCGCCGCATAGGCGTCTACCACCACACGCACTTCTTCCCCGCGGCGGTCGATGGCCCGCAGCACGTAATAGCGACCGCGGAAATGCGGGCGCTCGAGGGGCCGCAGACCCATCGAGCTGATGACAGTGGACACTTCATAGGGCGGAATGACATCGGCGGCGAATGTCTGCGCAAGCCGAATCGGCTCGGCGGCAAGAGGGTTCATCCCCGACAAACCCAACAACACAGCGATAGCGACGGATGATGATTTCACGATGCGCCTCCCGCGCAAGCCGCAGCGAATCCCCCCGCGCGGCGCGCGCAAAGGTCGGCTTCGATTTGGGCGGCGCTGCGGCGGAATTTCAGCCGTTTTGAATCAGGCGGATGAATTTTTGCACGTCGTCCTCGGTCGTCGCGAACGAGGTGACGAGACGGGCCAGCGAACCGTCGCCGGCCGGATTCCTGCCGCCCGCAAGCATGTCGGCGTGCCGCACATAATAGGAGGCACCAGCTGCTTTCAGTTTCCTGTCCAGATGTTCAGGCATAAGCACGAAAACCAGATTGGCTTCGACCGGCCAGACGATCTGCAAACCCGCCTTCCGCAAACCGTCCGCCAGCCGGTCGGCCATGTCGTTGGCGTGCCGCGCCAGCCTCAGCCAGTAATCGTCGGACAAAAAGGCGTCGAACTGGGCGGCAAGATAGCGATGCTTCGACAGGAGATGCCCGCCGCGCTTGCGCCGCTCCGGCATGGCCTCGGCGCGCTTCGGATCAAAAAACACCACGGCTTCCGCCGCCATGGCGCCGCCCTTCGTGGCCCCGAAGGCGAGCACGTCCACGCCGGCTTTCCATGTTGCCTCGGCGGGCGAGACGTTCATCCTGGCAAGCGCGTTGCCAAATCGTGCGCCATCCATGTGCACGGCAAGACCATGCGCGTGCGCCAAGGCCGCCAGCGCAGCGATTTCGTCCGTCCGGTAAATCGTCCCGCCTTCCGTCGCCTGGGTCAGCGAGAGGCTCGCGGCGTTGACCTGGTGCGGAACATGGCCGGAATAGCGGTCGATTGCAGCTTTCACGGTGTCCGGCACCAGCTTGCAATTTTCGCCCGGCAGCTCGAGGAGTTTCAGCCCGCCGCCGAAGAATTCCGGGGCGCCGCATTCGTCGGTGACGATATGCGCGTTCGCATGGCACAACACCCCGCACCAGGGCGGGGTGATTTGGGCAAGGCCCAGGGCATTGGCCGCGGTTCCCGTCGGCACCAGAAAGACAGCAACCTCCCACTCGAACAGGGTCCGGAAGCGCTGCTCCACCTGCCGTGTGAGGTCGTCATTCCCGTAGCCAAGGGCGAAACCCTCGGCCGCCTTGCCGATGGCCTCAAGGATGCGCGGCGCCACGCCGGCGGTGTTGTCGCTCGCGAAATTCATCGAATGTCCTCTGCCCCGCGAGTTTCCGCCTCAAAGACCCGGTTCCCGCCGCCCTGACAAGGCCCGGAGCTTTGGCCGGACAATATGCGCTGCCCTTCGGCAGATTCTGCTTGTTTCGTTGCCGCCAGGGCGCGACAAATATCCGGTCAGACCACGCGCCTGCCATTCCGGCCTTGTGCGCCGGGAGGAAATTTGGCAAGTTCGTGATAGGACAGCAATGCTGTCCCAGTTTGCAGGTCACGGCGACGGTGGACGAGCCACCTCCGTCAGCCAGGGGCGAAGCGGTGCGGCTCGGCATCGGACAGCCCGGACCCCCTGCAGCCCAGCAATGGTGCGCATTCGCGCCAGAGACGGCTGCCCGTTCCGAGCAGGGTTCTTGGCAACACGCAGCGCCAAACCGGCGCAGCGAACGCGGCAGGTACGCCGCCGGGTGGATGAGAGATGAGTGCTGGGTTCGACAGGACTGGCAAGACACGGCCGTTGACCGCGGCAGACTTCGCCGATTCCGCCGATCCGGGCGCGCCGTCGGCCAGCGGACTTTACGATCCTGTGCTCGACAAGGATTCCTGCGGCGTCGGCTTCATCGCCGACATGAAGGGACGCAAGTCGCATCAGATCGTCGAGGACGCGCTCACCATTCTGCTCAATCTGGAGCATCGCGGCGCTGTCGGCGCCGACCCGCGGATGGGCGACGGCGCCGGAATTCTGGTGCAGATCCCGCACAAGTTTTTTGCCCGCAAGGCGAAGGAGATCGGCATCACTCTGCCAGCGCCCGGCGAATATGCGATCGGCTATCTGTTCCTGCCGCGCGACAAGGAATGGCGCGAGACCATCCGCAAGCTCTATGAAGATGTCGCCGCGCAGGAGGGCATGACGGTGCTCGGCTGGCGCGAGGTACCTACCGACAACGCCTCGCTCGGTGAATCGGTGAAGCCGACTGAGCCCTTCCACGCACAGGTCTTCGTCGAGCGCGGCCCCGGCATCAAGACCGAGGACGAATTCGAACGCCGCCTCTACATCATGCGCAAGGCGATCTCGAACGCAGTCTATCAGCGCCGCGAGCGCCGCTTGTCCGGCTATTACCCGGTGTCGCTGTCCTGCCGCACCGTGATCTACAAGGGCATGTTTCTGGCCGACCAGCTCGGCGCCTATTATCCAGACTTGCATGAGCCGGATTTCGAATCCGCGCTAGCGCTGGTGCATCAGCGATTCTCCACCAACACCTTCCCCACCTGGTCGCTGGCGCATCCTTACCGGATGATCGCGCATAACGGCGAAATCAACACGCTGCGCGGCAACGTCAACTGGATGGCGGCGCGGCAGGCATCGGTGTCTTCACCTCTGTTTGGCGACGACATCAATAAGCTCTGGCCGATCTCCTATGAAGGCCAGTCCGACACCGCGTGCTTCGACAACGCGCTCGAATTCCTGGTGATGGGCGGCTATTCGCTTTCACATGCGATGATGATGATGATTCCGGAAGCCTGGGCGGGCAATCCGCTCATGGATGAGGAACGCCGCGCCTTCTACGAATACAACGCGGCGCTCATGGAACCGTGGGACGGCCCGGCCGCGATCGTCTTCACCGACGGCCGCCAGATCGGCGCGACGCTTGACCGCAACGGCTTGCGCCCGGCGCGCTACATGCTCACCCGCGACGACCGCATCATCATGGCGTCGGAAATGGGCGTTTTGACAGTGCCGGAGAAGGAGATCGTCAAGAAGTGGCGCCTGCAGCCGGGCAAGATGCTGCTGGTCGACCTCGAAGAGGGCCGGCTCATTCCGGATGAGGAATTGAAGGCCGAGCTCGCCAAGAGCCACCCCTATAAGGAGTGGCTTGAGAACACGCAGATCGTGCTGGAAGATCTGCCGCCGGCCGCAGGCGAAGCGCCGCTGTCCAACCTGTCCCTGCTCGATCGCCAGCAGGCCTTCGGCTACACGCAGGAGGACTTCAAGCTGCTGATGGCCCCAATGGGCACGACCGGTGAGGAAGCCGTCGGCTCCATGGGCAACGACACGCCGATTTCCGCGCTCTCGCACCGGGCGAAGCTGCTCTTCACCTATTTCAAGCAGAACTTTGCGCAGGTGACGAACCCCCCGATCGATCCGATCCGCGAAGAAATCGTCATGAGCCTCGTGTCCATCATCGGGCCGCGGCCGAACCTGTTCGACATCGAAGGCACCTCCAGAACCAAGCGTCTGGAAGTTCGCCAGCCGATCCTGACCGACGCCGATCTGGAGAAGATCCGGGCGATCTCGGAGATGCAGGACAACCAATTCCGCTCCATCACGCTCGACGCCACCTTCCCGGCGGACCAGGGCGCGGCCGGTCTTGAGCCCACGCTGAAGCAATTGAAGGCGGACGCCGAGAAGGCGGTCCGCGAGGGCTACAACATCATCATCCTGTCCGACCGCAAGACCAGTGCCGAGCGCATCCCGATTCCGTCGCTGCTTGCCTGCGCAGCGGTGCATCACCACCTGATCCGCGAGGGCCTGCGCACCTCGGTGGGCCTTGTGGTCGAATCGGGCGAGCCGCGCGAAGTGCATCACTTCGCCTGCCTCGCCGGCTACGGCGCGGAAGCGATCAATCCCTATCTCGCTTTCGAGACGCTGGTGGCGGCGAAGGATCAACTGCCGCAGAAGCTGGACGAGAAGGAAATCGTCAAGCGCTACATCAAGGCGGTCGGCAAGGGCCTGCTCAAGGTGATGTCCAAGATGGGCATCTCGACCTACCAATCCTATTGCGGCGCGCAGATTTTCGATGCCGTGGGCCTGAAGGCGGATTTCGTCGCAACCTATTTCACCGGCACCGCCACCCGCATCGAAGGCGTGGGATTGCAGCAGATTGCCGAGGAAGCCGTGCGCCGGCATCGCGACGCCTTTGGCGAGGCCGAAATCTACAAGACCGCGCTCGATGTCGGCGGCGAATATCAGTTCCGCACCCGCGGTGAGGATCACGCCTGGACCGCGCAGACGGTCGCCACCTTGCAGCATGCGGTGCGCGGCAACTCACAGGACAAGTATCGCGCCTTCGCCAAGCTCCTCAACGAGCAGTCGGAGAAGTTCGTCACCATCCGCGGCCTGTTCCGCATCAAGGGCGCGGAAGAAGATGGCCGCAAGCCGGTCCCGCTCGAGGAAGTTGAGCCGGCGAAGAATATCGTCAAGCGCTTCTCCACCGGCGCCATGTCCTTCGGCTCGATCTCGCGCGAAGCGCATACGACGCTGGCGATCGCGATGAACCGCCTCGGCGGCAAGTCGAATACCGGCGAAGGCGGCGAAGAAGCCGATCGCTTCAAGCCGCTGCCGAACGGCGACTCCATGCGCTCGGCGATCAAGCAGGTCGCCTCCGGCCGCTTCGGCGTCACCACCGAATATCTCGTCAATTCCGACGTGATGCAGATCAAGATGGCGCAGGGCGCCAAGCCCGGCGAGGGCGGCCAGTTGCCCGGTCACAAGGTCGATCGCATCATCGCCAAGGTGCGTCACTCGACGCCCGGCGTCGGCCTGATCTCGCCGCCGCCGCATCACGACATCTACTCGATCGAGGATCTGGCACAGCTCATCTACGATCTGAAGAACGTCAACCCGCGTGCTGACGTGTCGGTCAAGCTCGTCTCCGAAGTCGGCGTCGGCACCGTCGCCGCCGGCGTGTCGAAGGCGCGCGCCGACCACGTCACCATCGCCGGCTTCGAGGGCGGCACCGGCGCGAGCCCCCTAACCTCGCTCAAGCATGCCGGCTCGCCCTGGGAAATCGGCCTTGCCGAAACCCATCAGACGCTGGTCGCGAACCGCCTGCGCGGCCGCATCGCCGTGCAGGTCGACGGCGGTATCCGCACTGGCCGTGACGTGGTGGTTGGCGCGCTGCTCGGCGCAGACGAATTCGGCTTTGCCACTGCGCCGCTGATCGCGGCCGGCTGCATCATGATGCGCAAGTGCCATCTGAACACCTGCCCGGTCGGCATCGCGACGCAGGACCCGGTGCTGCGCAAGCGTTTCACCGGCCAGCCGGAGCATGTCATCAACTATTTCTTCTTCGTCGCCGAGGAAGTGCGCGAGCTGATGGCCGAGATGGGCTATCGCAACTTCGACGAGATGGTTGGGCAGATGCAGATGCTCGACCAACGCGCCGTCATCGAACACTGGAAGGCGAAGGGTCTCGATTTCTCGAAGCTCTTCACCAAACCCGTGGCCTCCGACGACGTCGCCGTCTATCACTGCGAGAAGCAGGACCATAAGATTCACGACATCCTCGATCGCAAGCTGATCAAGGAAGCGACGCCAGCACTCGATCGCGGCGCGCCGGTGAAGATCAGGACGGAAATCCGCAATATCGACCGTTCCGCCGGCGCCATGCTGTCAGGCGAGGTCGCCAAGCGTTACGGCCATGAAGGGCTGCCCGACGACACAATCCATGTGACGCTGACCGGGACGTCCGGCCAGAGCTTCGGTGCCTGGCTCGCCAAGGGCGTGACCTTCGAGCTGAACGGCGAGGGCAACGACTATGTCGGCAAGGGCCTGTCGGGCGGACGCATCATCGTCAAACCGACGGCGGATGCCGGCATCGTGCCGGAAGAGTCCATCATCGTCGGCAACACTGTGATGTATGGCGCGATCGCGGGCGAATGCTATTTCCGCGGCGTGGCGGGCGAACGTTTTGCCGTGCGCAATTCCGGCGCGACCGCGGTCGTGGAAGGCACCGGGGATCACGCCTGCGAATACATGACCGGCGGCATTGTCGTCGTCCTGGGCCCTACCGGTCGAAATTTCGGCGCCGGCATGTCGGGCGGCATCGCCTATGTGCTGGATGAGGACGGCACCTTCGAGCGGCGCTGCAACCTGGCGATGATCGAGCTCGAGCCGATTCCTGCCGAGGAAGACGTCAACGACCGCGTCTATCATCACCGCCACGACCTCGAGACCAGCGGCCGCATCGACATTCTCACCGACATGACGCAATTCGACGCCGAGCGGCTGCGCTATCTGATCGGCCAGCATTTCCGCTTCACCGGCTCCACCCGGGCACAGGAAATCCTGGCCAACTGGACGGCGTATCGCGGCAAGTTCCGCAAGGTCATGCCGGTCGAGTATCGCCGGGCGCTCAAGGAACTTGCGGCGCTGCAAGAAGAAAAACCAAAACTGGCCGTCGGCGCCTGAGTATCGTCATGGGTAAGGTCACCGGTTTTCTCGAAATCGAACGCGAGGATCGCGACTACGCTCCGGTCGAGGAGCGGGTTAAAACCTGGCGTGAGTTTGTGCTGCCGCTCTCCGAGCAGGAACTGCGCGACCAGGCCGCGCGCTGCATGGATTGCGGCATTCCCTATTGCCATGGGACCGGATCGGTCGAACCGGGCACGCCCGGATGCCCGGTCAACAACCAGATCCCCGACTGGAACGACCTTGTCTACAAAGGCAACTGGGAAGAAGCAGCGCGCAACCTGCACTCGACCAACAATTTCCCGGAAGTCACCGGCCGCGTCTGTCCGGCGCCGTGCGAAGCCTCATGCACGCTCAACATTGACGACAATCCGGTTACCATCAAGTCGATCGAATGCGCCATCGCCGACAAGGCTATCGAGAGCGGCTGGATCAAGCCGGTGCCGGCGCCGCAAAAGACCGGCAAGAAGGTTGCCGTCATCGGCTCCGGCCCCGCCGGGCTTGCCTGCGCGCAGCAACTCGCGCGCGCCGGCCATGATGTCCATGTCTTCGAGAAATACGCCAAGGCAGGCGGCCTTCTCCGCTACGGCATCCCCGACTTCAAGATGGAGAAAGGGATCATCGACATCCGCATCGAGCAGATGCAGGCGGAAGGCGTAACCTTCCACTATAACGCGCATGTCGGCGTGAATGTGCCGGCGAACCAACTGCTCCAGGACTACGATGCAATTGCGCTGACGGGCGGGGCAGAAGCGCCACGCGACCTGGCGATCCCCGGCCGCGAGCTAGACGGCATCCATTTCGCAATGGACTTCCTGCCGCAGCAGAACCGCCGCGTGTCCGGCGAACCGCTCGGGGATGCGAAACCCATTCTGGCGACTGGCAAGAAAGTGGTGGTGATCGGCGGCGGCGACACCGGCTCCGACTGCATCGGCACCTCGATCCGGCAAGGTGCGGTCTCGGTGACGAATTTCGAGATCATGCCGGAGCCGCCGCTGAAGGAAAACAAGGCCCTCACCTGGCCGAACTGGCCGCTGAAGCTGCGGACCTCATCGAGCCACGAAGAAGGCGCCACACGTCAGTTCTCGGTGATGACGCAGAAATTCTCCGGCGAGAGCGGTAAAGTAAAGAGACTGCACTGCACCCATATCGACCCGCAATTCAAGCCGATCCCCGGGACCGAATTCGAAGTCGAGGCCGATCTTGTGCTGCTCGCGATGGGATTCGTGCATCCGGTTCAGGAGGGCCTGCTCAAGTCGCTGAATATTGCGCTCGATGCGCGTGGCAACGCAAAAGCCTCGACCGCCGACTACAAGACCTCGGTAGCGAAGGTGTTCACCGCGGGCGACATGCGGCGCGGGCAATCACTCGTGGTCTGGGCGATACGCGAAGGCCGCCAGTGCGCAAATTCCATCGACACGTTCCTGATGGGATCGAGCGTTTTGCCGCGCTGATTACCAGCGGCCGCCGAACAATCCAAAGAATCCGCCGCGCGGACGGTCTTGCCAGGCCGGGGGTGGCCGTCGCCAGAACGGCGGCGGCGCAGCACCCTGCGGGCGCTGCGGCTGGACCTGACCCTGCAGAACCGGCTGGCCCGCGACCCGCGTGCCGCCGGGGCCTGTGGCGGTGGCGGCCGGCTGTGCCGGTTTCGGCAGCGGACGCGAGGCATAGATCGGCGCCCCACTCGGCGGTAGCGGCTCGCTCGCAACCGTGTTCGGCGCGCGCGGCGGCCAGGAAAAATCGTCGGCGCGGCCGGCGGCAACGGATTCCTGCGGCTCGCCCTTGACCAGAACGCGGCTGGCCTGTTCGTCGATCTTCGCACGCGCGGTGGAACTGCCGAGCAATTCCTCCTCATGCGGCGGCGAAGCGAGGAACAGCACCGGTCCGGCGAGCGGGCGCGCGGCCGGCGTTGCAGGCGCCCCAGGCGCCGGTTTCTGCACTTGCGGCTGCGCCTCCGCCGGGGTCGTCAGCGCCACCGGCATCGGCGCCGTGAGTACGCGCCTCAGATCGCGCTCGACATAATGGGCGATCTTGCGCGCGCCGAATTTTGTGAAATGCACGCCGTCGCCTGTGCGCAGTGCACGGATCTGGCCCTCGACGTCCGGACCGCGGGTGGCAAACCGCCCCTGTTCGTCGACGAAGCCGTCCCAAACATCGACATAAATGATGCCGGCGCGGTCGGCGGCCGCACGGTACAATTCGTTCAGATATTGCGCATCGCTGGTTGAACGCGCGCCACGGATGGACGGCAGCCCGACCCACAAAACCGGCACGTTCGCGCTCTTGAGCACCGCGATCATGTCATCGATCTTCTTGCTGTAGAGCTGCTCCCAGCGCTCCGACCGATACTCATGCGCACCGCTGGTGCGGCCGCGCTGCCCCTCGGGCGCGGCGACCGTCGGCGTCTGTTCGGAGTCCTGTTCTTGATTCGGCTGATTTGGCGCGTTGCCTGCTTGCGGCTGGCCCGGCACACCGGGCTTCGCCGGTGCCGTCACCTTCTCGCGGATCGCCTGACGGTCCTGCACGCCGAGCAAGACCACGATCGCTTGCGGCTTCTCAGCCGCAATGGCATCGCGCGCCACCTGTGGCCATTCGATCTCGCTGCGGCTCTCGTAGCGGATCAATCCGGAAAAAGCGCGGTGCTTGCGGACAATACCGATTTCCGGGGTTTCCGAGAGAGCATCTTCCAGACCATAGGCGAGCCAGTCGGCCAGCGAATCGCCAAACACGACGATCCTGGTGGTCGGTTGCGTGTCGGTCTTTTTGGCTGCAGGCGCCCGCGAATAATCGGCCGGCCGCTCGTCCGGCACGAAATCGAGAAAACGGCGCTGCTGGAAAGGGTAGCGGTCGTCAAAGAATTGCGCCGAGGCGGGCACGGCCAAGAGGGCGGTGCCGGCCAAAACGGCCATCGCACCCGTTACAATTCTTCGCGAATTTGCGCCTATTGCCCGCATTCCGGACCTGCCTTGCCGCAAGACATGCGCCTTCCGGCGCATCCCGGTCAAGTAAGCTCCAAAAATGGCGGAAAAAGGCGGCCAGCCGCCTATCTTGCCGTGGCCGATTGTCCCCGAAGTTGCATCAGCAGAGAGGTCGTTGCGAATCCATCCGGGGTCAGGCCGGCGGCGGCCTGGTAGTCGCGGATGGCAGCGCGGGTCTTGGCGCCGAAGCGGCCGTCCGGTTCCCCGGCGTCATGACCCCGCCGCGCGAGCAATTGCTGCATCTCGGCACGTTCGGAGAGCGACAATACGCGCTCGTGCCGCGGCCAGGCCTGCACAAAGGCATCGCCGCCGCGCAGCCTGTCGGCAAGATGTCCGATCGCCAGCGCATAAGCTTCGGCCGGGTTGTAGCGCATGATGACGCGGAAATTGTGCAGCATCAGGAAGGCCGGGCCTTGCGAGCCGGCGGGAACAAACAGATAGGCGCGGTCGGAGGGGCGCGGGAACGCATTGCCGCCGGCGCGACGAACGCCGAGCCGCTCCCATTCTGCGATGGTCATCTGCCGGTTGCGATCGGCCAAAAGGTAATTGAACGTCTTGGGAACGACGACCTCGTAGCCCCACGCCTGCCCGGCCATCCAGCCATTATGTCTGAAGAAATTGGCGGTCGAGGCCAGCATGTCGGGGACCGAATTGATCATGTCGCGGCGGCCGTCGCCGTCCGCGTCGACGGCGTGAGTCCTGTAGACGGTCGGCATGAACTGGGTGGGGCCGAAGGCGCCGGCCCAGGAACCTTTCAGTTGTTCCGGTCTTACATCGCCCTTTTCCAGAAGCTCCAACGCCGAAACAAACTCATTCCGGAAGTAATTCTGGCGTCTTCCGACGCATGAGAGCGTCGCCGTCGACCGCACCACCGGACGGTCGCCGCCCATCGTGGAATATTTCGACTCGATGCCCCAGATCGCGGTGAGGATGTGACGGTCGACGCCGTAGGCGCGTTCCACCATATCGAAGGCGGCGCGATGCTCGGCCAGAATCTCGCGCCCGCGACGGATACGATCCTCGCTCACCAGCAGGTCGACATACTCCCATACAGCCTTGGTGAATTCCGGCTGCGCGTCCATCAGATCCATGATCTTGAGCTCGGGGGTCAGCCCGCGCGTATGCGTCTCGAACGTCGCACGCGACACGCCGCGCTTGGCCGCAGCCGGATAAAGGCTGTCGATGCAGCGGCTGAAATTCGCCGCCGCGCTCTGGATGGCGTCGGCCTGCATCTCCGGATGCCCGGAGGCGCCCGATTGCCCGCTCCAGCCAGAATTGTCGGGCGCAAACGCGCTACGTCCGACGGACGATGTCGTAACGGAGCCGGAATCGGAGGCGATCTGCGCGCAGCCGATCTGCAGCGATGCGACGATCAGACCGGCGGCAACCGGTGCGACGGACGTTCTCCAACGATACAATCGACTCATCCCCTCACCCGTCCCGGCGCGTCGGACCATCTAGGCCATGATCTGGCCCTATGGGGAACGGATATGGTTGCAACAGCGTTAACCCCGCTCACAATCTGGTGGACGCAACGATGACGGCATGGTTTTTGACCGTTTCCACCATAATATCACACCGCCTCTCCCACCACCCCACCGACCCGCACGCTTCTTCATGAAACCCATCCGCAAGGCCATTTTTCCTGTCGCCGGCCTCGGCACCCGCTTCCTGCCTGCCACCAAAGCCATGCCCAAGGAAATGCTCACGGTGGTGGACCGGCCGCTGATCCAGCATGTCGTCGACGAGGCGCGCGAGGCCGGCATCGAGCATCTGATCTTCGTCACCGGCCGCAACAAGTCCGTCATCGAAGACCATTTCGATCGCCAGTTCGAACTGGAAGTCACGCTGAAAGAGCGCGGCAAGAAGAAGGAACTCAAGCTGCTCGACGAGGACATGCCGGGCGCCGGGCAGACAAGCTTCACGCGCCAGCAATCGCCGCTCGGGCTGGGACACGCGGTGTGGTGCGCGCGCGAGATCGTGGGCGACGAGCCCTTCGCCGTGGTTCTTCCCGACGTACTGGTGCAGAACAAGCGCGGCTGCCTCGCGCAGATGATCGACGCCTATTCCAAGCTGAAATCCAAGGCCAACATCATTGCCGTCGAGGAAGTGCCGATGGAGCGCGTGCACATGTACGGCATCGTCGGCGTCGGCAAGGGCAGCGGCAATTCCCTGCCGATCACCAAGATGGTCGAGAAGCCCAAACGCGAGGACGCCCCTTCCAATCTCAGCATCACCGGCCGCTACATTCTGCAGCCGGAGATTTTTGACATCCTGGAAAACCAGCAGACCGGCGCCGGCGGCGAAATCCAGCTGACCGATGCAATGATCGCCCTGTCGAAAAAGCAGCCATTCCACGCGCTGAAATTCGAGGGCCGTTCACACGACTGCGGATCGAAGATCGGATTCCTCGTCGCCAACATGGCCTATGCGCTTGAACGCGACGACCTTGCGCCGGAACTGCGGGCGGAGATGAAGCGGTTGCTCGACCACAAGTAAGCAACGGCCTCAAGCCGGGAACCATCCTAGTCCGCGTCGCCCCGCAGAAGCAGCACCTTGCGGATGAGATCGGCGAGATTGACGGCGTCCATCTTCTCCATCACCCAGGCCCGGTAGTTTTCCACGGTGCGAGGACTGATGCCGAGCCTGATGGCGATTTCTTTGCTGGAGAGGCCATCCGCCACAAACTGCATCACCTGGCGCTGGCGAGGACTCAGCTCCGCAACGCGGGCTTCAAGCGTGGCTCGCTCGCTCTGCTTCACCCGCTGGCGTTGCCCACTATGCACCGCACCCACAATGCTCGAAACCAGCCGCTCCTCATCGAATGGCTTCTCGATGAAGTCAAATGCTCCTTCCTTGATGGCCTTCACCGCCATTGCAATGTCGCCGTGACCGGTAATGAGGATCACCGGCAGAGTCGCATCCCTGTTCCTGAGCTCGCGTTGCAGGTCAAGACCCGACAGGCCCGGCATGCGGATGTCGGAAACCACACAGCCGGGATGCGCCGCCTCGAAATCCGCCAGGAATTCCTCGGCCGAGGGATAGCGGTGCACCGACATCCCCCGGCTTTCGAGCAGGCGGCCAAGCGAGTTCAGGATGGCGGCATCGTCTTCGATCAGCGCAACCTTCATACCGTCCTCTCTGCAGCGGTGACGCCCACCCCAGGTAGCGTGAATGTCACAGAAGCGCCTCGCCTGTTGCTGTCGATCTGCAGTTTCCCTCCATGCGATTCGACGATGGACTTGCTGAGCGACAATCCCAGTCCCAACCCCTCATGCTTTGTCGTCCGGAATGGCGATATCGGCTGACCGGCCAGATCGGGATCGAAGCCGGGGCCGTTGTCCCGCACACTGAGCGAAACCCAGCCGCCGGTGTCCCTTTTTGCCTCGACAATCACAAGACCGTCATAGCGGCCGGCCTGGGCCAGAGCCTCCGCCGCGTTGCGAACCAGATTCACAAGCACCTGTTCGATCTGCAAGACATCGACCATGACCAGGGGCAGATCGCGCGCAATCCTCGCTTCAAAGCCGACACGATATTTCTCCAGTTCGGGCCGGCAGAATTGATGTGTGTCGGACACGAGCTTGGCCACCGCAACCGGCTCGGCCTCGCTGCGTCCTCCGCGAATGAACTCGCGCAGGCGACGCACCACTTCAGCCGCCCTGTTCACCTGCTCGATCGCATCGGCCGCCGCCGCGGCGGATGACGCCGTGTCGGGCGGTGCCGCTTCCACCGCCCGCTTGGCCAGCCGCACGTAATTGGCAACCGCCGTCAGTGGCTGATTGATCTCATGCGCAAGAGCGGCGGCAAATTCACCCATGGTGCCGAGCCGCGAGGCGCGGTTGAGCGCCTCCTGCTGCAAGCGCAGTTGCTGCTGGGCCCGCCGCTGTTCATTCACCACAACGCCGATGGCAAGGCCGGTCGCCGCCAGCACGACCATCAGCGCTTGATACGCGACAACATCGCGCGCCGTCTGGTCCGAGAGCTGAATGGCTACGATCAACCCGATCTGGATCATGACCAGGGCGGCCGTGACCCCCTCAACGCCGAAGCGGATCGCGGTCCAGACGACGGGAATGAAGAACATGTAGAACAACTGAAATCGGAACGAATCGGCGAAGCCAAAGACGATCCATAATGCGAACGCTGAAAAGCCGACCAGCAACACCATCTCCCATGAGAGGCCCGGAAAGCTCTTCCTCGTGAACAGGATCAGCAGGAAAGGCGTGACGACCATCACACCGATCAGGTCGCCGACAAAGGCATGCAAAAAGGCCGACAGAAGATGCTGGGCGCTGACGATCCCGAAAACCACCAGAACAACAATGTGTCCCAGAGCCACAATCGCGATGCTGCCCGCCGCGGCGCCCATTAGCAGCAACAGCGATCGCTTGGATGCCAGCGTCGGATCGAAGCGGACGCGCTGCCAAAGCAGAAGCGCGGTGACGGCGCCATACCCGAGACCGGTCACCAGAACGATTAGACATTCGGGAAGGAGCGGCAGCGGCAACCGGCGCACTACGATATCCGCCAGAAGCTGCGCCACGAACAGCCAGGGCACGAATTCGAGTCCGAGGAGAAGGATCAGCGCAAAACTCAGGCCGGTTTGCGGATTCCACGGCGTAATGCCGAAGGACGCGAAGGGATGAACATAGCTCACCCAGTCGAGCAGAACATATGTCGCGACATAGGCCAGTGCGGTCGCAAGATGCGAACGTGACAAAAGGCGTGCAACCGGCATCCCGGGAACCACTGTCTCGCTTGGCCGTCTTCCCAACATCGTCCTACCCCGACGCCCGCGCCGCCGCGATTGCGTAGTTCTACGCTGGTGATCTCCGCTGCGAAAAAGCACCGGCGGGACCGCACCGAATTGTGCGCACCCCGCCTGCCGGTCAGCGTTCGGCGGCACAACCCCTGCTTCCGACCGCGGAAAACTACATGGAAAACGGATCGCCAGACAGCATCGCCGTGGCCGCAGCCGCCATCTTTGCTCTCGCCATCCTTCACACTTTCTCCGCGCGTCAGTTCGAGCACCTCGCGCACAGCCAGCCGCGTCATGCCGGGCTCTGGCACCTGCTGGGCGAGGTGGAAGTCGTCTTCGGCTTCTGGGCGATGATCCTGCTGCTCTTCATGGCGAGCCAGGCCGGGACCAAGGCCGCGCTGGACTATCTGGAAAGCCGCAACTTTACCGAGCCCGCCTTCGTCTTCGTGATTATGGTCATCGCCGCCAGCCGGCCGGTAATTGATTTTGCCGCAGCCGCCCTGCACGCATTTTCGCGATGTCTGCCGATTGAACGCCCCCTCGCCTATTATTTCACCCTGCTGTCGTTCGGCCCGCTGCTCGGCTCCTTCATTACCGAGCCGGCCGCCATGACGCTGTCGGCGCTGCTGCTGCGCGATCGCTATTTCGGTCGCAACATGCCGTCATCTTTCATGTACGCGACGATCGGCGTGCTATTCGTCAATGTGTCGATCGGCGGGACGCTCACGCCGTATGCCGCGCCGCCGGTCCTGATGGTGGCGGAGCGCTGGGGATTCGATGTTGCGTTCATGCTGCAAACCTTCGGCTGGAAAGCGGCAGCGGCGGTCCTTGTCAACGCGGGCGGAGCCGCCTTTCTGTTCCGCGCTTATCTGCGTGAGCTTCCCGCGATTCCGGTTTCCGTGGCCAAGCTGGAAGTCCCCGGCTGGATCATAGCCGCGCATCTGACCTTCCTCGTTGGCGTCGTCGTCTTCAACCATCATCCGATCGTGTTTTTCGCGGTGTTTCTGTTCTTTCTCGGTTTTACCGAAGCCTATAAACGCTACCAGAGCCGGCTCATTCTGCGCGAAGGCCTGATGGTCGGTTTTTTCCTGGCCGGTCTTGTGGTCATCGGCGGACAGCAGAAATGGTGGCTGCAACCGCTACTCACCGACATGAATCCGACGGCGCTGTTCGCCGGCGCGACGCTGCTCACCGCGGTCACTGACAATGCCGCCCTGACCTATCTCGGCTCGCTCGTCGACGGCGTAACCGACGAGTTCAAGTACTCGCTGGTGGCGGGCGCGGTGACAGGAGGCGGACTGACGGTCATCGCCAATGCCCCGAACCCCGCCGGCTACACCATCCTGAAAGGCAGCTTTGAGGAAGGCGCCATCAGCGCTGCCGGGCTCGCCGCCGCAGCGACACCGCCGACGCTTGTCGCGGCTGCGGCTTTCCAGTTTCTGCCGGGCTGAACGAGAAGGAGTAGCACGTCATGGCCACAGCTCATTCCGAATTGATGCCAACGAACCTGCGGGGCTCAAAGCAGGCGGAGCCGGCCCGCAAGCGCAGAGTGCTTGCCTGCGTTGACGGCACCGAGCGCACCAATCATGTCGTGGACTATCTCGTGAAACTGACGCATGGCGGGCCGCTGATCGAGGTGGTGCTGCTCAACGTGCAGCCCCAGCCGGAGGACTGGCGCTTGCGCGGATATGAAACGTTCAAACGCGACGAGATCAGGGACAGGCTGATCAACGACCTCGGTATGCCCGTTGTGTCGAGCGCCGGGCGACGGCTCGAGCAATATGGTATCCCCTACGCAACCCGCGTCGAACTGGGCGACCTCGCGGAGGTCGCTGTCCGCTGCGCGCGGGAAGAGCGCTGCGAGATGGTCATTGCCGCCGAGCCCCGGATCGGCGGCATTCGTCAATGGATCGCTGTGGCCGCCGCATTGCTCGCCGGCTCCCTAGCCGCCCGGCTGATCCGCATCGCCGAAACGCCCGTCGTGATCGTCAAATGAGCGGGGCGGGCTACCGCTGGAATCTCAAGCCGACCATCGCGATATTGGCCGTGTAATCGGCGCCTTCCACATTCGAGCGCAGCCATTCGCGGCGGAATTCGCCCTTCAGATGCACCTCGCGGGTGAACTTGTAGGTCAGGCCCGCGGACGCCGTGTAGCGATCGTCGACGCGTGGCGAACCTTCGTAATCGTCCTGGCCGAATCCGAATTTCAGCGTGCCAATGAGCCAGCGCCGAAAACTGTGATCGACCGTCAGATTGACGTCCCGGCTCAGCGAGCCCGACACGCCAGGCAGAATTGATTCATCCACGCGGGACTTGGCATCGAGCTTCAGCGTGGTCAGCGGGGTCGCGTAATAGGTTAGCGAGGCGTCGTAAATGACGCCATGCAGCTTGCCGAGCGCCGGATCCTTGTAGTCGCGCTGCAGATAGCCGATCGAAGCTTCGCCGACGAGATGGCGCGTCAGCTCGAAGGTCGATCCGGCGCGGATCAGCTTGCCGTCGGAGTCGCGGTGGATGCCATTGGAATCGACCGGCAGATCATGGATACGCCGGTCGAGGCCGCCTTCCACGAACGGCGTGATACCGGGATAGGCCTCGTAACCCGCCCGCAGCAGGCCGGAATATTGATCGTAGTTGCGGTCCTTCAGGCTGGTCGTGGTGCCGTTATTCAGTTCGGCTTCGTCATAGGCCGTGCGATCGAACAGACCCTTGGCGGAAATCTCCAGCCGGTTGAAACGGTGCGCAAGACCCGCCGTCGCGCCGGTCTGATAGTAAAGGGGGGGCTTGGCGATGCCCTGCGGCAGGTTGGGGTCGCTCGGTGAATCCGCCAGCAGCTTGTAGCGGCCTTCCAGGTCGGCACGCGTTTGCTTGGTGACGTCGATGCGCGCCTTGGCGTTGAGATCGACCTGCGGCTGGTTGAAATTGCGCAGGTCGTTGTACCAGGTGTATTTGCCCTTCAGGTCGGCGGCGAATTCATGCCGCGACCAGTCCGACCTGATCTGCAATTCCGGCGCGACGGTCTCGAAGCTTGAGCCGACCGGGTTGTTCGCGCGCGGCGGATTGCTGTCGTAACCGGCGGACACTTCGACCGCCGGGCGCAGGATCAGCGAGCCGGCGCGGATGCCGACCGGGCCGAACGGGTCTTCCTCGGCATAATGCTTGCGCACCGGGCGCGGCGTCTCGCCAGTAATCTCCGGCGATCCGGCGCTGCGGCTGAGGGCGCGCGTGCGCGCCACCGTCGCCGGCACCGGCTGAAACAGAGGATGCACCGTACGATCCGGCACCGGCGCGACCACGGGCTGCGCGCTTTGCACCTCGACGGCCTTGCGCCGCTGGGCGTCCCGCTGCACACGCCGCTTCACCCGCCGGTTGCTGGAATCGAAGCCGGTGGTACTGGCGCCGAAGGCCGGTGTATAGCCGTATTGCGGCCGCCGAAAGCGCTGCGGATTTTTCGGATCACCGTCGATCAGCGGGCGGAACAGGCGGGAATCCGTTGGATCCTGCTGGGTGCCACGCTCCTCCGGAAAGGTCTGTTGGGCGGACGCCGTCTGCGGACCGCTGGCCAGCGCCGCGCAGGCAATGCCGATCCCCCACGGCACAAGCAGACAGCGTCGGCGCAATCCCGCCACCTTGAAACTCCCGAAGCCCGCTCGGGCCCGCGCGGGCCAAACGGCAACAGCCGGCCTTGCGGCCGGCGGAAATGGTTAATGGAGTTAAAAGGCTTATGGTTAACGGGAGGTTGATTGTGGTGACGCCGACCGCCGCTACACCCATCCCTGCAATTCGCGCCCCACCAGATTGCGGATCACGCGCATGCCGGCGTCCGAATCGTTCAAGCAGGGAATCGCCGCGAAATTCCGCCCGCCGTGCTCCCTGAAGATGTCGCCATTCTCCACCGCAATCTCTTCCAGAGTTTCCAGGCAATCGGCGGAGAAGCCCGGCGTGACGATGGCGAGATTCTTCACGCCGTTCTTCGCCAAAGCCTCGACTGTCTTGTCAGTATAGGGCTGCAGCCATTCGGCGCGGCCGAAGCGGGACTGGAACGTCATCATCAGCTTGCGCTCGTCCATGCCGAGCGCCTCGCGCAACAGCCGCGTCGTCTTGGCGCAATGACAATGATAGGGATCGCCCTTGTCGAAATACTCCTTCGGGATGCCATGGAACGAGGCAATGATCACGTCCGGCTGGAACGGCAGCCTGGCCAGTTCCGCGCGCAGCGACGAGGCAATGGCGTCGATATAGACCGGATCGTCGTGATAGGGCGGCGCGACGCGCAAGGTCGGCTGCCAGCGCATCTGCATCAGCTTGCGGAAGGCCTCGTCGCAGACGGTCGCCGTGGTCGCCGCTGCATATTGCGGATAAAGCGGCACGATGAGGAGCTTCTCGCAGCCCAGCGCCGCCAGCGCCTCGACGCGCGAGGCGATGGAAGGATTGCCGTAGCGCATCGCCCAGTCGACAACGAGGCGATCATTGCCGAGCATGGCCGAAAGCTTGTCCGACTGCGAACGGGTGATGGTCTTGAGCGGACCTTCGTTCTTCTCGCGATTCCAGATCGTGTCGTAATCCCGCCCCTTGGCGCGCGGGCGCGTGGTCAGGATGATGCCGTTGAAGACCAGCTTCCAGATCAGCGAGTTCTCCTCGATCACCCGCTTGTCGGAGAGAAACTCCTTCAGATAGCGCCGCATCGACCAGAAATCGGTGGCGTCCGGCGTGCCGAGATTGACCAGCAGGACGCCGATGCGCCCCCACTGCACGGGGGGATGATCCCTAGGCAGATGGCCGACATCTGGCTGAAACGGCTTTTCGGGTCTATTCATGATCCGCACACCCTGCGACAAAAGCACATCCTCGGGCGCCATCCCTGCCGCCTGCGGTCATGCTAAGCCACACAAAACCAACGGAAATCAATCGCTAAAATGCCGCTCTCCCGCCGCCTGTTTCTGCTCGGATCGTCCTGTCTTGCCTTGCTTGCGGGTCTGCCGCGTCTGGCCAGGGCCGAAACCGCCCGGATTACGTTTATTTTAGTCAACGACATCTACCAGATGAACGAGGAGGAAGGCCCGGACGGCAAGAAGCGCGGCGGCTTTCCCCGCCTCGCCGCCATCGTCAAGGCCGAGCGCGAGAAGGCGGAAAAATCCGGCGGCCGTGCCATCTTCGTGCATGCGGGCGACACGCTCTCGCCGTCGCTGATGTCGGGCATCGACCGCGGCTATCACATCATCCAGTTGCTCAACATGATCCCGCCGGACATCTTCGTCCCCGGCAATCACGAATTCGATTTCGGCAAGGACGTGTTCCTGCAGCGCATGAAAGAGGCGAAGTTTCCGCTCTTCGCCGCCAACATGCGCAATGGCGACGGCACAGTGATGCCGGGTTTCAGCGATCGCACTATCATCGATGTCGAGGGCGTGCGGATCGGGCTCACCGGGCAGGCTCTCACCGAAACGCCGCAGGTGTCGAATTCCGGCGACGTGCGTTTCTCGCCGCTGGTCGCCTCGGTGCGCGAGCAGACGAAAACGCTGCGCTCGGAAGGCGCCGATTTCACAGTCGCGGTTGTGCATGCGCCGCGCAGCGATGATCTGCAACTGTTTTATGACCGCGCCGCCGACCTGATCCTGACCGGGCACGATCACGATCTCTTTCTCGATTACGACGGGCGTACGGCGATTGTGGAATCGAGTCACGATGCGCATTACGTGACCATGATCGATCTGACCATCCGCGTCGGCTTGAGCGAGGGCCGCCGCGTCACCACGTGGTTTCCGAAATTCCGTGTGGTCGACACCGCCGATATCGAGCCAGATCCGGCGGTGCTCGCCGTGGTGCGCGGCTACGAGGCCGAGTTGTCGAAGGAGCTGGATGTCGCCATTGCGACCACGGCCGTGCAGCTCGACAGTCGCACCGCCACCATGCGAACCGGGGAAGCTGCCATCGGCGATCTGTTCGCTGACGCCATCCGCGCGACCACCGGCGCCGACGTCGCACTGACCAATGGTGGCGGCATTCGCGGCGAAAAGGTCTATGCACCCGGCTCGCCGATCACACGGCGCGATGTGCTGGCGGAGTTTCCTTTTGCGAATCACGTCGCAGTGCTGACCGTGAGCGGCAAGGCATTGCGCGCCGCGCTGGAAAACGGCGTCAGCCGCATGCCTGATGTGGCCGGGCGCTTTCCGCAGATTTCCGGCATGAGCTTCGAGGCGGATTTGGCGAAGCCGGCGGGGCAGCGCGTGCTGTCAATACGCGTCGGTAATGAACCGCTCGACGAGAGCAAAACCTACACGCTGGCCACCAACGACTTCCTGGCTCGCGGCAGCGACGGCTACACCATGTTCCGCGACGCCAAGCGCCTCGTTCCCGACGGCGACGGCCCGCTGATGGCGAACGACGTGATAGTCTATCTGAAAAAGATCGGGACGGTGAAAACAGGCGTCGAGGGGCGAATAGTGTTCAAGTGAGTCGAACCGTCACCCTGAAATGCCGTCGCGCAGCGGCGGCCTCGAAGGGCGACGGTCCGAATGTCGCCCATCATCCTTCGAGGGCCGCCTTTTAGCGGCCGCCTCAGGATGATGGCTTTTCTCAACGCCCAAATCTCAATTCCATCCCGGCAATGCCGGCAAACACGTTCAGCCCCACCTGCCCGCCGACGCTGAGCGGCTGCAGCGCGAAGGAATTGTTGGAGCCGCCATACAGCACATTGGCGCCAAGACCGGCGCCAATGGTGGCACCGGCGGTAACGCCGCCGTAATTGCCGGAAAGATCGCCGAGGCCGATCTGCTGCGTCGGGGCAAACACCCCCCAAACCAGGCTCGAGACGGCTGTCGCACCGACATCGACGCCGGCGCGGCGGATGGTGGCGCGATAGGCCTGACGCGGGCCGATATCGGGACGATAGACACAGTTGAGGTCGGTCACCGAACCGATGACAAAGCCGACGGTTTCGCCGCCGGTGCATTCGAGCACGCCGGCCTGAACCTGCTGCGCCGAAGAGGGAATGGACGACAGGGCGAGCAGCGCCAGTCCGGTGAAAGCCGAAAGAAATCGCATGATGTGATCCTGCTTTAGCAATTGATCGCGCGCCGCGGCGGCGCGCGAAATCGGGGCGACGTTACACCCCGATCCTGACCAAGGCGATAAGGCTTTACTTCAAATTTCCGCAAAAGCGCTGGATGCGGCGGCAGGCTTCTTCCAGATCTTCCCTCTTGGTGGCGTAGGAGATCCGGAAGGCCGGCCCCAGACCGAAGGCCGACCCCTGCACCACCGCAACACCCTCTGATTCCAGCAGCTCGGTCACGAAATCCTGGTCGGTTTCGAGTTTCTTGCCGGTGGGCGCGGTCCTGCCGATCGTTCCCGCGCAGGACGGATAGACATAGAAGGCGCCCTCCGGCGTCGGGCATTTGATGCCGTTCGCCTGGTTGAGCATCGACACCACGAGATCGCGGCGTTCCTTGAAGATCTTGTTGTGTTTCGGGATGAAATCCTGCGGCCCGTTCAGCGCCTCGACCGACGCCCATTGCGACACCGCCGAGGGGTTCGAGGTCGATTGCGACTGCAGCATCGCCATCGCCTTGATCAAGGGCTCCGGCCCGCCGGCGTAACCGATGCGCCAGCCGGTCATGCAATAGGCCTTCGATACGCCGTTCAGCGTCAGCGTACGATCATAAAGCGACGGCTCGACCTGCGCCGGCGTGGTGAAAACGAAATCGTCATAGACGAGATGCTCGTACATGTCGTCGGTGAGCACATGCACCTGCGGATGCTTCACCAGCACATCGGTGAGCGCCTTGATCTCCGCGCGCGTATAGGCGCCGCCGGTCGGGTTCGAGGGCGAATTGAAGATCAGCCACTTGGTCTTCGGCGTGATCGCCTTCTCCAACTGCTCCGGCCTGAGCTTGAAGCCGGTTTCCATCTTCGTTTCGATCGCGACCGGCACGCCTTCGAGCAGCGCCACAATTTCCGGATAGCTGACCCAGTAGGGCGCCGGGATGATCACCTCGTCGCCGGGATTGAGGGTCGCCATCAGCGCGTTGAAGAGCACCTGCTTGCCACCGGTGCCGACCGTGATCTGCGAGGGCTTGTAGTCGAGCCCGTTCTCGCGCTTGAATTTCTTGACGATGGCGTCCTTCAGCTCGGGAATGCCGTCGACATTGGTATATTTCGCAGCCCTGCCGCTCTCGATCGCCTTGATCGCGGCCTGCTTGATGTTGTCAGGCGTGTCGAAATCCGGCTCTCCGGCGCCCAGCCCGATCACGTCGCGGCCCGCCGCTTTGAGCGCGCGCGCCTTGTCCGTCACGGCGATCGTTGCCGAGGGCTTGATGCGCTTGAGCGAGTCCGCGAGGAAGGCCATTTTCTTTGTCTCCAGGAATTCAGGCGGCCGTTGGTAAAACGCCCGGCCTGCCAGGGCAAGCCAGAAACGCTAATTCGTCCATTCCCGGAATTGATGGCCCAGCCTATTGCCCGGCAAGATCAGTCTATCTTGTAGACGGAATTGGCCCAGGTGCCGCCGCACACCTCGTCCTTGTTGCCGGTGCAGCGGGCATTGCAGGCATCGGACGGACCGAGCGCCCCGTATTTGTTGCCGCAGAAGCAATGCGCGGCATACTGGGTGGCGGCATAGGTGAAGCCCGCCTTCTTGCAGGCGGCAATGCACATCTGGGTGGTCATCAGCCGGTCGTAGAAGGTGTGACCGTCGAGATCGCGTTTGCTCTGGTCCTTGAAGCAGCCGAGATAGCTGGCACCCGCGACGGCAGCCGCAGGTGGCGCCGATACGGGAGCCGCGGCGGCTGCCGGCTTCTGAGCCGGCTGCACCGCGCGTTCGTCGGACTTGGCCGCGACCTTCAATTCCAGCAGCCGCGCTTTCGCCAGATCGCCGTAAATGGTGTCGCCGAAGCGGCGGATGAAGGATTCGAGAACAGCCGCGTTCGTCGTGCCCGACGTGGCGCGCCAGGCCTCCGCCACCTCGCTGGAGGACGGGGCAGCCGCATTGGCCGGAGGTGCGGCTCGCGACGACGACGCGTCGGGTATTGCCGCCGCGATCTTCTGACCTGCCTCGGGTTTAGCGCGGGCGTCGACGGCAACCGCCCGGCTCACGATTGACACCGTGTTTCCTCCGAGCGAGCCGTAGACATACGGCTCCTGTTTCCGGTTGGTGGCGTCGAGTACGGAATCGCGCACGCGACCGAACGCAATACGAAGATCGAGATCGGGCACTGCGATGTGCTGCAGCAACGCCTTGGTGAAAGGGCTGTTGGCCTCCTCGCCGTCGAGCGCGACCGAGCCGGCCTTGGCCGCAAATGCGATCAGAGTGTCGGCCACCGTCGGTTCGATCTTGGCGAGGCCGCGCCCGACCGAACGGGAGGCCACCGTGCGCTTCATACTCTGGGCGAAGGGATTGTCGCGACAGGCATCGAGAATGACCAGCCGCAGGCGCCTGGCCGGCTCGATCGCCTTCAGCACGCGCTCAAGCGACAGCGCCTCGTCCTCGATGTCGAAATCGCGCGCCAGTTTCGCGTCGGCCGGGATCAGATAATTGGTGCCGTCGACCTCGATGCCGTGGCCGGCGAAGAAGACCACCGCCACGTCTGCGCTCTGCGCCTGATCGGAAAAGTCGCCGACCGCGCGCCGCAGATCCGCGACGCCGACATCGCGGCGGATCTCCACAACATCGAAGCCCGCAGATTTGAGCAGGCCCGCGACCGCGCCGGCGTCATTCGCCGGGTTGGGCAGCTTGGCCACGTGCTGATAGGCCGACACGCCGATCACCAGCGCCACCCGCTTTTCCGCCAGCGCGGCCGCCGGCAGCGACAGCCAGGCCAGAAACCCGAGAAAAGCCGGGGCAATTCGCAATGCAGCACGAAACATGGGTCACCCTCCGCGGGCGGCTCTGTATCATGCAGTGATCCGAAAACGAAAGGGCCGGGAATTCACGGATTCGCCAGGACTGTGGCGCCTCCCGCAGCGCCGATGACGATGGGACCATGACAATGCGGTGACGATTCCTCGGAATTGAACAATAAAAGCCAACGTCCGAAAAACAGCTCTGGCATTGCTTGCAAAACAGAATGGTTGTTCGATTCAACAATATGTGAGGGGCAAATTCGGTTTTTCTTGCTGCACTGCCCTCTCCTCGCCTTGTAATTGCCGCCCTTCCCTTCTCTGGTCCGCCGCGTCACAATCACTTCATTCGGATCGGCGACGCCGAGTCTCTCCTGGAGATGCGCATGCACAAGCTTTACTCGATGCAGCGCTCGGGCAATTGCTACAAGGTGCGGCTTGCGCTCGCGCAGCTCGACATCCCCTACGAGAATGTTGAAATCGACATTCTCAAGGGCGAGACGCATACGCCCGATTTCCTGGCCAAAAATCCGAGCGGGCAGATTCCGCTGCTGGAGATCGCGCCCGACCGCTATCTCGCAGAATCGAATGCCATCCTGTGGTTCCTGGCGGAAGGCAGTCATTTCCTAGGTGACGATCCGGTCGAGCGCGCGTCGGTACTGCAATGGCTGTTCTTCGAGCAGCACGCCATCGTGCCGAATATCGGCGCCGCCTATTTCTGGCTGTGCCTGGTGAAAGGCGGACGCGATCTGCAACGCCATGCGCTCGACGACTGGATGGAAGAAGGCCAGCGGTCGCTCGCGGTGCTGGACCGGCATCTTGGCGCGCGGCGCTACGTGGCCGGCGACACCTATTCCATCGCCGACATCGCGCTCTACGCCTACACGCATCTTGCCGAGCAATGCGACTTCGACCTGTCGCCGTTCCCGGCCCTGCGGGTCTGGCTGGCGCGGGTCGCCGCCGAGCCGCGCCATATCGAAATGGACTGGACGCCGGCTTCGCTCAAAACGGCGGCGGAGTGAGGATTTAACTGTTTATTAACCAATCGCCGCCAAATCGCCGCTTTCCGTCAAAAGCTTTGCCGCTTTCCAGCCGGAAGCTGGCCCGCTTCCCCTACGATAATGCCTTCAAGACCTGATTCGTTTTTCGGAGCTTGAAGACCATGAGGGATCGGATCACTGGGATCGGATTCCAGCATCCTGTGCGCAACATTCGCCGCCTGATGGCGAGGCGTATCGCGTTCACCGAATTGCTGATGACCGTTGTACTGGTCGTGTGCCTCGCCGTGGCGCTGACAGCCGTGTCGTTCGGCATGGCGCGCGCCGACACGCTGGGCGCCATCGTGGATGGCCGCGACGGCGCCCTTGCCGTCGCAACGTTTCTTGCGCTGACGATCGCCGCCATGGGCGGCATCACGGCGGCTGTCACGCGCAAGGACGAGACGCGGCGCGACCGATAAGGCGCGCGGCTGCGGCATCGCGCCCGACCGGCGCGGGACTACCGGAACCGGCCGCGCGTTACTACCGTTAGCACTGACGGTGCCGACGGAGAGATGTTCATGCATGCGCGCTTCCTGACCGGCCTCGCCGGCACGCTGTTTCTTGTGGTCAGCTCCTCTGCCCTTTCGCAGACGGCCGTGTTCAGGAGCGAGGTCGGAAATATCCAGGTCGAAACCATCGTCGGCGGCCTTGTGAACCCTTGGGCGCTCGCGTTTCTGCCTGACGGCCGCATGCTGGTCACCGAACGGCCGGGGCGAATGCGCATCGTCACCCGCGACGGAAAGCTATCGCCGCCGCTTGCCGGCGTGCCGAAAGTTGCCGCCTCGGGACAGGGCGGCTTGCTCGACGTCATCACCGACCGCAATTTCGTGCAGAACCGGACGATCTATTTCTGCTACGCGGACCCCGTCAGCGGCGGGGCGCAGACCTCGCTCGCCCGCGCCGTGCTCGACGCCGGCGAAACGCCGAAACTCGACAAGTTGCAGCGCATCTTTCAGCAGGAAGGCCCGCCCTCCAGCGGCAACCATTTTGGCTGCCGCATCGTACAGATGCCGGACGGCAACCTCTTCCTCACCATGGGCGACCATTATCGCCCCCGCGACGACGCACAGAATCTCGGCAACCATATCGGCAAGATCGTGCGCATTGCGCCGGACGGTTCGGTGCCGAAGGACAATCCCTTTGTCGGCAAGCAAGGCGCCAAGCCGGAAATCTGGAGCTACGGCCACCGCAACTCGCAGGGCGCAGCGCTCAATCCGACGTCGGGCAAGCTCTGGATGCACGAGCACGGTCCCCGCGGGGGCGATGAGATCAACATTCCGGAGGCCGGCAAGAATTACGGCTGGCCGGTGATCGGCTTCGGCATCGACTATTCGGGCCTTCGAATTCATGAAGCCACACACAAGCCCGGCATGGAACAGCCGATCGTCCAATGGACGCCCGTCATCGCGCCGTCCGGCATGGCCTTCTATCAGAGCGACCTGTTCCCCAAGTGGAGGGGCAATGTGTTCATCGGCGGCCTCGCCACCCGTATGCTGGTGCGGCTGGAACTCAACGGCGAGAAGGTTGTGCGCGAGGAGCGGCTGTTACGCGATCTCAACGAGCGTATCCGCGACGTGCGCGCGGGACCGGACGGCGCGCTGTGGCTCCTCACCGACAATTCGGCCGGCCGCGTGTTGCGCCTCTCGCCGGCGAAATAGCGGTCACCACTTCTGAAACACGAAGAATGCCCCCAGCGCGATCAACAAAAATCCGAGCCCGTGGTTCCAGCCGAGCGGTTCCTTCAAATACAGGAAGGAGAAACCGGCAAAGACCACAAGCGTGATCACCTCCTGGATGGTCTTCAGCTCTGCGGCCGAATAGACCATGTGGCCGAAGCGATTGGCCGGCACAGCCAGGCAATATTCGATCAGGGCGATGCCCCAGCTTGCCAAAATCACAAGCAGCAAAGGCGCGCTCTTGAAGCGCAAATGCCCGTACCAGGCGAAGGTCATGAAGATGTTGGATCCGAGCAGAAGCAGGATCGGCGCAAGGTAGGGCGAGGACAACATCGCGGTCATTCAGCGGCCTTCTGGTTCGGGGGAGTGCCGAAATTTTGAACGGGACGGCGGCCGGCCGCGACAAACGGCAGTGCCTTCATCCCCCTGAGAGTGCTAGCTTCATATTCATTCCCCGCCGCAGCTTGTCCAGCGCCGCAAGGCCGTCGCAATCTGCGACTATTGGCAAAATGCGTTCGATGTCCGGAGGACCGCATGCGCGCTTTTTTATCCATTGTTTTCGCCCTTGTTCTGTTCACACCCGTTGCTGCTTTGGCCCAGCCCAAACCGCAGCAACAGCAGGCCCCAAAAATCGCACCGGCCAAGCCGTATCCGCCGGTGGCGGTGAAGCTGCCGACGCCGTTGAACGATCCGAGCTTCGAGGCCTTCCGCAAACAGCTCGGCGAGATCGCGCAGAAGAAGGACCGCGCGGCGCTGGCGAAGCTGGTTGTGGCGCAGGGCTTCTTCTGGGAGGCAGAAAACGGCGACAAGGCCGACAAGAAAAAATCCGGCATCGACAATCTCGCCGCCGCTATCGGCCTGGGCGGCAAGGAAGGTTTCGGCTGGGAATTGCTGGCCGGCTATTCCGGCGACCCGACGGCGGCTCCCTTTCCCGGCAAGCAGGGCGTGATCTGCGCGCCCGCCGATCCGACGTTCGACGAAAAGGCGCTCGAGGAACTCGCGAAGTCGACCCAGACCGATGCCGGGGAATGGGGCTATCCGCTCGCCGAGGGAGTGGACGTGCGGTCTGCCAACAATGCAAAGGCACCGGTATCGGAAAAACTGGGCCTGCATTTCGTCCGCATCCTGCCCGACGAAAGCGCCGCGCCTCCCGCCGGAAACCAGGTTCCGCTGATCAAGATCGTGACGCCCTCGGGCAAGACAGGTTTCGTCGCGGCTGACGCAGTCGCGCCGCTGGGCAACGACCAGCTGTGCTACGTTAAGGATGGCAGCGGCTGGAAGATTGCCGGCTTTGTCGGCGCTGGCGAACAATAGGCGGCCAGCCGGAATAATCCGCAAGGTTGCGCTGTTTTAGGTCCGGCGGGGCGAGAGCTCCGCCGGACATTTTTGTGCGGGCGTTACAACATCACACATAGAAGGACGACATGAAGGCTTCAGGCATGATCCTGGCCGCAGCTCTTGTTATTGGCGGCACGCATACCACCGGCGCGCAGCAACAACAGCAGGCGCAGCGGCCGCAGATCGAAACCACCAAGGTGGAAGGAACGGACAACGTCTACATCTTCCGCAATGGCAATCACCAGGCGATGTTCATCGTCACCAGGGACGGCGTGATCGCGACCGACCCCATCGCCTATGGACGCCCGACCGGCGGTCAGACTTATGTCGATGAGATCCGCAAGATCACCAAGGTGCCGATCAAATACCTGATCTACAGCCATCACCATTTCGATCACATTGCCGGGGGCAAGGCCTTCAAGGACGCGGGCGCGAAAGTGGTCGCGCATCGTCGCGCCAAGGAAAGGCTCGACCTGGTGAAAGACCCGCACACTGTGCCGGTCGACGAGGCGGTCGGCGACAAGGGCCGCATCATCAAGCTCGGGGGCATCACGCTTGAGCTGAAATATCTGGGATTCAATCATTCCGACTCGACGCTGGTGATGCGGCTGCCGAAAGAGAAGCTGGTCTTTATCGTCGACACCATTCCGGTCGGTTCGTTTCCGGGCCGTGGCTTCATCGACATCTATCCCTTGGAGACGGAAGACTTCATCAAGAAGGTGCTGGCCATGGACTGGGAGCGCATGATCCCCGGTCATCCCGGACCGGGCGGCCGACTGGGCACCAAGCAGGATGCGCAGAATGCGCTGACGCTGATGCAGGACGCTTCGGCAGAAATGCAGAAACTGGCGCGCGACGGCAAATGCTGGGACACCGCGGAGAAGGAATTCCAGCTGCCGAAATATGGCAGCCTACCGGGCTACGCGAACGGCCTGCAATTCGTTGCCCGCCGCTATTGCGGGCTCTGGGGTCGCGGCACATGATCCGGTGGCATGGAGCGGCCGACTGATTCCGACATCGGACTCACACCTCGCCCGCGCCGGCTGGCCTGCGAGCGGTGCGGGGCGGATTTCACCTGCCACCTCGGCGGCGCCTGCTGGTGCGCCACCGAGGCGTTTCGGCTGCCGCTGCCGGTTGCCGGCGACTGCATCTGCCCCGACTGCCTCAAACGGGCAGCGGTGGCCTGACACCGCGCGCGGTGTCACCCGCCTACCTCACTTTCCGGTTATGCGGTCCGAAGACGGTCCGAAGATGTTGAATCTTGGCGGGAATTCTTGGCAGAATCAAACTGGTTCGCACCGAAGCCGGGGGATTGCATGTTTCTTCGCCGCTGTTTCACCCTTGCGGGCGCCGCCGTGCTATGCGCGGTGTCTTTCGCCGGGCACGCCCAGTTGCGGCCGCCGGGTGACGTTCCCCAGCCCACCATCCGCGATGTCGATCCAGGCGTCGACAATACCGGCCGCGCCGCGCAGGTGGACAGCATCTATCGCCCGCAACCGGTATTTTACCGCACGCATGAGGCGGCAGGCACCGTCATCGTCAATACGCAAGACCGGTTTCTGTATCTGATCCTCGGCAACAACCGCGCCATCCGCTATGGCGTGGGCGTCGGGCGCGACGGCTTCCAGTGGGGCGGCATTCACCGCATCACGCGCAAGGCGGAATGGCCCGACTGGACGCCGCCGGAGGAAATGATCGCGCGCCAGCCCTATTTGCCGCGCTGGATGGCGGGCGGGCCGGGCAACCCGATGGGCGCACGTGCCATGTATATCGGCTCGACGGTGTATCGCATTCACGGTACCAATGCGCCGGAAACGATCGGCCACGCCGTGTCGTCGGGATGTTTCCGCCTGGTCAATGACGACGTGATCGATCTCTATGAGCGCGTGCCGCTGGGCACCAAGATCGTGGTGCAGCACCGCTGAGAAGCCGACCACAATCTGCCTGACTGGAAACTGGCGGCCCGCAGTCGCAGCTCGTAAACTGCAATTCCGGTTTTATTCAGGAGGCTTCCCATGGCATTCCGTCGCGGCGGGTTCGCGCTTACCCCGCCCTCGCTCATCGTTTTCGCGATTTCCATCATCCTGGCCGTCCTGGCACTGCTGGCGGTATATGCACGGGTGCGCATCCCCTGGGTCAGCGCCGGCCACACCTTCGATACACTTGCCATTGCATACCTGCTTCTCGTGGCAGGCGTGGTGTTCCGGCGGCTGTGACGCTACGATTTCACGCCATCGTGTGGCCAAGATGCCCGACTAGATGATGGGCATCCGATCATCAAACGGACCTGAGGGCGGCGCCTAGCGCCGCCTTTTGGCGTCCGCACCAGGACGCCAAAGACCCCGTCATGTTTAGCTGGTTCGAACAGGCGCTGAAGCCGACTGAGTTGCCCGCGCGGCCCGAGCCGCCGGCGAGCCTGCTCGCCTTCTATTGGCATTTCGCGCGCCAGGCCAAGGGCCTATTCGCGCTGCTGTTTGTCGCCGGCTTCGTCGTCGCCCTGCTCGATGCCAGCATCCCGGTCTTCATCGGCCGTGTGGTCACGCTGGTCTCTTCGAGCGAGCCCGACAAGCTGTTCACGCAATCCTGGCACGTTCTGCTGGGCATGGCGGCGATCATTCTCATTGCACGGCCACTGGCGATCGCGGCGCAGAACACGATCTCCAACCAGGCGATCGCGGCCAATGTCGCCAACATGATCCGCTGGCAAAACCACTGGCACGTGGTGCGCCAAAGCTGGGCCTTCTTTCAGAACGACTTTGCCGGCCGCATCGCCAACAAGGTGATGCAGACGGGCCCCGCCTTGCGCGAGAGCCTGGTCTCCATGATCACGGCGGTCTGGTACATTCTTGTCTACGGCACCAGCGCCATGCTGCTGCTTGCCGCCGCCGATCGCTGGCTGGCGCTGCCGATCCTGATCTGGTTTGCCGGCTACGCGGTCCTGCTGCGCATCTTCGTGCCGCGCATGCGCGACCGCTCGACCGAAGTGTCGGAAGCGCGCTCGATCATGACCGGACGTATCGTCGACACCTACACGAATATCCTGACACTGAAGCTCTTCGCGCGTTCGCGCGAGGAGGATGCTTACGTGCGCCAGTCGGTGGAGACGCATACCGGTCTCTTCCACGCCTCGCTGCGGCTGAACACGCTGTTCAGCTTCTGCCTCTCGACGCTGAACGCCATTCTTGTGACCTCGATTGCCGGACTGTCGATCTGGTTCTGGACGCAGGGCAAGGTCGAGATCGGCACCGTGGCGATGGCGCTGCCGATGGCATGGCAGATCGTCAACATCGCCGGCTGGGTGGCGTTTCAGGTCACCGACATTTTCGAGAATATCGGCGTGGTGCAGGAAGGCATGCGCGCCATCGCGCGCCCCCTCGGACTGCCCGACCGGCCCGACGCGAAGGAATTGAACGTCACGCGCGGCCAGATCGTCTTCGACGACATCCGCTTCGGCTATGGCAGCGAGAAGGGGCTGATCGACAACCTGTCGCTGACCGTCGAACCGGGCGAGAAGATCGGACTGGTCGGCCGCTCGGGCGCCGGCAAATCGACGCTGGTCAATCTGCTGCTGCGCTTCTTCGACCTGGAGGGCGGGCGCATCCTGATCGACGGACAGGACATTTCGCAGGTGACGCAGGAAAGCCTGCGCACGCAGATTTCGGTGGTGACACAGGATACGTCATTGCTGCACCGCTCGATCCGCGACAATATCCGCTATGGCCTGCCGTCGGCGACCGACGAGCAGATCGTCGCTGCGGCGAAGCTGGCGCAGGCGCATGACTTCATCGCCGGTCTCGAAGACTGGAAAGGCCGGCGCGGATACGACGCGCAGGTCGGCGAGCGCGGCGTAAAATTGTCGGGCGGGCAGCGCCAGCGTGTCGCAATTGCGCGCGTCATTCTCAAGAATGCGCCGATCCTCGTTCTCGACGAGGCGACCTCCGCGCTCGATTCGGAAGTGGAAGCCGCAATCCAGTCCAGCCTCGACAATCTGATGCAGGGCAAGACTGTCATCGCCATCGCGCACCGGCTCTCCACCATCGCCCGCATGGATCGCCTTGTCATCCTCGACAAGGGCCGCATCGTGGAACAGGGCACGCACGCGGAATTGCTGGCTGCCGACGGCCACTATGCCGCGCTCTGGCGCCGGCAATCCGGGGGCTTCATCGACGCCCCGGACATGCAGGCGGCGGAATAGGCCCGTTCACGGGCACCGGAATCGCACAAATGCCCCTGCGGTTGCAATCCAATGCCCAAAAGCCCATATAGACGCTGTTCGAGCTTAGAGCTGTCCTGCTTTCTGCCCCTTTGAGGGCTTTTTCCAAGACATCGTTGAATTCGGACGCCGGCCGGGCGACGTCGCCCGGTCCACACGCCGATCGGCGTTCTGCAAAAGGAGCCATCTCATGGCAACAGGTACAGTCAAGTTTTTCAATGCGACGAAGGGCTTTGGCTTCATTCAGCCGAGCGACGGCAGCAAGGATGTGTTCGTTCACATCTCCGCCGTCGAGCGCGCCGGCATGAGCAATCTGCACGAAGGTCAGAAACTGAACTACGAGGTCGTAAACGAGCGCGGCAAGCTCGCCGCCTCGAATCTCGAGAACGTCTGACCTCGCTTCGGACTGAATGATCCAGGCCCGGCGCGGATACGCCGGGCCTTTCTCATTACCTGCGTGAGGACCGACAGGAAGCTTTCATGGCGCGCAAACCCACCAAGCGGACCGAATTCGTCCTGTTCGACGTCTTCTATGAAGACGGCAGCCAGCGCTCCAACCGCCGGGTGCCGGCCGACGCGCTGAGCGGGCTGGAAGGCGACAAGCCGGCGCAATACATTATTGAAGAGCAGGACCGCGAGATCGCAGCCAAATCTGGGCAGACTCCCCTGCGCATCAAGAGCGTGCGGCGCGCTGGCGCCAAGCTGCCGGAAAAGGAGTGGAAGCGGCGCTGAACGGTTCTGTCGCGCCAAGGCGATATGTGCGGCCAGCATGACCGCACGCGAGACAAGCAATGGACAATTGTGGGCGGTTCGCCGACAGTCTCGCGCGCGGCGCAACGCCGCCATCCGTCATCCGCAAGCGAGCTGTCTCATGATCGACCTTTACGCCCTCACCAGCCCGAACGTTCAGACGATTTTCATCGCACTTGAAGAGCTCGGCCTGCCCTATACCACCAAGCTCATCGACGTGTGGAAGGGCGAGCATTACACGGATGAATTCACGAAGATCAATCCGAACCAGAAGATTCCGGCGATCGTCGATCACGACGGTCCCGGGGGCAAGCCTTACACCGTGATCGAATCGGGCGCGATCCTCATGTATCTCGCCGAGAAGACCGGCAAGCTGATGCCCTCCGATACGGCGCAGCGCTACGAGGTGATCCAGTGGCTGATGCTGCAGATGAGCACGCTCGGTCCGATGAGCGGACAGCACGTGCATTTCAGCAAATTCAATCCGGCCGGCAATGACTATGCGGTCAGCCGCTACCGCACCGAGGTAAACCGCCTGTTCGATCTCTACGACAACCGCCTCAGCGATCGTCCTTACATCGCCGCCGGCGAGTATACGATTGCCGACATCGCCGCCTTTCCCTGGCTGCGCAACTACGAATTCATGGGTCTCTCTGTCGCCGCGCGGCCGCATCTGAAGACATGGATCGAGAAGGTTGCCGCCCGCCCCGCGGTCAAACGCGCCATGGAGATCGTCGCCGGCATCAAGTCCTCCCGCGACACCGCGACCGACGACGCCAAGGACCGGCTCTGGGGGCGCGGGAAATATGCGAGGGTGTGATCTTCACGATGTTCTTGTGAACAGACAGGCCTAGCCAACGCTCCGCTGTCCCTGTTCTTTACGGCGCGGGATCGCCTGTTCCCTTTTTCCTTCCCTCTTTCCGTTTCCGGAAAGAGTAATGGAGCGCCGGGAGGCGCCAGGGGTGCGGCGCTCAACAGCACCCCTTTGGCGGGGATTGACGCACCCCGCCGCGCGCCTGGCGTGGCGCGCGAGCCCTTGCCGGGCCCTGCGCCTCCTGGCGCTCCATCGCTCATCGCCATCACCGGAGGCCTCCGGCGGCGGCAACGAGTATAGGACTATATTCCAAGGCGCGAGAGATGTCAAGCCGTCCGGCGACGTTTCCGCCGCCGCTGCAGCCAGTGCCGGATGAGCGGCTTGTCCGGCTCAGGAATCAACGCGATATCGCTGACCAGCTTGGCGCCTCCGGGCCGTCGCTCCAGTGTCAGCTTGCGGCTGTGAAATTGCTCGAGCTCCGGCCGGTGCCCGACGCTGATAATGGTCAGGCCCTCCATTTCGTCTGAGAGCAGCTTCATCAGCGCATCCTGGCTGTTGGGATCGAGCGCCGAGGTCGCCTCATCGAGCACGATGATGTCCGGCCGGTGCAGCAACGCCCGCGCAATGGTGATGCGCTGTTTCTCGCCGCCCGACAGGATCTGGTCCCAAGGCGCATCTTCCTCGATGCGATCCTTCAGATGTCCAAGGCCCACCTGATCCAGAACCTCGGCCATGCGATCGAGGTCCCAGTCTTCCGCCGCACCCGGATAGGCGATCGCGCGCCGCAACGTCCCGACGGGAATATAGGGCCGCTGCGGCAGCAGGAACAGCCGTGAATCAGCCTGAATTTCGATTTCCCCGCCACCCCAGGGCCACAAGCCCGAGATGGCGCGCACCAGCGTGCTCTTGCCGCTGCCGGACTCCCCCACGACGAGCACCCGCTCGCCCTTCTTGATGACGGCGTCGGTATCGTCCACGACCGCGGTGCCGTTATCAAGCGACACGCTGAAATCGCGCAAACGAAGCGCGGCGTCCTTGCTCTCGCCGCGCTTGATGCGGTTGAAGCCCTCGCCTGCCTCGGCTTTTCCCAAAGAATCAAGCGACACCATGAGCGAAGCGACGCGGCGCGCACAGGCGCTCCAGTCGGCCAGTCGCGGATAATTGTCGACGAGCCAGTTGAACGCTGCCTGCACGATGGTGAAGGCGGAGGCCGCCTGCATCACCTGACCAAGCGACATCGACCCATCGAGGAATTTCGGCGCGCAAAGAATGATTGGGATCACCGGCGCGACGATGCTCGAACTTTGCGACACCACCGTCGTGCGCATGTGCTGAATGCACAAGTCGCGCCAGCGCCGCAACACCATCATCAACGAACGGTCGAGGCCCGCGCGCTCCTCCTCATCCCCGCCGAGCAGCGCGATGCTTTCGCCGTGCTCTCGCACGCGCGTCAGGATGTAGCGGTATTCCGCTTCCGCCTGGTTCTTCGCCTCGGACACGTCCACGAAGCGCTTTCCGACAACGATCATCGCCCCGCTGGCGAGGACCGCGTAGATCACCGCAGCGATTACTAGAAAGCCCGGGATATGGATGATGGTGTCGCCGATCGAGATCGTCAGCGCGCCCCCGATTGCCCACAAGACCGTGATGAAGGTTAGTGCCGACAGGGTCGCGGTGACGACACCAACCAGAAAATCAACCGGCGCGTCGGTTGAAATGCGCAGATCCTCTGTCAGCCGGCCCTCCGGATTTTGATGATCCCCGCTGACAAAGTTGAGCTGATAATAGCGACCGTTCTTGATCCATTCGTTGAGGACGTTGCTGCTCAGCCAGGCGCGCCAGCGCCGCTGCGTGGACATGCGCGCATATACATTGAGCACGCCAAGGCCGATGGTCGCCGCGGCCAGCGGGAAGAAGATCGCCGACAGGAGGAGGACCGCCGCCGCGTCACGCGCCTCAAGCGCGTCGAAGATCGTACGGGTCCACAAATTGATGCCATATTGTGCGGCAACGGTGAGCAGAACCAGGACAAGCAGGCCGAGCGACAAAATCCAGGCGAGTCGGTCGCCGTCCCTGCCCCAGAAGCCCACGGCCGAATGCCAGAAGCGCCGGAGAAGATAGGCTCTCCGCACTTTCTCGCGTTTCTCTTCGTCAAGGCCGCCTTCGGGTTCGGCGGCCGCCGCCTCGCCTTCCGGCGCCGCGTCATCCAGCGAAGCCTTTTTCTTGTCGTCGTCCGGCTTGGCTTCGATGCTCTTCCGCTTCTTTGTGGATGTGCCCAGGCCGCTCACGCGGTATCCCTCACGCCGTCACGTCGCGCAGCGACAAGAACGTGCGTACATGCTTTCCGGTTCCATCGCGCCGGCAGCCTCACGGAATCGATACTTCCGACGAATCGCAATCCACTCGGCGCTACGCTATCGTGCGGCGGCCTTCATCTCGCAATTGCACCTATCAGGATATTTCCGATGTCTGATTCCCCCGTCACCCGCGGTTTCCGCGGCCGCAAGCCTGCCGCGCAAAGCGATCGCATTCCGCCCGGACAGCATCTGACGCACGATTTTCCGGTGCTGTCGGCAGGGCCGACGCCGGTGACGAGCCTCGCCGAATGGAGCTTCGCGCTGGAGGATGACGATGGCAGGCTTCTGGCGGAATGGAGTTGGGAGGCGTTCAACGCGCTGCCGCAGACCGACATCAAGACCGACATTCACTGTGTCACTACATGGTCGAAGCTCGACACGCATTGGCGTGGTGTGTCTTTCGACACACTGCTCCAGGCGGCCGGTCTCCCCGAGGCGCCCGGCGACTATGTGATGGCGGAGTGCGACGGCGACTACACCACCAACGTGCCCGTGGACGATCTCATCGGAGGCAAGGCGATGATCGCCACGCATTACGAGGGCGAGCCGCTGCCCTCGGAGCATGGCGGACCGGCGCGGCTTCTGGTGCCGCATCTCTATTTCTGGAAGAGCGCGAAATGGGTGCGCAGCCTGCGCTTCATGCAGACCGACCAGCCCGGCTTCTGGGAGGAACTCGGCTATCACATGTATGGGGATCCCTGGCGGGAACAGCGCTATGCCGGCGACTGACGGGCCGGCCCCGCTGCCGCGCCGCCTGCAATGGCACATTGCCGAAATTGCCGACATCATTGTCGAGACCCCGCGCGTCAAGAGCCTTGTCCTCACACTCCCCGATTGGTCGGGCCACATGGCGGGGCAGCATGTCGACGTGCGGCTCACCGCCGAGGACGGCTACCAGGCGCAGCGCAGCTATTCGATCGCCTCGGCGCCGGAAGCATCGCAGGTGGCGCTGACGGTGGAACGCATCGAAGAGGGCGAAGTCTCGCCCTATCTGACGCAGGATGTGCGGGTCGGCGACAGGTTCGAGATACGCGGGCCGATCGGCGGCTATTTCGTCTGGACGGCTGCGATGGATGGTCCGCTGTTCCTGATCGCCGGCGGCTCAGGCATCGTGCCGCTGATGGCGATGCTGCGGCATCGCGCAGCCGCGAACGGCAAGACGCCCGCTACCCTGCTTTATTCCTCGCGTACATATGACGACATCATCTATCGTGCGGAACTCGAAGGCCTTGCCGCCCAGGATAAGAGCCTGAAGGTCACGCACACGCTCACCCGCAAGCAGCCCTCCGGCTGGAAGGGTTTCGCCCGCCGCATTGATCGCGAGATGCTGCAGGACACCGGATTTCCGCCGGACGCAAGGCCACGTATCTTCATTTGCGGTCCGACACCTTTCGTCGAAACGGCAGCCGGGATCCTGTTCGATTTCGGCCACGGCCGCCACCTGATCAAGACCGAACGCTTCGGCCCCACAGGAGGTTGACATGAACACACCACCGGAAACCCCGACAGGTCCGCTCGACGGCAACGCCGCCGGCGGAATTCTGGGCGACCTGTTTGCGATCGAGATCACCGCCGCCACCTTGATCTGCGAAGGCTGCGGCGCTTTCGCGCAGGTTGGTGCGGCGTCCGTCTATGGCGGCCGCATGGGCGTCATCCTGCGCTGTCGGGATTGCGGCAAGGCCATGCTGCGGATGGCGCGAACCCGCGCTGGCCTGCGACTCGACATGCGCGGAGCGCGCAGCCTGGTGGTGGATATTGCTCACGCGTGATGGCGCTCCGGATGCCGATTGCGCGCAGATGGCGGACTGAATAGGGTGCGCCGAAGGTTGAAAGCGGCCGGCCGCCGTTTCACGATGAGAAAACCGGGAGGTCCTTATGGCTTACAACATCATGATCATGGGCGCGTCCTACGGCTCGCTGCTCGCGTCCAAAATCCTGTTTGGCGGCCATTCGATTCACCTGATCTGCCTGCCGGCGGAGGCCGATCTCATCAATGCCGAGGGGTTCCGCGTCCGCATGCCGGTCAAGGGCCGCAAGGGCCCGGTCGAGATCGACTCGCGCAAGCTGCCCGGCAAGGTGACCGCCGGCGGCGCCGAGGGTGCCGACCCGAAAAAATATGATCTGATCGGTCTCGCCATGCAGGAGCCGCAATACCGCTCCGCCGGCGTACGCGAGCTGCTCGACGCGGTGGCAAAGTCGCGGGTGCCCTGCATGTCGATCATGAACATGCCGCCGCTGCCCTACATGAAGCGCATCCCCGGCCTCGACGCCGAAACGCTGAAGCCCGCCTATACGGACCCGACGGTGTGGGACAATTTCGATCCTGGCTGTCTCACTCTGTGCAGCCCCGATCCGCAGGCGATCCGCCCGCCGGATGAGAAAGTCAATGTGCTGCAGGTGACGCTGCCGACCAATTTCAAGGTCGCGAAATTCGACAGCGACAAGAGCACCGGCATCCTGCGGCAGCTGGAAAAGGACATCGACGCCGTGCGCTTCGACGCGCCGGAAGGCAAGATCGAACTGCCGGTAAAGCTGCGCGTGCACGACTCGCTGTTCGTGCCGCTGGCCAAGTGGGCGATGCTGCTTGCCGGGAATTATCGCTGCGTGACCCCCGACGGCATGCGAACCGCGCAGGAAGCCGTGCATTCGGACATCGAGACTTCGCGCTCGGTCTACAATTTCGTCAATGACCTGGTCGTCAAGCTCGGCGCCAATCCGAACGACCTTGTGCCGTTCGAGAAATACGCCGCCGCCGCGCAGAGCCTGACGCGGCCGGCATCTGCCGCGCGGGCGCTCAACAACGGAATGCCCAATATCGAGCGCGCCGACAAGCTGGTGCAGCTGATTGCGAAGCAGAAGGGGCTGAGCCATCCGGCGATCGACGCGCAGGTGGCGCTGGTCGACGCGCGGCTGGAGCAGAACCGCAAGAAAGCCGCGGCGTAGTCAGTCTTTCCCTGCAAACGTCAAAGCCCGGGCCGGGAGGCCCGGGCTTTCGCTTTCCGGATATCGCAGCTACAGCCCGAACGGATAGGTGTCCGGCATGTCTTCCAGCTCATGCGTCGCAAACGGTGTGACCGGCCGCGTGTGGCTGAACCAGATATACTCGTCGAACTGCTCCGGCAGCACCGCCTGGAAATAGTGGCTCGCGCGCTCGCTCTCGGGACGGTAGATCACACCGATCGCCCGCTGCAGCCGAGGCCTGCGCAGGGCCGCCGTCAGCTCGGCCGGGGCGTGGCGCAAATTCAGCATGAAGGAACTGACGCCGCTCTCGTGGCACTGATATTCGTAGCTCTGCGGCAGCGAAGGCCGGATCGTCTTCACCTCCATCGGCCCGTCCCAGTCCGACGCCGCCGCCACCTGCCCGGCATGCGTACCGAACCCGATCAGATAGGCTTTCGTGCCGAATTCCTTGCGGCAGAGATGGCCCAGATTGTATTCGCCGCGCGAGGACATTTCGGTCGCCGCGGCATCGCCGATATGCGAATTGTGCGCCCACACCACCGCCTTGCTGTCCGGTCCGTAGAATCCGAGCAACGTCTTCAGCGTCTCGAACATATGCGTATCGCGCAGATTCCATGACGCGCGCGAGCCGTAATACATGATGCGGTAGTAGCGCTCAGCATGGGCGATCAGCCGCGCATTTTGCATCGCGTCCAGGAACCGCTCGCCGTCGTGCGTCGCATACTCGTTGCGCCGGCGCATGATGTCGGTCAGCATCTCGGCCACCGCCGGCTCGCATGTCTCGTACTGGCCGCTCAGCGCCGCATGACCGTACGTTGCGGGATCCGACTGCCAGGGGGTCAGGCAGCCGTAACGCTCGCGCGCGATCGCCGCAGTCGGGGGATCGACCTCATCGAGGAATTTCAGCACCGCACGGATGGAATCGTAGAGCGAATACAAATCGAGGCCGTGGAAGGCCACGCGCTCTGCCGGACTTCTCGCCGCGTTATGCGTCCGCAGCCAGTCGACGAAGGCGCGTACCTCATTGTTGCGCCACATCCAAGTGGGAAACCGCGCGAACGCCGTCCATTCCGACGGCGGATATTCGAGATGCCGCACGTAATGGTCGACGCGGGCAGCGTCCGGCCAGTCGCCCTCGATGGCGACAAAGCGGAATCCTTTCTTTTCAATCAGTTCACGAGTGATGCGCTCGCGCATGCGGTAGAATTCGGAGGTGCCGTGCGTCGCCTCCCCGATCAGCACGACCTTTGCATCGCCGATCCGCGCCAGCATCCGGTCGAGCGGCGCCGTCTCGATCGACGGCAGCCGTTCGCAGGCACTGCCGATCTGCTGCGCCAGGCTTTCGCGCCCTACGCGTGTGAACGGCGCCCTGGGCGCGGGTTTCGTACGCGGCGGCGCCCAGCCTTCCTCGCCGACGAGCGGCACGAAGCGCACATCGGCAAGGTCCTCCCGCTTGAAATCCTGTTCCGAAAGGCGCGTGATCCGCACCAGCTCCTGCACATTGGGGTCGCTCCCCACCGGAATGACCAGCCGGCCGCCGATCTTCAGCTGCAGCTTCAGCGCATCGGGGACCTTCGGGCCACCGGCGGCGACGATGATGCCGTCAAAGGGCATGTATTCCGGCCAGCCTTTGGTGCCGTCGCCATGCATCACATGCACATTGCTGTAACCGAGATCGGCCAATGTGGCCGCGGCCTTTTCCGCCAATTGGCCGAGGCGCTCGACCGTGTAGACCTCACCGGCGATCTTCGCGACGACAGCGGCCGCATAGCCCGATCCGGTGCCGATCTCCAGCACACGCTCGCCGCCTTCGAGGCCGAGCGCTTCGATCATGAAGGCGACGATGTAAGGCTGCGAAATGGTCTGCTCTTCCCCGATCGGCAGGGGGGAATCCTCGTAGGCGAATTCGCGCAGATGTGCGGGAAGGAACGCCTCGCGCGGCACGCTGTTCATGGCATCGAGCACGAGCTTCGAGCGCACGCCGCGCGCCCGAATGGCGTGCTCCAGCATCTCTTCACGCTGCCTTGCGAAATCCGGATCCGGCTTGTCCAGCATCTGCCAGCTCTTTTTGAGTGAAACGAAAAGCTAGGCCTGCCGCCAGCGCACGTGGTTGACTAAGATCAATGTCCGGGAGGCTTATTGGGTCCCCGCTGCGGCGGAGTTGCGCCCGGCGGGCACGGGGGGAGGCCCTGCATGCGTGTCGGCGTGCCGAAGGAAATCAAGGATCACGAGTTCCGCGTCGGCCTTGTCCCGCAGACCGTCGCCGAGCTGACCGCGCGCGGCCACGACGTGCTGATCGAGACGCAGGCCGGGTTGGGGGCGGGCCTCAGCGACGACGATTATCGCGCGGCTGGTGCGACCATCGTGCCGGAGGCCGCCGACGTGTTCGCGCGCAGCGATCTAATCGTGAAGGTGAAGGAGCCGCTGCCGCCCGAGCGCGCCATGCTGAGACGGGGCCAGATTCTCTTCACCTACCTGCATCTCGCGCCCGATTCCGGACTGACGGCGTCATTGATGACCTCGGGCGTGACGGCCATCGCCTATGAAACCGTGACCGATGCGCATGGCGGCTTGCCGTTGCTGGCGCCGATGTCGCAGGTGGCCGGGCGCCTCGCGCCCCAGATCGGCGCGCATTATCTGGAGCGACCGCAGGGCGGCCGCGGCATCCTGCTCGGTGGCGTGCCCGGCGTTGCGCCCGCGAAAGTGCTGGTCATCGGCGCCGGCAGCGTCGGCAGCAACGCGGCTCTGGTTGCGTGCGGCATGCAGGCGGAGGTGACGGTCATGGCACGCAGCGAGGACTCGCTGCGGCGCGTCGCCGCGCAGACCGGAGCGCCGATCAGCACGGCGATCACCGGTCCCGACGCCATCGACCGGCATTGTCGCGACGCCGACCTCGTCATCTGCACCGCGCTCGTTCCCGGCGCCGCGGCGGCGAAGCTTGTCTCCGCGGCAACCGTGAAAGCGATGAAGCCGGGATCGGTGATTGTCGACGTGTCCATCGACCAGGGCGGAAATGCCGAAACCTCCCG
>Ga0073934_10002066_pt1 | contig 44055 bp, 31 predicted proteins | sample LarsenN4metaG_FD_76834 | JGI IMG/M metagenome (GOLD analysis project Ga0073934, IMG submission 76834) | Hot spring sediment bacterial and archeal communities from British Columbia, Canada, to study Microbial Dark Matter (Phase II) - Larsen... ...
GTTTCACGACGTATCATGGAGTTTTCTTTCTCTCATCTCCTTAGCCAAAACTGATTTTATCTTCAGTACAAAATTAACTTATTCTTAACTCTTAATAACTTACTTTTTTAACATACGAGGAGTTGCACGTTTGTAGCAAAAATCTCTTCCCCCCCTACAAACATTTCACCCCTATCGGGGTGAAAATCTCAATAAAAAAAATCCCGGCCTGACCTTAATCAAAACCGGGATTCGCTTCTATCTTCTCTCTCGTGCAAACTCTTCGTCAAACTTGATAAACTTTACAAACTTGATAAACTTTACAAACTTGATAAACTTTACAAACTTACTTCACCACACTCATCTTCTTCGTCAAAACCTGACCGCCTGCATTCAACCTGTAAAAATACGTCCCGCTCGACAACCTCTCCGCATTCAGACTAATCGTATAATATCCCGCCTTATAATTCCCGTTCAACACTGTCATCACTTCCTTACCAAGCATATCATATATCACCAGACTTATCTTCCCATCCTCCGGCAAATCAAAATCTATCTTCGTTACCGGATTAAAAGGATTCGGATAATTCTGTGACAGACTCAACTTCGATGGCACTCCTACCTCTACTGTCTTTTTCAGTTCATAATACGTGTAATTCCCGTTGAAATCTATCTGCTTCAGTCTGTATTCATATCTGCCGCTCTCCAACTTCCTGTCCTCATATCTGTATTGCGTTGGACTATTGGTTGTCTTATTCCCTGTAACAAATCCAATCTTATACCAACCCTTTTCGCTTCCCGCTTGCCGACGCTCAATATCAAATCCGGAATTATCTATCTCTGCTGCTGTTACCCAGTTCAGTATTACATCTCGCTTCACAATCTCTGACCCAAAACTCATAAGAGCTACCGGCAATGGCTCATTGTTTATATACGTCGGCGGAGATAGCAGTGAATTGGTTATTTCAAATGTGTTCGGAGAATTGTTTTTGTTTAAAAATGTTTCAAGCTGATTTGTCGCTGTCTTTATCCTTATTGATGCACTCTTTGATACATCTAATATTATGAAGTTCATACGAACTATACGAACATATTCCTCAGTTATATCAAAACCTGCAGAAGATGTGCTGTTATCTTCATTCACTGTCGCTCCAAGTATCGCGATTCTTACTGCCCTTGTGTTTACTGAATCATCAGGGTTCGATTGAATGTAACAATTATAACCTTCCTCTGATGTTAATTCTTCTTGCCAGTCCGTTCCGCTTATGAACCTCAGTAATGTTGAATCATATAGTACATCTGCATTAAATGACGCCAGCGTTGTCTGATTCCCTAAATTTGTACCTTTTATCTCAAAATCTATTACAAACTCTCCGCCGAGTATTCTTGAGTTGGATATTAATTCCAGTTTTTGTTCTATACTCTGTAATCTCGCTACTGATGGAATTATTACTGTTATTAATATTATGTAAATTACTTTTTTCATCTCGCTTCTACTACATTATCTTTGTTGTTATATTCGCTTTTTTATTCGGTGCTAATACATTGAAGTCACTGCCCGTTACATATCCGTCCATGTTGAAATCCGTTCTTACATACCCACTGCGGGCATCTCTCACGCAGCAGTCATATATAGAATAATCCATGTTGTCTATTCCTCCGCTGTAATCTCCGTCTGCCGCAAACATTCCATATAATCCGCTCCTCAGTAACTGTGCTGATGTTCCATAATATTTATTTGAACCTGTCGTGAAATCATATAAGTCACTCTGAGTTGAAAGATATACCTTGTTCTTTGACATTATCGCTATGTGATTCCTGTGGTGTACAACTATATAATAACTCCCCGAATTCACACCTATTCTCAATGGTACATATTCACTTCCCGTTACACTTAATACTTTTCCGTCTTTCCTCAATAAACACGCTACTGTATCAACACATGTCGTTGTTGTTGACCTCACTTCAACTATTATCCAGTCAACTATATCTCTGTGTGTCGTGAAAAATCCCGCCTGTAATTCCTCATCTGATGACCTCATGTAAACAAATGGTGTACTGCTTTTTCCGCTTACTGTATCCGGTGGTATCAGTGGCAATAATTCTTTATAATTCAATGATGTTATCATCGTATCACTTCCCGATGAATATGGTCCGGCTAACATCAGTTTCAAATTCAGTGTTACTACCGGCATCTTCTGATAATTTTCCCATTCATAATTTGCCGCTAAATTACTATATGTCCTCGATGTTGGGGAAAATCCCATCCCTGATTTCACTGGTACTACTGTTCCGCTCCAGCCCGCATCTACTAATACCGAATATGATCCGCTTGAATTTGTTATTACATTGCCAGGTAATCCCTGCATTAATACGTCCGGCTCAGGTGTACCATATTCGTCATAAACATATCCGCCCAAATAATATCCGCCTGTAAATGTATCATACTTGTTCGAAGTTACATTGGTATATGTCTTGCTCACCGGAGTAAGATTTAATGAACCCTTCGTCGGATAGAAAAATACATTGTATCCGTAATATACATTTACTGAATAATATCCCGTATCATTTGTATATGGCTCTCCTATTAATCCCTTCATCATTACCTGACTTACTCCGGCTCCGCTTGTCGGTCCCGTTATCCTTCCGGATATCGTAAACATCTGCTTCTCTCCGGTTATACTGTAATTCAACGGTCCTCCTAAATTGCTTATACTTATTGTACTCTGACTGAATGTATATCCCGTTCTCGAAATCACTACGTTTCCGCTAAAACCAGCTGCAACTCCTGTTTCAAAATATCCCTTATAATCTGTCTGAATCGTTTCACTTCCTATCGTTACATTTACTCCCGCTATTCCCGTTCCGTTCTGCGTTGATGTTATTGTGCCGGATACTTTATATATATCCGAACCCGTTACCTTTATCTTGCTTACATCATATCTTCCGGTAGTATTATTATCTGTATTTGCATCTCCGCTTATAATACATCCTATCCAGTATATTCCTTCCGCCTTGCTAATCACCGGCAAGCCACTCTGTATTTTTACTATTTCTGAATTTTTTGAAGATAAATTCACTGTCTTGACATAAGTCCCTATTAAATCATCACTTTGCGTTATTATCGAGTCATTCGAAATATAGACATTTATGGTCATTTCCTGATTTGCTCTGCTCTCCTTCGAATAATTCAACACCGCCAGACTTATCGAATCCAATGCACTCCCGCTCTTCACTCTCTTCGGATATGCATCTGTATATAATGGTATCATATCAAATACTTCAGGCGTATTTAAATTTAATACCGTATTTATCGCATCATACTTAGTTGCCGTTATCCTGTTAAATTTTATCCCGCTTGATACTAACACCCCGCTTACCACATAATTACCGCCATCAGGCAATATTGCGGGGCTTCCACTCATTCCACTGTAACCGCTCCTGAAACTATACAAATAATCTGTAAATACGGTATCAAATATATTCTTCCAGTTAAACATTGCCATACCATTATATGGTGAGGCATAAGGATAACACGGGTTAAAGAAATAACCCGATTTGTAATACGAATTATTTGTATTATATCCGTATCCGTCCCATCCAACTAAAGCTCCGATAGGTCTATCGAGTTTTATTATCCCTAAATCCGAATAAGAAGTGCTGGAATAATTGCTTAATAAATATACCAGTACGGGATATGCCGCTCCGTAAGGTTCCGTGCCGTTATCATATCCCGGCGTTACTTTAGTTGTTCCCATTCCCGAATTGAAAGAAATTACATGTCCCGCAGTTAATACGTGATAAGGATCAATCAGTACTCCTGATACATTCCCTATCTTAACAACCGGTCTGTAAGGTAAAGCATTCGGGTTATTTATAATATCAAGGGGTTTAAATACCCTGCCTGTATCTGATGAATAAATATTCTGCAAAACTCCGTTGTTTCCGGTAGTATATGCAGAGCTTCCTGAGCTTACATAAGAAATTGCAATTGAAGTAGTAGTATTTAGAGGGATATTATACTGATTCCAGCTCTGTGCATTAATATTTTGAAAAACCAAAAAAACAACCAATATTGTGAAAATCCCTTTTTTCATTTTTAAATTTTTTTATCCAATTATAGTTTTGCAATTTTTATGCCAGAATTGAATTAATTTTAAGCCACAGTTATTGAGTTTGGCTTTTCAGAAAAGTTTAAAAATGAGAAAGGGAGTTTTATTTTGAAAAAATCTGATAAAATAAAAATCCCGGTTTGCCTTTTGCAGTGACCGGGATTTTTTATATCTCTCTCGTGCTATTTTTAAAAACTATTTGACTAAGGTCATTTTCTTTACGATTGTATTTGTATTACCGTTTGATTCTGCAGTAAGTTTATAGATGTAAATTCCGCTCGGAAGTGAACTTCCGTCAAAACTGATTGTGTAATATCCGGATTGTCTTGAACCATTTTCAAGTACTTTTACAACTTTTCCAAGCATATCATATACTGTTATATTTACTTTGCTATCCTGAGGAAGTTCAAAATCTATCTTTGTTGTTGGATTGAACGGATTCGGATAGTTTTGAGATAAGTTGAATTTAGAAGGACCATTTACAGTAACTTCATTTGCAAGATTGAATATTTCAAAATTTCCGTTGAAATCTATCTGCTTTAATCTGTACTGGAATGTTCCTTTTTCAAGCTTGCTGTCTGTAAAGCTATAGTCTGTTAAAGAATTGCTGTTATTCATTCCTTTGACAAATCCGATTTTCTGCCAGTTGTCTTTACCTGCTTCTGTTCTTTGAACTTCAAATCCTGAGTTGTTAATTTCCATTGATGTTGTCCAGAAAAGTTTTACATCTCTTCCTGAAATACTTGAAGTAAATGATTTCATTTCAACAGGTAATGGAGAATCTTTACTTGCCGGAGTCCATACTGAAAATCCGTTTACGCCTGATACAGTGATAGTCTTATTAGGCATATTTAAAACACCTTCTACCTCTACCCAATTATTTCCGCCATCTGTTGATTTAAACATCGTCAGTCTGTCTTCGCTTAATCCTGCTAATTCAAGTGCATTATATTTAAATACTACTGTTGCATTTAAACCTGAATTGTTTGCAGGATAAATGTCATAATATCTTTCTATTCCGAGATTCGTGCCATTACCTCTTCTCGTGTGACCTCTGGTTATTACCGTTGTGCCTAAATTCTGTGAGCTTGTTATTGAGACTCCGAGTCCACCAATGTTTTGTCCTGATGGAGCATTAAGTGTTCTTGTAGTTGTAATCGTTCCTGTACTTCCTTTTAATCTTCCACCGGTTTCCATTAATGTACCTGTTGAGCCGAGAGTTATTGTCTTTCCGTTTAAATCTAAATCACCGCTTGTCAGGGTTATGTTACTTGCAACTGTTAAATTTCCGGAGAGTTTTGCACCATTAGATCTGTTTATTGTTAATGAATTTAATCCGTTTGTAACCGCCGGAATTGTAGCCTGTGGTCCGTTTCCGCTGATAACTAAATTTGATTGAGAACCGCCGTTTACTGTACCGGAGCCAGTAATTGTACCTGATACAGTTACAGTATTATTTGCACCTATATTTAATTTCCCATTTGAATTTACTGAAAGGGTGCTGTTTATCGGAACTGTTCCGTTTCCGTTTTTAATATCTACTTCTTTATTATTTCCAATATTTACATTATTAAATGAACCTGTTAAAGTAGGGAGTGTATCTCTTGGAGTTCCACCAAAACTCAAGTTTGTAGAGCCGTTACCGTTTAATAAACCTGTATAACTTTCATATCCTAAATTATTAATAGTTCCATTTATGGTTAAAGTATAGTTTCCGGCATTTAATGTTCCTTCGAGGAATTCAGCGTCACCTGTAATAGTTAAATCTCTTGTCATAGTAACATTATTCGGATTACCAAACAATGCATAATAGACACTGTTTGTTGATGGAATTTCAACTCCCATTGTTATTGCCTGATTAGATTCAGAATATAAAACATAGTGTCCGCCTGTGCCGATGTTATAATTCAAAATTCCGTTTATTACACCAGCCCTTCCGCTTGAATTTGGTACTCCGATTTGAATGACTGAAGCACTTGAATCGCCAAGACCTGTTGTAATTTTTCCGTTTGTTGTTAATGTTCCATAGAATAAATTCATTCTGAATACAGGGAAAGTGTTTCCTGTTACGGTTACTGTATTTGTGTTATCTAACGAAAGAACATATAAGAAAGTTGATACTGAACCATTATTTGCAAACGTCTGATTAGAATTACCTGCAAAGTATAACGTACTGAAGTAAACTGGATTAGAGGATGGATATGCAAAATCACCGTCTATTATTCCATTATTAGTAACATTTCCAAATACAAAAAGAAATTCTCCGTAAAGGTTTAGTGTCTTACCTGAATTTATAGTAATATTATTACAGCTAACGCCACTGTAAGAACCTAAAATGCTAACGTAATGATTAATGATAACATCATCGTCAGGACCTGGAACGACTCCACCATCCCAAGTAGATGAGTATTCCCAATACCCATTTCTTTTTGACGTTATTGTCGCCCTTGTTGTTCCTTCTTTCTTTGGTTTGTTGACAACAACACTTGATTCAAACCCGATATCACCTGGTTTGAAATTATCTTTCATCTGCAATTGCATTGCATTTTTTTCTTCAGGAGTGAAAGATTTTTCTTTCATATCCTGCCCGAAGAGTTTAACTGTGCTGAAAAGCAAGATAGCTACGATAGTTAGAGAGATTAAGTTTTTCATGTTTATTATATTTATACTTTTTAATTTCAATTTATTTAATTTTTCTGTACAAAGATAAAGAAATTGCTTTATCTTGTCTGTAAGACAAAAGATGAATTTTTAGTAGGATTTTTACTGATAAAAATGTAGGAATAACTCTTACAAAAATACAAATAAAAAGCCCGGAATGATTGCTCAATCCGGGCTGAAAAATCAATTATTTATTCTTCTATTTTACGAGTATCATTTTCTTTGTATCAGAGAAATTTCCTGCAGTAAGTTTGTAATAATAAATTCCGCTTGTAAGATTAGCACCATTGAAAACATTTTCATAATATCCGGGATTAAGATTTTCGTTAACTAAAACTGCAACTTCTTTTCCTGTTATATCATATATTGTAAGTTTTACATTTGAAGCTGAAGGTATATAATACTGAATCTTCGTTGAGGGATTAAACGGATTTGGATAATTCTGTCTGAGTTCAAATTTCTCCGGATTATTTATTTCAACAATTCCAGACAAGGTGAAAAATTCATAGTTTCCGTTGAAGTCTATCTGTTTCAGTTTATATTCATATTTCCCCTGTTTTAAATTCTTATCCTCAAAAGAATATTTTTCAATAGTGTTTGAATTCCCTTTACCGTTTACAAAACCAATTTTATTCCATTCTTCAGAGCCGGTATGTTTTCTGTAAATCTCAAATCCCTGATTATTTTCTTCGAAGGATGTTTCCCAATAAAGACTAACATTGTTCTTAGTTATATTAGATTGAAAAGATACAAGTTCTACCGGCAAAGGAGAATCTTCCATCTTGAAAACATCTCCACTGGTCGCTACAGAATATAAATGAGAATTTACTCCATCATATTTCAAATCAAATGTTGCAATATTTGGAGTTGATCTTAAAAAATTCAATTCTATCCATGTCGCACCGTTATCTTCACTTCTGTAGCTTTTTGTGTTACTACTGTTTGTTATATTTACATATACAGTTGGAGTTCCGGGAATCCATTTAACTGAAGCATCTCCTGAAATTGAGTTTGGAGGTAAACTTACCTGTTCCCAGTTTACGCCGCCATTTGTTGTTCTAGAGAGTTTACCTGCAGGATTACCAAAGGAAACACTGATTCCGTAAGTCTTGGAATTATCAAATGCAATTCCCCTGATTTGATTTCCTGTTCCTGTTAAAGTACTGTTTTGCCAGCTTGCACCGCCATTAGTTGTATAATAAATTTTTTTTGAATTTGAGCCAAATCCGTAAAAATTTTCATCAATAACAAAAACGGAATACATTATTACAACTTCTTCACCAACTAATTTGACTTTACTCATTTGCCAGTTCGTTCCTCCATTAGTCGTTTTCCATATTTTTACAGAGTCGCCATTATTGTCACCATCCGATACTATTATACCGAAATCAGGGTTTATAGGTGAAAACTCAATTCCGTTTATAAAGCCGTCTTCTCCGGTATTTATTATTTCCGACCATGTATTGCCACCGTTTGTTGATTTATATACTCTTGCCGGATTTATTCGATTGCCATCTTTTTTTCCATCACCAAAATAAATAACCTGCGAGGAAACTGCTTTAAGAGCAGTTATCATTCTTCCCGTGATAACAACATTAGTTAATGGTACTTCTGCAAAAGAAGTCCCTGAATTTGTAGTTCTGTAAAGTACACTTCCTTTTTTCGTATCACTATATGCACCTACGAAAATTGTATCTTTATCAGCCATTGAAACTACAGGGTATTTCCCAAGCGAGCTTAATTTACCTGTTACCGGATTCCACTGACCTTCAGTTTTTCCGTTTATTAATATTAAAGAAGATAGAGTTAAGATTGCGATTAAAATAATTCTTGATTTCATTTTTATTAAGTTTATATTTATACATTTTATTCATAACAAAAATATAAACTTCAATAAAAGAAATCTGTAGGAGTAAATATGAATATTTTGTAGGAATTATTCTTACCGGAATGCAAACAAGTGTTTGTTTCTATCTGATTTAATAAACTTAATCCATCAACTTATTATCAAGCACATATCTAGTTAATTCAGCGTTTGAAGTCATATTCATTTTTTCAAGGATTCTTTGTCTGTAAGTACTGATTGTTTTTATGTTTAAATTTAGTTCTTCAGCTATTTCCTTAAGTGTTTTCCCCGAGGCAATCATAATTATAATCTGAAATTCCCTGTTTGATAAAGTTTCATGAGGGGCTTCTTCCCTGTCCGAATTTATATCCGATAAAATCTTTTCTGCAAGAGCGGGAGATATGTATTTTCCCCCGTTTACAATCTTTTTAATTGCCTCTACTATGTGCTCAGGGGCGCTTTCCTTTGTCATATATCCTTTTGCTCCGGTCTTTAATACGCGCATTGCAAACTGATCTTCCGGGTGAACACTTAAAACAAGCACAGGAATTTTCTTTTTTAGATATTTCATTTCCTCAATTACTTCTACACCTGTTTTCTTTGGCATTGTAATATCAAGTATTGCAATATCGTAATCATTTTTCCGCATTAATTCCAGTGCTTCATTTCCATTCCTCGCTTCACCAGTTACCTTCATATCATCTTCCTCTTCGATGATTTGTTTTAATCCCTTTATTATTATGGGATGGTCGTCTGCAAGTAAAATTTTTATCATCTTAATTATTATTTTAATTATTCAATTCGTTTTTGGGAATTTTAACCGTTATCGTAGTACCTTCTTTTTTACTTCCAGATATTTTCAAACTTCCTCCAAGCAGTAATGCACGCTCCTTCATTCCTGTTATTCCGAATGATTTTGCCGCTTTGATTTTTGATACACTTATCCCAATCCCGTTATCGTTTACCTTTAACGTAATATTTTTCGGAGTTTCCTTTAGCCAGACACTGACTTTCGTAGCTTTTGAATGACGCACAATATTAGTCATAATTTCCTGAAATATTCTGTAAAAAGCTGTCTTTTTTGTTTTGCTGAATTCCAGTTTATTAACTTCTATTTTTGAATTACATTTTATACCTGTACGTTTCTCGAACTCGCTTATCTGCCATTCAATTGATGCAGTCAATCCAATGTCATCAAGTATTCCCGGTCTGAGGTCAGATGCTATTTTCCTTATAGTCTTCATTGTAGAATCTATAAGACTCGACATTGACCTGAATTTTTCGATTACTGTGTCTGGTACCTGTTTCTCAAACCCGCTTAATTTCTTATTCAGCCATGATACATCAAATTTCAAAGCTGTCAATGCCTGTCCGAGTTCATCGTGAATCTCTCTTGCAATATTTATTTTCTCTTCCTCTCTTACTGTTTCAAGGTGCGATGCAAGTGCCCTGATCTGCTTCGTTTCCCTGAGTTTCGCCTCGAGTTTTTTCTTCTCAGTTACCGGAACTACAACTTCAAGTGCCTGTAACACTTTTTTATTTTTATCGGTTATTGGAGAGGCAATAATTTCAAGCCAGATTTTTTTACCCGATATATCTTTAGTTGAATGTTCGTGAATGTGTGTTTCAGTTTTTTTGTTGAAAATTTCCTTCACCCCGCAGTTTTTACATACTTCAACTGTTCCGCAATTCAAAAATTCATAACATTTTTTATTCTCAACTTCGCCAAACATCTTTTTCAAAACATCGTTCGCCCATGTAACTTTATAATCCGTAGAAATTGTAGCTAATCCAATCCCAACGCTGTTTGTAACCGTTTCTAGTTTTTCATGTTCTATCCTCAGATTTTGTTCAACTTCGTGTTTATATAAAGCAATTTCTATAGTTGAATTCAGGTCACGGTGATTTACCGGTTTTATAAGATAGCCATAAGGTTGTGAATGCTTTGCTTTTTCAAGGACATGTTCTTCTTCTGTTGCGGTTAAGAATATAACAGGAATGGAATATAATTCCCTTACTTTATTTGCAGCATAGATACCATCGTGTTTGCCCTGCAAACTGATATCCATCAATACTAAATCGGGACGGTTTTCTTTAATTGACAACAGGCATGCCTCGGCTGAATCAGCTACTCCGGAGCATTGGTATCCTGTTAAATCCAATAACTGTTTGATAATCTTCACAGTTATTAAATCATCTTCAACAAGTAATATTTTTTTCCCTGTCATATAACTTTGCCCTTACCCTGTAAGTTAACTAAAAAAAATCACTAAAAAAAGGAGTCCTTTGCAAGACTCCTTTAAATTTATCTTATCCCTATTCCGGTATCTTTCCGTTTATTAACTCTTCATAAAGCTTTGTGGCTTTGTATAGATTCTTCACTGCCTCAGTTAATCCTCTTGAGTCAACTGCAATCATTCTGTTTGCTTCTGTTGTATAAATAAAATCGCTCGGGAGACTTTCAATGTTTCCGTCAAATGCCAATCCGACTATTTCACCATCTTTATTTATTACAGGACTTCCGGAATTACCTCCAATGATATCATTGGTTGATATGAAATTAAACGGAGTTTCAAGTCTGAACTCCGGAGGAGGATTTTTCCATCTTTCTGGTAAATTAAATGGATGCTGTTTTCTGAAGCCGTAATATCTGTCATATATTCCGTAAAATGTTGTGAATACAGGTGCAATTGTTCCATTATATTCATATGAAGAAATAACTCCATCTGCTAACCTTAGTGTAAAGGTTGCATCCGGCGGAATTGAGTTCCCATAAACTTCATATAAAGCCCTGCCCAATAGTATATTTTTTGCATCAAGGGAATTTTGAATTTTTCTTACATTTTCCGGGGGGTTGAACGGATTTCCCGTACTTTTTTTACTTTCTGACAAAAGTTCTTTTACTGTTTCCTTTATTTCGTTTTTTAAGTAACCGTATTTTTCCTTTAATTTTGAATTGGATTCTATCTTTGACCAGAAAGTTTTTTCAAAATCTTTTTTCCTTGCCATCAGCACCGGATCATTTAATCCTTTGACAATTCCACTCACTACCTTTAATGAATTCATCATACTGAAATAATTATCCTCTGCTTCCTGTTTTTCAGCAGGCGATGAAGAGTTTTCTATTGCCATTTTCTGATATACAATGGCTTTACTAAGCAGTTCAAGATATTTGGGATACATATAATCTCTCATATACTCAAGCTCTGCAGTTGATTTTAATCTGCCTGTTGAAGCAGGATTACCGACTACAAAGATTACTTCACCTGAATCCGCTCCGTTTTTGCTCCATTTGAAATAGAATTCAGTCTTTAGCGGTTTGCCATTTTCATACACTCTGAAATATGTTACATCGAGATTATAACGTGGATATGTGAAATTATCATAATCACCGCCAAAATAACCTGCCTGATTTTCAGGAGCAAATACTAACCTGACATCATCATATCTTTTGTAAATATAAACTGAATATTGTCCACCACTGTAAAATGAAACTACCTGAGCAATATTTCCGGTTTTTTCTGACCAGTATTTTTCTAACTGTTCGATTTTTCTGTCACGTAAATTTATTCTTTCCTCCTCATCTTTTGCCTTATCTATTTCGGCCTGAACTTCCTTTGTTACATCTATTATCTGAACTAACTGATCTACAAACAGATCCGGTACCTTTCTCTCTTCAGCAAGCGTAGAAGCGTAGAAACCGTTTTCTGCAAGATTTTCACCATCTTTTGCAACCTTTGTTACATTTTCACGTCCGCAGTGGTGATTTGTCATTACTAATCCGTCTTCCGATACAAATGATGCAGAGCAATATGTTGCAAATTTTAATGCCGACATTCTTGCATGGTCAAGCCATTCCTTTGACGGTGTAAATCCGTATGTCTGTTTAAAATACTCAAGCGGTGGATTATCAAATGTCCACATCTTGCCATTGTCAAATTTACCAGCTTTTACTTCATAAAGGTTAACTCCGTTGTGAACATTCTGTGCAAAAGAAACTGCAGAAATTAATACAAAGACAGAAACAAAAAGTCTTAAGAATAATTTATTCATCGTTTTAAAATTTTTTAATATTAAACATAATTTCACGTAAAATAACTGTTTTATAAATACTTTACAACTAATTTATATTAATACAAAAAAAATAAAATAAATTAATTTTTTGGGAACTTTTATATTTCTTGGTTTTTAAATCACTTGATTTATATTTGAATTATATTTAGTTTGAAGTGTAAAAAAATTGAAACGATGCCAAAAAGATATGATGTCAGGAATAAACAGGTTAAGAAACTGAAAGAAATTCCTCAGGAAAAAATTAAAGAAACAATTTTAGAGAGTGAAACCGAAAATCTTGATGATGAACTATTCGGAACACCTGAAATTATAAGCGAGGAAGAACTTCAGAAATTAAAGGCAGACTTCGAGGTTGAAGCAATGCCTCACATGCCATTGTTAAAAAATTATGCAATGAAAATGACCGGAAATGAGCTTGAAGCTGACGATCTTTTACAGGAAACTTACCTAAGAGCATTCAGATTCTTCAACAAATTCGAGAAAGGTACAAACTGCAAGGCATGGCTTTTCAGAATTATGAAGAACCTCTTTATTAATAATTACCGTAAAAACCAGAAATCCCCGGGCAAGGTTGATTACGATGAAATCGAAAATTTCTACGAAATGATTAAATCCGACAGAATTGATTCCAGCGATATGCAGGAAAGAATTTACTCTAACCTTCTTGATGATGAAGTTACTCATGCACTGAATACCTTGCAGGATGACTTTAAAACCGTAATTATTTTATGCGATATTGAAGGACTAAGCTATGAAGAAATAGCTGAATTCGTTCAATGCCCTGTCGGGACTGTCCGTAGCAGATTGCACAGAGGTAGAAAGCTCTTACAGCAAAAACTAAGGAAGTATGCATCAAGGAAAGGATACGACGTTGAAGCCGCAATGGCATAAAATTGAAAAAACTGTTTATTCACTAAAATAAAAATAAAAATGAATTATTTAAAAATTTTCTCAGTGGTCTTAATCCTTGGCTTATTCATTGGCTGCGGAGAAAAGAAAGAAACCACTCAGACAAAAACAGAAACAAAACAAACTGAAACCAAACCAACAGTAAAGCAGTATTTTACTGTAAGTTCCGTTGAAAAGCCATCAGGCAAAGGTGTAGTACCAAATTTTACCTGGGATGAAAACGGAAAAAAGATGTCAATGAGTGACCTCAAAGGGAAAACTGTTCTTATAAACCTGTGGGCTACATGGTGCGGTCCGTGCAAGAAAGAAATTCCTGATTTAATTGCGATAAGCAATGAGCTTAAAGATAAAAACTTTGCTATGATCGGGATTCAGGTCTTCCAGAAATCCGGTCAGCAATCTTTAGATGACTTCCTTAAAACAACTCCGATCCCTTATACTATACTTGACGGAAATCAGGAACTCATTGAAGCATTCAACATTGCACTCGGTTCAGAAATTAATGGAATTCCTACTACAATCATTGTTGACAGCGAAGGAAAGGTTGCAGAAAGTTTTGTCGGCTCAAGAGATAAAGCCGGATTTCTTGCTATTATAAATAAGCATTTAAAATAATAATTTGAATCATAAAAAGATTGGAATTATCGGATCTACCGGCTCTATCGGCAGAAGCACTGTAGAGGTTTTGAGAAACTTAAAGAAAAACAACTTCGATGTAGAAGTTGTTTTTCTTTCTGCTAATACAAATATTTCTCTTCTCGCAGAGCAGGTCAGAGAATTTTCTCCAAAATCTGTATATATTGAGAATCCCGTTAAAGCAAAAGAATTCAAAGATAATTTCGGATTTAAAAATTTAAAGGTTATTACAGGTTTTGATAATCTTCTTGATTTAGTAAGGAATGATGACTATGATATGTTATTAGCAGCAGTTGTCGGCTTTTATGGACTTGCACCAATTGAAGAAGCTATTAAATCCGGCAAACACATTGCAGTTGCAAACAAAGAACCGCTTGTAGTTGCAGGTAAACTGATAAACTCACTCATAAAGGAATTTAACTCTAAACTGCTCCCGATTGACAGCGAACATTCAGCTATACTGCAATGCCTTACAGGCGAAGAGCATAAGGAAATCAGTAAGATTATATTAACTGCTTCCGGCGGTCCATTCAGGAATAAAAGCATTGAAGATATCGAAAACTCAACCATTGAAGATGCTCTCAATCATCCTAACTGGGATATGGGTAATAAAATCACAATTGACTCTGCAACTATGATGAACAAAGGTCTCGAAGTAATCGAAGCCAGATGGCTCTTCAATATTGATATTGATAAGATTGATGTTATTATTCACCCTCAGTCAATAATTCACTCAATGGTAGAATTTTCTGATGGCTCAATTAAAGCTCAGCTCGGACTTCCTGATATGAAAATCCCTATTCAGTATGCAATCACTTATCCGAATAGGGTTAGCTCTGATTACTCAAGAATTGATTTTACTAAATATTCCAACCTTACATTTGAAAAACCAGACCCTGTTAAATTTGAATGTCTCCAGCTCGCATTTGACGCAATAAAAAACGGAGGGACATACCCCGTAGTATTGAACGCTTCTAATGAAATTGCTGTTGAATTATATCTGAAAGGAAAAATTAAATTCTTACAGATTTCAAAAATTATTAAATATATGCTTGAAAAACATAATAGTATTGACAATTTTGAAATGGAACATATTTACGAAATTGACCGTAATACAAGAAAAGAAATTATAGAAAAACAAAAATGGAATTTTTAACAACATTACTTTATTTTTTAATTGTTATCGGAATACTCGTTTTCATTCACGAATTCGGACATTTTGCCGCCGCAAAACTTAATGGTATGAGAGCAGATGTCTTCGCATTCGGAATGGGTCCAAGAGTTTTCGGTTACAACAAAGTGAACGGATTTACGTTCGGAAAGCTCAGTGAAGACGTTGTCCTTGGCGATAATACCGATTACAGGGTTTGCGCCTTCCCAATCGGAGGGTACGTCAAAGTCGCAGGTATGATTGATGAAAGCATGGATAAAGACTTCATCGGAAAAGAGCCACAACCATGGGAATACCGTTCTAAGCCTGTCTGGCGCAGAATGATTGTTATCACTGCCGGCGTTTTTATGAATCTCGTCCTTGCATTCGCAATATTTTACTCTATAACGCTAGTCAAGGGTAAAAACCTGATGGATACTACTACGATTGGTTATATTGCTCAGGGTTCTCCGGCTCAGGAATTTGGATTAAAAACCGGCGATAAAATTATTTCGATTAACGGGAATGCTGCAGAATACTGGGAAGATATTCAATCCAAAATTTACATTGACAACCTCGGCGAATCATTAACTTTTGCCATAAATAGAAACGGAAAAGATACTACTATATTAATACCAAAAGAACAGGTTGGTATTCTCAACGATAAACCTTTTGGTATATATCCCAATAATACTACTCCTGTCATTAATGACGTATTACCGGGCAAACCTGCATCAAATGCCGGTTTAACTACCAATGATGAAATCATCTCCTATGGAGGAACAAGAGTAACAAACTCCCAGATGTTGATTTCACTGATTAAAAACAGTGCAGGGAAAGAAACTACAATCGAATGGAAAAGAAACGGACAGCTAATGTCAGCAAACGTAACTCCATCAGTTGAAGATTCCACAATCGGAATTTTCATTGGCGAAAAATATACAGGTCCCGAAAAAATTGTTCACTACAACGTTATCTCTGCTATACCAAAAACCTTTGGAGATATGTACTATTTCGGAGTTGAAGTATTTTTTAAATCCATAGGAAAAGTTATCAAAGGAGATATTCCGTTCAAAAAAGCAATTGGCGGTCCGGTTAAAATTGCAAAAGCTTCCGCTCAGTCTGCCGAAGCAGGTTTTCTTACGTTCATTAATTTTGTTGCTCTTCTCTCAATGTCTCTCGCCGTAATTAATATTCTCCCCTTCCCTGCTCTTGACGGCGGACATTTTGTATTACTCGTATTTGAAGCAATTTTCAGAAAACCTCTTCCATACAAAGTTCAGATTACTTTGCAATACGCCGGATTTATTATTCTTATAGCATTCATGCTCTTTGTTCTTTATAATGACCTAATATCATTAAATTAATTCTATTGTGAATATTAATTTAAGAGTTTAATATGTTCCTCGACTTTTGACGGGGAACATATTATTTTTGTAATTAAACTAAATTTTCTTGAAAAAATGAAAAATTACCTCACCTCAAAGCAATTTTTTTTGATTAATTTATTTTTTACTCTTTTTTTGATGACAAATATACATGCACAATCAATTCCTGATTACTCAAATACCGAGCGCAAAGATGTTCCGGTAGAATTTACATGGAAATTAGACGATATCTATGCCACTAAAGATGACTGGAAATCCGATATGGACTTCATCTCATCTGCCATTAATAAAATTGACGAAATGTCATCTGACTGGACTTCATCTGCAAATAAAATGCTTGCAATGATGGATTTTATCACAGAATGCCAGCTTAAATTTGAAAAGCTTTATTCTTACGCGGGTCATAACTCCAATTCCGATGTCGGAAATTCCGAATACCAGAAGATGAAAGGAGAGGTGCAATCTCTCGGTGTAAGATTCAGCTCTAAACTATCCTTTATGAATGATGACATCCTGAAACTCGGAGAAGAAAACTTCAGAAAATACCTCGCAGAAGAAAAAGGGCTCGAAGTATATAAATTCGGTATCGAACAGATATTCAGAGTAAAAGAACACATTCTCCCAACCGAGCAACAGAAAATTGTATCAATGACAGGGCTCTTCAGCGGAGCACCGGAACAGGCATCATCAATCTTAAATAACCTCGAAATTCCAAACCCAGAAGTTACACTCAGCGACGGAAAAAAAGTCAAACTAAACTATTCCACTTATGCTTTTTATCGTGGCTCAAAATCTCCGGAAGACAGAACCCTCGTAATGACTGAATTCTTTAAAAATCAGAAAAAGTTTGAAAACACTCTCGCTACATTGCTCGATGGGGAAATCAAACAGCATTACTTCTCCGCAAAAGTCCGCAAATACAATACATGCCTCGATGCACGCCTTGACGACAACAAAATTGATAAGGAAGTCTATATACAACTCATAAAATCAGTCCGCGAAAATCTCCCATACCTATGGGAATACATTAAAATCAAAAAAGAATTACTCGGACTTTCTAAGTTCAGATATGAAGACTTATACGCATCTGCAGTAAAGGAAGTTGATAAAATTTTCACATACAACGAAGCCGAAAACATTATCAAAGAATCACTCAAACCACTCGGAGAAGACTATGCAAAAATCCTCGACAAAGCTTTCAAGGACAGATGGATTGACATTTACCCAAATAAAGGAAAAGAATCAGGTGCCTACTCAAGCGGGTTATACGGTGTACATCCATTCATAAAAATGAATTACACCGGCGATTACGACGCTGTCTCAACTCTGACACACGAACTCGGACACTGCGCCCACTCTTACCTTTCCGATGGTGCACAGCACTACGCAAATTCAAACTACCCGACCTTCCTCGCTGAAATCGCATCTACCTTTAACGAAAATTTATTAATGCACTACCTGCTTAAAAGCGAATCTGACGATATGTTCAAATTATACGTCCTCGATAACTATCTCGATGGCGTAAGAGGAACCATTTTCCGACAGACATTATTCGCAGAATTCGAACTCGCAATGCACGAAAAAATTGAGAGAGGTGAATCACTAACTCCCGATTGGTTAAATGAAAAATACCTATCACTCACAAAAGAATATTACGGACACGGCCAGAACATAGTTGAAGTCGGGGATTACATTCAGACCGAATGGAGCGTCATACCACATTTTTATATGAACTACTATGTATTCCAATACGCAACTGGATTAATATCATCTATGGCTTTAAGTAATAAAGTTCTTTCAAACGAACCGGGAGCAAAAGAAAAATATCTTACACTGCTCAAATCCGGAGGCAGTGATTACCCAATCGAGCTACTAAAAAAAGCCGGCGTCGATATGACAAAAACTGAATCCATAAACGAAGGACTAAAAAACTTCAGCAACCTCGTAAACGAAATGAAAGCCCTCGTCAAAAAACTAAAATAAAATTTTTCAACCATTTAAAGAGCACGGCATTTATTTGTGTCGTGCTTTTTTTTCTCATTCCAATTATTTATATCAAATCCACTCTGTCATTCTGAGTATTACCTGTCATTATAGCGAAACAAATTACTTCGCATTCCCAAAGTTTGTCCTTAGTTCTCGGAACTCACACTTTAGAATAATCCTATTAACTGCTATGCTCAAGCATAATTACCACAAACCTTAAAATATTTGCAAACTTACATTTCTATTTAAATAGTTAAGAAAAACTTACGTTAAATAAATACTATCTTCCATTTCATGCAAACTCACATTTCATACTTAAAATCCAACAATCTAATTAAATACCAATGAGCAAGGCGGCTCTTTCGTGCCGCCTTACTTTTTAAACCCTTAATTTCCCGTCTGCTGTATCTCGCCTTCCATCTCCCTCTGCTTCCTCTGCTGTACTCTCGATGTCTTCATTCCCGTATCTCCGAAATTATATGTCAGCGTCAGAAATAATGACCTCGATGACGGCTTCCCGTATAAATTTGCCTCGTAATTCGTTCCTGCCCAGTATAACTTATGCGCCTGCTGATTCAGCAAATCGTTTACTCGCAGTCCTAACACAAGCCGCTTCTCAAATAAGTTCTTCTGTACCGCTATGTTCATCATCTGAAATGGCTCTATCGTTCCCTGTGCCGTTACATTCTTCCCGTTGTAAAAATATGTGAACGATATATCCGCTATGTCCGCTAAAATTACGTTTGTGTTAAACCGCCCCGACCACGCATAAAATGTCTTGTCAAAATCCGCCAGTACACTCGAACCGTAAGTATTCGTACTGTAATAGCTCACGCTTCCGTTATATGTCCACCATTTCGCAAAGCCCCCCTGCGCTATGAATTCCAAGCCGTACGTATTCGAATTACCTAAATTCTCCGGACGTAAATATGATACTCCGTTCCCGTCAACAGTAACTATAAAGTTAATTATGTCATTCACATTCCTGTAATATGATGTCAATGTAAGTGTAGCAAACGGCAAATAACGTGTAAAGCCAAGCTCAAATGAATTTATATATTCCGGCTTTAAATATACATTTCCCGAACGGATGTTATTCGGGTCCGAATAATCCTTAAATGGATTTAAAAACCACAGATTCGGCCTGTTTATACGTCTGCTGTATGTCGCTGTCAACTGATTCTCTAATCCGATTTTCTGCGATAAACTCGCACTCGGAAATATATCAAAATAATTTTGCTTATACTCGCCTGTTTCCTGTAATAATGTCAGCTTAGAATTTGTGAACTCGCCTCTCAGTCCTACCTGATATGAAAAATTCTTATACTTCCCGCTGTAATTCACATATCCCGCTCCTATGTTATCAAAATAATCTACATTGTTATTTCGCATTGTCATTGGCTGCCACGTATTTGTATTTTTATCATACTCAGAATAAAATGCATCACCCTTTATAAATCGCGTGTTATTCTTTAATCCAGTCTCAAATTTTGAATTCTCCGAAATTTGATAAACATAATCAATTTGCGAATTCAAAAAATCATACCGGTATCCAGTTACCCTTTTCTGAAAATCTGTCGGATTGATTAAATCATCCTCTGCATAATTCATATCACCGTCTTCTTTCCTTCCCGAAAAATTTACTGATGCAGTAAGTTCATTACCCTTCTCCTCAAACTTCTTCGTATATGTTACCGTTGCATCCACATTATATCCGTCAGTAATATCAATATTATTCGTATTCAGTTTATCTGTCATCACCCCGCCGCTGTTATAAAAATCACTTAAAGATTTTATATCCCTGTTCCTGTTAAAAAATATCGTACTCAAATTTACCGATAATGTATTCTTTTCATTAATATCATAATCCGCACCGAATGAACCGTAATGCGATACTCCCTTATATTTCCATCTTGTATTCTGCTGCAATACATTCTTTACATCATTATCCAATAGTTTTCTGTTCGATGTCATTGTTCCCGGAATCTGATAAGACCAGAAACTGTAATTTCCCGTTAAACTCAATGCTCCCTTCTTATAATTCATATTCCCTGAAATGTTATACTTATCACCCGTTCCTCCGTTTGCCTTTATGTTCCCGTTATACCCGATTGAAGAATTCTCCTTCATTATTAAATTTATAATTCCCGAAATCCCTTCTGCCTCATACTTCGATGACGGATTATTTATCACCTCTACCTTATCAATCATATTCGCCGGAATGCTCTGCAAAAATTGAGTCCCGTTACTCAGCATCGCCGATGGCTTTCCGTTTATCAGTATCTTCACATTTCCCGCTCCTCTCAAACTCACATTCCCGTCATTATCAACATCAACCGATGGAATATTCTTCAGCATATCAAGCGCATTTCCCGTCTGTGCCGTCAAATCCTTTTTAACATCAAATACTTTCTTCCCTGCCTCCATTGTCATCACCGGTGCCTCATCTACCACCTCTATTTCCTGCGTCATCTCCGTATTCACCTCAAGCTTCACCGTTCCAATACTCAACTCCTTCTTTGTAGAACTCACTTCAACATTTTTCGCATACGCCGTTCCGTATCCTATATAACTTATCTTCAGATTATATACTCCCGGCTTAATATCCTCAATTATAAACTTCCCTTCAGTCGTTGTTAATGCTCCTCCAACCAGATTAGAATCCTTATCAAATAACTGAACTGCAGCAGATTCCATCGGTGTATTTGTATTCTTATCCAGAACCACACCCTTTATTTTTCCGTTACTTCCATTATCCTGAGCGTTCGAAAAATTCGAGGCAATCATCACTGCCAAAATTACTACCAGAGAGAAAATTATTTTTTTCATTTCTTTATAATGTTTTAAATTAATAATATCCATATTCCATCAGTTTCTAATACGAAGTATATTTCTTAATGTTGCGGCTGTATCTGAAATTAAATTTCAATTTATTATTATTATTAATATTTTACACTATGAGTGAATCAATTAAAAATATGTTTTCCCGGGTTGCAAGGAAATATGACCTGCTAAACTCTCTTATGTCTTTTGGAACTCATAACTCCTGGCGGAAAAAAGCCGTTAAATTATCCGGAGCCAAAAGCGGTATGTCCGTTCTCGATTGTGCTTCAGGTACCGGAGATTTCGCAATCGAATTCGCTAAAATCACAGGACCAAATGGTAAAGTTATTGCTCAGGATTTCTGCAAAGAAATGCTCGACTATATAAAACCAAAATCCCTTAAACACAACTTCAACATCGAAGTCAGCGTTGGCGATGTTATGAATCTCGAATTTGAAGATAATACTTTCGATATTGCTTCAATTGGTTTCGGCATCAGAAATGTTGATGACCCCGTAAAAGGTCTTTCCGAAATGACTCGTGTCGTAAAAAACGGTGGGAAATTAGTTGTTCTCGAAACAGGTCAGCCAAACGGTCTCTTCAGATTACTTTATAAAATTTACAGCAATACTGTAATTCCGCTTCTCGGCTTTCTTGTTTCAGGCAACTTCTCTGCTTATAAATATTTCAAAGATTCAGCTGCTAAATTCCCCTATGGCGATGATTTCGTTAATCTCCTCAAAAAGACCGGAAATATAAAGACCTGCAGATACTATCCGCAGGTCCTGGGTGTTTCATTTATTTACATTGGTGAAGTAAATAAATAATTATCTCATATTGCAAATTTTCTTCCTTCTTCTAATGCCCGTAAATTTGCATTCACTACATCTTCTCCCTTCCTCCCGAATAACATCCTGACGCCTTCCTGCAACTGCTCATAGCTTATTCCTATATGCTTCGACGCCGCTCCTAATATCACCATATTAGCTGATTTCACTGCCTTTATTTCTTTTGCAATTTTATCTGCATCTATTGCTACGTGATTCGGAACTTTCTCTATTTCCTCTATTATTCCTTCAATCGGAGGATAATTCGGTATATTCACAAACGGAGCTGTGTTCGTTATAATCCATCCATCCTTTGAAAGCATCGGCAAATACCTCAATGACTCCATCGGCTCTACTGATATTATTATATCCGCCTTTCCCTGCGGTATTAAATCCGAATGTATTTCATCATCTGATATTCTTAAATGCGACTGTACATCGCCTCCTCGCTGACTCATCCCGTGTACTTCTGCCTGCTTCAGATTCATTCCTGCAGATACTGCTGCAAGTCCTATACACGCCGCTATGGAGAGGATTCCCTGACCTCCCACTCCCGCTAATATTATATCTTTTTTCATTTTCCTGCCCTTTTCTCTTTTGATTTCCGTGACAATGTTTGAATGCATTCCCTTCTGGGAATCAGTACCGATACGCCGTCATATTCAAGCTCGCGCTTTATTATCTCCATATTCTCCTCACTTTTCGATTTTACCGGATTCATCACTATTATATGCTCCTCCTCTACTCCAAGTCCTTTGCATATCTCCTCTATATGACCGTATGCTGATGATTGCTGTCCGCCCGTCATTCCTGTTGTCGCATTATCAAGTATTACTACTGTTATGTTCGACTTATCATTAACCGCATCAAGCAATCCCGTTATTCCTGAATGTGTAAATGTAGAATCTCCGATAACTGCAACTGCCGGCTTCAATCCCGCATCTGCCGCACCCTTTGCCATAGTTATCGAAGCTCCCATATCAACGCAACTGTTTATTGATTCGTATGGCGGTAATGCTGCCAACGTATAACATCCTATATCCGAAAATACATTCCCTTTCGCATATTTTGACAGTGCCTCATTCAATGCAACTACTGAATCTATATGCGGACATCCTGCACACAATGATGGCGGTCTCCCTACTACATTTCCCGGTATCTTTAGTCCTTCTTCAGTCTTCAGCCCCAATGCCTTTGCTACAATTACAGGATTAAGCTCTCCATCTCTCGGCACCGTTCCATCAAGTCTTCCATATACTTTCTTTCCCTTATCAAGTAATCCTCTAAGTAATTCTTCTACCATAGGGGAACCTTCCTCAAGTACAAGAATTTCTTCACATTCTTCATATAGCTTTTCTACAAGTTTCCTCGGTACAGGATACTGCGTTATCTTTAAAAGCGGATATTCCAGTGTCCCGTTTGGATAATTTTCCATCAGATAATTATATGCAATCCCTGTTGTTATTATTCCGAGTTTTTTATTCTTTCCGTCAATATATTTATTATATCCTGAATTCTCTGATTCCGTCTCAAAAGGCGTCTGATTTTCAAGTAATGACTTATACTGCTTTCTCGCTATTGAAGGAAGCAGAACAAACTGTCTCAGATTCGTTGGCAGTCTCATTTCATTTTGATTCCGCTGCTCTCTCCGTGTAACTCCTGCCCTGGAATGTGCCAATCGGGTTGTTATCCTGAGCATTACAGGTATTCTGTATTTCTCCGATAATTCAAATCCGTAATATACCATATCATAAGCTTCCTGCTGATTCGATGGTTCCAAGACAGGCATTAATGCAAATTTTGCCAGTGCTCTGGAATCCTGCTCATTCTGTGATGAATGCATAAAACGGTCATCAGCCGCTACTATTATTAATCCGCCATTCGCTCCTGTTATAGCTGAGTTTACAAATGGATCTGCGGCTACATTCAAGCCGACATGTTTCATACATACCATTGCTCTCTTGCCGGCATAAGACATTCCAAGTGCCGCTTCCATTGCTGTCTTTTCATTCGTTGACCAGGATGAGCGGATTCCTTTTGCCTTTGCTTCCTTTGAGTTTTGTACATATTCTGTGATTTCTGTTGAAGGTGTCCCGGGATATGCGTAAATGCCCGATATTCCGGCATCTATCGCTGCCTGGGCTATTGCTTCATCGCCAAGTAGTAATAATCTTTGCATAGGGTTAGAAAAAATGAGGTTATGTGAAAAACGGGCTGATAAAAATTTCCTTTATGGCTTTTTCTTATCAGCCCTTATTTTAAAATTCTTTTATGATATCTTTTTTACTAAATCAACTACTCTGCAACTGTAGCCCCATTCGTTATCATACCAACCGATAACTTTTACGAGGTTGCCTGTTGCCATTGTTGATAATGAATCGAATATGCAGGAATGATCATTGCCTACTATATCCGTTGATACTATTGGATCTTCGCAATACTCAAGTATTCCTTTCAACTCTCCTTCTGCGGCTTTCTTCATAGCGGCATTTACCTCTTCAACTGTTACTTCTTTCTTCAATACACTTACAAAATCTGTAATCGAACCATCGGGAGTCGGCACTCTGAGTGAAAATCCATCAAGTTTTCCTTTCAAATGCGGTAATACTTTGCCTACTGCCCTTGCGGCTCCGGTTGTTGTCGGAAGTATATTTATTGCACCGGCTCTTGCTCTCCTTAAATCCTTATGAGGTTGGTCTAACATTACCTGATCATTTGTGTATGAATGTACTGTTGTCATAAATCCCTTCTCTATTCCAAATGCGTCATCAAGTACCTTTACCATCGGAGCTAAACAATTTGTAGTACAGGAAGCATTTGAAACTATCTTAAACTCCGGTTTTAATACATTGTCATTTACGCCTAATACAACTATCGCATCTAAATCATCTTTCGGAGGTGCTGTTAATATAACTTTCTTTGCGCCTGCTTTCAGATGCATTCCAAGCTTTTCCTTATTTGTAAATACACCTGTTGATTCTATTACTATATCTACTCCTAATTTATCCCATCCTAATAAAGTCGGATCCTTTTCTGACAGTACTTTGATTTCCTTTCCGCCAACCATTATACCGTTTTCACTTACCTTAACTTCTGCAGGAAATTTTCCATGTATAGAATCATACTTTAAAAGATGGCTGAATGTTTTTGAATCGGCAAGGTCATTTATTGCTACGACATCAAATCCGCCCATAGTAAACATTCTCTTAAATACAAGTCTTCCGATTCTTCCAAATCCGTTTATTCCAATTTTAATTGACATTTGTCCTCCGTAATTTTTTTGATTATTTATAAATTTTGTTATTTTTTTGCGAATTTCGTTAAAAATTAATCATTTTTTGCCCAAAAATCAATTATATTCAAGTATTATCTTTTCTTTTAATTGCTTTTATTTTTCATTATAACTATCTTTGCAAAATACATAAATTTAAACTCAAAGAAACTGTAATTATATGGCAACAACTTCAGATTTAAAAGTGGGCGTAGTCATTAGATTTAATGGCGAGTTACACAGCGTTATGCAGGTTGAACACAGAACCCCCGGCAATTTAAGGGCTTTCTACCAGGTAAAAATGAGAAATTTAAAAAACGGGAAAACAATTGAAAACAGATTCCGCTCCGGCGAAGAAATTATCCTCGAAAGACTGGAAATGAAAAAATACCAATTCCTTTATAAGGATTCAGACTATAATTTTATGGACATGGAAACCTATGACCAGATCCAGCTCTCAGATGAAATTGTCGGAGAACAAGGAAAATTTCTCAAAGAAGGACAGGAAGTTCAGGTCTTTTTCAATAACCAAACTCCAATTATGATGGAAATGCCTCCAAATGTTGAGTTGAAGGTAATTTCCGCTCCCCCGGCAATTAAAGGAAATACAGCAAGCAATATAACAAAAGTTGTCGAAGTCGAAACCGGTGCTACAGTTAACGCTCCGATATTCATTGAAGAAAATGATATTATCAGAGTTGATACAAGAACAGGAGAATACCTGGAAAGAGTTAAGAAATAGTCTGTTGATAATTAAAATTTTTAATAAAAAAATATAAAAATGGACCTAAACTACCTTAAGAAAATCATAAAAATGCTCGATGAAAGCAACCTTGCAGAACTCGAGATTGAAGAAGAAGGCACAAAGTTAAAGCTTTCAAAACCCAGACCAAAAATCGCTGCGACTTCTTATCCGGTTCAGTTCACCGGGCAGCCGGTTCAGGATATTTCTCCAAAACCTGCTACTGAGACAGTAGAGAAAAAGGAAACCAAACCTCAGGAAGAAGCAATTCCTGAAAATGTTGTAGAAATTAAATCGCCTATGGTTGGTACTTTTTATGCCGCTCCGTCGCCCGATTCCGAACCATATGTAAAAGTTGGAAGTACCGTAAAAGAAGGTACAACAATTTGTATTATCGAAGCTATGAAACTTATGAACGAAATCGAATCCGAAGTATCCGGTAAAATTGTTAAAATATTAGTTGAAAACGGGCAGGCAGTTGAATACGATCAACCCTTGTTCTTAATTGAAAAAATTTAATAAAAAGAAATAGCTAATTCCGCCTGCAACGTTTATATACTGAGGCGGTTTTATTATTTAAAGGAGGCATGTTGTATTATGATTGAAAAAATACTTATCGCCAATCGCGGAGAAATTGCGTTAAGAATTATCAGGACCTGTAAAGAGCTTGGCATTAAAACTGTTGCCGTTTATTCAACCGTTGATAAAAATTGTCTTCATGTCAGGTTTGCTGATGAAGCCGTCTGTATTGGGTCAGGAGATAGTTCTGCAAGTTATCTGAACATTCCAAGAATTATCGCAGCCGCTGAAATTACAGCTGCGGATGCAATTCATCCCGGTTACGGATTTCTATCCGAGAATGCTGAATTTGCTGAAATTTGTAAAGATTCCAACCTGATTTTTATTGGTCCTGAACCTGAACAAATCAGGCAAATGGGTGATAAAATTGTTGCAAGAAATAATGCAAAAAATTCAGGTGTTCCCATTGTTCCAGGCAGCGAATCTCCGATATCTTCCCTCGAAGAAGCTGAAAAGATTGCTGATGAGATAGGATACCCGATTATCCTCAAAGCAGCTGCAGGAGGCGGCGGCAAAGGTATGAGGGCTGTAAGGGAAAAAAGTCATCTTGAAATGGCTTTGCAGATCGCAAAAAATGAAGCTCTGAGCGCCTTTGGAAATGACGATATGTATATTGAAAAATTAATCGAAAGTCCGAGACACGTTGAAATTCAGATACTTGCTGATACTCTGGGAAATATTATACACGTCGGTGAAAGGGATTGCACTATACAGAGAAGACATCAGAAACTGCTTGAAGAAACTCCATCCCCTTTTATCAATGATGAAACAAGACTGAAGATGGAAGAAGCATCTATTAACCTTGCGAAATCCATTAATTATACCGGTGCCGGTACTGTAGAATTTCTTGTTGATAAAAATATGAATTTTTATTTTATGGAAATGAATACAAGACTGCAGGTTGAGCATCCGGTTACTGAAGCCGTTTATGATGTTGATTTTATAAAAGAACAAATCAGAATTGCAGACGGATTGGAAATCAGCAAAAAAGATATTCATCTGAACGGACATTCAATCGAATGCAGAATTAACGCTGAAAATCCTGATAATAATTTTATGCCAAGCCCGGGATTGATTACCGCTTTTCACACACCCGGCGGATATGGAATAAGACTTGATACTCATTGCTATGCCGGATATGTTATACCTCCAAACTATGACCCTATGATTGCAAAACTTGTAGTTCACGCTGATACAAGAGACGAAGCTATTAAAAGAATGTTAAGGGCATTAGATGAATTTGTTATTGAAGGCGTAAAGACAACAATTCCTCTGTTCCAGAAGATTTTAACTGATAAAAAATTCATTGAGCACGATTACGACACTAATTATTTGGAAAAAAGAGAAGAAATAGAAGTATAGTTATTTTTAAAATCTGTATTATGAAATTTATTAATATTGTTTTATTATTTTTTATTGTCTTTTTGATAAACGGATTTCTCAGAGCTGATTCAATCAAGACTAATACTCCGTCGTTAAAAATTGACACATCCGGTTTTAACTCAGGTTCTTTGCAAATTGATACTGCTTCGGTTAACCGCTTACAAGACAGCATTTCGCAAAGCGTAAAACAATTTCCAGATACTTCAAATATTGAAATTATAAAGGATAAAACTTTAACAAATACCAAGCTCTTTATATATATCCTGTTAAGCGCCGGAGGGTTGGGGCTCTTTTTCTATATTTTTGTTTTAACTTTATTCAGAACTTTCCATAAAACACGCTCTACAAGGCAATCAACTCTTTTATGCTGGAATTTGTTCTTTATGGTATCGGTTATCTGGTTGTTTATTATCTGGGGTCTGGTTGCAGACTTCATTTCGTCCTCAGCTTTTATGGTTACAATGATTTTTCTGTTCATAATCAGTCTGATAACAACTTTAATCGCAATTAAAAGTAAATAAATTAATATGAAAAAAACTCACTATGCATTAATACTCGGAGTTTCAAGCGGATTTGGTAAAGCAGTTTCGCTTGCTCTTGCCGGCGATGGCGTTAATATTCTTGGGGTTCACCTTGACAGAGCTTCAACTATGCCCGCTGTGGAAGAGCATATCAATAACCTGAAGTCTTTTGGTGTTGATGTACATTTCTTTAATGTTAATGCAGCAGATCCTCATAAAAGGACAGATATTTTGGATGAAATTCAGAATAAAATCTTCCCTGAAAAAGAAAACCCTTCAATTAAAGTCCTGATGCATTCCCTTGCATTTGGTACCCTCAGAAATTTTATCGAAGAAGATCCGGCTAATGCAATTAATCAGAAGCAAATGGAAATGACAATTGACGTTATGGCTAACTCACTTGTTTACTGGACTCAGGATATAGTTCACAGAAATCTTATGAAAGAAGGCGGTAAAATTTATGCAATGACTTCTTCCGGCAGTCAGAAGGTAATACCTTACTACGGAGCAGTCTCTGCCGCAAAAGCATGCCTCGAATCCCATATAAGACAACTTGCCTATGAGCTCGGTAAAAAAGGTATTGCCGCAAACACAATATTAGCGGGCGTTACAGATACTCCTGCCTTGAATAAAATTCCAGGTGCAATGGATTTAAAAACTGCTGCCCTCAGAAAAAATCCTCAGGGAAGATTAACTACTACTGAAGATATTGCAAATTTTATTTTAGATAACTATAAGAGAGAAACCAACTGGATGACAGGATGCATAATCCATCTCGATGGCGGAGAAAGTATTACAGAATAACAGAATTAAATTTCCATAAATGGATAAAGAAAATTCAAAAAGTCCGTTTGACCTCCCGGCTGAAAAAATTGTGATAACTGAGTCAGATAAAGGTTCTTTAGAACTGAAAACCCAGGAGTTTATGCCTACGATTTTAATCGGTATCGGAGGCACCGGCAAAGAAGTATTATTAAGAATCAGAAGACAGTTTACTGAGAGATACGGTTCAATCTCAGATTTCCCAATTGCGGCATATCTCTATATAGATACTGACGCCGCACCTTCAGAAGAAAGCGGATTGGCACGTGAAAGGGATTTCCTCATTAATGAAATTGATTTCAAACCTAACGAAAAAGTTTTTAACCCTGTGAACCCTGCCGATTATATACAGTCAATTCAAAATGTTCCGCATATAAAAAGATGGCTGAATACTTCCGGTGAAATCGGTAAACTTGGTACTATGAATACAGGAGCAGGACAAATCAGACCTGCCGCAAGGTTAGCTTTATTTCACAATTACGATGAAATTGTTTCAAAACTTACCTCTGCTAAAGCACGCATTACAGATTCCCGCTCCATTAATACTGTTAAGGATAAATATAAAATTAAAAATGTTACCACTGAAAAGATTAATATTTACGTTATTACTTCTGTCAGTGGCGGAACCGGCTCTGGTATGTTCATTGACATGGGTTTCATCTTAAGAAATCTTTTTAAAAATCAGGCAATAACAACCTCATATCTTTTACTTCCGAAAATATTTCAGGGATATGGTAAAGAAAGAGTTTATGCTAACGGATATGCTGCGATGAAGGAACTCGAACATTTTAACTTTAAAAATAAGTTCGCCGTCAGCTGGAAGAAAAATGAGGAAAAAACTTTTTTACCCGGAGTTTACGATGATGTTTATCTGATTGATGGTGAAAACTTCAAAAACCTCTCTCTCTCTGACCTGAGCAGTAAGGATATTTTCAAAATGGTTGCCGATACTATTTTTCAGGACTTCTCTAATTCTGACTTCGCAAATTACAAGCGTGGAGTGAGAGTTAACCTGACTCAGTACAAACAGCGTTTCTTCCCTGAAGATACTAACTCATCAGATAACCTTTACTCAAGACGATATTCAACGTTAGGACAGGCAACAATATCACTGCCAGCAGACAGAATAATTTTATCCTGCACTTATAAACTGTGTAAGGATATTATGGATTACTATTTATCTTTTGCAGAAGGTTCTCAAACTGAAATTGATAACTATCTCATATCAGAATTTCTACCGGAAATCGGACTTCTTGAAAGCAGAAACAGACATCTGCTGCTTGATTCGCTTTATTCTATCGGAGGGAAATCTTCAATTCAGGTTAGTATAAAAAAATTCCTCAATAATATTAAAAACGAACTCTTCGAAGGCAAACATGGAGATAACTGGACTTCTTACTTAATTTCTGAAAAGCAGAAATTTGATACAAACTTTAAAGATGACAATGATGTGAACAGAATGGGAACTTTCATTTCACAGATTCATTCTAATCACAAAAATATAGTTGATACATTAATCGGAAAAAGAGAATCAGGACATACCGGTTTGCTTGAAACAAAGATAAATAAACTTATCAATGATTCTACAAGAGGTGTATTCTATTCGAAAAGTTTATTGAGAAGATTCCAATTTATTCTTACAAATGAAAACTTTGACTATATTCCTGCTCTCGAGAAACAGATAAAAGAACTTCAGTCATTAGCCGCAAGATTTGAGGGCGAAGTGAAAAGCAGACTTCAGGATTTAAAAGAAGATGAATCACGATCTAAACTGAATATCCTCAGGAAAGCTTCAATGCAGGGTACGCTCGAAAAACTACTCACAGCACTTGAAGAATATTATAACATAATTATAAAGATTAAAGCAAGAATATATGCAGTTGATATATGTAAAAGGATTCTGAATTTAATTGAAAAAGCTGAAAAGACTGATACAGGCAAAGTCAGGTTTACAGGATTAATAGCTGATATAAACAAACTCACAGGGAATCTTGGTAATTTAAGCGGCTATTTTGAGAAAAAATATGAATATTTCTCCGCAAAGACTGATAATAGCTTTAATATTTATATTTATGAACCTGAAGATATTGAAAATGAATATTATCCGAAATATATAGGCACAGGACCTTCAGCCACTGATAAAATTAAATCTCTTTCCTATGATTTATTAAAAGTTCTTGGCGCATCAAATATTACCGATATTGTTAATATCTTAAGAAACAGTGATGCATCATCCGTTGAGCAAAGCATGGTTAAATTCTGTAAAAAAGTATTTGAAGGAATAAAAGATGATTATGATATCCTTGAAATCTTATTCGAAAAAGAAACCCTGAAAAGTGAATCCAAAATCAGAGGCGGAATTGAGCAGGCATTCCCCTGGCTGAGAGTTAATGAAATCCCGGGAAGGTTTAAACTTGATGAATCTGCAAAGAAATTTTATATTGGTGTAAAAACTTCATCATCTGATTTCGATAAATTCAGGAGTCTTATTTATTCTATTACAGGTTCAAATGTTGAATTCAAGGATTCTGCAGACGGAACTTCAATTGTCTTTTATACTGAATGGGCTGGATTTCCTCTCTTCTATTCATATACTATTTCGGAGGAAATGAAACAATATTATATCAGCTTATCAAAAAATTCCAATATAGATTTACATATTGATAAAAATTATTTTATTTTCAGGGATATTATTCCTATGACCTCTGAGGAGAAAAAAAGATATGAAGAATCCAGCAGAGCTTTTCTACTTGGAGTAATATTCGGAATATTTGATACTGCAGAGGAAACAGATGCAATTACCGGTGAAAAAAGAATAATTTACAAATACACAAAGCAGGAAGGCATAACAGTTAAAAGAACTGAACAGCTTGGAATTGAATCAAGACTTATAAACCGATTATTTGAGGAACAGGGGAAAGACTCTCTCAGATACGATATATTAAGGAAAGCCGAATCAATTTATGAGGAATTTATTTCTAAAAAGTATTACGCAGAGCTAATTGCAATTTTCGAGTATTATTTCGATGTTGTTTATAAACCCGAAGAAATCGAATCGAGCGGCGGTGCAAAGAGAATAATTGAATCATACCGTTACAGATTAATGAAAGATATGGCAAATAACGTTATCAGTAAAATTCTCCCTGAAGAAAAATCTGAAGTTACAATAAAAATCAAAAATCTTAAATTGTATCCTGACTCGTTTTCATATTTAAACGGAGATGGTAACAAGAGAGTTTTAAAAGTATCAGAAATTCTTAATTCCCCCGCTGAGTATAAACAGACTTCAGATGAGGAGAGTATTTCATTAAACAGACTTCGTGAACTGAAACAAGCTTTTGATGAAGGTTTGATTTCTAAAGAAGAATTCGAAAATTCAAAAAAGAAATTTTTAAATAAATAATAAACATGCCTACATACGAATACGAATGTAAAAAATGCGGACATACATTTGAGATTTTACAATCAATCAAAGATTCACCACTTAAAAAATGCCCTGAGTGCGGTAAGAACTCATTGCAAAAAGTTATAAGTGGAGGAGCAGGTCTGATTTTTAAGGGCTCAGGTTTTTATCTTACAGATTACAAGGAAAAACCATCTAAAGCCAAAGATACTTCAAAACCAAAAGAAAAGACCGGCTCAAAGCCAAAATCAACTGATATGAAATAACTATTTTTCCCTGTTTTTAATTTTTTCAACTGTATATCTGTCAAGATTAAAAGACTCTCCGAGATACAGTTTACGGACATTTTCATTGTTTGCAAGCTCAAGCGCATTTCCCTGATAAAATATTCTGCCTTCTATCAGAATATATGCCCTGTCAACTATTGACAAAGTTTCGTGAACGTTATGATCGGTTATTAAAATTCCAATGCCCCTGTTTTTCAAACCGGATACGATTTTCATAATATCCTCAGAAGCAATTGGATCAATCCCGGCAAATGGTTCGTCGAGTAAAATAAATTTCGGATCAGATGCCAGCGCACGTGCTATTTCAGTTCTTCTCCTCTCGCCGCCCGATAGTGAATAGCCCTTACTTTCTGCAATATGAGTTATATTAAAATCTTTTAAAAGTTTTTCGCATTTCTCAATCCTTTCATCTCTGTCTTCTACTCTGAATTGAAGTACTGATAATATATTTTCTCTTACTGTCATCTTTCTGAATATTGATGGCTCCTGTGGAAGATATCCTATTCCTAATTTTGCTCTCTTATACATCGGAAAACCTGTTATTATTTCGCCATCAAGTTCAATATCTCCTTCGTTAGGTCTTATCATTCCGCAAATCATGTAGAAAGATGTTGTTTTTCCTGCTCCGTTTGGTCCGAGTAATCCTACTATTTCCCCCTGCTCAATCTGTATTGATACATCATTTACAACTTTTCTTTTCTTGTATTCCTTGACGAGATTAAAAGCCCTTAATTTGCTTTTTACCATATTATCTTCCTGATAAAATTTTTACCATATCTTCTACTGCCTTGTATAACCCTGTAAATAAAGCTCTCGAAACTATCGAATGTCCTATGCTTACTTCTCTGATTTCCGGTATGTTCAGAAACGGATAAATATTCTGGTAATTTAATCCGTGTCCGGCAGTTACAATCAATCCTACTTCAGATGCCATTTGAGCAAATGTCGCAATTTTACTAAGTTCGTTAATCCTGCTCTTCTCATCAATCAGGTTAGCATATTTACCTGTATGTATTTCTATTATATCTGCTCCGCATTCAATTGCAAGATCTATATTATCAGGATTCGCTTCTAAAAATAAACTTACTTCAATGTCTTTGTCATGAAGTGTTTCAATTGCGTCTTTATATTTAGCTTTATTTTGATGTAAATTAAGACCTCCTTCCGTTGTTAATTCATTCCTGTTTTCAGGTACCAAAGTAACTAAATCCGGCAGAATTTCGCACGCAATATTTATCATCTCTTCTGTTGCCGCCATTTCAAGATCAAATTTCGTCTTAATTACTTCTCTTAAAAGTCTCACATCCCTGTCATTAATATGACGCCTGTCTTCCCGTAAATGGCTTACAATACCCTCCGCTCCCGCCAGTTCGCAAATACCTGCAGCAATTACAGGATCAGGTTCTATTTCACCTCTTGCTTCGCGAACCGTTGCTATGTGATCAACATTTACTGATAATTTCATTTTAAATTATATTTAGAATATTTTATAAAAATTATTTGTATATCTGAAAATTGAAATGCTATCTATAGATAACATTACTATCCAATGCAAAATCCACGCATATATAAACGAATTTGCCCTGAGTGCCTGTACTCCGAGGATTAATCCCGCAAATATTGAAGCAAATAGTTCTAAGTCAGGTTTACCGCGATGAAGTATAAAAAATGGTATCATTTGTATAAAAATAGCATAATATCCGAATTTTTCTTTCAGACCAAACAAAAAATAACCACGCCAGAGAAATTCCCATCCAAGCATATATACCAATATACTTAACTCATATAAAATAAATAAAGTAAAATTGTCTCTCAAAGCAGCCCCCCCCTGAGGATATGTTGAGGCAAATTCCTTAGATGCAGATACAATCCAGACAACAGGCAACATAAATGCAAGAAATATTCCCGCAGTTATCAGTCCGAATTTTATATCTCCAAATTTTAATCCATAATCTGAAAGTTTTTCTTTTAAAATCAGCTTGATAATAAAAACGGGAACAATAAACATAATACTACCATCCACTAAAAACCAATAGAACCTTGAGCCAAGCCTGTCTTTTGCGAAATGGTCATAATAAAATGAAGGTGCGGCAAGGGTCATTGATGAAAACACAATCAGGGAAACTGACAGAAATAATACTACAGGTTTTAACTCAAGTGTTTTTATCTCAACTTTTAATTTACCGAGTTCATTTTTTAAATAAGAAATCAATTTGACGCTTTTGATTTAATTATATATTTAAACTGATTTGGATTAATATTCAATAAGTTAATATTTCCGGGAAGTTCTATTACAGGAGTTACAATTCCTGAACTGTCTTTTTCTATTGAATTGTATTCTATAAATACCTTTATACTTTCTTCGCTTAACTTAGCAAGCTGATCAACTCCGCTTCTTACCGAGAATGTTACTTTAGGAGGTATAATAAGGACTTCTTTATCTTCAGGGATATTTTTTACCTGTATTGTAAAATCTTCGAAATCCTTTTCAGCAGCAAGTTCAATCTGATAACTAATCGTAACGCTTTTCGGCTCAATATTTATTAAATTAGTCAGTGTATCTAAAATATATACAGTTTTTGTAAAACTCGAATTCATTTCTGAAAAAGTTTTATACTCGGTGCCAATTGATTTTATTTTGGAGATAACAGAACCTGCACCGGTTATCTTAACAGAATCCGGCGTAAGTTTAGGAGTTCCGATTATAATAAATCCTTCTTTAGGAATAACAGTGATATTATTTTTAATCTTTACTGTTTTCTCCTGTATATTATCAAATTTTATATCTAGAGTATCGGGATATACATACATTACACTCACACCCGAAGGAATAGTTAATAATTCCCTAACTGCCTGTAGTGTACTTAGTTTCGTATCTTTTTTATAGCCGGTTAAATCAAGGTTGTATGTGATATTTTTCGCAAGTAATATAGTTAGTAAATCCCAGCCCTTCCCTCTTATATTCATTTCTACCTGTGACGGAAGGTCTGATGACAATGCCTGTCTCCCGGATAATTTTACTTTTAACGGGACAGTAATATCAATACTATAAGATTGATTCAGATTAATATAAATCCAAATAAATGATGAAAAACTAAAAGCAAAGATAAATATTAGAATATTCCTTCTCATATTACTTTTTAAGTTTTGCCATCCAGTTATCATCTCTGAGCTCACCTCTTATTGTGGAACTCATCAAAATATAAATACCGGAACCATCAAACTGCTCTTCTCCGAAAATGCATATTGCACCTCCTTCAATTTGCTCATATCTCCAGATTTGATAACCTCTGATATCTGACTGATATTCATATCTTTCAATATCATTTGGCTCTCCATAAGTAAGATATATTCTTCCTCTGTCTGTCTTCCAGCCGGGTTTAAATGACTCTTTAAACCTCTCATTCGCAATATCAATCATTTTAAAATACTTTGTTCTGGCTTCATTATTTGATGTAAGCGGATTGGGGTCACGCTCTTTCCAGAAAACATACATAAATTTTCTCTTCTCATCTAATGTTTTTAATAATTTCCATTGCTCCGTTTCCTTCTGCTTTCTGAGATATATCACTTTTTCAAATTCGTCATCAATTTTTTCCTCATTCATATTAGCAAATTCACTTTTCAGAAATCCTTCTTCATCAAAAGAAACATTTTGTATATCACTTTTCAAAGTGTTAAAGACATAAAACTTCTTACTTTCTTCAGTAATTATTTTGTTACTCATATCACGAAGTTCTATCTTCAAAATATAATAATTTGACTCAAGACTATCTACTCTGATTTCTCCCGTTTCGAGTAATAAGTTATAATCTGAAGAAGATGTTTCTGATTTGGAAAAAACCGTTTTCCCTGTCGGGTTCAGAATATATTTATTAATCTTGATTTCAGAGCCCGAATATCTGTTTTTTAATCCATAAATTTCAAGATAATAATACAGTTTATTAAGATTATTACCAAAAAAACCTTCCGGATTGGGAATTATTTCATTTCCATATTTATCAAAGCTGCTTTTTTCATCTGAAGATTTCTCTATTGAGGAGGCGAGCTGTAATGTACTGATATCAACATTATTCAAATCAAAAAAATTAATTATCGCATCCATAGTGTCTGTATCTTTAAATCCCGGATTTGATTTGTCGTAAGCAGATACCCTGATTGTGTATATACCTTCTTTATCAACAAGGAACCTGAGTTGGGAAATTTCTTTTTTTGATAAAATGCTCTGAGAGGTATCATTTACCTTAAGAGGCAATAAAAATTCATTCTCAGTAAAAAGAGTGCCGTCTTTCTTATCTGTAATGTTTATAAGAAATAAAACATTGGCTACATATTGATTTCCTTCTTTTGAATATTTAAGACCTTTTTGGTTTACCGATAAATATATTTCAAGAAGAGATTTTGTGTTGTCAAATCTGTAAACACCGTAATCTGCAGCGAAAAATAATTTCGATTGAGAAAACGAAGATATATAAATTAGAGAAAGAACAAATAAGAACAAAATAATTTTTTTCATTATTATGTAATTTAGATTGCCTAAAAATTACCTAAATATTTAAAATAATAAAAGGTAATCATATTGCTATGATTACCTTTTATTTAAAACATCAAAAACAGTTTAGAACCCTAAACGAATAGTAAAGAACTGATTTGTTGAATTAAATCCTGATTCGTTAATGATTCTGTATGCATAATCAAATCCGAGTGTTACAGAGCCAAGCGGATATTTAATTCCTGCTCCGAATGTCGGACCAAAAAGTGCTTCATCTGAATTTTTATCGGGGAATATTGTATATGCACCTCTTACGTAGAAGAAGTTGTTATAGTCATATTCGAGTCCGAATCTGTATTCATCACTTGTAAAACCGGAATTCATAAAAGTACCATGTAAACCAAGGTTCATTTTTGGTGATAACTTAAAGTTATAACCTACACCGATTTCAAGTGTTGTCGGAAGGTCAAAGCTTTGTAGAACTACTCTCTGAGTATAATTCTTTCCTTCAAATGTAGTCGTTCTGTCAAGCCCGGGACCGTTAAATGTCATTGAAGGTCCGAGATTTTTCAGAGCGATACCAAATGTTAAGCCGGTTTGACCTCCTACATACTGAATACCGAAGTCAAAAGCAAATCCGGTAGATGAAACATTAGCAACGCTTTCGTTGATAATCTTTACATTAGTTCCGAATCTGATTCTATCGGTCATTTGTCTTGCTAAAGTTAAATTTGCAATAATATACGAAGGTGTATAAACTGCTCCGGTTCCTTCTGGCTGATATTCGGTTGTTTCCATTATCTCTCCTATATTAAGAGTTTTTATGGATGCACCTAATACACCAAGGTTTCCGACTTTTGCTCCGGCACTGAAATATTCAAGTTTCATATCTGCAAAATATGTAACGTGTGAAAACATTACTTCAGCACTTTGTGAGCCAAGCTGCGCTAATCCGGCAGGATTCCAATAGATAGCGTCAACGCCTGTTATAGAAGATAGGTTAGAGCCACCGAGCGATGTTCCGATTGAACCAACCGGTATCAGAAGCTCAGGGGCAGCAGAAGTACCTAACTTCTTGCGAGGACCGCCGTAGGAAATATTTGCCGCTAAAGCCAGTGTTAAGATGATTGCAAATATTTTTATATACGTTAATTTCATTTTTTTATAATCTTTAATTTTTAATTAAACTCTCCGGTTTTATACCGGACAGCTTTAATTCAAATTTAGAAATTAATCCTTTCCTGAGCTGTAAATATTACTATCTTTATTACTTTTTGTCCGATTCCGGGGGCATCAATTAATGCTATGTATATTCCTGAAGCTACCGGTACATTGTCCTGATTCTGTAAATTCCATTCTATTGTACTGGATGTAGAGACTTTTCCTGTCCCTGTTTTATTCAGTGTCTTGATTAAATCACCGCCCAGAGTGTAGATCTTTATTGTACAGTTTAACGGAAGATTTCTAAATGTAACAAATTTATCTGATATTGTTCTGTCTAAAGTACTGTAGCCATAATATGGATTTGGAACTACTTTGATTTTATCCATTGCATTTTCGTTCTTTGCATTATTCGGGTCACCGTAAATTGGTGCAATAGTGCTGAACTCATAGAAGAATGGATTTGTCGGAACGTTAGACTGGTACAGAGGTCTTGTTACATAATAAGGATAGATATATAACTCATCATTGACTTTTGGTGCTGCGCCGGAATTTATTAATCTTGGTGCCCATACATAGGCGACATCAATCTGAACCGAAAGGAATAGATTCCTTGTTGGTTGAGCATAGAATGCATCCCATGCAGGATCCTGATAAGTTGAATTGAATATATAAATCAATTCATTACTTCCGGTGCTGTCAGAAGTCGGGTCCCATTTACCATTTACTAATCCTCTTGGTATAGTATCATTATTTTCTACAAACGCAACATTAACCTGTCTTGGTGCTTCCGTTGAATCATAAGGATTGATTTCGTAAACCTTGAATGGTACTCTTCTCTTATCCTGATAAATCAGTGCAGTTGCATTGGCACTCGTATTTACTATGTACTGAGCAAAAGATGGATCAGCAGGAGGATTATGGGTACGGGCGCAGAATCTGTAAGCAATCTGACCTGTATTTGTATCTCCTGTGAATACAATCTTCATAACATTCAGTCTGTCAGGTCTTACTGTACTTCCATTTAAGTTGTAATTATACTTATTTGGATATGTCATTGAGAAAGACTTTGACTGCCAGGAAGCATTAATGTTATTCGTTGTAACAATTTTTGCACCTGCAAAAGGATTATTCTGCGGAGGAACGTATTCAACACCGCTTTTCCTTGATTGAATACTGTCCGGTTTTAATCCTAAGTCGCGGATTAATCCAAAATTTCCTACATAATCACCAATTGGTCCGTTTGCAGTAAATCTGATTTTCTGAAGATTCATATATACGCCATCTATAATCCTTGATGAGTCTTCAGTATTTGATTTGAAATTAACATATTTCAATCCTGATTTAATTGTGGTGAAGTTATTCTCACCCTGCAATTTTCTCAGTATGTTATATGTAGTATCATTGTTAAATACGGCTCTGTAAGTTGCATTTTTCAGCTCGTCCTGATTTCTGATTATTGGTGTAAGCCCAAGATCCCTTATCGGGAAACTGACATTTAATGTATCACCGTTTTTCATTGTGTAATGAGTTCCTGCTGGTGGAGCCGTTGGTCTTATTTTAATAATCTGTGCAGATACAGAGTTTCTGATTACTTTAAAACCTCTGCGAATGCTGTCAGCAGGCGAATAAGCATAAGCCACTACAGCAAACTGATATTCCTGACCATAAATGAAGTTCGTATTTCCATTATAGTTTTCAGGGAATTTTGTTCCTGTCAGAGTAATACTTCTTGATATACCCTGATTCGGGAAGTTCGCAGGTTTTACCATCTTGTACGGAGGTACAATCTGATACGGGGAATATTGTTCATTCTGACCTACAACTATACCTGTTGAAAATGTATCAATTATTACACCTACATTGTTTCTTAAATCGAATATATCAATTAATACAAGTTCATTTCCAATGGTTTCCGGTTTTGTAAAATCAGGTAAAGTATTTGCGTTTTTATTTATTTCGTATATTTCATATCCTTCGAATTTATATCTGTTATTAACAGATGGCGGATAGAATATAGTATCTAAATAATTATATGATTCTGATATATCACCCCAGTTCAATGTAATATTACATAAACCATTTATTAAAGGTGAAATGGAATAATTTACAACCGGAGCTGGTGGTGGTGGAGTTACGTTAAAATTATTATCGTAAATAATCTGAGCTGTTCTCGATAACGCTTTTAACCTTGTAACTGAATTTTTATTATTCTGACCTCTGGCAACAAACTGAGCTAGAACTATATTTTGTGTATCACCTGGCTGATATGAGAAGTCATATCTACCGGAATTGAATATAAATCTTCTGTCACCGGTTGGATTTGTAGTTACTAAAATTCCGCTTGTACCACCGCAGTTTTGTACTGAACCTTTAGTTTCTGTCCAGCCGATATTTGTTTCCGGATCACCCGGATAAACATATCTAGTTGGTTCTATTACAGGGTAAACCAATGGATTGAGGAACGGAGAACCGTCTTTCTTTAATCCCTGCATCATTAAATATGCCGGAATTGGTTCACCATTCGGGTCAGATTCACAAGGAGGCGGGCTGCTACCGGTATTTGTGAAGAATACGAATGAAGTCAGTCCGAGAGTATCATTTGGTGCCGGTGGTTTGCGTATTATAGGACTTTTGAAATAATCCATACCGAAAGCCGGAGGATTTTGCCCGTAAATGGCATCATCGTTATCACCGTTGTAACAGAAACCCATGTTTAAATTTGTATCACAACCAATGTAGTCATCATTTGCGTCTCCAAGATCAGGGTCAACTACCACGCTCATAAATGTACTATCCCATGACCTGTTACCTTTATTAATTACAACCCAGTTAATGAACTGAAGGTCTTCAAGACCGGGAGTATTATAAGCCCATGCAGTAAAGTGAACTTCAGCATAAAGAAGCGGATAAGGAACACCGCCACCGAAACCTTCACCTGGATTCTTTTGCTCTATAAAAGCATCGGTCATTGTAAAGAATAAAGTCTGTGCAGCATTTTTCTGACCGGGAACGTCAACAAGCGGGTCATAGGTACCGTTGTTGTTCTTATCTTCAAATGGAGCTCCGAATGGAACCATCTTGCCCCAGTCTGCCCAGTCTGCACTGTTAGTAGCATTATCGCCGAGTTTTACATTATAAATCTTGAAATCTGCACCTGTTATTGGAGTAATCACTCCGTTTATATTTTGTACCCAGCCCGGTGTATATTCACCGCCATACGAAGCCATAACCTGTGCATATTGAGAGGTCTTTACGTTCGTATCGGGTTGATTTGGGACTGGTGCATATATTTTACAACCAAGACTAAGCCCGGCAGTAAAACATGCAAATTTGTTTGATCCCTTAGGCCATTCAAGACCGGGAGAATTAGTACTTGCAGTATTTTGGTCGAAAATCCCTGTATTCTGGAATATCGCATTGATGTTATTTGCTCTCAGGTTAACCCTTTGAACGACAAGTACATCAGGCGACATTGGTGCGAATTTAATAGGATTTTTTTCGTTAACTATTATTCTTGGTTTTGCTATACTAAAACCGCTTACGATTACTACAAGTATTAACGAAAGTAAGAATATTTTTTTAAAATTCATTTCATTCAACTATTGAATTAATAAAATGTTTTCAATACTGAAAATCAAAAACTTATATTAACACCGAATCTTACCTGACGCGGAGGACCCCAGTTGGAGAAGAATTTAATCCTCTCTGGCCAGAGTTTTCTGAATACAGGATCATTTTCATACCTTGAAGCTCCGGTCGGAGTCTGTAAATATCCATTATCATCAGGTTTACCTGTACCTTCAAAAATACCGTTAATAATCTCAGTGTTCAAAAGATTAATTACATAAACATAGAAATTTGCGTTGATTTTATTTGCAAATGTTACTGTCTTGTCTAATCTCATATCGAGTCTGAAATTCCAGTCTCTGTAAACTTCATTCTTTGCAGATAACAGAAAATCTCCTGCTGTACCTGTTGCAGTTTGTGCTACATTTCTCTTTGTATATGGTCTTCCACTGCTGAAACTGAATAGCAGATTCAATCCCATATTCTTGAGAATTTGTCCTGCAAATCCTGAAGGTACATCTGATTCACCGAATCTGTAGTCGAGATTTACATTTCCTGTATGCCTTTGGTCATAATCAAGTGCATAAACAAAATTAGGCAATTGCTGAGTAGCGTCATTTGCCAGTGAGAATTTTGAATATGGGTCTGAACCGGTACCACTTGCATAAGAAAGTGTATAGGCAACATCAACTGCGAGTCTGTTTAATCTTCTCATTGAGAAGTAAAAATCAAGACCTCTTGAAATTGCAAAATCAAGATTTAAGTATGCAGCAAAACCTTTTGGAATCTTTGTCGGGTCAACTGATGTAACTCTTCCAACTCCGATAAGGTCTGTTGATTCTTTATAAAACGCTGTAACGCCAAGGTTGATATAATCACCGACCTGCTGTTTGAATCCGATTTCATATTGTGTTAATTTTGTCGGTTTTAAATCGGAGTTTTCAATTACATCCTGTACGTTTGTTTTAAAGAATCTCTGCAGAGTACTATCGTTTACATAAAGTAAGTTTAACTGAGGCATCTGAACCATTTTACCGTACTGTGCAATAAATATTGTCTTATCGGTAATCGGGAATGAGAAGCCGAGTCTTGGACTTACAAAAAATTCCATTTTACTGTCTCTGAAATCATCTGCAGAAGCAACCTGTCCATCCGGTCCGGTAACATCTGTTGTGATTGATTTCAGAACTTTTGTATTTACATCAAAGAAATCAACTCTGAAACCTCCGTTAAAATTAAAGTCTGCGAAACTTACTTTATCACGGATGTAAATACCTCCGGTAATAGGATGCTTTGCATCATCACCGGTCGAAACTATCTTGCCTGTGTTTAAGTCACGGATTTCGTAACCGTATGTTTTTAATCTTGCAAGGTTTGTACCATAATATAAATCCCATACAGTAGGAGCGGCTATTGGTTCTGCAACAGCAGCA
>Ga0073934_10002067_pt1 | contig 44027 bp, 37 predicted proteins | sample LarsenN4metaG_FD_76834 | JGI IMG/M metagenome (GOLD analysis project Ga0073934, IMG submission 76834) | Hot spring sediment bacterial and archeal communities from British Columbia, Canada, to study Microbial Dark Matter (Phase II) - Larsen... ...
AGGGTCTCCACACACTTTCGGCGCCCCGGGATTACATAGCCGGAGCCGGGCTTTTCCACGGTGATGGCGGTGATGACGCCGTTGTCGATCGCGGCCGTAGCCGTCGCTCCTGTGCCGGTCGGGTCGGAGATGGTCACGTCCGGCGCCTGGTTGTAGTTCGCGCCGAACGAATCCAGGACGACCGATTGGATGAACAGGGTCGTCGAAGCCGCCGCCAGGTGACCGCCCTCGCTGAGCGGTAGAGGCGCAAAGATCGTTCCGTTGCGGATGACGACACCCGGCGCTCTCGAGTAGCCGGATCCGGGGTTATCGATCACGATCGCAGTGATGGCTCCGGTCAGCTGGTCCCATTCCACGTGAGCCTGGGCCTGCACACCGTCCGGTCCATCCGGCAGGTCGAAGTCCACCGTGGGCATGGTATAGCCGCTCCCCGGGTCGGTGAGAATGACGTGGTCCACGCCGCCGTAGGCAGTGGCTGCTGCGCCGCTGCCAGGTCCGCCGCCGCTGAAGATCACCTCAGGCGCGGTGTAACCTGTCCCTGGGGTGACCACAGTGACATCGACGACCGATCCCTTCTTGACGATGGTCGCCTTGGCCATCGCGCCGGTCCCGGACCCGAGGATGTCGACCTTCGCATTCGAGTAGCCGTGTCCGCCATCTGTGACGGTGATCGCCGTGATGCTGCCGTTCGCGCCGACCGTGGCTTCCGCCGCGGCCCCCGTGCCGTTGCCCGTGATGACGACCTGAGCATCCGGCAGCGTGAACGGGCTGTTCGCCCAGTTCGGGTTGGGACCGAAGTAATGGGGGACCTTTGTTTCATCGGTGGAATTCATCGGCATCGCCTTCACCTGCCCGCTTCCTCCCAGGAGGAACGAGAAAACGATGAGCAGAGAGAAGGTGATGTGTAGGAACTTACGAGTCTTCATGACATGTCTCCTCTGGTATGAATATGCGGCTGCCGCCGCTTTGACGAAACGCTTGCACTGCTGCGCGGAAAATCCTCCTTCATCTCATTTAGGTTGACTCCTTTCTATATCCGGTTCGATCTACCCCCCCTGATCCAATGAATTGATCGGGACAGGTGGGGAGCAATACGCACAGGCCTCCTTTCTCCAGGTGATTTTCCCCTCCAGCCAACGGTATTGCTCTCCCCAGGTCTGCTTCATCGCCTGGATCTCCGGCAATGCTGACAGATGGAGATCGGCGTCGATGTAGATCGCCCTGAGCAGGTGATCCCCATCTGCGCCGATCGACTGGGCCAGCGCCTCCTGCTCCGGACCTCTAACTGTCAGGTCGATCGTGTTCCAGTCCCGCCCGTAGCGGTCGTACCAGTGCGGCAGGTTCACCCGCCGCAGCCATTCCGGCTGCCTGGTCGCCAGGAGTCCAAGCACTTCCCGGATCGAATCCCAGACCATCGCCAACCGGCTGACCAGGCAGACGCTCTTGACAACCTCTCCAGCCGGCGGATTCACGCGTAATTTGCCGGCGGCGAGCAGGGGATCCGCCAGACGTTCCAGCAGAATTTCGAGGCCCTGCATGCCCATCGGGTCCGCCAACAACCACCTGCGGAATTCACAGAAACGCATGCCCTCCAGCGCCGGATAGTCCAAGGGAAGATGCAGGGCGTACTTCCAGTCGACTCGCAGGTGAAGCGCATCTGCCGCCAGACGATCGGGGAGCGTCTCCAGGAATTGAAACATCGTGATCAGGTAAAGCATGCCTTGCGTCCGCGAGGGTCTAAAATTCCATCCGTTCGTTCTCTCCTGGATCAGCCCGGAAAACAGGCTGTTCAGCTGGTCACCAGCTGCAAGATAGAAATTGCGCCTGCCGAACACGGAAAGGGCGGTCCGGGCTGTATCGGTTGGAATCGGCGGAAAGAGTTCTGAATTCAATGGATTCTCTCTCTACCCCTGAAGGGCAAGGACCCTCCCCCCTCCCTAATGACCTCAAGGCGCTACGTACGGATTCAAGACTCCCGGTTATTCCGGTGAGCAGAGCAGGCAGGACCGGCGGACAAAACCGCCTAACAAAAATGCAAGGTTAATATAGCCTTAAGGGCCTGGCCTGTAATCCGTAAAGATTCGCTATTTTTTGGGGTTTCTTTCGTGGGAAATTACGCGCAGGTTGTTCCCAGTCCGCCCCTGGAATCAGCGCGTAGTAGTGGTCGAAACACCCCCAGATACGCGGGGAGAAAGTACCTGCTTAATCCATCAAGCCGAATTTCTCGGCAAACTCGACCAGTTCGACGCGGTTTTTGAGGCCGAGCTTCCCGAACAGGCTGGCGCGGTGGCCCTCCACCGTGCGAACGCTGATAAAAAGCGCCTCCGCGATCTGCCGGTTGGTATATCCCCGGATGATGTACCCCATCACCTGCAATTCCCGGGGGGTGAGCGATCCCAGAGCACCCTTCTGGGGGTCGATCGTCGGCGAGAGATCTTTCACAGCAGGCGCGTGACCGCTGGATGGATGTACATATCCCCTCGTGAAACCGCCTGGATGCCGGCGATCAGTTCTTCTTCCGCCGCTCGTTTGATGATGTAGCCCGAGGCGCCAGCCCGGATCGCTTCGCGCAGCAGCCGCTCTTCTTCGTACACAGTGAGGATGAGCACCCGGATCTGGGGGGAGATCTTCCGAATCCGGCGCGTGGCTTCGATCCCATCCACCCCGGGCAGACCGATGTCCAGGAGGACGATATCCGGCAAGAGTTCACCTGCCAGGTGAACAGCCTGATCGCCGTCGACCGCTTCCCCCACGACCTGGATCCCCGGTTCGTCTTCGAGCACAGCCCGCAGGCCAGCCCGCATCACCCCGTGATCATCCGCGATAAGGATCCGAATTGACATTCGGTACCTCCACGATGACGGATGTCCCTCTTCCAGGTGTGCTTTCAATCGTCAGGCTCCCGCCCAGCATTTCCGCCCGCTCCCGCATCCCTACCAGTCCCAGGCGATCGGTCCGTTCGATGACTTCTGGCGAAAAGCCGATCCCGTCGTCTTCTACGAACAGGCGAACCCGATCGGCTGCGCGCTCCAGGAGAATCCCAACATGACTGGCATGCGCGTGGCACAGCACGTTGGTCAACGCTTCCTGCACGATCCGGTACAGCGAAGTCTCCACATCCCGGGGCAGCCGGTCATGATCGAATCCGACCGCCTTGAACCGCACCGTCAGCCGGTCGGAGGGCAGATTGCCCACGTATTGCTCCAGAGCAGCCACCAGCCCGAGGTGGTCCAGGGTAACGGGCCGTAGATCCATAGCCAGGCGATGAAGACCTTCTAAGACGCTGTCCGCTGTTCCTTTCAGCTCCCGCAGACTTTTTTATGTGCTTGGGGCAGGACGGGTCCTGTTCCAGGCGCCCGAGGTTCATCTTGAGGGAAGACAACACCTGCCCGGCCTCGTCATGGAGCTCACGGGCGATGTGATAGCGCTCGTTTTCCTGAACCTTCACCAGCTTGTGCGCCAGGGTCTGCAGCCTCTCGCTGCTGGCGCGCACCTGCTGGAACAGCCAGGCGTTCTGCAGCGCGACTGCTCCCTGGACGACGAAGGATTCTGCCTATCGGACATCTTGGGGAGAAAACGACCCATCGGTTTTTCCAAGTTCCACCCAGCCGATGACTTTCTCGCTGGCGATGATCGGCACGACCAGCCAGGAGCGGATCGGTCCATCCCCTGACAGAGAAGTCTCCTCCGGTTCCGCGACCAGGTTGGGGATCATCAGACTCCGGCGGGCCTGGACGAGCCTCTGGACAACAGAATCGGTGATCCCATCATAAGGAAGCGAAGGGATTGGCTCCATCTCCGCCCATCTGCCGTAGCCGCGCAGGGAATGGAGGGCAGGCCGCGACTCCGCCTCGAACAGCGTCACCCCGGCGGTGTCCGAAGGGACGATGCGGCTCAGGTAGTCGAGCAAAGTATTGATGGCGTGATCCAGTTCCAGGGATTGCGTGAGCGCCTGGGCAGCGTCGCTCAGGGTCTCGGCAAACCGGCGGGCAGCCGTTTCTGCCTCGTACAGCCCACGCAGCTCCTGGTTCCGCTGCTCGAGGATGATCTCCGAGTGCTTTCTGGCTGTGACATCGACCAGGCTCAAGACCACCCCTTCGACCTTGCCGTCTACCCCTTTCACAGGTTGCAGGCTCCAGTCCCAGTACGTCAGGCCGCGTTCAGGATATTCAGCATATTCGAACGGTTTCTCGAGGGCAGAGTACGGTTCGCCGGTCTCCACAACCTTCCGGAAGATCGCCAGATTCTCCTCGTTTGGATACAGGTCGAAGTGGTTTTTCCCGATGAAGTATTCGGGGGGATGGCCGCCAGCTCTGGCGTATGTGTCGTTAACCCGGATGAAGTTGAAATCCCGGTCCATGTAGGCGATCAGGGTGGAAATGCTTGAAAAGAACCTCTCCAGGAGCTCATTCGTGCGCATCCGCTCGAGCTCCGCCCTCTTCCGGTGGGTGATGTCCTGGTCGACGACGACCGCTCCAACGATCTCATCCCTGTCATTCAGGATCGGGACTGCCGAGTTGAGTAGGGTCTTGCGGGTGCCGTCAAAGGCCTTGATTTCGATCTCCTCGTTCAGGATCGTCTCCCCCAGATTTATCGCCCGCATAGCTGCCCAGCCATCAGGCTCAATCGGCTTTCCCGATTCAGGAAACCATCCCTTATACCTTTCGGACTCCGCCAGACTTACTGACTGGCTCCCGCCCCAGATACGCTGGCTTGTCGGGTTGCCGTGCGCGATGCCTTTGTTTTTATCGACGATCCAGACGCCGACGGGCAGCAGCTCCAGCACTTTTCGCAGCAATTCTTCGCTGGCTCTCATCGCGCTCTCTGCCCGGCTCCGCTCTTCGATTTGCTTCAATAGCGGGTTCAACTGCAAATAATACAAGCCTGGCAAGATGAGCAGGACCATGATCAGGCCGTCCAGCAATGAGTTCAAGAAATAATTCGGTATTTCCAGATAATAGAGGATCGTCATAGTGATCAACTCGGCCAGGTAGATCACGACTGCCAGGATGATCACCGAGCGGACCGGGGAATGCTTCACAAGCGGTCGCAAAAACCCGCCGGACGGCTCTAAAAGACCCTGGTTAACCGACATATCAACCACCTCTTTCGCGCATGGCACATGACGCGTAGGATTGATTAACCCTGACTCGACTGCACGAGCCCCTGGGAGAACAGTAAACCATCCAAAGATCCCCACCAATAAATCGGCACCCAATCACGGTCTGATCCCCTTAATGAGGTTGGAGTGGTACCGGAATACTGTCAAAGGCCAGTCTAAGCAGATTTTAGCACATCATGATGACGCGTCAACAAAGAAATCCAATGAGTCTCACCCCGTAAGAGGCGGGTTTCGCTCTTGTGGGGCGACTTCAATTGCCAGAACTTCGATTAAAATTACCTGAATGCTGAATCCTGTCAGATCTGATATGATTGCATTCCAGGGACGGATCCAGCTCCCCCTCTCCAGCGATTCTCCCGAACCCAAGGCAGCTCCTATCTCAGAACCCCCATGGACTTGACCCAAACCACAACCCAAGAAGAAGAACTCCAGCTACTCGAAAAACCCATCCTCAGCCGGGCAGCGGTCCAATGGACGACCGTAGTCTTCCTGGCGATCCTGGTCCTGGCTGTCTTCAGCCGGCTGTACATCCTCGGCGCGCGCGTGATGAGCCACGACGAGACTTCTCACGTATATTTCTCCTGGCTGCTCGAGCAAGGACGGGGCTACAAGCACGACCCCATCACCCACGGTCCGCTCCAGTTCCACCTGATCGCTCTGTCTTATTTCATGTTCGGGGACAACGATTTCACCGCCCGCCTCCCGCACGCCATCGCCAGCATCCTCACGATCGCCTTCCTCTGGAACTACCGGCGGTACCTCGGCAAGGTAGGGTGGCTGGCGGCAGCTTTTCTCATGCTGATCTCCCCCTACATGCTCTACTACGGCCGCTACGCCCGGAACGAGTCCCTGGTCGGGCTGTTTGGGGTCATCACCCTCTGGGCGATCCTGCGCTACCTGGAATCCGGCGAGCGGCGCTACCTCTACTGGCTGACGGCAGCCACGGTGCTGCACTTCACTTCCAAAGAGACCGCCTATATCTACACCGCCCAGGCCATAGTCTTCCTGGGGATCTTTTTCCTGATCCGCCTCTACCAGAATCCCTGGCCGCGACCGGAATACCGCACACGGTTCCTGCTGACCTTCCTGGCAGCTGTCCTGGGGCTTGCGCTCGCGGCGGGCGGATTCATCTTGAGCCGCGGAGGCGAGCCCGCCAGCTCCACCGAGACCGCTCCGCCCTCGGTGCCCGGGGAAAGCGTCGCGGCGGGGGCGGCTCCGCTGGCTCTCCCCGTCCTCCTGATCGGCATCGCCGCGCTCCTGGTGTTAATCCTGGCGATCTATTTCCTGCTCCGCGGCTACTCTCCCGAAAAGCTGCGCTCCGAGCGCGTGTTCGACATGCTGATCGTCCTGGGGACGATGGTGCTGCCCATGGGGGCGCCCTTCCTGGTCAAGATCCTCGGCTGGGACCCGTTGGACTACTCCTCGCCGGGTATGCTGCGCACCGGGCTGTTCCTGGTCCCCATGGCGCTCCTGGCGATCGGCATCGGTCTGTGGTGGCGGCCGCGGTTGTGGATCGAGAACGCCGCGCTCTTCTGGACGATCTACGTCGTGTTCTTCACCACCCTCTTCACCAACGGCGCGGGGTTCTTCACAGGGGTCGTCGGCTCGCTGGGATACTGGCTGGAGCAACAGGGCGTGACGCGCGGCAACCAGCCCTGGTACTACTACATCCTCGTCCAGGTCCCCATCTACGAGTACCTGCCCGCGCTGGGCAGCTTGCTGGCGTTCGGACTGGCTTTGTTTGGGAAGAGAGAGCTCGCTGCACCGGAAATTTCCCCTCGAGACGACGCGCGCCCGGATGCCAGTCCCCAGCGCCTGGCCGTCACCCTCCTTGGCTTCTGGACCATCACCAGCGTCCTGGCTTACACGTACGCCGGAGAGAAAATGCCCTGGCTCACTGTGCACATCGCCCTGCCGATGATCCTGCTCGCCAGCTGGGGATTCGGTTACCTGATCGAAAGCGTGGACTGGACCGGGTGGCGCGAGAGGCGCGGGGTGATCGCCTTCCTCTTGCTGATTGTCTTCCTGCTGAGCCTGGCAGGCCTGTTCGGCTCCCTTCTGGGGACCGCTCCCCCCTTCCAGGGATCGAAGCTCGAACAGCTCCAGGCGACCAGCACTTTCTTATTCTCTCTATTTGCCTCGATCGGCAGCGCCGCAGGCCTGGTCTATTTGCTGAAATCCTGGCCCCTCGACCAGGTGGTCAGGATGGTCACCCTGACCTTCGTGGGGCTGCTGGCGGTGCTGACCGCCCGCACGGCGATCACCGCCTCGTTTATTAATTACGATTTCGCCAACGAATTTCTGGTCTATGCGCACTCCGGGCCGGGGTCCAAGCAGATCCTTTCCCAGATCGAGGACATCTCCCGCCGCACCACCGACGGACTGGCCCTGACTGTCGCTTACGATAACAAGACCACCTACCCCTTCTGGTGGTACCTGCGCAATTTCCCAAACCAACGCTACTATCACACCAACCCCACGCGGGACCTGCGGGAGGTCCCTGTCATCATCGTCGGCAGCGAGAATTACGGTAAGATCGAACCGATCGTCGGGCAGGCTTTCTACAGCTTCGAATACATCCGGATGTGGTGGCCCAACCAGGATTATTTCAACCTGACCTGGGAGCGGATCCGCAACGCTCTCACGAACCCGGCCATGCGCTCCGCGCTGTTCCAGATCTGGCTGAACCGCGACTTCACCGAGTATGGGCAGGTTGTTGACCGCGACATGAGCCTGCCGCACTGGCAACCATCCGAATCGCAGCGCCTGTACGTGCGCAAAGACATCGCGGCCCAGATCTGGAACTACGGTGTCGGCCCCAGCCCGGAGGAGATCGTGGCCGATCCGTACGAAGGGAAAGAGACCCGCCTGATCGCAGACCTGATCCTGGGCGCACAGGGGGCCGATCCGGGCAAGTTCAACCGCCCCCGCGACCTGGCCATCGCGCCCGACGGCACCCTGTACGTGGCAGACACCGACAACCACCGCATCCAGCACCTTGACCGGGAGGGGAACGTGCTCCACGCCTGGGGCAGCTTCGCCAGCCTTGAGCAGGGGGCAGCTCCTGGCGGCACCTTCTACGAACCCTGGGGCATCGCCCTTGGCCCGGACGGATCGGTCTACGTCGCTGACACCTGGAACCACCGCATCCAAAAATTCACGCCAGACGGCGAGTTCATCACCATGTGGGGTTACTTCGGGCAGGCGGAAGCTCCCGAAGCTTTCTGGGGGCCGCGCGACGTCGTCGTGGACCCCGAAGGCAGGGTGCTCGTCAGCGATACCGGCAACAAGCGCATCGTGATTTTCGATCCGGACGGCGAATATATCTCTCAGTTTGGCGGCGAGGGATTCGATCCCGGACAGTTCAACGAAGCTGTCGGGATTGCCCTCGGCCCGGATGGGCGCCTGTACGTGGCCGATACCTGGAACCAGCGCCTCCAGGTCTTTGAACCGGACGGTGCGGGCAGTTTTATCCCCTACAAGTCTTGGGATATCTACGGATGGTTCGGCCAGTCTCTGGACAATAAACCGTACCTCGCCGTCGATGAGCGCGGCGACGTCTTCGTGACCGATCCGGAGGGCTACCGGGTGCTGCAGTTCAACAGCGAAGGCGACCTCCTTCGCTACTGGGGTGATTACAGCCTGGGGGAGGATGGGTTTGGCCTGGCCGGTTCGATAGCTGTGGATCCATCAGGTGGGGTGTGGGTGAGCGACGCCGGGAACAGCCGGCTGATGCACTTCAGCCTGCCGGAGGAGTAGGTGGTATAATCCGCCGGGCTGTCCAGCCCGAAATCATCCCTGTCCTCGATGAGGGGAGTGAGCTTGGTGAAACTACACGAATACCAATCCAAACAGATCCTTTCGAAGTACGGCGTCCCCATCCCCGCGGGGCGCGTGGCGGCTACCGCAGCCGAGGCGAAGCAGATCGCCGAAGAGCTTGGTGGCCGCGTCGTCATTAAATCCCAGGTGCTCGTCGGCGGGCGGGGAAAGGCCGGCGGCGTCCGCCTCGCCAGGAGCGCCCGTGAAGTAGAGGAACTGGCTGCAGAGATCCTGGGGATGGAGATCAAAGGACTGCCCGTGCGCAAGGTGCTCGTCGATGAAGCCGCCAACATCGAGACCGAGATCTATCTGGGGATCACCAACGACCGGAGCGCACGTAAACCGGTCATGATGGCTTCTGCTGCCGGGGGAGTGGACATCGAGGATGTCGCCCGCGAGACCCCGGAAAAGATTGTGAAGGTGCACATCGATCCTCTGCTGGGGTTGCGCGACTACCAGGCCAGGGATCTGGCAGCCGGGATCGATCTCCCTCGCAACCACTGGCGGTCTTTTGGGCAGATCGCGAGCGCCCTCTGGCAGGCGTACCTCAACTGCGACGCCACCCTGGTTGAGATCAATCCCCTGGTGATCACCGCGGAGGGCAGGCTGCTTGCCGTCGATGGAAAGATGATCATCGACGACAACGCCCTTTTTCGCCATTCAGACCTGGCGGAGATGCGCGACCTGGACATCGAGGCGGACGCAGAGATCGAAGCGCGCAAGTACGGCCTGTCTTACATCAAACTCGACGGAGCAATCGGTTGCATGGTAAATGGAGCCGGGCTGGCGATGACCACCATGGACATCATCAAATTGTTTGGCGGCGAGCCTGCAAATTTCCTGGACATCGGCGGCGGCGCCAGCGCGGATAAAGTGAAAGCGGCGTTGCGCATCATCCTGGCCGATCCGAATGTGAAGTCCGTGCTGCTCAACGTGTTCGGCGGCATCACGCGCGGCGACGAGGTCGCCCGAGGGATCCTCTCTGCGCTCAGCGAAGTGAAAACCAGCGTCCCCATGGTCGTCCGCCTGGTGGGGACGAAGGCGGAAGAGGGGCGGCAGATCCTGGCCGATGCGAACCTGATCACTGCGGAATCGCTGGTAGACGCCGCCCGAAAAGCGATTGCGGCTGCACATGGAGCGTGAGCAATGAGCATCCTGGTTGATAAGTCCACCCGCCTGCTCGTCCAGGGGATCACCGGCAACGAGGGGTTGTTCCACACCCAGCAGATGGTCGCGTACGGGACGAACATCGTCGCCGGCGTCACCCCCGGCAAGGGCGGCGAATGGGTGCTGGATGGGAAAATCCCCGTCTTCGATTCTGTGCGGATCGCCGCGGAGGCCACCGGCGCCAATACCAGCGTGATCTTCGTGCCCGCCCGGTTTGCCCCGGACGCGATCTACGAAGCTGCCGATGCAGGCATTCCACTGATCATCTGCATCACGGAAGGCATCCCCGTGCAGGATATGATGCGCGTCCGGAGCTACCTCGACCAGAAGCACATTCGTCTGGTGGGACCTAACTGCCCGGGTCTCCTGACCCCCGGTGAAGCCAAGGTCGGCATCATCCCGGGGGATATCGCCATCCCTGGAAATGTCGGCGTGGTGTCCCGCTCAGGGACGCTGACGTACGAGGTGCTCTACGCGCTCAAGATGGTTGGCATGGGCGTGACGACCTGTGTGGGCATCGGGGGCGACCCGATCAACGGCACCAGTTTCATCGACGCCCTGGGAATGTTCGAAGCCGACCCGCACACCGAAAAAGTGGTCTTGATCGGGGAGATCGGCGGAACCGATGAAGAGCGGGCAGCGGAATTCATCGCTGACCAGATGACGAAGCCGGTGGTCGCCTTCGTCGCCGGGCAGACCGCCCCTCCCGGAAAGCGCATGGGACACGCCGGCGCGATCGTCGAGGGAGGCTCCGGCACAGCCGCGGACAAGATCCGGGCGTTCGAATCGGCAGGCGTGCGGGTAGCGCCCCACCCCGAAGCGATCCCGGAGATGCTCGCCTGACCTGTCTTCAAGTCATTCCGCCGGGCAGATCCGGGGTGTTCAAAGATAACTCAGAGCAGCGCTTCACATGTCACGAGCGCTGCTCCATTGTTCAATCAAGAGGACTATTACTGGTATTGGCGTCGGCGACCGGCGGGCGTTCCTTCAGCGGTGATTAATGCACCATGTGCGTGTTGATGTAGTTTACCGCTTCCCCAACGGTACTGATCTTCTGCGCGTCTTCGTCAGAGATTTCCCCCCCAAATTTGTCCTCGAATGCCATGATCAGCTCGACGAGGTCGAGTGAATCCGCCTCCAGGTCTTCGCGAAATCTTGCATCCTCCGTGACCCTGGATTCGTCCACATTGAGTAAGTCGACGATAATCGACTTGACCTCAGAATATGTATCAGCCATTCGTTCACCTCTCCTTCTGCACGACGTATTCCCGCCAATTGTATTCAAGCTGTTGGATCTGTCAAGCTCTGGGTAATCTCAGATCCACCTGTGACCGATATCGACAATCGAATGGAGCGATCCGCCAAAATGAGATACAATGACAGGCGCAAAGCAGTCTGCCTGGAACCTTCGATTCACTTGAACACCTCGGCATGCCAAAAGTTACGCAAATCAGTTCCCGAAAAACCGACCACATCCGGATTAATCTGAACGAAGATGTTCGCTCAGGCCTGACGACTGGGCTGGAGCGCTACCGGTTTATCCACCGCGCGCTCCCCGAGCTGGACCTCGAGTCCGTGGACACCCGGGTGCAGGTCTTCAACCGCACGCTCCAGGCGCCGGTCCTCATCTCTTCGATGACGGGCGGCACCCCCGAAGCGGGGAGGATCAACCGTCTGCTGGCGGAAGCTGCCCAGGCTTCCGGGATCGCCATGGGTCTTGGCTCGAGCCGGGCGGCGATCGAAAACCCCGCGCTGGCTGAGACGTTTCAGGTGCGCCGTATCGCCCCGGACATCCTGCTCTTCGCCAATTTGGGCGCGGTTCAGCTCAATTACGGATATGGCCTGGACGAGTGCCGGCAGGCAGTCGAGATCGCCGAAGCGGATGCGCTGATCCTGCACCTCAACCCGCTTCAGGAAGCTGTCCAGCCCGAGGGAGACACACGGTTTGCCGGGCTGCTGGATAAGATCGAAGCGGTCTGCCGCGCGCTGCCTGTGCCGGTCGTGGCAAAGGAAGTCGGCTGGGGGTTTTCCGAGGAGGACGCCCGCCGTCTGGCGGCAGCCGGCGTATCGGCGATCGACGCCGCGGGAGCCGGGGGCACTTCCTGGTCACAGGTTGAGATGCACCGGGCAACCGACGACTTCCAGGCCCGCCTGGCAGCCGCTTTCATCAATTGGGGCATCCCGACCGCAGAAGCGATCAGGAACATCCGGCGTGGTGCCCCTGAACTGCTTGTGTTCGCCTCCGGCGGGCTGCGCAACGGCATTGATATCGCCAAGTGTCTCGCGCTGGGAGCCAGCCTGGGAGGGATGGCCAGCCCGTTCTTGAAAGCGGCCGCTCGATCCCTGGAAGCCGTCCTGCTGGAGATCCAGCTCATCGAACGCCAGATCCGGGTGGCCATGTTTGCCGCCGGGGCAGGCGATCTGAACCAACTTCGCCAGATCAGATTAATAGAAGAGGGTCGTGAACAAGGATAACCTGACCGAAGGCATGCTGGAATCCATCGAAGAGGAACTCCCGTCCGTCATCGGGATGATCGACCAAACCGGTGCCAGGGGAAGTTCACTCCGGGAATTCCGCGCCATGCTGGCCTACCACCTGGGATGGGAAGGCGATGGCGCCGGGCCAGAAGCCCGCGGGAAACGCATCCGTCCGCTGCTGCTCCTCCTCACTTGCGCTGCTGCGGGGGGCGATTGGCAGCGGGCGTTGCCTGCCGCCGCAGGTGTGGAGCTGGTCCACAATTTCTCGCTTATCCACGACGACATCCAGGACAACAGCCCCTACCGCCGGGGTCGCGAGACGGTGTGGAAGCTGTGGGGTATTCCACAGGCGATCAACGCCGGCGACGCGATGCTCGCCCTTGCCCACCTCGGGATCATGCGCCTCGAGCACAGCACTTCGTTGGAAGTAGCCTTCCGGGCGGCACGCATCCTCCAATTGGCCTGCCTGGAGCTCACCAAAGGGCAGCACCTGGACCTCGCATACGAAGCCCGCCGCCACCTGACTCTGGAAGAATACTGGACCATGGTGACTGGCAAGACGGCAGCGCTCCTGGCAGCCTGCACCGAGCTGGGTGCGCTGGTGGCTGGCGTTCCCGAAGATTGCCGGGCGCACTCCCGGGAGTTTGGGTTGAATCTGGGGTTGGCTTTCCAGGCGCAGGACGACCTGCTTGGCATCTGGGGGGACGCCGCCCTGACCGGCAAATCCGCCGAAAGCGACCTGCTGGCGGGTAAGAAATCCCTCCCGATCGTGTTCGCCTTGAACCAGGGCGGCGCTTTTGCCCGGCGCTGGGCGCAAGGCCCGGTGCACGCGGATGAGGTCCCCGCCCTCGCCAGGCAGCTGGAGGCGGAAGGCGCACGGGCTTACGTCCAGGAACGGGCTGCCGTGATGACCGAGCGCGCCTTGTCAGCGCTGCAGAAAACGAATCCTCAGGGACAGGCCGGCGAGCTGCTGGCTGCGCTGGCGGACCGGCTTCTGAATCGATCCGGCTGACAGCAGTCCGGTTCTAAACGAACCGGATAAACACCTGGTTGCCCAACAACCGCCCTCTGGGGGTGAGCCGAAGGCTTCCTCCGCCTTTGTTAGAAAATTCCAGCAGCCCGAGGTCCACCAATTCCTGAATCTCTTCTCCGAACTGTTCTTGCGGCGCACACCCAAAACGCTCCCGGAACCCCTCGACCGACACCCCTTCCCGCGTCAGCCGCAGACCCATGAAGAGTGTCTCGCTCATCTCCGCCCTCCGATCGATCCGGATAGCCTCGACCGCGGCCGGGCTGGCAGGGAAATCGACGCGGGCGGTTTGCGCCTCCTCTCCCATCAGCCGCCGAATGAACGCCTGCGGCGCGTAGATGTTTACGGTGCGCACGCCGCCCGCGTACCCGTGCGCCCCCGCGCCGAAGCCGAGATACGGCAGATTGCGCCAGTACTGGAGGTTGTGCCGGCAGGACAGCAGTTCGCCGTCGCCATCCAGGCGCGCCCAGTTCGAAATTTCGTACTGGCGGTACCCGTGCGAATCGAGCGTTTCTGCCGACCACTCGTACATCTCTGCTGCTAGGTCCGGGTCCGGCGCAGGGAGCAGCCCGCGCCCAACATGGTGCGCGAGGGGCGTGCCGTGCTCCAGGGTCAGGGCGTAGAGCGAGAGGTGCTCCGGTTCGAGGTCCAGCGCCGCTTTTAGCGAGAGCTGCCAGTCTTTCAGGGTCTGGTACGGCAGGCCGAAGATCAAGTCCAGGTTCAGGTTGTCGAACCCGGCCTGGCGGGCCGCCTTCACCGCTTCGATGACCGCCAGGGGATCGTGAGTCCGTTCCAGCAGCCTGAGTTCGTCGGGACGGGCGGACTGCATCCCCAGGCTGAGGCGGATGAATCCCGTTGCGAACAACTCCCTCAAGTACGCCCTGGTCAGACCCTCCGGGTTTGCCTCGAGGGTGATCTCCGCCCCTTCGCGGACCTCGAACACCTCCCGAATGGTAGACAGAAGCCCGGCGAGATCGGCTGCGGGCAGCAAAGACGGCGTCCCGCCGCCGAAGAACACCGTGTGGACCGGGAGGCGTCTTCTGGCGGCTGAGGCGACCCGCCGGAGCTCCTCCCGGAGCGCTGCGACGTAAGTCGGGATCAGGCTCTCCAATCCGGCATAGGTGTTGAAATCACAATACCCGCAGCGATGACGGCAGAACGGGATGTGCAGATAAAGGCTGTAGGGCTGCATCTCTCGCGCAGTATACCAGCTGGAGGGGATCGTACCAGATCGATTCTTCCTCCCTGATCACAGGTCATTTCGCCTGCCTGCCCGGCGGAATGGCATCTCCCTGGCCCAGTTGCCGGCGAAGCGCGGAATAAAAAAAGGCTGGTATAATCCCGGCAGCTGGCAAGAATTGGCAGGTCTGGAAAAAAGGCTGCCAGGTCTGGCTCCCCAGAATCCTGCCAAAGCTGCCTGGAAAAAATTATGACTATTGAAACCCCCTCAAAACCCACCCGGCTCTGTCCAACCTGCGGGACGCGCGTCAGCGAGGACGCCACCCGCTGTTTGGTCTGCGGCAACGATCTTACGGGACCTGAGAAACCGGTCCGCCAGGGGAGACCGATCCAGGGCACTCGCATGCCCGAAATCACCCTGAGCCTGCCGCTAGCCCTGGGGCTGCTGGCCGTCTTCCTGGCCATCGGCGCAGGGATAGTGTTTTTCGCCTTGCGCCAGACCGGTCAGGCGGTCGGAACCATTGTCCCTACGCCGACAGAGACTATGACGGTCACCCCGACGAGCACCTCCACGCCGTCCACACCAACGCCGACCGACACTCCTGCGCCTACCCCAACTCCCCAGGTTTACATCGTCAAGGGAGGGGACACCTGCGCGCAGATCGCTATCAGTTTTGGCGTATCGGTGCAGAGTATCGTTTTGCTCAACAACCTGTCTGCCACCTGTGATGTGTTTGAAGGAGATGAGCTGCTCATCCCCCAACCCACGCCAACGGCGACACCGCTGCCCTCAGCCACTCTGAGCCCGGCAGATGCCACCGAACAGGCCTGCGAAAAAGACACCTACGTCGTCCAGGAAAACGACACCCTCTCCAGCATCGCGAACAGCTACAACGTGCCGATGGCGGTCATCCAGGAGTACAATGGCCTGCCCTCGGAGGTGGTCTTCAGCGGGATGACCCTCACCATCCCGCTGTGCGAGCGCTTCCCCACTCCAGGACCGTCGCCTACCCCGACCCTGCCGCCTCCATATCCTGCCCCGAACCTGCTCCTGCCGCCGGACGGCTCCCGGTTCATCCAGTCCGGAGATACGGTCACCCTGCAGTGGGCTTCCGTGGGGATTCTGCTCGAAAACGAAGCGTATCAGGTCACCGTCGTCGATTTCACGGAAGGCGAGAACCGGCGCCTGGTCGAATACGTCACAGACACGAAATTCATTGTTCCCGTATCATTCCGGTCGGCGGACAGCCTGCCCCACATTTACCGCTGGTGGGTGTTGGTCGCCCGCCAGTCCGGCACAGACGAAAACGGCAACCCGGTCTGGGATTCGGCGGGCGCTGCCAGCAGCCAGCGCGTGTTCTTGTGGTCCGGGGGTCCAGCGGCAGCCACGCCCACTCCCTGATCCTTTCGATAAACAAAAAGCATCTGGCGTTCATTATCCAGCAGAGCGCGGTCTATATCAACCTGCGCGGCTTAGTCCTGGGAGGGATGCTGATCGGCGCTCTGGGCGTGCTCGACGAGCGGTATTCGAACTGCGCGGCGAGAACCCGGGATGGCAACCGGAGCATGTAGGCAAAGCCACGCTCTACCGCAGCGCCATGCGCATTGCGCAGGACCACATCGCCCCCACGGTCAACACGTTGGTGCTTGCCTATGCCGGGGCCGCGCTGCCTTTATTGCTGCTTTTCTCCCTCTCCGGGGAAGCCCTTGCCTACCTCGTGAACCTGGAGTTTGTGACCGAAGAGATCGTCCGGACCCTCGTCGGATCGCTGGGCCTGATGTCCTCGGTGCCCATCACAACCCTGCTGACCTGCCTGCTTGCACTCTACGATCACTGCCTGAGCCGGCTACGGCGCTTCTTAGGACCCGCAGCTTATCACAGCGACGGCCACCCCCATTAGCGGATTACCGCTCCTCGACGGCTGTCGGGGTGGACTCGGCAGCTTCCCGAGCGATCTCTTCGAGCATGGCAGTCGTCAGGGATTTCGGGCGTTCGATGGGCTGGCCCAAAGCCCGCGCCCAGACAGCATTGGCGCTCACCCCCAGCGCCCGACCGACCCCAAACATTACGGTGTAGAATTCGAATTCCCGGACTCCGTAATGGTGCTGGAGGGTGCCGCTGATGGCGTCCACGTTTGGAGAGGGGTTCCTCGCCCTCCCCTGCTCGATCAACACCTGCGGGACGACCTCGTAAACGAGCCTGGCAATCCGGAATATCTCGTCGTCCGGCATGTGCTTCTCGGCATACTCGTATTGGGCCGTGAAGCGCGGGTCCGGCTTCCGGAGAACGGCGTGCCCGTAGCCCGGGATCACCTGCCCGCTGTTTAGCGTGTCCCAGGCGTACTGCCGCAGCTGCTCTTTCGTCGGCACGCCCCCGAATTTCTGATGGACATTCAGCAGCCAGCGCAGGGACTCCTGGTTCGCCAGCCCGTGCAGGGGTCCTGCCAGGCTGTTCAAACCAGCGGAGAACGCGTAGTAAATGTCCGAAAGCGTCGAGGCCGCCAGGTGTGTGGCGTGGGCGCTCGCGTTGCCGCTTTCGTGGTCCGAGTGCAGGATAAAATACAATCGGGACAGGTCCATGTATTCGGGAGTTGGGTTGCGGAGCATGTAGGCAAAGTTGGCTCCCCAATCCAGGTCCGGTCTGGGTTCGAGGAAGCTGCAGCCCTTATATTTCAGACAATATATAAATGAAGCGATGGAAGGTAGTTTGGCGGTCAAATTCAAACTGTCTTCGAGCATCGGTTCCCAGTATGCGTCCCTGGTCATGCCTTCCCGGTAGCGCCTGGCAAAGATGGATTCACTCTGCAAGGCCAGGATGGCTGTCGAGAACATCAGCATGGGATGCGCCTGGCGCGGCAGGGCATACAGCACGTCGAACACAAACTGCGGGATCTCCGAGCGCGCGCGCCACTCTGCTTCTATCTCAAGGGCCTGCTCGCGGCTCGGCATTCTACCCAACAGGAGGAGGTAATAGAGCCCGCCGACGTATGGCATTTCAGCCCCCTCCGGTTTTGGCAGCTGCGCCAGCACTTCCGGGATCGTGAAACCGCGGAAGCGGATGCCTTCATTTGGATCGACGTAGGAGATATCCGTCACGAGCGCTTTCACACCTCGCATCCCCCCGTAGACCTGGGCGATCGTGACATCGCCAACCTTCACGTCCCCGCTCTCTGCGAGGAGCCTCTTCACCCTTTCCCGCCACTCGGGAAGGATCGCGGCGAGTTCTTCTTTAATACCCATCTTCCTCCTCCAAATCCTATATTTTGACGAGCGACTCGAGCGTCGCAATCGACTGGCGCACCGCCTCGGCAGATTTCTCCAGGGCGGCGCGCTCCGCTTCGTCCAATCTGTACTCGAGGATTTTAACCACGCCGCCCCTGCCCAGCTGCACGGGCACTCCGAAAAAGATATCCCGCAGGCCGTATTCTCCTCGCATGTAGGCTGCGGCAGGCACGATCAGATTCTTGTCCTTAAGTATCGATTCGACCATATGCGCCACGGCGGCGCCGGGCGCGTAAAAGGCGCTCCCGGTCTTGAGCAAACTGACGATCTCGCCGCCGCCTTTGCGGGTCCGGTCCACGATCGCCTCCAGGCGGGGAGCCTCGATGATCTCGTCGAGAGGCACCCCGGCGACATTCGAATGCCTGACCAGAGGCACCATGTCATCGCCATGTCCGCCCAGGACGTAGCAGTGAATGTTCTCGACGCTTACGCCGAGCTCCATAGCGACGAACGCCCGCATCCGCGCCGAATCGAGAATCCCAGCCTGGCCTACCACCCGCTCGGGAGGCAGGTTGCCGACTTTCATCGCCAAGTATGCCATCGTATCGAGCGGATTGGTCAGCACCACCAGGATGGCTTCCGGGGAATACTTGAGCGACTCCAGCGTGGCGGACTTCACGATCTCGGCATTGGCGGTCAGCAGGTCTTCCCGGCTCATGCCGGGCTTGCGCGGCAGGCCGGCAGTGATCACAACGATATCCGAACCTGCCGTCGCCTCGAAAGAGTTGCTGCCGGTAACAACGACGTCTTTCCCAATAACCGGCAGAGCCTCTTGCAGATCCAGCGCTTTACCCTGCGGCAACCCCTCGACGACATCCACCAGGACGAGGTCAGCGAGTTCCCGTTCAGCCAGCCAGTGGGCGGTGGTCGCGCCGGTCATTCCGGCTCCGATGATTGAAACCTTATTTCGCATCGCAGTTCTCCTTAGAGAAAGCGGGGTTACGGCGTGGCTGACGCCCACCGCAAACCCGCTTTAGTCGTCCTGGCACTGATCCGCACAGCCATCCTGCTCAGGCCTGGTCCAGAGGCTGCTCGTCTAAGAAGCGACCGGCTTCGATCGCCGCTGCTGCTCCCATCCCGGCAGAGGTGATCACCTGGCGGAAATGCGGATCGGCGACTTCGCCGGCCGCGAATACACCGGGCACGTTCGTCCGCATCTTTTGATCGACGATCAGATATCCATGTTCGTCCATCTCCAGCTGCCCTTCGAACAGGGCTGTATTTGGAGAATGTCCGATGAAGATGAACACACCGTCAACCCGGCGTTCTTCTTCGTCCCCGGACTGAGTGTCCTGGAGGCGAACGGTTTGAACTACACCATTGCCGGATATTTCTTTCACGACCTTATTCCACAAGAATTTTATCTTCGGATTGCTCATGGCCCGGTTTGCCAATATTGGGCTGGCGCGCAGTTCATCCCGGCGGTGGACGATAGTTACCGAATCGGCGTACCGCGTCAGAAAAAGACCTTCTTCCACAGCGCTGTCTCCTCCACCGACCACAACCACGTCCTTTTCTTTGAAGAACCACCCATCGCAGGTGGCGCAGTAAGAAACGCCGCGCCCGGTGAACTCATTTTCCCCTGGAACGTTGAGGTGAATGGCGCTCGCGCCGGTGGCGATAATCAGGGTCGCGGCGCGGTAAATCTTGCCGTTTTGAGTCAGCACGCGAAAGGGACGCCTGGAGAGGTCGACCTCGGCAGCAGCGTCAAATTCGATGCGCGCTCCGAAGCGCTCGGCCTGCTTCTGGAACAGCTCCACCAGCTCCATCCCGCCCACACCATCCGGGAAGCCGGGGTAATTTTCTACCGTATAGGTCAGCGAAACCTGTCCCCCCAGCTCCAAACCGCTTAAAACCACCGGCTGCAGGTCGGCCCGGGCTGCGTAGAGCGCAGCAGACAAGCCCGCCGGGCCGGAGCCCAGGATCAACACTTGTACCAATTCTTCGTTTGAGTCGCCGTTGTTTTGAGTGCTCGCTGAAAGGTTGCTCAGATTTAAATCCATCTTTCTTCCTTGCTTCCCGCGGCTCTATTCGGAGTCAGACTTTCCCGAGCAGCGCGAGGCTTTTTTCCAGATTTGCCCACTTCGCAAAGGGGCTGGTGCGAAGTGGTCCACCCACTCCTGTTTTCCTACCTATCAGATGCATTCTCCGTAAGAAAAGTTACATTAAAGATCGATTAACAACCTCCCGTTCAGGAGCTGAAATATCCTGGGGTACATAATCCAGCCATTGCTCCGCATGCTTTCCCCGCCCGCGCACGACCTCAAGAAAGTTCTGGAGCAGGGATCGCGTGATAGGGCCAGGTTTTCCATCACCGATCTTCCGGAAGTCAATCATACGGACGCCCACGATTTCGGCTGCCGTGCCACTGATGAACACCTCGTCCGCGGTATATAGCTGGTCACGCGTGATCATCCCTTCCACGACCGGGATGTACAGGTCCGCGGCCAGGGCGATCACGGTTGAGCGCGTGATGCCTTCCAGGATCGAACTCAAGGGCGGGGTGTAGAGCACATTCTGCCGCACCATGAAGATGTTCTCGCCCGTGCATTCCGCCACGAAGCCAGCTGGATCGAGAATCACCGCTTCGTCGTAGCCGGAGCGGAGCGCAAGCGTCTTCACCAGCATCGAATTGGCGTAATTGCCTGTGATCTTCGCCTTCGTCATGTTGATATTGGGGTGCAGGCGGGTGAATGAAGAAACCATCATGTGAATTCCGGTTTCCCGCGCTGCCTCCCCCAGGTACGGCCCCCATTCCCAGGCGGCGATCGCCAGGCTGGCTCTGGAACGATCCATGTCGAGCCCCAGCGGCCCCTCCAGATACATCAAGGGGCGGATGTAGCACTCATGAAATCCATTCGCGGAGATTGTCTGGTGGACTGCCCTGCGAATATCCTCCAGCGTGTATGGAAAATCCATCACACCAAGGATGTGGATCGACTCCAGGAAGCGCTTCAGGTGATCCATCAGGCGGAAAACAGCCGGCCCTTTTGGCGTCTGGTAACAACGTATCCCCTCGAAAACACCCACCCCGTAATGCAGCGTTGGGGTGATGACGTGCACCTTCGCTTGCTCATAGGGTACCAACGCCCCATCCATCCAGATAAACTCAGATTTCATCAGGCACTCCTCGAGATTTTAAGATGCAGGCTGTACAGATAGGAGGTATTATAACAGGATCAAAATGCGGGCAACTCATGCCCGCACTCGGAACTACCTGCGATTGCGATCCCTGGGCCCGCGGTTGCGATCCCCGCGGTCTCCGCGGTCTCCGCGATGCCCGCCCCCCGGGCTCCGCCTCCCGCCCCCCTGGGATCGCGCCCCCACCCGGTCGCGCTGGATGGCTTCTTCAGCCGTCCAACCTTCGAGGACCGCCTGCCGGGAGAGCCGGATCTTGCCGGCGGGATCGATGCCTGTGACCATTACGGTGATCTCGTCCCCCATGCGGGCCACGTCTTCCACCCTTTCCACGCGCGAGCTGTCCAGCTGGGAAATGTGTACCATACCATCGGTGTTGGGCAAGATCTCCACGAAGGCCCCGAAATCGGTGACGCGGACCACGCGGCCGGTGTATATCCGGCCGATCTCGGGACTCTCGGTGAGCGAGAGGATGCGGTCCTTTGCCATGAGCTCTCCCTCGACATCGGTGGCGGCGATGAAGATCGTCCCGTCTTCTTCGATGTCAATGCGGGTCTTGGTCTCATCCTGCAGGCTGCGGATAGTCTTCCCGCCAGGGCCGATCACCGCTCCGATCTTATCTACCGGGATGTGCAGGATGCTGATCCGTGGGGTGTGCGGCTTGAGCTGCGGCCGCGGCGCCGGGATCACTGCCAGCATCTTCTCCAGGATAGCAAGGCGTGCGACCCGCGCCTGCTCCAGGGCAGTCGCCATGATCTCCGGTGTGAGACCTTTGATCTTGATGTCCATTTGAAGGGCTGTTACGCCTTCCTTCGTGCCAGCCACCTTGAAATCCATGTCGCCCAGCTGGTCCTCCATGCCCAGGATGTCCGTCATGATCGCGTAATGGTCATTCTCCCCTTTGACCAGCCCCATCGCCACACCGGCGACCGGGCTCTTGATCGGCACACCCGTATCCATCAGCGCCAGTGTGGATGCGCACACAGAAGCCATCGAGCTTGACCCGTTCGAAGATAAGACTTCGGATACCAGGCGCATGGTGTAAGGAAAATCGTCCTCGGGCGGGATGACAGGCAGGAGGGCGCGCTCGGCGAGGGCGCCGTGCCCAATGTCCCGGCGCGAGGCGCCGCGCAGCATGCGGACCTCGCCGGTCGAGAAAGGCGGGAAATTATAGTGGTGAATGTAGCGTTTGGAATCTCCCGGTGAGAGCGTGTCGAGCTCCTGCGCTTCTCTGGGGGTCCCAAGCGTGGCGAGGGTGAGGACCTGAGTCTCGCCTCGGGTAAAAAGCCCCGACCCGTGCGCCCGGGGGCTGACATCCACTGCGCACCAGATGGGGCGGATTTCAGTGAGACCTCTCCCATCCGGGCGGAGGCCCCGCTCGAGGATCCGCTGGCGAACGACGGTTTTTAACGCCAGGTCGAAGGCCTCGCTCACGCTCGCTGCCAGCGTCTCATCCTCAGCCGAATACTCGGCTACCAGCGCGTCGCGGAGCGCATTGATCTCCTGATTGCGCGTGGTTTTATCGAGAGGTGTATCGAAAATCTCTTCCAGGGGGGCCGCGGATCGTTCCAGGATCGTCGCTTTCAGGGATTCATCGAGTACGAAAGGTGGGTATGCGCGTTTTGGCTTACCGATCTCGGTCGCCATCTGTTCTTGAATGTCGATCAGCGGCTGCAGGATTTGATGCGCGTATTGCAGCGCCGCAACGAGCACCTCCTCAGGGACCATCTCGGCCCCGCATTCGACCATCAAGATCGCGTCTCGGGTTCCGGCGACACGCAGGTCAAGGTCAGATTCGCTCTTTTCGCTGAAGGTCGGGTTGACCAGGAACTCGCCGTTGATGCGCCCGATGCGCACGGCTCCGACCGGTCCTCCCCACGGGATATCCGAGATCATCAGCGCCGCCGAAGCGGCATTGACAGCCAGGATATCGATCGGGTTTTCTGTATCGGCAGAAAAGGAATACACGATCACCTGCACGTCGTTGCGCATGTCCTTCGGGAACAGGGGGCGGATTGGACGGTCCGTGAGCCGTGCAATTAGAATGGCTTCTTCGCTCGGACGTCCTTCTCTTCGAAAGAAAGAACCGGGTATGCGCCCGCCGGCATACATCCGCTCCTCATAATCCACGGTAAGTGGAAAGAAATCGATCCCCTGTCGTGGTTCATCTCCCATGGTCGCCGCGGCGAATACCATGGTATCTCCAGTCCGGACGGTCACTGCCCCGCCGTCCTGTCCGGCCAGGTGCCCGGTCTCGAAAATGACCTGCTTCCCGCCAACCTCGGCTGTGTAACGTTTTGATTCTGGTTCCATTTTTTTCTCCTTAACTGGCGCCACGCAGATCAGGGACTGGTCTCTGCTGGCAACCTGGGGCAGTTTGTTCCATCCACAAGTTGTCACCAGCCACCAATACCCGACCTGATGGCAGATGTTTGATTTGGTTTATTGATTGTGCACGGTAAGACAATTCCGCAATCGCGTTTCCCCAGGCGGTTAATTGACCCTGCTACGGAATTCAACGAATCGCTTCTGGATCGAACAGCTGCTGAATGATTGAAAATACCGTCGTATCAAGCGTGGTCGAGAGCCCGGTTTTACTACTTTCTCCGCAGGCTCAACCGGTCTGTTAGCGCCTGGTAGCGCTGGTAGTTCTTGCGACGGATGTAAGCGAGGAGGTGCCGCCGTCTACCGACCAGCTTCAACAGGCCCCGCCGGGATGATTCGTCGTGCTTGTGGGCGCGCAGATGCTCGGTCAGTGTGTTGATCCGGTTAGTCAGCAAAGCGATCTGGACTTCCGGTGAACCGGTGTCGTTTGCGTGTCGGGAAAACTCTTCAATAACCACTTTCTTACTATCTTTATCCATGCTCATGACGTCTGCAAACTCCAATATCGAACCAATTCCTGCAGGTCTCCGTACCGGCAGGCAGGAATATTCCTGACCACCGGCAGGTCGAGTCAGTATGGCGATTATACCAGATATAAAAAGCCCAGCTGGATGATCCTTGCCGGCAAGTTCTCAAGTCAATTGCGCTCCCGCAGCCCCGCCCTCAAGTATTCCTGCGTCTCGGCAGGATAATCGGCCAGGCTGTGCCTGATCAGCCAAGCCGTGTTGAGATTGTTCGCTTTATGGACCAGGTTTTGGCGCAGGAAGAACCCTGTCTCTTTCGGCGATTTCCGCCCCAAGGCGCGGACCAAACGAAGCATGTCCGGTCGCAGCAGCGTGGAGCCGGTCCGCAGGAGAGGTTCCAGGAGGCGCGTGACCCCGGGGTAATCCTCAAATTCCTGCATACCGACCAGCTGTTCCAGACACTTCAGACCCAGCTGCTGAAAGAACACGTTGTCGCTTTTTAACCTTGCAGCTGCCTCTTCCAGATAACGCTCCCGCTGTTCCTGCCTCATGCGTGACAGGCCGCGTTCGATCAATAGATCGAGCAGTCGGTTGTCTGTCCCCGGGCGCGCCCAGCTGGCGAAGCGATCCAGCACCAGCTCCGGCGGATCGACGGATACCTCGCCCAGGAGATAAACCGCCAGCAGGCGGGATTCGTAATTTTGGTCCACCCACAGCACATCGCAAAGAGCCAGGACCGCCGCCAGATCAGAAGCGACGAACGGCTGCAATGCGCTTAGGATCTGCGTCAGGACCGGCTGGGGGACATGATAAGAAGGCAACAGAGGCGCCAGGCTGCCGCCCTTACCCGGGCGGTATGTCCGGTCCGCGTAGCGCTCAAGCAGCTCGTGGAGAGCACGCAGGAACTCTCCAGGCGAATTGGCTTTCTGCGCCAGCGCCTCAGCCTGGATCTTCAATCGTGCAGGCTGGATGGCAGGCATTCTCTGACCCCTCTAGTAAGCTCTGGCGAAATACACCTTTGTGCCCGCCTTGCGGTCACAGACGATGCAGCGTCCCTCGCCGCCAGGCTGGTCGAAAGGAATGCAGCGCGCGGTCGCCTTCGTCTCTTCTTTTATCTTCGCCTCGCAAGCTCCATCGCCGCACCACCAGGCCAGCGCCCAGCCGTTTTTCACAACCTCTGCGAATTCCCTGTAATCCCGCGGCGCGTGGGTGTTCGCCTCGCGGAAGGCAAGCGCCCGTTCGAAGAGGGATTCCTGGATTGTCTCCAGCATGTCGCGCACGGTCTGTGCGATTCCCACCTGAGGGGCAGCAGATTTGCCCACCTTCCCCGGAAGATCGCGACGGGCCAGCGCAACCGTCCCTTTTTCCACGTCCTTTGGACCGACCTCGATCCGCAGCGGGACACCTCGCAGTTCCCAATCGTTGAACTTGAATCCTGGCGTTAATCCCTCCCGATCGTCGACTGTCAGGCGAAACTCACAGAGCTCGCCCTTCAACCGCTCGACAACCGGCCTGACCATCGCTTTCTCCGCATCGTTCCGGTATATAGGCACGATGACCATCTGATAAGGCGCCAGGCGCGGCGGGAGGATCAGCCCCTGGTCGTCGCCGTGGGTCATGATGATCGCCCCCACGAAGCGCGTCGACAGCCCCCAGGAGGTCGTCCAGGCGTATTGCAGCTGGTTGCCGGCATCCAGGTACTGGATGTCGAAAGCCCGGGCGAAATTCTGCCCGAGGAAATGGGACGTGCCGGCCTGCAGGGCGCGTGCATCCCCCATCATGGCTTCGATAGTGTAGGAATCGACCGCTCCCATGAACCGCTCGCTGGGGGTCTTTTTCCCGGGCACGACCGGCACGGCAGCCTCGTTCAGCGCGAAGTCCGTGTACACGTCGAGCATGCGCCGGGTCTCTTCCTGCGCTTCGGCTTCGGTCGCGTGAGCGGTGTGCCCCTCCTGCCAGTAGAATTCGAGCGTCCGCAAGAAGAGCTTGGTCCGCAGCTCCCAACGTACGACGTTGCCCCACTGGTTGATCAAAATCGGCAGATCCCTGTAGGACTTGACCCATTTTGCGTACATGTAGCCAACGATCGTCTCCGAGGTGGGGCGGACAACGAGCGGTTCCTCCAGCTCTTCCCCGCCCCCGATGGTGACGATCGCCAGCTCCGGGGAGAAGCCAGCCACATGCTCCTTCTCTTTCTCGAGGAAGGACATCGGGATCAGGAGAGGAAAAGCGGCGTTCACGTGACCGGTAGCCTTGAATCGTCGGTCCAGAGCGGCCTGAATGTTCTCCCAGAGCGACCATCCGTATGGGCGGACCACCATGCATCCTCTCACCGGCGCATAGTCCGCCAGCTCGGCCGCGATCACGACCTGGTTGTACCAGTCGGAGAAGTTTTCACTGCGCTTGGTTATTTTTTCAACAGGCATCGAATTTCCTTCGCTTAACCGGGGTGATCGCAGCGATCCAAGAGAATTCTCTTTGCTTCATTTTTCAGCTCCTGTACTCTGCGACCGGTGCGATCGCCGCGGAAAGTACTAAACCAGCTAAAGCATCCTGCAAGCAGCCTCCACATGCGGAGCAAAGGCGAGCAAAGCCCGATGGTTTTCTCCGACGTAAGCGGCAAAGCTCGAAAAATACACCTCCATGACGCGTTCCCACTCCGGCCCGATCAGGATCAGTTTTTTTCTCGGGATCCCCCCGGTTTGAAGCTGCGACCACATCGCCGCCATCTCGGAGAGCGTGCCGATCCCACCGGGCAAGACCAGGGCAGCATCGCATTGGTCGATCAGGGCAAAGAGCCGTTCACGCAGAGTGTTAAAACGCATCTCCTCCTGGACCCAGGGGTTCGGGCCTACCGGTCGCCAGGCTTCGATTTGATCGCAGGTAACTCCGATCACGCGCCCCCCCGCCTCCGCTGCCCCTCTCGATACAGCTTCCATGGTGCCGCTGTAACCCCCGGTCAACACCGTGTGCCCGGCCGCGCCGAGCAGCTGCCCCAAACGATACGCTTCCAGATAAGCCTGATCTCCGGGTTGTGGTTCAGACCCGCCGAAAACCGTGATCCGCACCGCCTACTCCTCGTCCCAGTGGCGCTGGTAATTATGCCGGAGCTTCTGCAAAATGGCTTCCTCCAGGTCGATATCTGCCAGGCTGGCGATCTGGAGCAGATAGAGAGCGACATCTGCCAGTTCGGCGCCCAGTTCCCTCTTATCCCGAAGATCTTCCGACCACTGAAAATTCTCCAGGACTTCCGCCGATTCCAGGCAGAGGGAGATCGCCAGATTGCGCAGGGTCTGCGGTCGCAAGCTTTCCCGCGCATACCAGCCCTGGGCGCGCACAAACCGGTGCATCTCGTCCGTCAAAGCCTTGATATCCATAGGACGGGTAGATTATAACCCACCCACCTTATTCGGGTAGGGAGAGCTCAGCCATCCAACGTCCTCAGCGCTGCTCTGGCTGAGGCGCGCTGCTCCGGCTGCCAGGCACCCTCGCTGACCATGCGCCGCAGATGCGTGAGCACGGCTGCCTGTTCTATCTTGTCCAGGCTGGAAAATGCGCTGCGCACCTTCTCCGGCTGGCGTGAGAGCAGGTCTTCCCACAGCTTCTCCAATGAGTCAGGCTTTTCTTCCATCAACCGGTATTATAAAAGCTCCATTGTATAATTGAACCGGTCGGCGAGAGCAACGGGTTTGTCCAGATTGGTGTTTCAAGATTTGTAATCTTCTTATGCACATCATCCTCACTCACGAACAGGCGGATTTCGACGCGCTGGCTTCACTGCTCGGTGCCCACCTGGTAGACGAAAGCTCCCAACCGATCCTGCCGCGCCGGATGAACCGCAACGTGCGCGCTTTCCTGACATTGTACGGCATGGAGCTGCCTTTCATTGACCCGCGCGATCTCAATGGAACCCCGGTTACCCGCGTAACGCTGGTGGATACGCAGTCCATGATCAGCATCAAAGGGATGAGCGAGGCGACACAGGTGCATGTCATCGACCACCACCCCATACGGGAAGACCTCCCGGATACCTGGAAGGTCACAACCGAGGAGACCGGCGCAACGACGACGCTGTTCGTGGAGATACTGCGCGAGCGGGATACCCATCTGAGCACCATCTCCGCAACGCTGCTGCTGCTGGGGATTTACGAGGATACCGGATCGCTGACCTTCACCCGGACAACGCCGCGCGATCTCAACGCTGCTGCGTTTCTGCTGGAGCGCGGCGCCAGCCTGGAGATCGCCGCGGATTTCTTGAATCACCCCCTCTCGCTGAGCCAGCAGGAGCTCTACGATCGACTCCAATCCACTTCGGAGACTCTACGGGTACACGGGCATACTATCCTGCTGGCATGCGGCGAGGCGCACGGGATGGACGAGGAGCTCTCCAGCGTGGCCCACAAGCTCCAGGACGTGCTCGATCCAGATGCCCTCTTCCTGCTGGCCACCACCCGAGGCGGTGTGCAGCTCATTGCCCGCTCGACCAGCCAGGATATCGACGTCGCCCAAATCGCAGCTCACTTCGGAGGCGGAGGCCATTCCCGGGCGGCGGCAGCGATGATCTCGGAAGGCAAACTGGAAGCCATCCGCCGGGAGTTGGTCGCGATCCTGCCGGACTTCGTTCGTCCGGCGATCACCGTCTCCCAGATCATGTCGCGCAGTCCTCAGCTCCTCTCCCCGCAGACCCCGGTCGAAGAAGCCGCCCAACGCATGCAGCGCTATGGCTACGAAGGGTATCCGGTGGTGGAAGAGACCCCACACGGTCGCCACCGCATCCTGGGATTGCTGACTCGCCGCGCCGTGGACCGCGCCCTGTCGCACAATCTTCGCACCACCGCAGGCAGCCTGATGGATGCCGGTCAGGTGAGCGTGGCTCCAGAAGACTCGATCGAACACCTGCAGCATGTGATGACCGAATCGGGTTGGGGTCAGGTACCGGTCATTGACGAGGATGGGCGAGTGATCGGGATCGTCACCCGAACAGACCTGTTAAAGACTTTAACCCGCGAGGTCCAGGCTCCTGGCTGGCAGAATTTGAGCAGTCGACTTGAAACCGCCCTTCCTCCGGCGCGTCTGGCGTTGCTTAAGACTGTTGCTCATCTGGCCTTCGAACAACGGGCTGCTCTTTACATCGTTGGTGGATTCGTACGCGATCTCATCCTGGAACGTCCCAGCCTGGATTTTGACCTGGTCGTCGAAGGGGATGCGATCCAGCTGGCGCGCGCCCTCGCCAGAAAATACGGCGGGCGGGTTACCAGCCATGCCCGCTTCGGCACCGCAAAGTGGCACATCGCTGAGATCCGATCCAGGCTGGCAGATGCGCTGGGGTTCCCCCTGGTTCCCGACTCTTCTGAAGCGTCATCCCACCCGTCGGACCAGGTCCTCCCTGATTCTCTGGACCTGATCTCCGCCCGCACTGAATTCTATACCTATCCCACTGCCCTGCCCACCGTAGAGCGCGGCAGCATCAAGCTGGACCTCCACCGCCGAGACTTCACGATTAACACCCTGGCCCTGCGCCTCGACGGGCACCATTACGGCGAGCTCCACGATTATTGGGGCGGCTTGAGCGATCTGCGCAGCCGGCTGGTGCGGGTACTGCACTCGCTTTCCTTCGTCGATGATCCCACCCGGATGCTGCGCGCCGTCCGGTTCGAACAGCGGTTCGGATTCCGCATTGAAGATCGCACCCTGGAACTGATTCACCAAGCCAGACCGCTGCTGGCAAAAGTCTCCGGGGACCGCATTCGCCACGAGCTCGACCATATCCTTGAAGAACCGCAGGCAGCGAGCATGCTCTCCCGGCTGTCCGAATTGGAACTGCTCACAGCCATCCATCCGGACCTTGTGTGGGATTCCTGGATGGCCGAGAAGATCGGTGTACTGCACGACCACAGGCCGGAATCTGAATGGGGAATTGTGCCCATCGTAAAAGGCATGTCGTTGAAGACGCGCTTGGCATATGCCTTGTGGCTGATGCGTTTGCCTGGTCAGGGCGCCCGCCGCATCGTCCATCGGCTGAAGGTGCCGCGTGCTGTCTCAGAGGAAATCCTGGCTGCCCGGCGGCTGTGGCGGGAACTCCCGCAGCTCGCCGGTTCTCTGCCCAGTGCAGTTGTCGCCCGTTTGTCGGGAGTGCCACCGCTTGGGATCTATGCGGTCTACCAGGCCGCTGACGATGCGGATGCCCGGGCAGTCCTGGAGCAATTCATCTTCCGCTGGCGCCACGTGACCCCTTATACGACCGGACACGACCTGCGGAAGCGGAGCGTGCCCCCAGGTCCGGTTTACCGGGAGATCCTGGACGCCTTGCGCGCCGCATGGCTTGACAGTAGAATCGATTCGCCTGAGCAGGAGATCGAGTTCTTGGAGAAGCTTCTTTCCGAAAAGCAGATCAGAGCGTCCGGCTAGGGGAAATACGCCCGGTCTGTTGCGAACTGTCTCAGCGATGGTCACCCTGCCGATTACCTCGCATGTCATTGTCCGGCGCGCCACCGCCAGCGATCTCCCTGCACTGGAGTGGAACGGTGAGCTCGTCCACTTCCGTCGGATCTTCGCAGACGCCTATCGCCTGATGCAGGCCGGGGAGGCCATGATGTGGGTCGCCGATCTGTCCGGGGTGGGCATCATCGGTCAGCTGTTCGTTCATCTCTATCGACAGTCCGGCACGGCGAAACACAGCCCGCCCTATGCCTACATCTACGGTTTTCGAGTGCAACCGGCATTCCGGGGGTTGGGAATCGGCAGCCTCATCCTCCAGACCGCGGAAGCCGAACTGGCCAGGAACGGCTTCCATCGCGTGACCCTGAACGTCGCCCGCGACAACCCCGACGCGCTCCGCCTCTACCAACGCTTTGGCTACCGCATCGTGGCGCCTGACCCCGGGATCTGGTCGTACCTGGATCAGAACGGCGTGCGCGTCCAGGTCAACGAACCAGCCTGGCGGATGGAAAAAGAAAATCGGCTCTTTGGGAATCGCCGTGGTTAAGGGAGATGTGGGGGTTATTGGCGGGCGAAGCCCGCCAATAACCCCCACATATAGCCCACACCACAGCAGATCCCAGAGAACCAGAAAATCTGACCTTGCAACCCATCTGTTTCCGTGTTAAAATTTGAACTCGAACGGGGTGGTGGCTAAAGAGGCTACACTGAAAAGTGGGATGCAACCCACTTTTCTTTGTATTCGTTATCTGCAGCCCGAACCGTTAACCAGTGTGCATCGAGTTGGAGAAAGAGTACGGATGAAGAACGAGTTTACCTTAGCGTTCAACGAAGTGATCGAAGAAAAACAGCTGCCGAGGGAAGTGATCCTGGAAGCCCTGGAAGCCGCCATGGTATCCGCGTACCGCCGGGCGGTGAACGCGTCGAACGCGCAGCACGTCGAAGCCAGGATTGACCCCGAGACCGGGAAAGTCTCTGTGTTTGCAGAGAAAGAAGTCGTCGAGGAAGTTGAAGACGAGCGTACAGAAGTGTCCTTGGAGGATGCTTTGAAAGTGGATCCCAACGCAGAGCTCGGCGGCATGGTGATCGTAGAGACCACCCCAAAAGACTTCGGGCGAGTCGCAGCGCAGACAGCCCGCCAGGTGATCCAGCAGCGGATCCGGGAAGCCGAACGCGAGGCCCAGCTCGAGTACTTCAACAACCAGCTGGGGGAAATCGTGAGCGGCGTCGTTCAGGCGATCAGCGCGCAGGCAGTGACACTCGGCCTGGACATGAAAGCCGAGGGCATAATGCCCCGCAACCAGCAGATCCCCGGCGAACGCTTCCGGCTGCACGACCGCGTACGCGCCCTCCTGGCTGAGGTCAAGTCCACCCCGCGCGGCCCGCAGCTGATCCTCTCCCGAGCACACCGCAACTTTCTGCGCCGTCTTCTGGAAAACGAAGTCCCGGAAATCTATCACGGCTTGGTCGAGATCCGGTCGATCGCCCGGGAGCCAGGCCAGCGGTCAAAGGTAGCGGTGGCGGCCCTCCAACCCGGCGTCGACCCGGTGGGCGCCTGCGTTGGCATGCGCGGCGTGCGCATCCAGACCATCGTGCGCGAACTGAACGACGAAAAGATCGATGTCATCGAATGGAATCCGGACCCAGCGGCGTACATCGCCAAAGCGCTGAGTCCGGCCCGTGTGACCGGCGTGTACCTCAACGAACACGCCAAAGGCAACAAGACAGCGACCGTGGTTGTCCCCGAAGACCAGCTCAGTCTGGCGATTGGGCGTGACGGCCAGAACGCTCGCCTGGCTGCAAAGCTGACCGCCTGGAGAATTGACATCAAGAGCCTGCCCGAAGCTGCGGCGGACGCCCTCCACAGGCTCCAGACCGATCCAGAGTATGCAGACCTGGCAGAAAGAGAAGCAGAGCTCTTCTCTCAAATTGAAGCCATCCTGAACAAGAAGAGTGAAGGTCGTCCCGTCACACCTGAGGAATATACCGTCCTCAGCCAGTTCGTCGACCGGGTGGAGCGCGGCATCATCAGCAGGCGCCAGGCGGAATACTCCGTCGAGAAAGCCAGGGAGCAGGAAGCCCGGGCGAAGGTCCCGGCAGCTGCGTTCGAAACCCCGCTGCAGGAACTTGGCATTTCAGATCGCATCCAGGTCCTCCTCGTCGAGGCCGGATACCCGAATGTCGGAGAGTTGATGGTCCAGCTCGAGCTCGATCCGGACGCCATTTTAAGCCTGAATGGGATCGGTCCGAAAACCATGGAGACGATTCAAAATAATCTGTCTGCCATCAAATTCCCTGAACCAGAGATTGCCGAAGTCGCAGAAGAGGTCCCTGCGCTGGCAGTTGAGGAGCCAGCTGTCGAACCGCTTGGGGTCGAAGCCGAAGTAGAAGCTGAAGCCCACGAACCCGCAGTGCCAGCAGGCGAGCCGGCAGAGGTCGAACCGATCACGGAAGCGCCGGTCGAGCCTGTCGCCGAGATCGAAACCCTGGCAGAAAGCGAAGGTGCGATCCAACCTGAGCCAGTGGTTGAGACTGAAACCCTGGCCGAATCCGAAACTGGCGAGGAATCTCCCGAAGTAACCGAAGAGGCGCATGCCTCCTTCGACGAAATCTTCGCTCTGAAACCGGAAGCTTTCGACCTCGAACTGGTTGATGCTGCACTGGATGAAGAAGAAGAAGAGGACGCTAGCACTCGAAAGAAAAAGATGAAGAAAAAGAAGAAGAAATTTGTAGAAATGGAGTACGATCCCGATAAAGACGTCATGATTGTGAAACGTGTCCGCAAACGTGGCGACGCTGATTGGGATGATGATTGGGAATATTAAAATCCGCAAACGCGAGAGAAGTTTGCGTGCCGAAGAAGTCAAGGAGACCAAAACACGTTCCCCAGCGCACCTGCGTTGGCTGCCGCGAGGTGCTCCCGAAACGCTCCCTGGTGCGCATCGTGCGCACCCCAGCCGGGGTCTGGATCGACCCCACGGGCAAGATGGCGGGACGAGGAGCGTACCTGCACGACCAGCGGAACTGCTGGGAGCGCGGCCTGAAAGGCGCTCTGGCGCATGCCCTGCGCACGGAGCTTTCGGCCGAAGACAGGGAACGGTTGATCGAATTTATGGAAAAATTGCCTGAAGGATCATCTGCTCCTGAGTTCAACCCAGATGAGCAAATGTAGGGGAATTCTTCCCAGGGACGATTTTTCCCGGCGAATGGAGCGTGCTGAGATGAACAGTTAACTCAGCCCGCCGTGGTTCGCCTCATGCGGCCGCGAACATCATATCGCAGGAGGTGCCAAATGGGCGAAAACGGGCGTAATAAATCTATAGAACTTCCCGCCACGATCACAGTGCGGGAGCTGGCTCAGACTATCGATGCCAGTCCCATTGAAGTCATCAAAACCCTGATGGCCAATGGGGTCATGGCAAACATCAACCAGCAGATCGATTTCGACACAGCCGCGATCGTAGCCTCAGAAATGGGTTACGAAGCGACGCTGGAAACCCCCGCTGACAGATCAGAAGAAGAGACCGGCGAAATCCCCCTCTGGCGGCAGCTGATCGCCGACGAAGCGCCAGAGGACCTGATCGACCGCCCGCCCGTCGTGACCATTCTCGGGCACGTCGATCACGGGAAGACCACCTTGCTCGACGCCATCCGGCACACAAACGTGGCCGGGGGGGAAGTCGGCGGGATCACCCAACATATCGGTGCGTACCAGGTCGAACACAATGGACGTACGATCACATTTCTGGATACACCCGGGCACGCCGCCTTCACCGCCATGCGTGCGCGCGGCGCGCAGGGCGCGGACATCGTCGTGCTGGTCGTCGCGGCTGACGACGGCGTCATGCCGCAGACACGGGAAGCGGTGGCCCACGCGAAGGCCGCGAAGGTTCCCATCATCGTGGCTCTCAACAAGATCGATAAACCCAACGCTGACCCCGAGCGCGTGCACCGGCAGCTGGCAGAAATCGGACTGGTCCCGGACAGCTGGGACGGCGACACGATCGTCGTCCCAATCTCCGCCAAACGCCAGGAAGGACTGGACGACCTGCTGGAAGCGGTGCTGCTCGTGGCAGACAACATTTCCATCCGGGCCAATCCGAAAGGCCGCACCATCGGCACCGTGATCGAAGCCGAAATCGACCGGGCGAAAGGTGTCCTGGCAACCCTGCTGGTTCAAAACGGCACCCTGCAGGTAGGAGACGTGGTTGTCGCCGGCACAGCCTACGGCAAGCTGCGCGCCATGTTCGACCACCTGGGGCAGCGGGTGCGCCAGGCTGGTCCTTCCACCCCTGTCGCTGTGATGGGGCTGAACGACGTCCCTCAGGCTGGTGACCTTTTCCAGGTGGTCGAATCAGACCGTGACGCACGCGCCATGGTGTTCGACCGGAAAGCCGCCCTCGACATCGCCGCCTCCAGCCAGAAAAGCACCGTTACGCTGGAGGAGCTCTTCAACCGCTACCAGGCGGGAGAAGTCAAAGAGCTGCGGCTGATCGTCAAGGCGGACGTCCAGGGTTCCCTTGAGCCGATCGTGTCTTCACTCAAAGAATTAGGCGGCGGTGAGATCTCCATCAATATTCTGCACGCAGAAACCGGTAACATCGGGGAGAGCGATGTCATGCTGGCATCCGCGTCCAAAGCAATCGTGGTCGGGTTCAACGTTGAAGCCGATTCGGCTGCCCAACGCCTGGCTGACGCAGAGGGCATATCCATTCGATTGTATAAAATCATCTATCGCCTGACCGAAGACGTCGAAAAAGCTCTCAAGGGGATGCTTGAGCCGGAAATCAAGGAATCAGTCATCGGGCATGCGGAGGTGCGCGCCATCTTCCGCATCTCGAAGATCGGTAACGTCGCCGGGTGCTACGTGCAAGACGGTGAAATCCGCCGCAACGCACGCCTGCGCGTCTTGCGCCAGGGGAAGGAAATCTTCCACGGAGAAATCGCCTCGCTGAAACACCTCCAGGACGACGTCCGGGAGGTGCGCAGCGGATTCGAGTGCGGCGTGACGCTGAAAGGTTTCGACAGCTTCGAGACCGGCGATATCCTGGAGTGTTTCGTCCTGGAAAAAACCCTGGCGGCATGAGCTTAGAGGTCCAGCGTGGTTTCCAGGCTGCGTTCCCAACGGATCGCCGACCGCCTTCGAGAAGAGCTCTCGGAGATGCTGATCTTTGATATCCACGACCCGCGCCTGTCGGGTGTCTCGGTTACTGACGTCATCGTGGACAGAGAGCTGGCGTATGCCGACGTGTTCGTCTCCGCGCTGGCAGGTTCGGAGAAAGCGCAGGAGGTCCTCGCCGGCTTTCAGCACGCCAGCGGTTTTCTGCGCAGCGAACTTGCCCGCCGGGTGGAACTGCGGACCTTCCCCCAACTGCGGTTCCACTGGGATCCTACCCCGGAGCGAGCGGAACGGATCGAGCGGCTCCTGGAAGAGATCCGCGGCGAGCGTCAGGCAGGGGTGGAAACCAGTTTGTCGAGTGAAGATGACGATACTGGATGAAATCTGCCGGCGGTTGATTCAGGCGAAGCGAGTCCTGGTACTCTCGCACGTCCGCCCAGATGGAGACGCGGTTGGGTCGCTCCTGGGATTGGGACTCTCCCTGCAGGCCGCGGGGAAGGAAGTCGAGATGATCTTGCCGGATGGAGTGCCAGCGTTCTTCCGACACCTGGAGGGCAGCGATCAGATCCGGTCTCAGTCTGTTCTAAATGGGGTTTTCGATTTGACCGTGGCAGTGGACTGTTCGGACGACGAACGCTACGCCAGCACCGTCGAAGCGGGTCAACCCGATCTCAACATCGATCACCACCCCACAAATACGAACTTTGCCCGTTATAATTGGGTCGATCCTGGATATGTCGCAACCGCAGAAATGCTGGCAGAATGTCTGGTATACTGCCAGCTGCCGGTCACTCCGCCCGTAGCGAACGCCCTGCTGTTTGGGCTGCTTACCGACACACTCGGATTTCGCACGCATAACATGACCCCGAGGGCGCTGCGCACCGCGGCTGATTTGATGGAGACTGGCGGTGATCTCCCGAACCTTTACTATCATGGCTTACTGCGCCGCTCGTTCGAGGCTGCCCGCTACTGGGGTATGGGATTGACTGGTCTGCAACGTCACGGCAGGATGATCTGGACAAGCCTGACCCTCAAATCCCGGCAGGAAGCTGGCTACACCGGCCGGGACGACGCCGACCTGATCAGTGTTCTCTCGACGGTTGAAGGCGCTGATGTGGTGATCCTCTTCAATGAACAGGGGAACGGAAACATCAAAGTCAGCTGGCGCTCCCAGCCAGGTTATGATGTATCGAAAGTCGCCTTGCGTTTTGGCGGCGGAGGGCACGCCGCTGCAGCAGGCGCAGATATCGAAGGTGATTTGACCGAAGTCCAGACCAGGGTGATCGAGGTCACCCGTCAGGCCCTGGGTTTGGATCCGTTGAATTGAGAATTAAGCAAGCGTTTCCTCCCCCTGGAATGTTGCAGGAGCTGCCAGATCCGTTCAAGATGTGGGAGAACAGGCCGGGGGATGGTAAATTTTCAAAAGAGAGGATTCTAGAATTGCGATGATTGGGGATCAGGACATAGATGCAAACCAAATGAAGAACGTGGTCTCCGGGGTGCTTGTGGTCGATAAACCCATCGGGTTAACCTCACATGATGTCGTGCAGATCATCCGCCGCGGAACCGGCATTCGCCGCGCGGGGCACACAGGGACGCTGGATCCCCGCGCTTCCGGCGTGCTGGTCGTGCTGATCGGCCCGGCCGTGCGGCTCTCCGAATACGTCTCAGCCTCCGACAAGCGTTATCAGGCTACCATTCGTCTGGGGAGCTCAACGGACACTTACGATTCCGAAGGCACGATCATCAGCCGCGCGCCGGTCGACAATATCACCGAAGATCGGTTTTACGAAATCTTGCAGACCTTCGTCGGTGAGATCGAACAGGTCCCACCGCCGTACTCAGCAGTCAAAATCAAAGGGAAAAAAGCGTACGAACTCAGCCGGGAAGGAGAGATGCCCGACCTCGAACCGCGCAAGATCCAGATCTACAGCCTGGACATCCTCGAATGGGCGCCTCCGGAAGTGGTGATCGACGTCTACTGCTCCTCCGGCACTTACGTGCGCTCCCTGGCGAACGACCTTGGAAAAGCGCTTGGCACCGGCGCCTATCTGATCGGACTCCGGCGGACGAAGAGCGGCCGGTTCACGCTGCGTGACGCTGTCCCGCTGCGCCGATTGAAGGAATCTTTCGACGCCGGGGACTGGTACCGTTATTTGATCCCGGCGGCTGACGCCCTGGGAGACTGGCCGGGCGTCGAATTGGACGCGGATATGGTCGAGCTCGTCCGTCACGGTCACCGGATCCCGGCAGACCCGGACTTGAAAGATGATACCCTGAAGGAAGGGAAGGGATGGGCGCGCGGCATCAGCCAGCAAGGGGACCTGGTCGCCCTGCTGGAGTTTGATCCAGCGGCGAGAGAGTGGCAGCCCAGGAAAGTTTTCTTTCAGACCTAGCGCTGTTGTGAGAACCTCGGATCCATTGCTTCATTCCAACCCATGCGACACTTTTGGACTTTAGAGGACGTTCATCTCCAGGACACCTGGCTGACGATCGGTACCTTCGACGGTGTCCATCTGGGTCACCAGGAAATCGTACGCAGCCTGGCGAGCCGGGCTCACGCAGAAGGATCGCTCGCAGTCGTATTGACGTTCTACCCTCATCCAGCTGTCGTCCTGGGGAAGCGCTTGGAGCCTTTCTACCTGACCACTCCGGAGGAGCGGGCGGAGATCCTCGTATCCCATGGCGCCGACGTGGTCGTGACCCTCACCTTCAACCGCCAGCTCTCCCTGACCTCCGCCAGGGATTTCGTCTCCCTCTTGAAATCTCACCTCGGGATGCGCCACATGCTGGTTGGATCAGACTTTGCCCTGGGTCGGAACCGAGAAGGAAACGCCCAGATGCTCGCGGAGCTTGGCCGCGAATTCGGCTACCAGCTGGAAACTGTTCCCCCTGTAGAGATTGAGGGACTGCCAGTCTCCTCGAGCCGGGTCCGCGCCGCCCTGGCCGCCGGCGATTTAGAAACCGTATCACTGCTGCTCGGACGGCCCTATCACCTGACTGGTCAGGTCGTCCCCGGGGATGGACGCGGACGGTCGATCGGCGTGCCGACCGCCAACCTGAGCCTATGGCCGGAGCGTGCCATCCCGAAATCCGGGGTCTATGTCTCCCGGGCGCTGGTCAACGGCAGAGAATGGGGATCGGTCACGAACATCGGCGTGCGCCCAACCTTCACCTCCACGCCGAATCACCCCCATGTAGAGACCCACCTGCTGAATTTCGACCAGGATATTTACGGTCAGGACCTGCGCCTGGTCCTCCTCGCCCGGCTGCGCGACGAGCAGCGGTTCCCGAACGCGGAATCCCTCGTGGCGCAGATCCGGCAGGACATCGCCCGCGCCAGGGAAGTGCTGGAAGCGGGCAGGGATCAGTAAGCAGCTGGCAATGGTCGGTTATCGGCGATCAGCGACAAGCGGTCAGGTTTCAAATATCAATATCCAGAATTCGTCTTTCGACCTCTGTCGCCCTTCATCTGTCCTTTTTGAGGGACGGTCATCATGAGGCAGTATCTCGATCTCTTGCAGCACATCCTCGACCACGGCGTCCGCAAAGAGGACCGCACCGGCACCGGCACTTACGCGGTCTTTGGCTACCAGTGCCGCTACGACCTGGCAGAGGGCTTCCCCCTCCTGACTACCAAGAAACTGCACCTGAAGTCGATCATCTACGAGCTGCTATGGATGCTGCGCGGCGAATCCAACGTGCGCTATCTCCAGGAGCACGGGGTGCGGATCTGGAACGAGTGGGCCGACGCCGAAGGCGAGCTTGGGCCGGTCTATGGTGTGCAGTGGCGCTCCTGGAAAACGGCGGACGGGCGGACGATCGACCAGATCTCCAGGGCCATCGACCAGATCAAGAACCGTCCGCATTCCCGGCGGATCATCGTCAGCGCCTGGAATGTGGGCGAAATAGCAAAAATGGCGCTGCCGCCCTGCCACCTGCTCTTCCAGTTCTTCGTCGCCGAAGGGCGTCTTTCTTGCCAGCTCTACCAGCGTTCCGCAGACGTCTTCCTGGGCGTGCCGTTCAACATCGCTTCTTACGCTCTGCTGACCATGATGGTCGCCCATGTCTGCGACCTTCAGCCGGGGGAATTTATTCACACTTTCGGCGATGTACACCTCTACCTGAATCACGTCGAGCAGGCCCGCCTGCAGCTCACCCGGCAGCCCTATCCCCTGCCGCGCATGACGCTCAATCCCACCGTAAGATCGATCTTCGATTTCCAATACGAGGACTTCACGCTTTCAGACTACCAGGCTCACCCGCACATCAAAGCCGAGGTGTCTGTGTGATTGGCCCATGCGGATATCTCTGATCGTCGCCATGGATGAACGGCGCGGCATCGGGCACCGGGGGCGGCTTCCGTGGCGGCTGCCCGCCGACCTCCGGCGGTTCAAATCCCTAACGATGGGGCACCACCTGGTCATGGGGCGGAAGACCTACGCGTCCATCGGCAGACCCCTGCCGGGCAGGACGATGATCGTGCTGACCCGCAAGCGGGATTACGACCCGCCCGGCTGCCTGGTTGTCCACACCCTTGAAGCAGCCCTGGAACTCGCCCGCCAGAGCGGCGACGATGAGGTGTTCGTGATCGGCGGAGGGGAAGTGTTCGAGCAGGCGCTCCCCCTTGCCGACCGGATCTACCTGACGCGGGTGCATGCAGCCCTGGAAGCGGATGTCTTCTTCCCGGAGTACGATCCGGAAGATTGGCACTTGATCCGCTCTGAGCATGTCCCAGCGGACGAAACCAACACATTCGCCTCTACCTTCCAGCTACTGGAGAGAATAATCTTGACAAATCCACAGAAAACCATATAATCCCCCTAAATCTATCAGAATAAAGACGTTGAAGAGGACGAGTAAGCGCCGAAACGGCGGTCAGAGAGCGGGCACCCGGTGAGAACCCCGTCCGCACGCCAGCGCTGAATGGACCTCGGAGTCGCAGGGCGAAACCCGCAACGAAGCACGCGAATATTACGAAAGGCCGCACAACTGCAGGGAGTAGCTCGAGCCGGAATTGCCCCCGTTAGCACGGCAGGTGGTTCGGCAGAGCAGGTAAAATCTGCCCGACCAGACAGAGTGAAGCTGGCCCTTATCCCCCGTCGCATCACCGGCGGGGTTCTCACTTAAACGGCAGGCCAGCTTAAGCGGGGTGGCACCGCGGACCCGAATGCGTTCGTCCCCAGTGGGATGGGCGCATTTTTGTTTAATCGTAAATCAAAAATCATCAATCAAAAAGGAGAAGATCATGTCTACCAACCATTCCACCCAGACCCGTTTCATACTCGGCGAAGCCGACCTGCCCCGGTTCTATTACAACATCAACGCAGATATACCGGTTCCGCCCACCCCCGTCCTCCACCCGGGGACGAAGGAGCCGGTTACACCGGATTTCCTGTCGGTGCTCTTCCCCATGGAACTGATCCTCCAGGAGATCAGCACCGAGCGGTACATCGAAATCCCGGAGGAGGTGCGCGAGATCTACAGGCTCTACCGTCCCACGCCCCTGATCCGCGCCCGCCGCCTGGAAAAAGCGCTCGACACACCCGCCCACATCTACTATAAATACGAAGGCGTCTCGCCAGCAGGCAGCCACAAGCCAAATACCGCCATCGCCCAGGCTTTCTATAACAAGGCTGCCGGGACGAAGGCTCTCACCACCGAGACCGGCGCCGGGCAATGGGGCTCCGCCCTCGCCCTGGCCTGTCGCTTCTTCGACCTGGACCTGGAAGTCTACATGGTCAAGGTGTCATACCAGCAAAAGCCTTACCGGCGAATCCTTATGGAAACGTACGGAGCGCAGGTCTACGCCAGCCCGACGGACCGCACGAACTTCGGGCGCAGCGTGCTCGAGCAGGAGCCGGACAGCCCCGGCTCGCTGGGGATCGCCATCTCCGAAGCAGTGGAAGCCGCTGCGACTTCCGGCGGGACCAAGAAGTACAGCCTGGGTTCGGTGCTCAACCATGTCATCCTGCACCAGACCGTGATCGGCGAAGAAGCCCTCAAGCAAATGGACATGGCGGGCGAGTACCCGGATGTGGTCATCGGCTGCGTGGGCGGCGGGTCCAATTTCTCCGGACTGGCCTACCCATTCCTGCGCCAGAACCTTCGCGAAGGTCAGCGGACGCGCCTGCTGGCGGTCGAGCCGACCGCTGCACCCTCGCTGACCCAGGGGGTGTACGCCTTCGATTTCGGCGACACGGCCTGTATGGCGCCCATTGTCAAGATGTTCACCCTGGGCCACGATTTCGTACCCCCGCCGATCCATGCAGGCGGGCTGCGCTACCATGGCATGGCTCCCAGCCTGTGTGCATTGTACGACGCCGGTTACATCGAGGCTCGTGCCGTCCCCCAACGGGCGACGTTCGAAGCTGCTTTGATCTTCACCCGGGCCGAAGGCGTACTGCCAGCGCCTGAATCAGCGCACGCCATCCGCGCCGCCATCGACGAAGCGATCGATGCCCGTCACAAAGAGGAGAAGCGCGTGATCCTCTTCAACCTTTCCGGTCACGGGCACTTCGACCTGTCAGCATACCAGGACTACCTGGCGGGGCAGCTCGAGGACTACGCCTACCCACGGGCAGCGGTCGAGGAAGCGATGAAAACCCTGCCCGAGGTCGCCCTGCCAGCCTGATCCCCACAGGCTGCTGGATAAGACAGAGAACATTCGGTAACTGTCTCTTTCGCCCATCCCCCCAAACCCCCCTTTCCGCCGGGAAGGAGGGAACATGGTATATTGATGTTTTGGGCGGCCTTGTCGCCCAAAACATCAAGTTCCTCTTTTCTCCGCCTCTTGGGAGGCGGATCCAGGGGTGGGGAGAGGTTCCGTACACCCTCAAAACAATAAGACTTCACGTGTGCGGACGCATCCCCACGGGAGGTCTTGCTTCTGAGTAAGATCCCGGGTTGTCGAACCGTCTGTGGGACAGGCAATGAATGCCATGAAAAATACGATAAAATAGGTTATAATTATCGTAGTTGTTGCGACAACTACGAACTTGAGCATCACAGTAAATCCACGGTCGGTTCCTCATTTCACGTTCGAAGGTCTTCCGCAAGAGTAGTCCCAAATATATGTCCAATCTGACCGCTTCCCTCCATCACCTCCAGGACCTCGGCTTCAGCCAGTATGAGGCCCAGGCTTACGTGGCGCTGCTCCAGCAGAACCCGCTGAACGGGTACGAGCTGGCCAGGCTTTCCGGCGTGCCGCGCGCGAATATCTACCACGTTCTCGCCAGGCTCGAAGACCGCGGCGCTGTTTTGCGCCTGGATGTCGAGGCAGGGTCACGCTATGCACCGGTTCCTGCCGAAGAGCTGTTCCGTGGGATACGCGCCCGCCTTCAGTCCAGCATCGATCAGGCACAGCAGTCTCTATGCTCCTTGCGGCCGGCAGAGAGCTCCCGGCTGGTGTGGAACCTAACGGGCTACACCACCCTGCTGGACCAGGCCTTGCTCCTGGCCGGCGCTGCCAGGGGAATGCTGCTCGTGGGGGCCTTCCCTCGAGAAGCCAAAGCCCTGGCGAGCAGCCTGGCTGAAGCTGAGAGGCGCAGCGTGGCGATCACCACGCTCTGCTTGGCCGGCTGCCCGCACGAATGCGGCTCCTGCCGCGGCCGGATTTTTCGCTACCACGTCACTCCCGAATCGGAAAAGCGGAGCCTGCTGATCGTCCGGGACAGCGAAGAAGTCCTGGCTGGGGAAATCGGGCCTGAGCTCACTGCGCAGGGTGTGCGCACTCGCCAGCGCCTGCTGGTCGACCTGGCAGCCAGGCACATCCAGGACAGCATTGCCCTGAGCGCCATCGTGCTTGACCTGGGAGAAAAACTGGAAGAGCAGCTCTGCCCGGAAACGCTTGAGGTGCTAGAAAGAGTCAGCCCGACCGGAGGGCGCGTTGGCTGGCTCAAGAACCTCCGCACATTGCTCGCCGGATCCGGCGAGACGAAACACTGATTCGCCTGGAAAGGTTACAAAGAACATGGATACGAACAGCACGGAAATCAAGGTTGATGCCATCCGGTTCGCCGATCTGCTGGAAGCCGATGATGCGGACAGGAATCCTTACAACCCGCAGATCGCCTCTCTGACCCGCGATCTGCTGTTCGCCCTTGGCGAGGACCCCGACCGGGATGGCCTGCGCCGCACCCCTGAACGTGTGGCGCGCATGTATGGAGAGCTGCTCTCCGGCTACAGCACCGATCTGTCTGCCCTGATCAACGGAGCGGTCTTCGAGAGCGATTACCGGAACATGGTCCTGGTCCGCGACATCGAATACCACAGCCTCTGCGAACACCACATGCTCCCCTTTTCCGGAAAAGCCCACGTGGCGTACATCCCAAACGGCAGGATCATCGGCCTGTCGAAGATCCCCCGCCTGGTGGAGATGTTCGCCCGCCGTCTTCAGGTGCAGGA